>Ga0310810_10000123_pt1 | contig 79292 bp, 76 predicted proteins | sample NCmetagenome_FD_207641 | JGI IMG/M metagenome (GOLD analysis project Ga0310810, IMG submission 207641) | Soil microbial communities from experimental microcosm in Duke University, North Carolina, United States - NC | ecosystem: Engineered > Artificial ecosystem > Soil microcosm > Unclassified ... | reverse complement strand
CGTGAGATCCTTCCAGTTGCCGGCCGTGTCGAGCATGCCTCCCGGCCCGCCGACGCCGCGGCTGCCGCCGTTGACCTTCGACAGCTCCTTCGAATCCACCTTCTTCATGCGCGCCATACCAGCCTCCACCTCCGTCCGAAGACGGAAAGGGATCACCACGACGACGCGTGCGCCGGAACACCCGACGCCCCACCGCGCCGCCGCCACGTCACGGCGATATCACCTGATCTTTCAAGCTCCGCAGCAGCACCCAGAGCAGGCGCTCCCGACCCGCGAGGATGTCGGCCCGCCCGGTCATCCCGAGCTTCACGTGCGCGCCCTGGCGCAGGACCGGCTGGTCGAGCGTCATGCGCACCATGAAGACCGGGATCCGGCGGTCGAGGAGCTGCACGTCCGGGGACACGAACGTCACGGTCCCTTCGACCGAGCCGTAGATCGACGCGTCGAAGGCATCCAGGCGGATGCGCCCCTTCATGCCCGGCTTCACGTGGCCGATGTCGGCGGCGCCGACGGCGGCGTCCGCGCGGAAGCCCTTCTGCTCGGCCAGCGCGAGCAGCGGACGGCCGGCTTCGACGACGTCCCCCGCGCGCACCCCGACCTGCGTCACGATGCCGGTCGCGGAGGCCCGTACGGTCGACTCGTCCCGGTCGCGCCTCAGGGTCGCGAGCGTCTTCCGGGTCGAGTCGAGGTCGCGGCGGCGGGCGGCCAGGCGGGAGCGCTGCTCGGCGCGGTCGCGGGCGAATTCCTTGCGCACGGGGTCCAGTCCCGCCCGGACCAGGTCGAGCCGGCGCTCCGCCTGGGCGACGCCCGCGCCGGCGGGCCGGAGCCGCGTCTGCTCCCAGCGGGCCTGCGCCTGGTGCTGGGCCCGCTCGGCGCGCTCGAAATCGATGCGCGGGGCGATCCCCAGGTCCACCTGCTCCCGGAGGAGGGAGGCTTCCTTGCGGCGCTCGGCCAGCGCGAGAGCGGCGATGGCCTCCTCGGCCCCCAGCCGCTCCTCCTCCAGGCGTCGGCGGTCCTTTTCGACCCGCACGCCTTCCATCGATTCCGCGACGGCCGCGCGGAGCTTCGCCAGCTCGGCCTCTTCCTGCAGGTCCAGCTCGCGGAGGATCGTCTCGAGGTTGCCGATCTCCTCCGCCAGGCTCTTCTCCTCGGTCTCGGCCCGCGCGATCTCGGTCTCCAGTTTCGAGGTTTCGAGGCGGACCAGCACGTCGCCGCGGCGGACCTCGTCCCCTTCGCGGCAGCGGACGTCGGCGACGCGGCCGCCCACTCCGGCCGAGAGCCGCTCGCCGCTGACGGCGTCGATGTCGTTGGGCGAGGCGCTGTCGGGGCGGATCCGGACGGGGGCGCTGACGCCGAGGTCGACCCAGGCGAAGAACGCGCCCACGGCCGACGCCGCCAGGAGGGCGCCCGCGACGGCGGCGAGGGTCCCCAGCACCCGAGGCGGCTTGGCCAGCAGGGTCTCGGCGACCGGCGTCTTCGGATCCAGCAGAATGATTCGCATCTCAGGCTCCGTTCCTGGCCCAGGCCCAGGGCGCCCGCTTCCCGCGCGGTGTGGGAGCGGCGTCGGGCAGCTTGCGGACTCGCACGGCCTCCTCGCCCGAGACGACGAGGATCGGCTCGGGGATCTCCTGGCGGAGCTCCGTCGCGGCGTCCGCCTGGGCGCGCCAGAGCATCCAGTAGGCGCCGTTCTCGGCCAGGAGCTCCTTGTGGGTCCCCCACTCGGTCACCTGGCCGTCGGCGACGACGTAGATCAGGTCCGCGTTCTTGATCGTGCTGAGGCGGTGGGCCACCATCAGCGTCGTCCGCCCGCGCAGTGCCTCGCGCAGCGTCGCCTGGATCGCGCGCTCCGTTCGGGTGTCCAGGTGGCTGGTGGCCTCGTCGAACACGAAGATCTCGGGGTCGCAGAGGATCGCGCGGGCGATCGCGAGGCGCTGCCTCTGCCCGCCGGAGAGGTTCATGCCGCGCTCGCCGATGAGCGTGTTGTAGCGCTCGGGGAGCCCTTCCACGAACTCCAGGAGCCCGGCCCGCTCGATGGCCCGCACGATATGCTCCTGAGTGGCCTCCGGCCGCCCGAAGGCGATGTTTTCGGAGATCGTGCCGTTGAAGATGGCCGGGTCCTGACCGACGTAGCCGATCTTCCGCCGCCAGGTCTCGAGGGGAAGGTCCCGCAGGTCCAGGCCGTCCGCGGTGATGCGCCCCTCGCTCGGCTCGTAGAAGCGCGACAGGAGCTTGCAGACCGTCGACTTGCCGGAGCCGCTCTCGCCCACGACGGCCACGACCTTCCCGGCCGGCATGAAGAGGTCGAGTTCCTTGAGGACGTCGCCCCGGTGGCCGTAGCGGAACGTCACCTTCTCGAAGAGCACCCCTTCGCGCAGGTGCTTCAGTTTGGGCGGACGAGGACAGGGGCGCGCTTCGAGCTCCAGCGCGAGAATCTCCCAGATCCGGTCGAGCGCGATGGCGGCGTCCTGGAGGGACAGCGCCGCCGAGGCGAGGTTGTGGAGCGGGGAGAAGAGGTAGCCGACGAGGGTGTAGAAGAACAGCAGGGTGCCGACCGTCAGCCCGCCATCGATCACCCGGTGGCCGCCGTACCAGAGCGCGGTCAGCATGCCCGCGCCGGCGACGATCAGCAGGATCGCGTCAATCACGAGGTCGAGCCGGTCCGTGGAGAACAGCGTCTGGGTCAGCCGGACCAGCTTGAATTCGGCCTGCTGCGCGCGGAGCGGCTCGTTCCCGTACGCCTTGATCGTCTCGATCGAGGAGACGTCCTCGACCAGGCGGGCCTCCACGTCGGCGGAATGCTCCATGGCGCGGCGCTGCCGCGTCGCGAGCGGCTTGCGCAGCACGGCCATGGCCAGGAGGAACGCGGGAACGAACGCCAGCGACGCGAGCGCGAGCCGCAGGTCGGTCAGAAGCATCGCGATGGTCGCGCCCACGACCATCAGCCCGTCGACCGTCGTGCTCAGCACGGCCGAGCTCATGGCGTGCCGGATCTTCACCGCGTCGTTGACCCGGGACAGGATCTCGCCGACCCGGCGCGTCTCGAAGAAGCGCATCGGCAGTCGGAGGACGTGGCGCGTGTAGTAGGAGATCAGGGTCAGGTCCATCTTGCGCGCGACGTCGACCATGAACGCGCCGCGGACGGCGCCGAAGAGGGCGCGGAAGAGGAGGACGAGCAGCATGCCCATCGAGGCCAGGTTGAGCAGCGACGTCTGGCCGTGCACGAGGATGTGGTCCATCAGGTGGCGCATGTAGAGCGACGAGGCCAGCCCGAGCAGGGTCAGCACGGCCGCGCAGGCCAGCGCCCCCGCGAGCACGCCGCGGTGCGGCGCCATCAGGGCCAGGAGCAGGTCCGCCTTGGACGTCGACGGAGCGTCGGGCCGGAGCGCCCGGGGAGTGAGCAGGACCACGTAGCCCGTCCATCGCCGCGTCAGCTCGTCGAGGCCGACCTTGATGACGCCCTGCGCCGGGTCGGCGATGACGGCATGGTCCTTCTTCAGGCGGTGGAGCACGACGAAATGGCCCAGGCCGCCGTCGAGCGTCCAGTGCAGGATGGCGGGGAGCGGGACGCCGCGGAGCCCGTCGGCGTCGCCCTTGGCGCCCTTGGCGGAGAACCCCAGGGTCTCGGCGCCCTTGATGAGGCCGAGCATGCTCGCGCCGTGGAGGTCCATCCCGACCAGGTCGCGGACCCTTCCGATCCCGACCTTCACGCCGTAGTGGGCCGCCACGGTCGCCAGGGCGGCGGCCGCGCAGTCGGTCTGATCCTGCTGCAGGACGAAGGCGTATCCCATCGCGTCTCCGAAATCAGGCGCCGAACGAACCCGTGCGCTGCTGGAGGATCACGACCCAGCCGTTCCAGACCCGGCAGAACTGCTCCCGCTTGATCCGCAGCACCCTCAAGGTGCCGCTGACCAGGAGGGCCTCGTCGCCGCTGACCCCGAGCAGGATGACGAAATCGCCCCAGCCGCGACGGCTGTGCAGGCGGGTGATGAGCGGACGACGCTCCTTCTGCAGCCGGTCCCAGGTGAGCGTCGAGATGATGGGGGTGAAATCCATGGCTTCCGCGGCGCGAAGCACGTAGACGAGGTTTCCGCGTTCCTCACCGACGCTGAGGAGAAGTTTCAGGCGGTCGAGTTCGACCGACGGCTCCCCCGATCCCGACAGATTCTCCGGAGGAAGCTCCACCGAGTTGTCCGTTTCGTCCGATCCGATTGTCTTCACCGCGCAATCCTCCCCGTGGTAGTGGGGGAGGGATTGCAAAGAGCGCGCCAATGGCGCCCGCACACGCCGGATTTAATTGCCTGGAGGACAGGGGGTTGGGAGGGGCCCTGTCGGCGCTGCTTGCGCGGCCGCGTGCGGCTGTCGCAGCGCGGCCCCGACGGGCGTAAGAGAAGGTCCTGGGGATCAGGGGGATAGGCGCGCGCACACTGGTGTCACATGGGACAGGCGGAAGCGCCTCAGCGTTTGTCCTCCACGACGCGCGCGAGCCGGAGGAGCTTCGAGCTCACCCGGAGCTGCGAGCGCTTCGCCGCCTCGGGGTTGATCTCGAAGCGCATCCGCTTGCCTTCGATGAAGAAGTTGATGCAGCCGCCTTCCGACGCGAAGCCGGGACTCTCGCCCACCGTGAGGACGCGGGTCCCCTTCAGCAGCTCCAGGATTTCGTCCGACCTCGCCCGTTCGGCGACGGGGACGTAGACGACGTGGCAGTTCCGGATCTCGCCCTTGTCCGAGGTCCGCTTGACCGCGATGCGCCGGCCGCAGAGCGTCTTGCCCCGCAGCGTGGATTCCAGCAGGGGGCCGAAGGGGTCCTGCCCGAAGATGCCGATCACGAAGGGGCTCTCCTTGTCGGGAAAGGCGTCGTCCGGCCACTCGACGAACGTGGCGATGTTGTAAAGCAGGGCGGCCTTGAGCTCGTGCTCCGGCGCCTCCCGCTCCTGCGCCGCGGCCGCCTGCAGCAGCAGGCCGACGACTCCCGGAATCAGGCTCACCAGCGCACCGAGACGCTGAAGTAGACGCCGCGCTGGATGTCGCCGGCGCGATTCCCGAGCAGGGTGTCGCCCGATTCGAAATGGCGGTTGTGGACCAGGTTCTGGCCTACGACCGCGAGCTCCACCTGCCTGGTCGCGTTCCAGGCGAGGCGCACGTCGGCCTCGACGTAGCCGTCCACCTGGAAGGCCGGAAGATCGTCCACCCAGCGTCCCATCAGGTCCAGGGTGACGTCGGACGGAAGGTCGATTGAGGCGCGGGCGTAGACCTGGTGGCGCGGGCTGGCCCGGTCCTGGTCCTCGGAGGTCGTGTCCGGGCTCCCGTGCTTGAGGTGGAACTCCATGAACAGGAAGGAATAGGCGGCGTAGACGGTGACCTTCTCCATCGGCTTCCAGGTGACGGCCAACTCGGCGCCGTAGGTCCGCCCGGACATGTTGTTCTCCACGAGGATGGGGACGACCGCGTGTGGGGGAGCGGGCGACGCTTCGGCGAACGGCGCGGCGGGCTCCAGGGTCCGGAGCCGGTCGTAGAGGTTGTAGAAGAGCGCCAGGTCGGTAGAGAGGGACTCGACGGGACGGATACGGTGGCCGAGCTCGAAGGCGATCAGTTCCTCGGAGCGGAAGCCGGAGTCGCCGAAGGCCGAGAGCACCGTGGGCGGCGCGCCCGGCAGGACTGTCGTATTCAGACGGATGTCCTCCTCGGCGCGCGCCGGCATGCGCACCGCGCGGGAGATGGAGGCCCAATAGGTTTGGATCTCGTCGGGCGTCCAGGCCGCCCGGAGGTTGGGCTGAATCTCGAATCCCGTGTACTGGTTGTACTCGAAGCGCGCCCCGAGCGTCGCCTTCAGCCGCTTCTCCACGATCGAGATCTCGTCTTGCACGAACAGGCTCGCGACCCCCTTGCGGTCCACCACGGGGTCGAACGAGATCGTGAAGCTGCCGCTGGTGTGGTCGCGGGCGCCGAGGTACACCAGCCCCCAGGTGACGTCGTGGCCTTCGAGCGGCGTGAAATGGTGGGTGAGGTCCGCCTCGATCATATCCAGCACTTCGGTCGGGTTGAGCTCGTCCCCCCGCTCGGAGCGCGCGTACGACAGTTGCGCCGTCAGCTCCGAGGTCGGCGAGAGCCGGTGCTCCCAGCGGGCCAGGACGTGGCCGCCCGAGTCGTCCACCTCGTTCTCGAAGGTGGCGGAGAAGGGCGGGGTCAGCTGGGCGACCGTCACGGTCCCGTGGAACTGGCCCCGGTAGTATTCGCCCAGGACGGTGAGGCGGTCGGCGCTCCCCGGGGTCCAGTCGGTCCGGAAGCCCGCGCGGCCCTGGATCCAGTCGTCGTGGCCGTGGTAGGAGCGGTCCCGGTCGTCGTACTTCACGAAGACGCGGGCCGTGACGTCGTCGCCGGGGGAGAAGCCGTAGCGGGCGGCGGCGAAGTCGCGCTCCTCGGTGCCGGCGCCCGCGACGACGAGCCAGCCCTGGGTCTGCTCGGCGCTCTTGCTCAGGATGTTGATGACGCCGTTGACGGCGTTGGAGCCCCAGACGGCGCCGCCGGGCCCGCGGATGACCTCGATGCGCTCGATGTCCTCGATCATCGGGTCCTCGGTCTCCCAGAAGACCCCGGAGAAGAGGGGCGAGTAGACGGTCCGGCCGTCGAAGCGCACCTGGAGCTTGTTGGAGAAACGGTCGGAGAAGCCGCGCGAGGCGACGATCCACTTGTTCGCGTCGATGTGGGCGATGTGGAGTCCCGGGACCGGGCGGAGCGCGTCGGGAATGGTGCGGGCGCCGGTCCGGCGGATGTCCTCGTCGTGGATCACCGTCACGGCGGCCGGCACCTGGACGAGCCGCTGCTCCTTCTTGGAGGCCGTGGTGACGTCGATGTTCATGAGCTCTTCGAGGGTGAGGTCGACGAGCCGGGGCTTCTTGTCATCCTTCGGGTCGGGGTCCTGGGACGCCGCGAGGGACGACAGGAGAAGGAAGACGGGGAGAAGGCTTCTGCCGGCGCTGCGAGACATGATTCAAGGCTAAGGGAGCCGGGGAGGGAGCGGCAAGGGCGCTCGGGGCGGATTGTTCAAAAAAGCTGAAAGACTCTCAGGCCCGCTGGGACGGGGTCAGGGACGGAGGAAGCAGGTCCCGTTCGGGGAGGGAGGCGCCGAGCCGGGCGTTCAACTCCCGTTGCTCCAGCGACGCGACGATCGACAGGAGGACGGCGAACGCCGCGGTCCCGCCCAGCAGGGCCGCGGACCCGCTGGCCAGGAAGTTCGACGAGATCGCCACGACCATGGCGAGGTAGGTGGGGTGCGCGGTGACGCGGTAGGGGCCGCGGAGGATCCGCACGGCCGGCGCGTCGTCGGGGCACAGCACGGACCACATGAAGAAGCGCCGGGGCGTCAGGGTCAGCATCGACCACACGGCGACCAGGAACGCGGCGCCGCTCGCGGCCAGCCCGAGCGCCCGGACGGCGAGGGACGGCGCGAAGAGCTGCGGCGCCTCCCGGGACAGCAGCCAGGCCAGCGGGACGACGAGCGCCCACACGGTGGCCGCCAGGGCGTAGTACGCGGCGGGATGACGCCGCCAGGCCGGCAGGAAGGCGTGGAGCAGGAGATGCCAGGCCGGGACGGGTCCCAGGAAGACGAACGTGAGGAAGGGGATCCAGACCGCCGGATTCATTTCGGGGCCGCGATGCAGAAAAGAGTCTTGTCCGAGCGGATGAAGATCCGGCCCCGCGACACGGCCGGCGACGCCTGGCACTTCTCGCCCAGCGGGTTCCGAGAGAGCACCTTGAACTCGGAGCCCGGCGCCAGCACGATCGTTTCGCCGGCCTCCGACAGCACGTAGATCTTCCCGGCGGCATAGACCGGCGACGCGCTGAACGCCGCCTTCTCGGCCAGGCGCTCCTGCCACACGATGTCCCCGCTCTCGCTCTTATAGCAGGTCGCCACCCCCGACTCCGTGACCGCGTAGAGGTGGGGCTTGACGTAGAGCAGCGACGGCTGCGTCGGGCAGCCCTTCTTCTGCTCCCAGACGATGTTCGTCGACGTGACGTCGCCCGTGCCGCCGAACTTAATCGCCCGCAACGTGGGTTTCGGGAAGCCCGAGGAGGCGAAGACCAGTCCGTCGGCCACCGCGGGAGACGGCGTCACGCCTTCGCCCTCGCTGACGACCGTCCAGAGAAGTTTCCCGCTCTTGGGATCGAAGCCCTGAACGGCGTCTCCGGCGATGCTCAGGATCTGGCCGTCCACGACCATCGGCGTGACGTGGGCGATCCGCGACATCCCGCGTTTCCCGGTCCAGGCGCGTTTGCCGGTTTTCGCGTCGAGCGCGACCACTTCCGCCCTGTCCCACGGGATCTGCCAGCCCGTCCGTTCCTCGTCGCTGACCTTCGGCCACTGCCCGGCCTTATCGACCCGGGTGCTGCCGTCGTAGGGCATGACCAGCAGGCCGTCGTGCAGGATCGGAGACGCGCCCAGCCCGTGCCGCGAGTAGAACTTCACGTCGTGGTTGGTCCAGAGCACCTTGCCCGAGAAGTCGAGCGCGACGGCGCTGCCGCCGCCGAAGACCGCGTACACGCGCTCGCCGTCCGTGCACGGCGTCGGGGTCGCCCAGGAATTCTTCCCCTCCTTGTGCTCCGTCGCCTGCTCGAACGCCGGGGTGTCCCACAGGATCTTCCCGTCGGCCGCGTCGATGCAGAGCACGTGGCAGGTCTTGCCGGCGTCGGTCGCGCTGCTGAGGAAGACCTTGTCCCCCCAGACGATCGGGGACGACCAGCCTTCCCCGGGGATGGCGGTCTTCCACGCGATGTTCGTCGTCGCGTTCCAGCTCTCGGGCAGGGCGGTCTCCGGCGAGTGGCCCTGGCCGCCGGGGCCGCGGAAGCGCGGCCAGTCCTGCGCGTGCGCGGCGGTCGCGGCGATCAGCAGGAAGGAGAGCGTTCGGATCACTTGGGCGTTCCCTCCGCGGTCGGAGCAGGCGCCGGGGCCGAGGCCGGGGCGGGCGCCTTGTGCGCCTTCTTGCGGACCCGCGGCTTCTTCTCCAGCTGGCCGTTGTTCCGGTAGATCATCGTGCCCGAGCCCGTTTCGGTGAAGACCTCGGCAAGCAGCGTCGACGGCTTCTTCCCGCTGATGATATGTACACTCGAGACGCCGTCCTTTAACGCCTCCACCGCGGAGTCCGCCTTGACGGCCATGCCGCCGCGGATGACGTTGCTCTTCTTGAGGTCGGCGATCTCGTCCGGAGTCGCCCGGGAAATGAGCGACTTGTCGTCCCGAAGGATGCCCTCCACGTCGGTGACCAGGATCAGCTTCTCGGCCTTGAGAGCCGAGGCGATCTCGGACGCCACCGTGTCGGCGTTGATGTTGAGGATGTTGCCGGCGTCGTCGCCGCCGAGCGAGGCCATGACCGGCACGAAGTCCGCCGCCAGCAGGACCTCGAGCAGCTTCGGATCGATCGACTCGATGTCGCCGACGTGACCGAAATCGACGATCTCCTCCAGGCCCGTCTTGTCGTTCTTGATTTTCATCGGCGGGCGCTTGACGGCGTTGATGATGCCGCCGTCGACGCCCGAGATGCCGACGGGCTCGGCGCCGTACTCACGGAGCGCCGCGATGATCTCGGTGTTGATCGTGCCCGCGAACACCATCATGACGACGTCGAGGGTCTTCTCGTCGGTGATGCGCCGGCCCCCGATGACCTGCGGCTCGATGCCGAGCTGCTTGGAGAGCTGGGTCGCCTGCTTGCCCCCGCCGTGGACCATCACGACGCGGATGCCGACCTGCGCGAGAAGGGCGACCTCCTCGCAGAACGAGTGGAGGGTCTTCTCGTCGTCGGCGATCTCGCCGCCGATCTTCACCACGAAGGTCTTGTTCTTGAAGCGGTTGATGAACGGCAGCGCCGTACGGAGGAGGTTCAGGTGTTCGGGATTCATACCAGCTCCGAAAGAATCGCTTTCTGGACGTGGAGGCGGTTCTCGGCCTCATCGTAGATCGCCGAGCTGTCGAGGACCGCGTCGGCGACCTCGACGTTGCGCCGCACCGGCAGGCAGTGCATGAACACGGCGCCCTTGGGGACCGAGTCGCAGATCCACGACTTGAGGCCGTCGCGGATTCTCTTCTCCTCCTCCCACTTGCCGTAGTAGGAGGCGGCGCCCCAGGACTTGGCGTAGACCACCTCCGCGCCGTCGAGCCCTTCGGCCTTCGAGTGGACGATGCGGGGCTTGCGGGGTAGCGAGTCCAGGAAGGTCCCGGGCAGGGCGAACTCGGGCGGATGGGCGATGGTGAGGTCCGCCCCGAGCTGGGACATGACCGCCGCAAACGAGTTGCCCACGGCCATCGGGAGCGCCTTCGGGTGGTAGGCCCAGGTCAGGGTGACCTTCTTCCCTTTGACCTTGCCGAACTTCTCCTGAACCGTCAGGGCGTCGGCCATCGCCTGGCAGGGGTGCCAGAGGGCCGATTCCATGTTGATCAGCGGGACCTTGGAGTACTTCCGGAACGATGCGATCACCGGGTCGGCCATATCCTCGTCGAAGGACTTCAAGCCGGGGAAGGAGCGGACCGCGATGGCGTCGACGTAGCGCGACAGCACCTGCGCGGCATCCTTGATGTGCTCCGTCTTGTCTTGGTCCATGACGGCATTCTCGCGGTGCTCGAGGGACCAGGACTCGCTGCCGACCGACATCGAAACCGCCTGGCCGCCGAGCTCGGCAATCCCGACCGCGAAGGAGACCCTGGTGCGGAGCGACGGGTTGAAAAAGACCATCGCGACGCTCTTGCCGTCGAGGGGCCGCTTGCCGCCCCTCTTGCCGCGCGCCTTCTTGAACGCCTTCGCGCGCTCGAGGAGGAACTCCAGCTCCGCGGGCTTGAACTCCAGCGTGTTGATGAACGACCGACCTTTGAGTTTGGCCATTAGTGCGTCGCGGCTCCTACCGGCGTGGACTTCAACACTTCGCCCAACGTCTTCACGAACGAATCGACCTGCGTGTGGGTGAGGGTGAGGGGCGGCAGGAGGCGGAGCACGCCGGGCTCGTCGGCGGTGCCGACGATGAAGCCCCTCTCGAGCAGCGCCTTCTGGAGCGCCGGGGCGTCGCCGCCCGTCTTGAGGCCCAGCAGGAAGCCCATGCCGCGGACCTCCTGGACGCCGGGCGTGTGCTCGCAGCGCTTGTTGAGGTAGCGGCCGACCTCGACCACGTTGGGCAGCAGCCCCTCGACGACCTCGAGGGTCGCCTTCATGGCGGCCATCGCGACGGGGCCGGCGCCGAAGGTGGCGCCGTACTCCCCGTACTGGACCTTGTCGGCGATCTCCTTGCTCGCCAGCACCGCCGACAGCGGGATGCCGCTGCCGATCGCCTTGGCGAGGGTGACGAGGTCCGCGTTCACGCCGTAGCGCCCGCTGAAGAACATGGTCCCGGTCCGGCCGATGCCGGTCTGGACCTCGTCGAAAATGAGAACGGTGCCGTTCTTCGTGCAAAGCTCGCGCAGCTTCTGGAAGTACTCCGGCGGCGCGGTCTTGCAGCCCGCCATCGACTGGATGGGTTCGAGGATGACGGCGGCGGTCTTGTCCGTGAGCGTCGGGAGCTGCCCGAAGGGGACGAAGCTGATGCCCGGGACGAGCGGCTCCGACTGCTTGCGGTACTTCTCGATGCCGGTCGCCGAGATCGCCCCCGCGGTGCGGCCGTGGAAGCCGCCGATCATCGCGACGACCTCGTGGCGCCCGGTGTGGCGCCGGGCCATCTTGAGGGCGTTCTCGTTCGCCTCGGCGCCCGAGTTGGCGAAGAGGGCCGCGGCGAAGGCGGGCGCGTGCTTGAGGAGCAGCGCGGCGGCCTCCTCGCGGAGCGGAAACGCGGCGACGTTCGAGTAGAAGATGAGCTTGCCGACCTGCTCCTGGACGGCCTTGACCACGTGGGGGTGGCAGTGGCCGGTCGAGCAGACGGCGTGGCCGGCGTAGAGGTCCATGTACTGCTTGCCGGCCGTATCCCAGACCCAGACGTCCTCGCCGCGGGCGAGTTCCAGCGGCAGCGTCTTGTACGTCTTCAGCAGGGCGCTCATAAGCGTGTTCCTTAGGGTTGGGCGGGGGGAGTCAGCAGGCCCGCGTCCTCGGGCAGTCCGAGCATCACGTTGAGGCACTGGACGCCCTGGCCGGCGCCGCCCTTGACCAGGTTGTCGATCGCGGCGAAGACGATCGCCGTCTTGCCCTCGGCGGCGACGCCGATGTCGACGAAGTTCGACCCCTTCACGTTGTTGACGTTGGTCGTGCCCTTCGAGAGCCGCACGAAGCGCTCGCCCGGGTAGGCCTTCTTGAAGACGTCCAGCAGCTCGTCGGACGTCATCTCCTTCTTGAGCGGGACGTAGCTCGTGGTGAAGACGCCGCGGACCAGCGGGGTCGAGTGGGGCTGGAAGAGGACCGGGACCCCCGACGCCTGCTCGATCTCCGGCGTGTGGCGGTGGTGGAACATCTCGTATGCAAAGAAGCTCGTCGCCCGGAACGGGTGGTGCGTCTTGTCGCCGGGCTTGATGCCCGAGCCGGACGAGCCCGTCTTGCCGTCGACGATCGCGCGGCCCGCCGCGAGGTCCCGCAGGGGCCAGAGCGAGAGGATCGCCGCGCTCGCGAAGCAGCCGCCCGCGGCGCAGTACTGGGACTCCTTGATGCGGCCCCGGTTGATCTCGGGGATGCCGTAGGCGAACTTCTTGAGGAGCTCGGGCTCCTTGTGCGGCGCCTTGTAGTACTTCTCGAACACCTTCACGTCCTGCAGGCGGAAGTCGCCCGAGAGGTCGACGACCTTGCCCTTCAGCTTCGGCACCACGTTCATCGCCTCGCCGTGGGGCAGCGAGAGCACGTAGGCCTCGGCCTCGGGGATCTCCTTCTGGTAGACGAGGTCCGTGTAGCCGCGCAGGTTGGGCTGGATCTCGTCGATGCGCTTCCCGGCGCTCTCGTTGCCGGTCACGGCGACGAGCTCGATGTTCGGGTGGCCCAGGAGGAGGCGGACGGCTTCGCCGCCGATGTAGCCCGAGGCGCCGACGACTGCGGTCTTGATCTTGCTCATGACGCGTGTACCACCGGGGTAAGAAGGTTGAGGAGTTTCTGGGAGTCGGTCAGCGCGTTCGCCGCCGGGATCCCGATCGTTTTCTCGAGGTACGTCACGCCCGCCTCGGTGTCGGTGGCGGGGCCGGAGACGACCGTGACGCTGATGCCGCGCTGGGCGAGGATCTCTTTGCCGCCCCAGGCGGCCGTGAGGTCGCTCGCGCAGAACACGACGGCGTCGATGTGGGACATGAGGGCCCGGTCGTCGAAGAAGCGGTCGACCTTGTAGTGGCCCATGATGCCGTCGCCCAGCTCCATGACGACGATGTCGACGTCCTTCATCTGGGCCACGATGGAGCGGGCGATGCCCGCGATGTCGTCGGTGTCGACGGTGGAGGGCACGCCGCAATCCAGGAAGCTCATCGTCCGGGCGGCGCCGGCGGTCTTCATCCGGATGGTGTCCTTGAGGCAGGCGATGCCGGTGATCTTGGCGCCGCCGACCTTCAGGCCCTGCCACGAGAGGCCCTTGATCAGCTCTTCGGTGGCCGCGGTCTTGCCGACGTTCATGCAGGAGCCGCAGACGAGGATGATCGGCTTGGCCTGGGCGAGGACGTCGATCTTGGGGATCGCGGCTTCCCTGATGTTCTTCTTGGAGATGCCGAGCACCTCGACCTGGACGGGCTCGCCCAGGTCCTTGTGCCCGCTGACGAAGCGCCCGATGACGCCGCCGAGGTTGAGGATGTGGAGCTTGTCCCCCGCGCTGAGCCGGTAGGGGGCGTAGCCCACGAAGCCGCGCAGCGCCTGGCGGCTGCCCAGGACGCCCGCGATGATGTCGCCCTTCTTCACGGCGACCCGCTCGCCGCTCGGCGTCTCGAGCTCGGGGTAGAGCGGGTTCTCGGTCAGGGCGCGGACGACGACCAGCTGTCCGGCCTCGACGGAGGCCTGCCGGTGGACCTCTACCGGGTTGGTCAGTTTGAGCGGCGAGGTCGCCGACGCCAGGTGCTTTACTTCGATCTTCATTGCGGGGGTTCCTTCAACAGCTCTTCGGTCCGCTTGACGACGAGGGCGGGGGCGGTGCCTCCGGGCGACGTCTTGGAGCTCACGGAGGCCTTCGTCGTCAGCAGGTCGAATACATCCTTGTCGAAGCTCTCGGAAAACTTCCGGAGTTCCGTGATCTTCATCTTCGCGGGCGAGAGGTCCTTCTCGGCGCAGTGCTTCATGAGGCGCGCCACGATCCCGTGGGCCTCGCGGAAGGGCATCCCCTTCTTCGCGAGATACTCGGCGATGTCGGTGGCGATCATCTGCGGGTCGCTCGCCTGCGCGAGCATCTTGTCGGCCCGGACCTTCATGCCGTCGACGGCCAGCCGGATGGCCCGCAGCGAGAGCCGCGATGTCTCGGCGGCGCCGAAGACCGGCGGCTTGGTCTCCTGCAGGTCCCGGTTGTAGCCGAGCGGCTGGGCCTTCAGGGTCGTCAGCAGGTTGATCAGGTGGCCGAAGACCGTGCCCGTCTTGCCGCGGACCAGCTCGATCATGTCCGGGTTCTTCTTCTGGGGCATGATCGAGGAGCTCGTGCAGAGCTCGTCGGGCAGCTCGACGAAGCCGAACTCCGGGGTCGACCAGTAGATCATGTCCTCCGCGATCTGCGAGAGGTGGACCATCAGGATCGAACAGGCGGAGGCGAATTCCGCCGCGAAGTCGCGGTCGCTGACGGCGTCGATCGAGTTCGTGAAGGGGGCGGCGAAGCCGAGCTCCTTCGCGGTGAACGCGGGGTCGGTGGGGAAGGAGGTCCCCGCCATCGCGCAGGCCCCGAGGGGGCTGATCCGGGTGCGCTTGATGCAGTCCTCAAAGCGGCCGGCGTCGCGGCCCAGCCGGTCGTGGTAGCAGAGCAGCACGTGGCCGAACACGATGGGCTGGGCGTGCTGCAGGTGCGTGATGCCCGGGAAGACCGTCTCGGCGTTCTCCTTCGCCTTCACGGCCAGCGACTTCTGGAGGTCGTGGATCGACTTGACTATCTCGGCCGAGACCGCCCAGGTCCAGATCCGCAGGTCGAGCGCGACCTGGTCGTTGCGGCTGCGGGCGGTGTGGAGCTTGGCGCCGATCGCGGGGCCGACGAAGTCGATCAGCCGCTTCTCGACGTTCATGTGGACGTCCTCGTTGGCGACGTCCAGCGTGAAGGCTCCCGCCTCCCAGTCCTTGAGGATGTGCTCGAGGCCGGCGACGATGCCGATCACCTCCTGCTCGCTCAGGATGTGCTGCTGCCCCAGCATCTTCGCGTGGGCGATGGAGCCCTGGATGTCCTGGACCACGAGGTTGGCGTCGGCGTCGATGGACGCGACGAACTTCGCGGCGAACTCGTCCGCGGGCTTCGAGAAGCGTTCCCGGATGATTTGTGCCATTACCTGTTCACCACAAAGGACACAAAGATCACAAAGTTGATCGCTCGAATCAAGGGGATCACAGCGCGCGGCGCAGCGCTTTGTTCATCGCCAGCCGCAGCCCGTTCATGCGGATGAAGCCCTCGGCGTCCTTCGAGTTGTAGGACGCGAAGGTCTCGAAGCCCGCGAGGTCGGGGTTGTAGAGCGAATTGGGGCTCTTGCGGCCCGCGACCGACGCGTGGCCCTTGTAGAGCTTGATCCGGGCCGTGCCGTTGATGTTCTTCTGGGTCTCGTCGATGAAGGCCCGCAGGACCTGCATCTCCGGCGAGAACCAGAATCCATTGTAGATGAGCGAGGAGAACTTCGGGATCAGCGAGTCCCGGAGCTGCATCACCTCGCGGTCCATCGCGACCGACTCGACCGCCCGGTGCGCGAGGTGGAGGACGCTGCAGCCGGGCGTCTCGTAGACGCCCCGGGACTTCATGCCGACGAAGCGGTTCTCGACGCAGTCGACGCGGCCCACCCCGTGGGCGCCGGCGACCTTGTTGAGTTTCTGGATGAGCTTGGCCGGGCTGAGCTGCTCCTTGTTGATCGCCGTCGGGGTGCCGTCGACGAAGTCGATCTCGACGTATTCGGGGGCGTCAGGGGCCTCCGACGGGTCCTTCGTCGTGAGGAACATCTCCTTCGCGGGTTCCTTCCACGGATCCTCGAGGACGCCGCCCTCGTAGCTGACGTGCATGAGGTTGGCGTCCATCGAGTACGGCTTCTCCTTGGAGACGCCCGTCAGCTCGATCCCGTGCTTCTCGGCGTAGGCGAAGAGGTCGGCCCGGCTCGTGAACTCCCACGTGCGCCAGGGCGCGAGGACCTCGAGGTCCGGGGCGAGCGCCCGGGCGGCGAGCTCGAAGCGCACCTGGTCGTTGCCCTTGCCGGTGGCCCCGTGGGCGACGGCCGCGGCGCCCTCGCTCTTGGCGAGCCGGACCAGGTACTTCGCGATGAGGGGCCGCGCGATCGCGGTGCCCATCAGGTAGGCGCCCTCGTAGACGGCGTTCGCCTTGAGGGCGGTGAAGACGTAGTCCCGGGCGAACTCCTCGCGGAGGTCGGTGATGACGACCTTCTCGGCGCCGGTCTTCGTCGCCTTGCGGGAGACCGCGCTCATGTCGTCGCCCTGGCCGACGTCGGCCACGAAGGCGACGACGGCGCACTGGTACTTCTCCTTGATCCACTTGAGGAGGACCGAGGTGTCCAGGCCGCCGGAGTACGCGAGGATGATCTTCTTGGTCATGCGGAGCTCTTCTGGTGCGACTTCAGGTCGAGGATCCTCTTGGCGAGCTTGCGGGCGGGGGAGCCCTCCTTCACGACCACCAGCAGCGTGTCGTCGCCCGCGACGGTGCCGACGACCTCCGACCAGCCCATGCGGTCGAGCGCGAGCCCGATCGGCGACGCCTCGCCCGGGTCGGTCTTGATGACCAGGAGGTTGCCCGAGCAGTCGATCTTCCGGACGAGCCGGGCCAGGATGGCGCTCGCCTTCGTGTGGACCGGGGGCTGGACGGCCTCGACGGGCGCGTAGCGGTAGTGCGCGCCGTCGTCGCTCGCCTTGATCAGCCCCAGCTCCCGGATGTCGCGGGACAGCGTGGCCTGGTCGGCCTCGATGCCGCGCTCCTTGAGCAGGTCCTTGAGCTCCGCCTGGGTGGAGACCGCCTGCTTGGCGATGATGTCCAGGAGGGCTTTCTGTCGCTCGGCCTTCGTGCTCATATTTATGCAACGAAATTACATTAATATGCAAGTGCCTGTCAACCCTTTTTTCGCGGAATCGCGAGGTCCGGGTCGCGACGGCCGGAGAGCGACGAGGCAGAGAGAATAACGAAGAGGGAAGCGAGAAGCACGAAATAGAAAGGGTCTCGGAGGACGCGCGGAGGAAAATGCGGGCCCGGGCTACTTGCCCGATTCGGCCGTTTTCAGGAGTCCGCGCGAGCGCATCCACTCCTCGCAGCGCTGGGGCCAGGTCGCGCAGGGCTTGTCGACCTTGCGCATCCCGTAGCCGTGGCCGCCCGTCGCGTAGACGTGCAGCTCGGACGGGACGCCGGCCGCGCGGAGGGCGAGGTAGAGCCGCACGGTGCCGGGCGCGGAGCCCGCGTCATCGGTCGAGACGACCAGGAACGAGGGCGGCGTATCCTTCGAGACGCGGATCTGCTCGCGCAGCTTCTCGGGGTTCTCCTTCTCGACGATGCCGCCGGGGTAGACCAGCACCGCGAAGTCCGGCCGGCAGCCCGCCTTGTCGGCGTCGTCGACCGCCTCGTAGGCGCGGCGGTCGTAGTTGGTGGAGACGTTCGCCGTCAGGTGGCCGCCGGCGGAGAAGCCCAGGAAGCCGATGCGGGCGGGGTCGATGCCCCAGTCGGCTGCCTTGCTCCGCACGATGCTGATCGCGCGCTGCGCGTCCTGCAGCGGGAGCTTGCTGTCGGCGTCGTCGGGGCGGCGCGGCACGCGGTAGCGCAGGAGCACCGCGGTGACGCCGATCGACGTGAGCCACGAGGCGACGTCGGTCCCTTCGTGGGTGATGGCGAGCACGCGGTAGCCGCCGCCCGGGGCGACCACGACCGCCGCGCCCGTGTCCTTGTCCTTCGCGGGACGGTACACCGCGATGGTCGGACGCGTGACGTTGACGACGCTGCCCTTCTCGATCTTATCCTCGCCCTGCGGCCCCGAATCGCCCGGCGCCTGGCCCGGCCACAGTTGGATGATCTCGGGTTTGGGGGCATCCTGAACGGCGAGGGCGCAGGCGAGCAGCAGGGTCATCATGGCGGTGGTTCTCCTCCCCAACTACTACGCTTGAGAGGGAACCTTCTCACCCGAGATTCTCTGATTGGCCACGGAGCCCACAAAGCCCACAGAGGGGTTCTTCTCTGCGGGCTCGGAGGGCTCTGTGGCTAATCAGGTGAGGATTTCGCGGAGGGCGGGCTCGAGTTCCGGGTACTTGAAGCTGAAGCCGCTCTCGAGCGTCCGCTTCGGGCGGCAGCGCTGGCTGCCGTAGAGCACCTCGATCACCTTCCCGAGCAGGATGCGCGCCTGGAAGCGCGGCATCGGCAGGATCGTCCAGCGGCCCAGCACGCGTCCCAGAGTCCTCGTGTAGTCCGCGTTGCGCGCCGGGTTGGGACCGGTGCCCAGGAGGGGGCCCGACAGCGACTCGGTCTCGAGCGCGTGGAGGTAGAGGTTCACCAGGTCTTCGCGGTGGATCCAGCTCATCCACTGGCGCCCGTCGCCCAGGCGTCCGCCCAGGCCCAGCTTGAAGGGGAGGAGCATCTTCTTGAGCGCGCCGCCGGGGCCAAGCACGATGCCGGTCCGGATCAGGACCGTGCGGACGCCCGCCTGCTGCGCCTCGGCCTCCCAGCCCTTGCAGACCCCGGCCAGGAAGTCGTTGCCGGGGGCCGAGTCTTCGGTCAGCTCCTCGTCGCCGCGGTCGCCGTAGTAGCCGGTCGCGGACGAGCTGATGAGCGCCCGCGGTTTGGCGGCGCGGAGGCCGGCGACCAGATTCCTGGTGCCGATGACGCGGCTGTCGCGGATGCGCTCCATCTTGGCCTTCGTCCAGCGGCCCGACGCGACGGGCTCGCCCGCGAGGTGGATGACGGCGTCGGCGCCCTCGAGCGGGGCGGGGGCGCTCAGCGGGTCCCAGCGCCGCTCGCCCGAGTTGCGCCCGACCGTGATGACGGCGTGGCCCCGGGCGCGGGCGGCGTCGCAGAGGCGGCTTCCGATGAAGCCGGACGCCCCGGTGACCGCAATGCGCATGTTAGGGAAGATAACCGACCGGGGGCGGCTTGGCTACCGGGGCTTACTTCGAGGTGAATTCGGAGAGCGTGATCGTCGCCGACTTGAACTCGTCGCCGCCGAAGAGGAGCTGCAGCGACTTGACCTTGGTCGAGCGGCGCTCCGTCTCGACCTTCCTCAGGAAGTCGACGACCGTGAGCCGCTTCACGCCGGCGTCCTTGTTGCCCTGGAGCGTCGCCAGGAACGGGACCTCCATCCAGTCCTTCAGCTGGTTGGGCGGGTTCTTCGCGAACGTGATGCTGCCGGGCGGGATCTGCGACTCGCGGGCTTTCTTGTCCAGGAAGACGAGCATGTCCTCGTTGTTGCTGGGCGCCGTCGGACGGCCCTTGCGCGAGCGGAGGAAGTCCTCGACGGGCCGCTTCCGTTCGGCCATCTTCTTGTACTCGTCCTTGGCCCGGTTGAGCATGCTCTCGGCCTTGGCGGCCTCGTCGTAGAAGTAGTACACGCCGCCCGCCGCCCCCAGCGCCAGCAGCGCCGAGAAGATGATCACCATCGACGAGGAGCCTTCCTTCTCTTTTCCTTCCGCGGCCATCAGGATTTCTTTCCTTTCGTCGCCTTCAGGGTGAACTGGTACAGGTCGTTCACCATGGGCGTCTGTCCCTGGACGTCCACGTTGGCGAAGAGGTCGACGGCCCGGATCTCGTTCTTGAGCAGGCCCAGGAACTCGAGGTTCCGGATCTTGCCGCGGAGCATCATCGTCACGGACTCGTTGCCGGGCGTGGTGCTCTGCTGGATGTCGAGGCTCTCGATGTCGAGGAAGAGGGTGCCGTCGCTCAGCGTCTTGTCGCCGTGCTTCTGCTGGAACTTCTGGATCGCGTTGAAGAGGTCGCGCCAGGCTTCGCGGGCGGAGGCCATGAGGGGGAGGTCCTGGCCGCTGCTGCGGAGCGCCTGCTGGTAGAGCTCGTTGAACTTCGTGTAGGCCTGGGACGAGTCGGTGATGGTCTCGCCCGTCACGTTCTCGTACATCTGCTGGTGGTAGGCGTAGACCGACTTGAGGGCGACCTCGAGGTCCTTCTTCTTGAAGTAGAAGTGGAGCGCGATGGCCGCGAGGAACACGATGATCAGCTCGACCGTGACGAGCATCGTCGTCTTCACGGCCTCGAACTTCTTGGTGTACTGGAATTCGTCCTGGCGGAAGTCCATGCCGAGCGCGTCGACGCCCACTCCCTTGAGGGCGAGGCCCAGCGAGACGGCCATCCGCGAGGAGCTGCCCATCCCGCGGGCTTCCGGGTCGATCGACTCGACCAGGTTGAAGGTCTTCACGGGGATCCGGGTGGCGGTCTCGAGCATCTCGGCCGCGCCTTCCTCCTCGAAGTCGCCCGAGAGGAGGATGTGGGCGGGGCTGGAGCTCGACGCGTTGGCCAGCAGGAAGCGGGAGATCTCCTTCGACAGGATCCCGATGAGGGACGAGAGATTCTGGTGGTAGGAGGGGCCGCCCTCGAAGCTGCTCTCGGTCACCACGACGATCGGCTCGGGCGTGTCCCCGGTCGGCTCGCTCGGCGGCTTCCCCGGGACCTCCGCCGCCACCGGCACCTCGCCGGGCATCGAGAAGCGGATCGTCCGGATCGAGCGCGGCCGCCGCCCTTCGATGAAGACCAGCTTCGTGAAGCGCGGCGTCCCGTGGACCAGGAGCAGCGGCTCGTCCGTCGCGATCGCGCCGGCGTGGAGCATCGAGTTGATGACGGCGGCGACATCCAGGTCGAGCGCGACCGGGTCGACGCCGGCGGACTGGAGGAGCTTGAGCCGCTTGTCGATCACGGTCTTGGGGACCGCGGCGGCCAGCAGGAGCGAGCCCTTGTCGGTCTCGCCGGTCTTGTAGTGCGCCACGACGAGCTGCTCGATCGTGTAGTTGTGGATCAGGCTCTCCATCTCGAAGCGCACGGTCTTGCGGATCTGGTCGTCGCCCTTGAAGGGGAGGGAGACCTCGCGCAGGATCGCGTCGCCCGAATCGAGCGCCGCCACGATGCGGCCCTTGGGGATCTTGGACGCCGCGACGGCGTCTCGGAGGGCGGCCCCCGCCCGATCCTCCCAGGGCAGCTCGCCCTCCGGGATGGGGGCCTCGTGGAACTGGAGGATCTTCGAGGCTTTGCCGCCGTGCTCCAGCGCGAGGAGCCGCACGTGGGCCGGGGTCAGTTCGATTCCAACGGATCGGGCCATCCTGTGTTTAACGACGCCGGCCGGTCTTCGTTGGGTACTCGCCCGAGAAGACCTCGACCGCCGGGCCCGTCATCCGGACCCGGCCGTCCTGGTCGACCTCGATCTGGAGGGTGCCCCCCAGGAGGTCGATCCGGACCGAGCGGTCGGTCAGCCCCTTCCGGGACAGGGCGAAGCCCACGGCGCAGGCGCCGCTGCCGCAGGCGAAGGTCTCGCCGCTGCCGCGCTCCCAGGTGCGCTGCTTGACGTGCGTCTTCGAGAGGATCTGGACGAACTCCACGTTCACCCGCGACGGGAAGTCGGCGTGCTTTTCGATCAAGGGCCCCTTCGTGGTGACCGGCGCCGACTCCGTGGACTCGACGGGGATCACGAAGTGGGGGTTGCCCATGGAGGCCACGAAGCCCGAGAAGCCGTCGATCGATTCCTCGAGGAGCGACGTCACGCCGTCCGCCCGGACGTGGAACTCCTTGGGCACCGGCCGGGCGGCGCCCATGTCGACGGTGACCAGGTCGACTTTCCCGTTCCTGGCGCGGAGGTCGAGCGAGACCGTGCCGCTCTTGGTCTCGACCGTGATGGCCTTCTTCTTCGTCAGCCCGTGGTCGTAGACGTACTTCCCGATGCAGCGGATGCCGTTGCCGCACATGGAGCCTTCGGAGCCGTCGGCATTAAACATGATCATCCGGAAGTCGGCCTTCTTGGAGGGCGCGATCAGGATGAGGCCGTCGGAGCCGACGCCCGTGTGGCGGTCGCTGATCGCGACCGCGAGGGCCGAGGGGTCGGCGATCTTCTCCTTGTGGGCGTCGACGTAGACGTAGTCGTTGCCGGCGCCGTGCATCTTGGTGAATTTCATGGGGCGCCTATGGTACCCGTGCGGTCGGTTGACGTCAACCCGGCGGGGTGGGTATGGTACAGCCGTGACCCTGACGGTCGGCATCGACGAAGTCGGCTACGGTCCCTCGCTCGGCCCGCTGGTGGTGGCGGCGGCCTGCGCGTCGGGCCCGCTGCCGCTCGGCGTCCGCGTCGGCGACTCCAAGAAGGTGTTCTCGCAGGCCAAGGGCATCGAGACCCTGGAGCCGGCGGTGCTGGGCTTCCTCCGGGCGTCGACCTTCGCCGACCTCTGCGGGAAGCTCTCGGCGCGGGTGCCCGACGAGCCCTGGTACGGGTCGCCGCTGGGGCTGCCACTCTGCGCGCCGCTCCCCGCGCTGGCGGGCTCCTGGGCCCGGATCGTGGAGCCGGCCGAGTTCAACGAGTCGACCCGCGAGCGGAACAAGAGCGACTTCCTCTTCGAGGTGGCCGCGGACCTGATCAACCGGATCCGCGCCGCCCACCCGGGACCCCTGCGCATCCTGGTGGGGAAGCACGGCGGCCGGGCCTTCTACCTCCGCGGCATCCAGCAGCTCATCTCGCCCACTGTGATGGTGATCGAGGAGAGCCGCAAGCGCTCCGCCTACCAGATCCCGGGCGCGACGATCGAGTTCCTGATGGACGCCGAGGACTGCCACGAGCTGGTGGCGCTCGCGTCGATGATCGGGAAGTACGTCCGCGAGTGCGCGATGAAGCTCTTCAACGACTGGTGGGCGCGGCACCACAACAACGGCCTGCGCCGGACGGCCGGCTACGGGCCGGACGCGAGGCGCTTCTTCCGGGAGATCGAGCCGTTCCTCACGAATCTCAAGATCACCCGCGACATGGTGGTTCGGAGGAGATAACCCCAGTCTCGATTCCGGGGAGTCTGAGAATAGAGAAGGAAGAATAGAGAATCGAAGCAGCCACGACCCACTCTCTCTCTCAAGCCTGACGCGACCATCAATACCCAGCGAGTCGCACCCCCGTGATCCTTGGAGAACGTCCCTCCGGAGCATGGTCGTTGACGCTCGCGTCAGTCCTGAAGCGGCGTGCTTCGAGGGCTGCTGTTTTTCATTATTCTGTATTCTCTATTCTTTCCAGACTTGTTCGATTGATGTTATACTGTGTGCAAGAATAGGTCATAGGACCTATGAAGTCATCGGGGGAGAGAGACATGCGACGCAAGGAACGGGGCCGCCAGCTGCTGCGGATCCTGAAGCTCATCAAGCTCTTCGAGCATTCCCGCTACGGGCTCACCATCAACGAGCTCTGTCGCGAGATGACCGTCACGCGCCGGACGCTCTACCGCGACCTTGAGATGGTGGAGGACGCCGGCTACCGCTTCGTCAAGGAGGGCGGCGGCGGGGGCTTCTCGAAGAAGTGGCGCTTCCCGCCGGGGATGCGCAAGGCCCCCGACAAGCCCTACACCGAGAGCGAGCTGCTCTCGCTCTACTTCTGCATGAACCTGCTCCAGCCCTTCCGCGGCACGCCGCTGCGCGACGGCCTGGAGTCGCTCCTGGCCAAGATCGAGGCGACCTTCACCGAGGAGGAGCGCGAGTACTTCGGCGACCTCGTCTTCACGCACGTCGCCAAGATGACCCCGTCCAAGGACTACCGCCGCCACGCCGCATCGGTCGGCGTGCTCTCGCGGGCCTGCCTCGAGCACAAGAAGGTCGAGGTCACGTACCGCGCCGGCGACGACCAGTCCAAGACCTACGCGTTCTCGCCGTACTGCATCGCCTACTACGGCGGCGAGCTCTACACGATCGGCTGGAGCGACCACCGGCAGGCGGTGCGCACCCTGCGGGTCGACCGCATCCGCTCCATCAAGCCGCTCTCGGCCAAGTTCGAGCGGCCGAAGGACTTCGACCCCGAGGACTACCTGGGCCGCAGCTTCGGCATCTACTCGGAGGGCGAGCAGGAGAAGGTCTCGATCGAGTTCGCCAAGGAGGCCGCGCGGACGGTCCTGGAGCGCGAGTGGCACCCGACGCAGCGGATCGAGCAGAGCCCGAACGGCAAGGTCACCCTCAAGATGACCGTGCAGGGCCTGGCGGAGGTCGCGCGCTGGGTGCTCTACCACGCGCCCTACGCGAAGGCGCTCGAGCCGAAGGAGCTGCGCGCGATGGTGGCGGACAACGCGACCAAGGCGGTCGCGGCGCACAAGGCCTAGGTAGTGTCTCAAAACGGATTGGCCACGGAGCCCACGAAGCCCTCAGAGCAGAATCTTCTCTGCAGGGCTCCGAGGGCTCTGTGGCCAATCAGGTGAGGATCGCGGGCTTCCGAACACTACCTAGCGCGCGGCCCCGATGCAGTAGAGGAATTCCTGGCGGCGGCCGTCGACCTTGCGGGCGACGCGGGTGTAGATCCGGCCGCCGCAGACGGCCGGGGTCGCGAAGGCCTCGTCGCCCAGCTTGCACGTGGCGACGGGGACGTACTTCTCGGGGTCGGCCTGGAAGATGAAGGTCTCGCCCGCCTCGTTGGTCGCGTAGATCCGATCGCCGACCAGCACCGGCGACGAGCTGAACGTGCCGCCCAGCCGGGCCTTCCAGCGCTCCTTGCCCGTGTCCGACGCCCAGCAGGCCGCCACCCCCGCGTCGAGCACGCCGAAGAGGTGTCCGCCGCGGAGCAGGAGCGAGGGCACGTAGACCCGGTCCTTCGTCTCCCAGGCGATCTTGCCGGAGCCGTCGGCCCGCACGGCCGCCAGGTGGTTGCGCGGGTAGCCGCCGCTCGAGAAGACGTGCGTCCCGTCGGTCACGGTCGAGGTGACGCATTCGGTGGTCGCCCCGGCGACTTCCCAGAGCACCTTGCCCGTCATCGGATCGTAGCTCGAGACCAGGTCGCAGCCGGTCAGGATCAGCTGGTCGCGGCCGCCGACGTTCAGGACCACCGGCGAGCTGTAATTGGGGGCTTTCGGGCGCTCGTGCTTCCACGCGACGGCGCCCGTCTTCCGGTCGAGCGCCGCGACCACGCCGCCCCCGGAATGGTCCGCCGACACCAGGACCAGCGAGCGGTAGGGCGCGGGCGAGGACGCGAAGCCCTGGTGGATCACGTAATCGCAGACCCGCGTCTGCCAGAGGATCTTGCCCTCCCGGCTGAGCGCGGTCGTGACCACCGCGTCCTTGTTGGGGAAGTTGATGAAGACGCGCTCGCCGTCGCAGGCGGGAGTGGCGGAGGCGCCTGTCGACTTCGGGTTCTTCCGCATCGCGCCGCCGTGATGGACCTCGGTCTCCCAGAGCTTCTTCCCGCTCGCGCGGTCGAAGCAGAGCATCGACTGGCTGGCGCTCGCCTCGTCGCAGGCGGCGAGGTAGACGTGGGACCCGTGGACGGCGGCCGACCCGTAGCCGCGGCCGGGCACCTCGGCCTTCCAGAGGATGTTTTCCGTCTCGCTCCAGGAGGTCGGCGGCGGGGGGCCCTCGGGGGCCGTGCCGTCCCGCCGGGCGCCGCGCCACCAGGGCCAGTCGTTCGGGTCGACGGCGATGGCGTCGTCCCCCTGCGGGGCCGCCCCCAGGAGGAGCGCGAGGATCGGAATCCAGGCGTGCCGCATCAGCGCAGCGTCTCCAGGAACGACAGCAGGTCGGCCGCCTCCTGGGCGGTGAGGTGCTGGAAGAGCCCTTCGGGCATCAGCGACTTCTGCTGCTGCACGCGGCGTTCGATGGCGCTCAGCGCCACTTTCGTCTCCTTGTCGGCGTCGCGCAGCACGATCTCGGTGTCGCTCCGGCCCGAGATGATGCCGTTCAGCACGTCGCCCGACTTCAGCTGCACGATCCACGCGACGAAGTTCGGGTCGACCGTCTTGGACGGCTCGAGGATCGACTCGAGGAGCTGCGCGCGGGTGTATTTCGCGGCGATCTTCGAGAGGTCCGGCCCGACCGTCTCCTTGCCCGGCTGCACCCGGTGGCACTTCGCGCACTGCAGCCCGGGGTTGGCGAAGAGGGCGCGGCCTCGCTCGGCGTCACCCTTCAGGGCGAGGATCTTCTCGGGCTTGATCGAGAGGCCGAGGCGCTCGCGCCGCTGCGAGGGCGGCTCGAAGGTCTCGAAGAGGTCGCGCACCAGGCCCGGCGGCCGCTCGAGGGCCTTCCGGATCGCCTCCTTGCGGGCGGGCTCGGGCATCGTGTCGAGCGCGGCCAGCAGGTCGAGGGCGCCCGTCGTCGTCGAGAGCAGGCGATCGACATCGCCCCGCGAGAGGGCGCTCTTGTCCGCGGCGCGGGCGTCCCGCGCGGCGGCCTCGATGGGCGCCTCCTGGAGCGACGCGATCCAGCGGCGGAGGAGCCGGACGCCCGCCTCGTCCACGGCCTCGGAGCCCACGTGCGGCATGCGGCCCTGCCCGAGCTTCGAGACGCGGAAGAGCAGCGCGGAGCGCGACGGGTCGCCGCCGGCGATCAGGTACGGATCGGTGAGCTCGAACATCCCCAGCGAGGGACGCACGTCGAGCCTCGTCTCCGTGAGCGGGACGTCGTGCAGCAGGATGATCTTCGCGGCGCCGCCGCCGCCGAAGCGGTGGCAGCAGGCGCAGTTGACCGCGAGGTAGGAGCGCGCGCGCTCGTTGAGCGGGAGGCTCTCGTCGTACGGGTCGATGAGCGGCTGCGGCATGGGGATCTTCTTCGGCAGGATCGCGACGTCCTGAAGCTGCCGGAGCTTCGCGGCGTCGAGCTGCGCGCCGTTCATCGTGAGGGCGTAGCCGGGCCAGGGGTTGTGGCAGGTCAGGCAGGTGGTGCGCGCGAGCACCTTCCACTTGCGCCCGCCGCCGAGCTCGACCTCGGCGCCTTCCGGGGGCGCGAGCGCCGCGTCGGTCTGCGCCTCGTTCCAGACGTACGAGTAGGCGTTCCAGGACTGGCCGTCGTAGTGGAGGACCTGCGTCTCGAGCTTCCGCTTGCCCATCGACAGCGTCTTGGCCACGACGCTGTCTGTCGGCCAGACACTCTCCTTGGGCCACTCCTGGTTCTTGTCGATGAGGCGGATCGTCTCGCGGCCCGGGATGGCGACCCAGCGCTCGGCTGTGGCGCCGTCCGTCCAGGCCTGGGCGCGGATCGAGAGGGGCAGGACGCCCGGGGACGGGGTCTGCGTCCCGACCGGCGCGAAGAGTCCCGTGCTGCTCAGGGTGCGGGGGAAGTCGGCGTTGCGCGCGCCCGCGCCGCCCGGGACGAGGCGGAGGATGCCGCCGCCCTCGTAGTCGACCATGAGGAGCTCGCCGTCGGCCTCCTCGGCCCAGCCCACGATGCGGGCCGGCGTGCGGGCCGCCTCGGTCCGCTCACCGAGCGTGGTCCCCTTCACGGGGTTGGCGAAGACGCGGCGCGTCTCCCAGTCGCCGTAGATGTACCAGCCTTCGAAGCCCTTGAGCTTGCTGCCGTGGTAGACGAAGCCGCCGGTGATCGAGGCCGCGAAGGGGTGGGGGATCGCGTGGGCGGGGGGCAGGATCGGCGTGGGGCCGCGCTTCGCGTCGGGCAGGCAGACCTGCGGGCCCTCCATGGCGCTCCAGCCGTAGTTGCCGCCCTTCTGGGCCGCGAAGACCATCTCCCAGCGCTCCCAGCCGACGTCGCCGATCCAGAGCTGGCCGGTCTTGCGGTCGAAGTTCATGCGCCACGGGTTGCGCAGGCCGTAGCACCACACCTCGGGCCGCGCGTTGGCGACGCCGACGAACGGGTTGTCGGCGGGAATCGCGTAGGGCAGCCCGTCCGACTTTCGGTGCACGTCGATCCGGAGGATGGCGGAGAGCAGGTCGCTGATGTCCTGGCCCGTCTGGCGCCGGTCCGGCGGGCTGGGATCCTCGCCGTCGCCCGTCGAGATGTAGAGATAGCCGTCGTTGCCGAACTGGAGGTCGCAGCCGTTGTGGCCTTCCGCCAGCCAGGTCAGCAGGATCTCCTCGCTGTCGACGTCGAGGCGCGGGGGATCGCTCGTCGTCACTTTGAAGCGGGAAATGCGGGAGCCGTTCTCCAGCGGCTTCTTGGGCTCCTTGGAGCGGAGCACGTACATCACGTAGCAGAGCCGGTTCTTTTCGAACTGCGGGTCGAACACGATCGAGAAGCTCTGCTTGACCCCGCGGCAGCGATCGACCTTCTCCCAGCCTTTGATCTCCTTGGTCAGGTCGCAGAAGAGATCCGGCTTCTCGCAGGCGGCGTCGTTAGGGAACGTATAGAGGACGCCCTTCTCCTGGACGAGGACCCAGCGCTTGCCGCCGGGGAAGGGGACCAGGGCGACGGGCTGGGTGAACTTGAGCTTCGGGAAGGCCAGTTCGGAGCGCAGCGGCGGGGGCGGCTCGGGAGAGCCGCTCAGCCGCGAGGTCGTCCAGGGCACCCGATCGGCGGGCGCGTTCTCCTGGGCGGCCGCGAGAAGCAGGATCGCGAGGAGTCCGAACGTCATGTGAAGCATCCCCAAACCCCAGGTCCGGCAAAATACCAGAATCCGAACTTCAGGTCCCGCTCTTTTGATGAACCCGCGGGGGGGCGCGGCCTTCGCCGGAGGGCTGAACCTTGGTGCCCGCCGGAGGGGGCGAAATAACTGTCATTTCACGGGAGGGAAGGCGTTATACTGATATCGATGGTCGGACGCTGGAAAGAGCGGCTCAAGAAGATGGGCGAGGCCAACGAGCAGGCCCGCACGACCGAGACGCGGCGGCTCACCCCGAACCGCGCGGCCCGGATCGTCGAGGGGCTGATCTCGGACCCCCCGGCGCCGCCTCGCCTCAAAACGGATCACCCCGTCTCCTGCGGTCACCGCACCCGCCGCAAGAATGTCTAGCCCCCGGGCGGTGCTTCTCGCCTCCCTCGATTCCATCGTTGACGGCCAGTTCGAATATCTTCTCTACGGCGGCCTGGCGGCGGCCCTCTGGGGCGAGCCGCGCTATACCGAAGACGTCGACTTCGTCCTCTTCATCCCGGAGCGCCACGCCTATCGCTTTCTGCGGGTCGCGGCCAAGCACGGGTTCTCGGTCGACGAGGACCTGGCGATCCAGCAGATCCAGGTGAGCGGCTGGGCGCGCCTGCCCTTCGGCGGCCCCAAGAGTCCGTGGCACCTCGACCTGACGCTGGGCGACAGCCCCTTCGACAAGAGCGCCCTCGCGCGCCGCAAGCAGGTGGAGCTCTTCGATCGGAAGGTCTGGGTGGCGTCGCCTGAGGACCTGCTCGTCTACAAGCTGGTCTCCTGGCGCGACCGCGACGTCATGGACGTGAACGCGGTCGTGAAGCGCCAGAAGTCGCTGGACGTCGCCTACCTGAAGAAGTGGATCGCCTGGTGGGAGAAGCAGGGCATCGAGGGGATCTCGAAGCGCTTCGCCGACCTCGGCGTCTCCTAGCCGCTACTCGGCGCTGCCCGCCACCCGGCACTTCTTGCAGCCGAGCCCGTACTTCGCGATCATCCCCGTCTCTTCGGTGGGATCGTTGCAGCCCGTGCAGTGGTGCAGGTACTTGTCGACGGCCTGCCGGGCGCCCGCGTGGGGGGCGCTGTAGAGCCAGGTCGGCGTCGTGGGTGTGAGCTTCTGCGCGACCTGGCGGCCCATCTGGTTCACCTTGCTGGCGCCGCGGTCGAGTTCGCCCTTGGCCCAATCCTCGTACTCGCCGCTGGCAAACCAGAGCATCTCGATCGCGTAGGCCTGGTCCACCCAGCGCTTGAGCAGCTGGATGGCCTCCCTCGGGCCTTTGATCTTGTCCACCTCGATCGAGCCACCGCAGGTCCCGCAGGGGACCTCGTCGCGCGAGAGGCTGACCGAGAGCACGATGTTCTGCTTCGGGCCGCACTTGCAGGAGTCGCTCATGTGCGCAGCTTCCTCTTGAGGGTTTTCTCGACGGCGGCGACCTTGGCCTCGAGGCGCCCCTTCGCGCCGCGACGCCAATCGCCCTTGATGGAGAACGTGATTCGGACCGAATCGTTGGACATTTTCTTCCAGCATTTCCGGACGACCGCCATGACCTCGTCCCATTCGCCCTCGATGCAGGTGCCCATCGGCCCGAGGCGGTAATCGAGCCCGCTCTTGTCGATGATCTCGAGCGAGCGCGCGACCCACTTGGACACGGACGGCCCCTTGTCCATCGGGGACATGGAGAGCTCGATCAGCAGCATGGAGGGGATTATCAACACAAAGCCGCGTCGAACACAAAGAGAATGAGAAGCAGGAATCAAGAAGCAGGCGCACCCTCCTCTGCCCCCCCCGGGGGGGGGAAGAGGGGAACTAGCGGCGGGAGAAGACCTTCTCGATCTCCAGGAGGAAGAGGCGCCGGATGGCGTCGTAGCCGCGGTCGTTCGGGTCCTCAAGGTTCTCGTAGTACCAGTAGGTGGGATCCTCAGGCCGGTAGTGCTTCCCACCCCGCTCGGAGCAGTGGATCCCGTGGCCCAGGAAGGCGTCGTGCATCTTGACGACGTGGACGTAGGGAAACTTCGCCGCCGAACGGTGAATGACGTCATTGTACGCCTTCAGCATGGCCTCGCCCTCCGGCCACTTGGGCAGCCCCGCGTTCTCGATGTCGCCCTCGCCGTCCGTCGGATCGAAGATGTCGGCGATGAAGATGTGACAGCCGCCGGGGAAGAGGCCTTTGATCTTCTCGAAGAGGGCGTGGAGCCGCTTCTCGAAGTTCTGGATCCAGGGCCCGGCCTGCTCCAGCCGCGCCCCGTACATCGCGCCCTCGCGCGGGGGATTGTGCCCATAGTCGTGGATGAGATCATTCCCCCCGCTGGTCATCACGATGAGGCCGACGGTGTCCGGCCCGCCCCGCTCGATCTTGGGGAACTGCTCCTCGGCGTGCTCGCTCGAGATCGTCCCCGAAATGCTGAGGTTTGTCGCCTTGAAGTTCGGGAAGACGGCGCGGAGGCAGATCCCCTTCATGTCCGCAACCTCGTCGTCGGGGTTCGCTGCGATTCGGTTGAAATAGGAATGCGGCGGCGGCGCGCCGTAGCCGGCCGTGACGCTGTCCCCCAGGCCGATCAGGACCACCGGCGAGCTCGTCCAGGTCCGCGTCCACGCATCGCGCGGGACCGCGGGGCCCGCGGGTCCGGACCCGAGCGGATGGGCCCGCGGGACGTGGCGGCGGACCTGCCACGCGATCGTGAGCCCGAGGACGATCAGCAGCGCGGCGAGGACCGCAAGGCGGCGGCAGCGGCGAGGATCCATCATCCGTTCACATTTTATACCGGGCCGGCGCTTTGTGGCCTTTGCGTCCGCGTGTTGATATACTTCGCCCGATGCCTTTCGACCCCGAGCCGGAAGTCGAGCTCGTCAGCGCCCTCCAGAACCCGTACAACACGGTGATCGCGGCGGCCCGGACCTGCTATTCCTCGAAAGTCGTCACGCCCGGGGACGTGGACCGCGACGATAAGGCCCGAGAGCTGCGCGACCGCATCTACGACGGCATCTACGACGCCGGGCACCACACGACGATCCAGCATCCGACCTTCGTCTTCACCCTGAAGAAGGTCTCGCGCCAGTTCATCTGGAGCTTCCTGCACGCCCACCCGTTCTACAATTCGGAGCAGGTGAGCCAGCGCTACGTCGAGGTCAAGCGCCAGAACTTCGTCACGCCGCCCCTCGAGGGCCGGGCCCTCGAGATCTACACCGACACCGTCGATCGGATGATGAAGGGCTACTTCAAGCTCATCGAGATGCTGAGCGGCCCCATCGAGGACGAGTGGTTCAAGCTCTACCCCGCGCGGCGGAAGCAGAAGGAGAAGTGGGAGAACGCCATCCACAAGCGCGTCCTCGAGGCCGCCCGCTACGTGCTGCCCGTCGCGACCCACGCGCACCTCTACCACACGGTCTCGGGCATCACCCTCCATCGCTACAAGAAGCTCTGCGCCCAGTTCGACACCCCGCTCGAGACGCGCGTCGTCGTCGACAAGATGGTCGCCGCCGTCCACGCGTTCGATCCGCTCTTCTTCCGCAAGGTCGACGACCCCGTCCCGCTGGACGAGACCCTCGAGTACCGGATGTTCGAGGAGACCCGCAAGGCGGTCGGCCCCGCCGGCGGCGCCGAGTTCGTGAAGGAGTTCGACGCCGACCTGGGCCCGCTCCGCTCGAAGCTCGTGGACTGGAAGGCCAACGCCGAGAAGGTCATGGCCCAGTCGGTCCGCTCGATGCTCGGCCTCCCGGCGGCCGGCCTCTCGGACGCCGAGGCGATCGACCTCGTGATGAATCCTTCCAAGAACCGCATCCTCGGCGAGTCGCTCGTGCTGACGACGATGTCGAAGCTGTCGCGCGCGATGAACCACCCGCACTACACCTTCCGCAAGAAGATCTCGCACACCGCCGACTCGCAGGACCAGCGTCACCGCATGGTCCCCGGGTCGCGGCCCGTGCTCGCCGCGCAGTTCGTGTCCGGGCACCCCGACGTCGTCCTGCCGCCCCTGATGGAGCGCGAGGCGCCCGTCGCGGAGTTCGTCGAGAAGCTGATGAAGCGCGTCTGGAAGGCGATCGACGATCTGCGCGAGGCGGGCGCCCCCTGGGACGCGGCGCAGTACCTGCTCCCCAACGCGTTCCCGATCCGCTTCGAGGAGTCGGGCGACCTGATGCACCTGCACCACAAGTGGACGACGCGCCTCTGCTACCTCGCCCAGGAGGAGATCTGGCGCTGCTGCGTGGAGGAGGTCCGGCAGGTCGCCGCGGTCCACCCGACCATCGCGGCCCACCTGGTCGCGCCCTGCGGGCTCCGCAAGACCGCGGGCGCCACGCCCTTCTGCCCGGAGGGGAACCGCTTCTGCGGCGTGCGCGTCTGGGAGCTCCCGCTCGACCAGTACTCCCGCGTCATCTAGCCCCTCTGATTGGCCACAGAGCCCGCGGAGCCCTCAGAGACCAGCTCTTTGAATCTGCACTCCAAGATTCTAGACCGGCTCCGTGGGCTCTGTGGGCTCCGTGGCCAATAACTGGTGAGTCTTAATCCGAGATGACTTTGAGGTCGCTCCAGTAGGCGTGCTCCCACTCCCACTCGGTGGGGAAGTTCTCCAGGCGCAGCGCGATGCGCCGGCCCGCGAAGGCCGTGAGGTCGACCGACTTCTCCTTCCAGCCGCTGCCCTTCGGCCCGATGGGCTCCTTGAGCAGCTCCTTGCCGTCGGCGTAGACGCGCAGCTCGAAGTCGCCCTGCAGGTGGCAGGAGACCCAGAACGAGAGCCGGGTCTTCTTGCCCGTCGGGATCTCGACCTCGCGCTCCAGCGTGGCGGGCACGCCGCGGCTGAGCGGATGCGTCATGTAGACGTTGGCGCGGTCCCCGTAGGACGGCAGGAGCCCGGTGTGGCCGGCCTCTGTCGACGACGTGATCTTCCAGTCGGACCAGAGGGCCGCGAGCCGCGCCGGCTCGTCCAGCGTCGCGATGTAGTCGGCCTTGAGCTTTTCCACCTCCGAGAGGCGGGGCCCCGCGATTTTGGCGGCGGCGCCGCACATCCGCAGGATCTCCTCGGTCCGCTCCTTCCGCCCGTCCTCCTGGATCCGCTGGCGGATCTGGGCCAGGAACGCCTCGAACTTCTCGGCCGCGCTGGGCGCGACGAGCGGATCCGACGATTTCGCCGTCGGGCCCGAAGGCGCCGGGTCGCGCCGCGGCGGCGGGGGAGGAGGGAGCGGATCACGCGGCGGCGGGTCGCGGGGCGGCGGCTCGGGCGCGGGACGGCGGACCTCGACCGGCGGCGCCTGCTGCGCCGGCGGCTCGGCGGGAGGCGGCCGCCTCGTTCCTCCCTGGGTCACCGCGACGATCAGGAGGATCAGGAGGACGCCGCCCACGCCGGCGATGATCGGGAGCGGGTTCGACGCCGCCTGCGGCGCCGCGGGGCCGGGCCGCCGGGCGCCGGGGATGATGGGGATGCTCCCGGTGGCCGACTTGCGCGGCGGAGGCTGCGCCGCCATCCGGCCCGACGAGGGCCGCTTCGGCGGGGGTTCATTCTCGCCCTCGAGGTAGGGCTTGCAGGTGGTGCAGTAGGGGCGGTTGTCGATCATCCGCCCGCGGCCGCGCTCGAAATCATCCTCGCGGAGGCTGTTTCCGCACCCTTCGCAATAGACGATCTCACGACCCATAAGGATCCGCTTCGCTCCCTCTGGCTCGCCCGCAGGAGGACTAAGGTGGCTCGAGCATGTCCCCGTAGGGACTGTACTCGAGGGCCTGAATCGGAGTCTTGGCAGGATCGGTGATCCGCATCATCAGGCCGAACGTGTCCTTGGCGTTGTTCACCTTGATGAGGAGGCGGTTCCAGCCCTCCTCCAGCTTGATCGCGACGCCGAACTCGTCGGCTTTGACGGCGGCGCCGGTCTTGTTCTTGTCGTGGACCAGCGTGCCGTTGACCCACGCGCGCCCGCCGTCGTCGTGGCTCAGCCAGAGCTTGGCGTCCATCGCGGAGGGGGCCTTGACGTGGATCAGCGCGTAGACGCTCACGCCGTCCTTCGAGGTGAAGGGGCCCTTCTCCCAGTCGAAATGCGCCTGCGCCCCCTTCATGGTCGGCGACGCGGGCTTCCACTTCACCGGGCCGCCCTTGCCGGCGTACTCCTTCGCGAGGTCCACTTCCTTCTCGGGCGGCTGCTCCTTGGTGAGGCCGTCCGGGAAGGGTCCGATGATGAGCCAGTCCTTCGGCTCGGGCGTGCCCTTGATCTCCGCCTTGCCGCCGCCGGGCGCCGCGAGCGCCTCCTTGGCCAGGTCCTTCGCGGTCGCGTCGTCGGGGGGCTTCGGGCGCGACGACGAGATGATGATGTACTTCACGCCGAAGCCTTCCTGGTCGGTGAGGATGCGGACCGCCTTGGCGCCGGGCGACGCGAAGGTCTTGGGCATCGGGATCGAGATCCAGTCCCACTTGGCCGCGGTCTTCGGATGCGCGGGCGGCGGCTTGCCCTTTTCCGCCTTGGGCTTGTGATCGTCGTGCGTCTTCTTCAGGCCGCTCGGGTAGGGCAGCGGCGCCGCCATCTGGCTGCCCGGGTCGATGGGCACCGCCTTGCCGCGGTTGTTGGTCGTCTGCTCCGACACCTGGTAGGAGCCGTTCCAGACTTCCTGGCAGCAGCCGCCCGCGTAGACCCAGCAGCGGTAGCTCAGGCCGGGCAGCGCGATGAACTCGGCCTCGACGTAGTTGTACAGGCTGTCCTTGAAGTCGATGCCCTTCGAGGCGATCCAGGCCGGGTCGTCCTTCTTGGTGTTCTTGAACGTGTTGTAGTCGCCGTTGGCGACGAGCTTGTCGGGGAGGAAGGTGAACTCCTTGCCGATCTCGGAGCGCTCCTTCAGCAGCGGCTGGTACTTCCGCACGATGAGGGTGCCGTTGTAGTCGTTGAGGAGCTGCTTGCACTTCTCGATCGCGGTGTAGCGCGTGGGCATCTTGCGCCACTCGAATTCCGACTGGTGGAAGAGGATGCGGGCCTCGAACTCGCGCGAGCTGGGCTTGGGGGCTTTCTCGCGCGCCTCGGCCCCGTGGACCCAGTAGCGGTCCGGCGCCGTGCCGCCGATGCCCTGGGCCGACTCCACCGCGCCCTCGATGAGCGCGAGCATCGTCAGGAGGTCGGCGTCCTTCTTGGCCAGCGTCTTCTTCTTCGCCTTGTAGAGCGCCGCCAGCGAGCCGGCGTTCAGGTCGGTGAACTCGATCAGAACCGGCGGCGGCGTCTTGCCGTCCTTCGGGTCGGGCTGGAACTCCAGCCGCGTGGGTTCGACCTTCATGGCCTTGCCGGTCGCCTTCTTCCAGTCGCCCGGCTTGTCCTGCCACTCGAGGGTCAGGGTCTGCAGCTTCGGCGTCTCCGCCGCGCTCTTGAGGAGCTCCTGGTAGCGTTCGCCGATCGCCTTGATGATCTCGATGTCCTCGGTCGCCGCCTTCTTGGCCTCCTCGGAGTCCGCCCGCGTGGCCGCGCCGCTCATCTCGGTCGCCGCCGCGGTGTAGTCGCGCGCGAAGGCGAGCGCCATGGCGGTCTGCCACATCGGCATGAACGACTTCATGGCGGGGGAGAGCTGGCGGAGGTTCGCGGGCGGGGGCGGATTCTTCGCCGACGGATCGGCCTTGGCGGTCTCCGAGGGCTCCGCGTTGGACAGCAGGGCGAGGAACTTCTCGAACTTCTCGGCCAGCTCCGGCATCTCCCACTTCGCGATGATGGCTTTGCACTCCGCGATCTTCGCCGCGGTGTCCACGCCGTTCTGCTGGGCGGTCTCGATCTCCTTCTTGAAGCCGTGGAGGGTATCGTCGGGCTTATTTCGGGCGAGCTTGAGCTTGGTGTCGATCCGGTCCGTCCACTCGGGCACGTCGTTCTGCGCCTTCGCCTTCTCGTAGGCCTCGATCACCGCCTTGTAGTCGTAGGCGGTGAATTGAGGTAGCACCTGCTTGTCGAGGTCGGAGAGGGCCTTCTCGATCCGGGCGAGCACGTCGTCGATCGCGGCCGTGACGTCGGACGCCATCCCGCTGCCGTTGGCCGCCTTCTCGGCCTCGCGAAGCTTCTTGAGCTGGAGGCCGAGGGCCTCGGGCTGGTCCTTCTTGAGGTCGAAGGCCGCCTTGAGGAGGCCCTTGATCTCCTTTTCCTTCGGCGTTTCGGCCGGGCCCGCGACGACCTTCGGCTTGTTCTCCTCGGACGCCTCTTCAAGATGCTTCTTCTTGGGCGGATCCTTCTTCATCAGGACGGCGATGCCGAGCACCGCGATCAGGAGGAAGAGGCCGCCGCCGATGCCGCCGATCAGGAGCAGGCGCTTCTTCTTCTCGTCCATCGGCGGCTTCTCGCCGCCCTCCTCGGCGCCCTCGCCGGCCTGCTCGTCCTCGGCGGGCGGCTGCACTTTCGGAATCGACGCCGTCACCTTCTTGCGCACGCCCGTGGACGCGGTCGGGACGGGGCCGGTCGTGCCGGTCCGGACCCTCGGGACGGCCCCGGTCGTCCCGGTCCGGGGCCGGGCCGTGGTGCCGGTGGGCGGCCGGCGGACGCCGGTGCCGCCGTCCTTCTTCTCGACCGCCTTGATCTTGGTCGAGGTGATCTTCTTGAGGTTCTGGGTGCTGGTACGGGTGGGTTGGGGGGGGTGAAGGATCGCCTCCTGCTCCTCGGCGGAAAGGTCGGCGATCAGTTCGTCGATGCAGTCGGGGCAGCTGACCTTGTCGCCGACGCGGTAGGCTTTGCCGCCCTCGAAGTCGTCGCCCTGGAGGCGACTGGCGCAGTTCCAGCAATAGACGATTTCTCGGCCCATAAGATTGGTCGGTCAGGCGGGAGGGCTCAGGAAGGAACGACGGACACGACGTTCCCTACGGAGATCCCGCCCTTACTTACCCTATATATACACCTGCACGACCCTGAGAGTGGTTTCCCGCACCCCAACTCGTGATGGCGGCGATTATCCCTTTCCGCCCACTCGAGTACACTTCTTTTTTACGTCCTGGCGGCGATCCAGTGAGCGTCCTCGTCCCAGCCCAGCGCCCGATAGAAGGCCTCCAGCTTCCGGTAACGCTCCCGCCGCACGACCCCGCAGGCCCACTCCAGCTTCCGGAGATCCTCGGGGCAGAGGTGGAGGGGATGGCGGTCGCTCTCCTCGAGGCCGTTGGAGCCCTGCATGACGCAGCGGTGGGTCACGCAGTGCGCGAGCGACAGCAGGTGCCCGGCCTCGTGGGTCAGGAGCTTGAGAGCGCGGCGCTCGGAGCCTTCGAGCCGGGCCAGCGAGAAGACCCCCGCGCGGCCTTCGAGCGAGCTCTCCCCGAAGACGAATTTCTTTCCGCGGGCGAAGAGGTCGACGCCGGCCACGCCCAGGTAGACGACGGCGTCGGCGGGGGCGCGTTCCGCGAGATCGCCCAGGATCATGGAGGAGTTGTACTGGCCGCGCGTTCCGACGTAGGCCTTCTCGAAGAGGGGCCTCGCGGGGTCCCGGCGGGCCTCGAGGCCGAAGAACGCCGCGGCGTAGTCGACCATGCGGTCGAGGATCGGGCCGGCGACGTCGCCGAGCGGCTGGAGCACGAAGGCCTTCCGCGTCGCGCCGGGGCGGTTGGGAGCGCCGGCGACGTAGTCCTCGAAGGTCTGCGCGGGCTCGTGGAAGAGCGAGCGCCACTCGCCCCGCCGCGGCGGCGCGAGTCGCTCGAATCCTTCCTCCGTCCGGGTCATCTCACTATATTAGACGGCCCGACCCCGCGGGGGAAGGCAGCGTCGTACTAAGGACGTCGAGGAGGGAAGACCGATGCACTCGCATGTCATGACGTCCTTGCTGACTCTCGCCCTGCTGCTGCTGCCGGCCGAGAAGGTCACGATCCTGGCGAGCGGGGACCTGAAGGAGCCGTTCGCGATCGACTGGGACAAGGCCGGCACCGCGTACATCGCCGAGATGGGCGGCAATCGGATCAGCGTGCTCGACAAGGGCGGAAAGCTGAGCGTGCTGGCCGGGACGGGCGAGAAGGGCCTCTCGGGCGACGGCGGCGCCGGTGCCAAGGCGCAATTCAACGGCCCCCATCATCTCCTGGTGGGGGCGGACGGCCATCTCTACATCGCCGACACCTTCAACAACTGCGTGCGGAAGATCGACCTCAAGACCGGCGTCGTGACGCGGGTCGCGGGAACCGGCAAGAAGGGCTACAGCGGCGACAACGGCCCCGCCGTGAGCGCGGACTTCGGGGGCATCTACTGCATCGCCTTCGACCCCAAAGGCGAGCTGCTCTACCTCTGCGACCTCGACAGCCGCCGCATCCGGGCGATGAACCTGAAGTCCGGGATCGTCATGACGGTCGCGGGCAACGGCCAGAAGGGCGTCCCCAAGGACGGCGAGGACGCGAAGACGCAGCCGCTTGTCGACCCGCGGGCCGTCGCGACCGACTCGAAGGGCCAGATCTACATCCTCGAGCGGGGCGGGCACGCGCTCCGCGTGGTCGACGCCGCCGGGAAGATCCGCACGGTGGCGGGGACCGGGAAGGGAGGCCTCTCGGGCGACGGCGGCCCCGCGCTGCAGGCGCAGATGAACGGCCCCAAGCACCTGAGCTGCGACAAGGACGACAACGTCCTCATCGCCGACACCGAGACCCACACGATCCGGCTTTATACGCCGAAGGACGGGAAGATGCACCGCGTGGCGGGCAATGGGAAGAAGGGCGCCGGCGGCGTGGGCGGCGCGCCCGACCAGGTGGAGCTGGCCCGGCCGCACGGCGCCACGATCGACCCGTCGGGGGCGGTGGTGATCTGCGACAGCGACAACCATCGTGTTTTGCGGGTCGAAAAGTAGCGGCGGCGGACACAGAGACGGAATAGGAGCTTTAAGTCTTGTCGGATTGGCGCCGCAGGAACCGGCTCCGGGATCACCGTAAGGGAGATTGACGATGAAGCGGATCGCGTGCAGTCTGGGTCTCTGGGTGGCGCTGGTCGGATGCGCCGCGTCGACGGGCGGCCTCTCGCCCATGAACGCGCCGATGCCGTCGCCCGCGGCGCCCTCGCAGGACGGCAAGCTGCGGATCATCGCGTTCGGCGCCCACCCCGACGACTGCGAGCTCCGCGAGGGCGGCGCCGCCGCCAAGTGGGCCGCCCTGGGGCACCACGTCAAGTTCGTCTCCTGCACCAACGGCGACATCGGCCACTGGAACATGGCCGGCGGCCCGCTCGCGAAGCGCCGCGCCGCCGAGGTGGCCGAGACGTCGAAGCTGCTCGGCATCGCCCACGAGGTGCTCGACATCCACGACGGCGAGCTCATGGTCACGATGGAGAACCGTCGCACGATCTGCCGGCTCATCCGCGACTGGAAGGCGGACCTGGTCATCAGCCACCGGCCCAACGACTACCACCCCGACCACCGCTACGTCGGGGTGCTCGTCATGGACGCGGCCTACATGGTCACGGTGCCGTTCTTCTGCCCCGACACGCCGTACCTCACCAAGAATCCGGTCTTCCTCTTTGCGGAGGATGCGTTCCAGCGTCCCAATCCCTTCACGCCCGACATCGCGGTGGCGATCGACGACGTGATCGAGAAGAAGCTGAAGGCCGTCGAGCTCCTGCACTCGCAGTTCTTCGAGGGCGGCGCCAACGGCCACGCCGGGCTCGTGCCCGACATGAACGACGCCGAGAAGGTCGCCGCGCGGAAGAAGGAAGTGCGCCAGAAGTTCTCGGACCGCTTCGCCGCGACGGCGACGAAGCACCGCGCCGCGCTCGAGAGCTACTACGGCAAGGACGAGGCCTCGAAGGTGCAGTTCGCCGAGGCCTTCGAGATCTGCGAGTACGGCCGGCGTCCGGCCCCCGACGAGATCCGCAAACTCTTCCCCTTCTACGGGTCCAAAAAGGAGTGAGCATGCCCTCGGACAAGCTCCGCATCATCGCGTTCGGCGCCCATCCCGACGACTGCGAGTACGTCGTGGGAGGGACCGCGGCCAAGTGGGCCGCCAAGGGCCACGCGGTGAAATTCGTTTCCTGCACCAACGGCGACGTCGGCCACACCCAGATGGCCGGCGGCCCGCTGGCCCGGCGCCGCCGCGCGGAAGTCGTCAAATGCGCCGAGATCCTGGGGATCCAGACCCAGGTCCTCGACAACCACGACGGCGAGCTGATGCCCACGCTGGAGAATCGCAAGACGATCGTCCGCTTGATCCGCGACTGGAAGGCGGACATCGTCATCAGCCACCGGCCCAACGACTACCACCCCGACCACCGTTACACGGGCGTGCTGGTGCAGGACGCCGCCTACGTGTGCACGGTCCCGTTCTACTGCTCCGACACGCCGCACCTGACGGCCAATCCGGTCTTCCTCTACTCCGAGGACAAGTTCCAGAAGCCGACGCCGTTCAGCCCCGACATCGCCGTCGCGATCGACGAGGTCGCCGACAAGAAGCTCGACTGCTTCGACGTGCTCGAGTCGCAGTTCTACGAGGCCGGCTGCGGCGCGACGGCCGACACCGTGCCGAAGGACAAGGCGGGCCAGGACGCGCGGCGCAAGAAGGTGCGCGAGGAGATGCGGACGCACTTCGCCAAGGGCGAGAAGTTTCGCAAGGCCCTCGAGGCGCGCTACGGGAAGAAGGCGGCCGAGAAGGTCGTGTTCGCGGAGGCCTTCGAGCTCTGCGAGTACGGCCGCCAGCCCGACGAGGCGGAAATCCGGAGACTATTTCCCTTCTTCCCGGCGAAGTAGGGACTCCCGCAGCCTCGCCCGCTCGCTGCCCATGTGGCTCGCGTGGATTTCCCGAAGGGCGTCGCCGCGCGTCTCCTCGTCGACGATGTCTCCCACGTGCGTCATCGCCGCGTCGGCGTCCTTCTCGGCCCAGGCGCTCAGCACCTGCAAGATGCAGCGGTCCCGCTCTCCGGCGGGCATCGAAAGCGCCCAGGCCAGAGCGGTCTCGGGCGCCGTCCGCCCCCACGCGGTGGCAACCCCATAGAGCGCCTCGCCCCGACCTCCCGCGTCCGTCAGCGCCATCGCCGTGCGGCGTGCGCGATCCAGGTCGCTCGGAGCCAGTTCGGCGACGGCGACGCCAAGCAGGCGGCCCCTGGATTCTTCCGGAAGGCGCTGCGTCGCCCAGTCCAGCACCGCGCGCGGATCCGAGCGGGCCCAGGTCTGTCCGATGATGTTGATGACGCTCTCCTTCAGCGGAGACTTCGGGAGCGCCTCGGCGCAGGCGGCGGCGCCGGCGGGGTCGCTCCGCGTCCAGGCAGCCAAATGTGTCCAGAGGACGCCGTTGTAGTGTGTCTGCGCCTCCTGCCAGTCGCGCTGGAGCATCACGGCGATCGCCTCGCGGGCCGCCTCCTCGGGCCGCTCTTTCCCCAGGGACTGCAGGACGTGGCTCCACAGGGCGTCCCGCTGCGCCGGCGAGACCAGGCGCATCAGCGATTCGGCGGCGCTCCGGTCGCTCGAGATCAGGCGCGTCGCGGCGATGCCCACCCACTCGCCGCTCCACTCGGCCTCCGGATGGGCCCGGGCGTAGTCGAGCACCGCGCGGGAGTCGCTGGCGGCCCAGACGTCGCCGACGGCCTCCATCGCCTGCGCCCGTTCGGTCGGGTCCTCCAGTCCTTCGCTCCAGAGACGCGCGGCCGCCACGTCCGACGCCGCCCAGGAGCGCGCGATGTTGCTCAGCGCGCTCAGCCGGGCCTCGGCCAATTCGTTCGCCTTTCTCCTCGGGGTGGAGTGCTCGGGATAGTCCTTCTCGAACAGGGCGTCCTGGTCGATCGTCGCCAGCGGGGGCAGGCCCGGGTCGCTGCGCGGGTCGTCGAGGGTGAACGTCGGGCCGCCCGCCTCCACTTCGGGCCCGCGCGCCGGGAGCTTGAGGATCCAGGCCGCGGCGGCTTTCGGGTCGCGCGTCGCCCACGCCTGGGCGACCCGGGCGATGGCCACGCGCCGGGGCCAGGAGGGCGGCAGCTCGTCCACGGTCGCGGCGAGCTCCGCGCAGCGATCGGGGTCCTGACGGCTGGCGACGATCGCGACTTCGACGACGACCGCGTTCCTGGCGGGACCGGACGGAAGGGCCTTCGCCCAGTCGTGCACGGCGGCCGCGTCACGGCGGTGCCACGCGTCCAGGACGGTTTCGAGCATCGTGACGTTTCCCGGTCCGGACCCCGCGGGCCGCTGGATCTTCCATTCATTGGTCGTCGGGAGGAGCGCGAACGCACGGTAGATCCAGTCCGCGGCGGCACGGGGCTCCCGTTCCGCCCATTCGTGGAACAAGGCCACGATCATCGGGTCGACCCAGCTCTCGTCGTAATCGTCCCGGCGGACGGCGGCGCGGAGGTCGTCGCGGCGCACGCCGATGCCCAGGGCGGCCCAGCGCTCCGCGTCTTCGGGACATTCGATCAGTCGTTTGTAGAGCAGGCGGAATTCCTCGAAGGTCGCCGGAAACGAAGCGGCCGTCCCCGCGGCGGCGCGTTCCGAGCGGCCGGTCGACGCTGCGGCGGCGTCCCGTTCGGAAGTCCGGCCGGATCGCGCGACGGACTCAGGGGCGGAGGTCGGCGCGTCGAGGCGGCCGCGGTCGCGGACCCGGAGCGCCGACACGATGAACCCGGAGGCGACGAGCGCCGCGGCGGCGGGGAGCAGGAGCTTCCGGAGGAGGGGGGCGCCTGCGGCGGCGGCCGGCAGCGGGCGGGCGCGGAGGGATTCCCCGATGCTCGCCGGCGCCGCCGCGTGCGCCTCCTGCTGCAGGAGCGCCACGAGGGCCGCGGAGCCGATCGCGACGCCCGCGCCGCCGAGCAGCGCCCGCAGGCGTTCGAGGCCCTTGCCGACGCGCTTCTCAAGCGTCTTCAGCGGGCAGTCGAGGGCCGCGGCGGTCTCGGCCAGCGTCTTGCCCTGGAGGTAGTGGACCACGAGGGCGTCCTGGAGATGTTGCGGCAGCCGCGCCAGGGCGTCGTCCAGGTGAGGCTTGATCTCCTCCCACGCCGAAGCCCCGGCCGGTCCCGCCGGCTCGGGAAGGCGGCTCTCGCGGCGGATGCGGGCGCGCATCTGGTTCCGCGAAACAAAGACGGCCGTGCGGTAGAGCCAGGCGGAGAGGACGGTGCTCCGGCCCAGCCGGGGCGCCTTCTCGAGGAAGATCAGGAAGACGGATTGGGCGGCGTCCTCCGCCTCCTGGAGGTTGCCGAGGCTTCGCCGGCAGACCCCGAAGACCAGGCCGCCGTGGCGGCGCAGGATCTCCTCGAAGGCGGCGCGGGAGCGCTCCTCCTGGAAGGCGCGCAGCAGGCGTTCGTCGTTGCTCATGCTGAAGAATGTCGCCGGAGCGCGTTCTCCCCCACGAAAAGTGCGGTACATTTATGCAACGGTCCCCATCGGGGTGGGGCACTCTCTATATAGTTGGACGCCGAGCGGGACCTTAGAACAGGAGTCTCTTTCATGCCTTCCTTCCTTCGCCTCGCGGCCCTGCTGATCCTGGTCGCCCCGGTCGTCTCCGCCCAGGAGCGGAAGCTCGTCTCGCCGAAGAGCCCCGACCAGGTCGGCGTGGTCTGCCACGTCAAGGTCGTCTCCGACAAGGTGCCGGACATGACGAACCTCGAGACGTGGAAGAAGCACTGGATCAAGGACGGCATGACGGACGCCCAGAAGGCCCTGGCGGTCTGGAAGACCGTGCGGACCTTCCAGCACCAGGAGGCGCCGCCCAACGAGTACCTCCAGAACGAGACGGCGGTGCAGGATCCCTTCAAGATCTTCAACGTCTACGGCTACTCGCTCTGCAGCATCGCGTCCTGCGACGTCGAGTGCCTGGCCCGCTACGCCGGCCTGAAGGCGCGGGGCCGGATCATCAACTCGCACAGCGTGCCCGAGATCTTCTACGACGGCGACTGGCACCTGCTCGACAGCTCGCTCCTCTGCTATTTCCCGAAGGCCGACGGCAAGCTGGCGAGCGTCGACGAGATCATGGCCGGCATCAAGGACTGGTACGAGAAGAACCCCGGCTACAAGAAGAACAACGACAAGCTGCTGCAGTTCATGCGCGGCGGCGGCTGGAAGAAGGGCCCCGAGGTGCTGAGCCGCTGCCCCAGCTACGACGAGAACGGCTGGTTCGAGGCCGCCACCCACGGCTGGTACTCCACCATGCAGGAGTACGACGGCTCCGCGAACGGCATCTACGAGTACGGCTACTCGCAGGGCTACGAGGTGAACATCCGCCTCCGCGCGGGCGAGCGCCTCACCCGCAACTGGTCGAACAAGGGTCTGCACGTGAACATGAACGGCGGAGGCGGCGAGCCCGGCTGCATGAAGATGAAGACCGGTGAATCGTCGCTGCGCTACACGCCGAAGGACGGCGACCTGGCCCCCGGCCGCGTGGGCAACGGCAGCCTCGAGTACGACATGCCCGTGACGACGCCCGCCTACAAGGGCGGCGCGCTCTCGATGGAGAACCTCGAGGACGGCCGCGCGCGGGTGAAGGACGCCGCGAAGCCCGGCGTGCTGGTGGTCCGCATGCCCACGAGCTACGTCTACCTCACGGGCAAGCTGAAGTTCACGGCCAGCGGCGCCGTCACGGTCTCCTACTCCGAGAACAACGGGATGGACTGGAAGCAGGTCGCCGAGGTCACGTCGCCCGGCCCGCAAGAGATCGACCTCAGCCCCCTCGTCTTCCGTCGCTACGACTACCGCATGAAGTTCGAGCTCAAGGGGGCCGGCGCGGGCCTCGACGCGCTCCGCTTCGAGCACGACATCCAGAACTCGCAGCGCGCGCTCCCGGCCCTCGCGGCGGGGAAGAACACGCTGAGCTTCAGCGCGGGCCCGGCCGAGAACACCGTGACCGTGGAGGGCAGTGTCAACGCCGACGCGAAGGGGAAGAACCTGCTCTACACCGACTTCCACCCCGAGGTCAACGGGATGGACGGCGTCTGGTTCCAGGGGAAGGGCGACATCACGTTCCCGGTCGCGACGCCCGGCGAGATGACGCGCCTGCGCTTCGGCACGCAGTTCCGGGCGCGGGACGCCAAGGACGGCATCGACTACCAGGTGTCGTACGACGGCGGCAAGGCGTGGAAGACCGTGAGCCGCGCCGCGGGGCCGACGCCGGGCGACTGCCACTACATCACGGTTGCCGACGTGCCCGCCGGGACCCGCGAGGCGAAGGTGCGCTTCTCGGGCACGAACCGCAACGCCACGGGCTTCCTCAACTTCCGGATCGACGCCGACTACAAGGAGCCGGCCGGCGGCTTCCGTCCCGTCAAGGTCACCTACCGCTGGGAGGAGGACGGGAAGGCCAAGGAGCAGGTGTTCGTCGCCAAGAAGGCGGACGAGACCTGGACGCTGAGCTGCGCCGCGAAGCCGGTGATGAAGTCGATCGTGATGGAGCTCGCCGACTAGCCGGTCGGATTGGCCACGGAGCCCGCGGAGCCCCCAGAGCAGACAGTCTCTGTGGGCTTTGAGGGCTCTGTGGCCAATTTGCGGGTTACTTCGGGAAGGCGGGGCGCTTCGACCAGTCGCTGCCCTGGTCCACCAGCGCGAAGGACTCGGCGTCGCTTTCCATCCGGACCACGCCCAGCGGGTTCATGCCGCAGTACCAGCGCTTGATGTAGGTGCTCGAGGCGCCGGTCTTCTGCGGGCCTTCCACGACCAGGCAATCCAGGGTCTCGCCCTTTACCTTGATGGCGTGCTCCCAGACGCGCGCCGCCGTGAACGAGCCCTCGGGCGTGACCGACTTGATCACCGTGCCCTGGTTCTTGGCCGAGAGCAGGGTCCAGTACTTCGCCGCGGTCTCCTCGAGGCCGGGCGAGCGGATCTCGCAGGGGAAGTTCTGGTTCTCGTACGTGAAGGCTTCCTCGCCGCGGATGTAGAGCGTCGGGACCGCCGTGCGCTCGTCGCCCGCGGCGGCCGCCTGGCCGTTCGTCGCGCTCTGCTTGCTCAGCACGTAGAAATCCTTGCCCTTCTCCTTGAGGCCGATGTCCGTGTAGGTGACCTGGCCGCCCTTGACGCTGCGGATCCGGTACCAGGTGCCCGGTTCCAGCTCCGACCACGGATTGACCGCCCGGGTCAGGTTGGCGACCGCCCTGGGCTGCTTCTTGATCCGGGGCGCGTAGTACACCGGCGCCTCCGTGGTGCCGACCGGATTGGGCGTCACCGGCGTCTTCACGTCTTCCTTGATCACCGGCACGGGGTCGACTTTGCCGACCTCGGGCGGGTTGGGGTTCGTCGGGTTCGTGGGCGTCACCGGGTTTTCGACGACGGGGTCCTTGACCGGGTCCGAGGGCTGGAACGAGAAGCTGTTCCATCCATAGTAGATGCCGGCGGCCGCGGCGCCGATCAGGATGACGGTCGCGGCGACGACGACGCCCGTATTGGAGCCGCGGCGGGACTTCTTGCTGATCTTGTACTGGACGACCGGGCGGCCCTGGAGGGCGGCCCGCTCGGCGGGCGCGGGCTGCGCGGCGGGCTGCTGCGCGACGGCGCCCATGCAGTCCGCGGAGCAGAAGGTGCCCTGGGACGCCTCCAGGAGGCACAGGGCGCAGACCGGCTTGCTGCAGCGGTCGCAGTTCGCGACGGCCGGGGTGTCCGAGTGGTTCTGGCACTGCTGGCCGATGGGGCGCCACTTCGTGCCCTCGGCGACGATCGGCATGGGGTCGTCGGACGGGGGCGTATGGATCTCTTCGCTGGGGCCGGACGGGGCGGAGGGCTCGTCGTCGAAGATGGAGTCGATCTTCTTCACGCCGCCGCCCGTGGGGGCGACGGATTCGACGGCGGCCGCGACGAACTTGGGGACTTCCTGGCCGTTGGCGAAGGCGGTGTGGCAATCCGAGGAGCAGAACGTGCCTTCCTTCTCGTCGACCACGCACATGAGGCAGATCGACTTCTCGCACGCTTTGCAGGTTGCAAGCGCCATCGACTCGGGATGGTTGGCGCAGCTCTTATCCATTCGGTCCTCTATGTTGCCCCGGGACTCAGTATAACCCACGGGAACTCAGAAATGAACGCCGGGAGCGAGAAAACCTGAGCGGGCGGGCGCTTTCGGACGCCGGAATGAGCCGGGATAGGGAAGAATACATCGATGGCACGCGTCGCCCTGCTGCTCCTGGGACTGCTGGCCCCGAGCGAAGAAGGGCTGCTGCTCCGCTTCGTCCATGAGGGGGCCTGCAGGACCGAGCGGCCCTGCCGCGACGAGCATCATTGGACGATCCGGGCCGGGGAGCGAGTCCTCGTCGGCAGGTCGGACCTGGGGATCCTGCTGGGAAAAGAGGCAGACACTCAGCGGGAGGGAGCTCCGAGGCCGGAGTTGTCGGAGCGGATCGTCCTGTTCGACGGGGACCGTTCGGCACCGGTGGGGATGGTCCTGGGGGCAATGCGGGACGCCGCGAAGGTCGGGATCTACAAGATGGCGTGGCTGAAGGAGGGGTCGGCGGCGGGGGAGATGGCATTCAAGTTCCGCCTCCGGGACCCCGATCCTCCGTCGGGGCTTTGCCTCCTGAAGGAAGAGCTGAGGGTCCTGCTGAAGTGGGACTCGAAGCGGGGGGAGCGGGTCCGCTGGGTGAACGGCCGCTCGGTGGGATCGCTCGAGGAGATCCAGGGGGCCATCCGGAAGGTTGTGGCGGATCTTCGGACGCTGGGCCGTACGGAGTTCGTGGTCTTTCTCGACGTCGAGCAGGACCTGACGTGGGACGACGGGTCGTGGCGGGAGGTTCTGGACGTCATGGAGCGTTGTCGGGCGGACGGCCTGGATCAGTTCGAGTTCCTGCCGGCGCTGCGGCGCAAGGCCGCGGCACCCAAGTAAGACGCTTCAAATTCGGGTGCCCGGCGGGCGGAGCCGTGGTATGCTTGGGGCGCGATGCTTCTGCGCGCGCGAATAATCGGGTAGTTCCTTCCGGAGCCGGTGCTCTGCCGGCGCAGCGTTCCCTTCCCCATCCATCCGTTCGGGCCCGTAGCTCAATTGGTCAGAGCAGGGGACTCATAATCCCTTGGTTCCCGGTTCGAGTCCGGGCGGGCCCACCAATCTTCCTCGTAGCCAAGGGCCTGCGCTCTCGAGCCCGAGCCAGCTCCCAACCAAGGGACTTTGTACGATCCTTGTACGATCTTCGGCGGGCGCCGGTGGGCGCATGAGGATCGCCACGGCATCCCGGAGGTTGTTGGGCCCGAGATGCGCGTGCCGCATGGTCATCTGCATCGAGCCGTGCCGCTCCATCCCGCTCCCCAGGAGCTCGCCGACGCGTCTTTCCATTCCATGCAGGAAAGCGGCAAGCTCCCTCCAGGCAGCCGAGTAGTGTGTTCGGCCGGTTCTTATGACGGCGCTCGTGGCAAGCCTAGGACTCATCCCCATGGCCTCTTCGCAGGGAACAGGCTGCGAGGTCCAGGGGCCGCTCGCCACGGTCGTGATCGGGGGTCTCGTCTCGTCGACCCTCGTCACGCTCTTCGTCGTGCCGACGCTCTACGTCAGTTTGCGGGCGAGAAGGGCGGCATCCCCCTAAGCTAAATTAGCGAAGGTGGGGGTGCCGGTGATGCAGATCCGCGACGTGCGCGTGCTCGTGCTCCAGGCGCTCGTGCTCGTGGGGATGCGAATGCGGTTCGGGTCCTTCGTCTCCTCGGTGCTCGTGGCGGTGGTGTTCGTCGTGCACGTGCCGATGCTCGTGCACCATCGCCTCATGGACGTGCCGGTGGGAATGCTCGACCCGGATGAGAAGCCACGCCCCGGGAATCATGAGGAGGGCGCCGGCCGCGGTCCAGAGGCCGGGGGTCTCGCCCAGGAGCGCCCAGGAGAGCGCGATCGCCATCCCCGGCGCGGTGGCGAACAGCGCCGAGGTCCTGGCCGCGCCCAGATGCCGGAGCGCGACGATGAAGAGCACCACCGAAAGGCCGTAGCAGACGAATCCGACGGCCATCGCGGAGGGCAGGGCGGTCGGGAAGAGTCGGGGGAGGCCCTCGGTTATCCAGGCGAGCGTCAGATTGACGAGGCCCGCGGCAACGCCCTTGACCGAGGCGATCTGGAGCGGATCCTTGGCCGAGATGCGTTGGGAGAAGTTGTTGTCGAGACCCCACGCGAGGCCGGCGCCCAGGAGGAGGAGGGGGCCCTCCCAGGACCCTTTGCCGCCTTGGCCTGCTCCCGCCCAGGCGACGATCGTCGCGCCCACCAGGATGGCCGCTGCTCCCAGCGCCTCGCGGCGGATCAGAAAGTCACCGAAGAAGGCGACGGCAAGCGCCATCGTGAAGAGCGTTTCGGTGTTCGCGAGAAGCGCCGACACGTGCGCGCTGCTGCGTGCGAGGCCCAGGAGCAGCAGGATCGGTCCGGCAACGCCTCCCGAGAGGATCACCCCCGAGAGCCAGCCCAGATCGGCTTTCTTCAGGGTCGCTTCACGGCGGACCGCCCGGTCGCGGAGGAACAATCTCAGAGCGCCGACGCCCAGTCCGCTTCCCAGGTAGAGCAACCCCGCGAGTCCGACGGGTCCCAGATCTCGGAGCAACAACTTCGAGAGCGGAAACGATGCGCCGAATAATCCGGCCGCTCCAAGAGCCAGCGCGTACGCGCGCACGTTCATTTTGCCCATCGAACGTCATTGTCCGAGAGCGACGGGGAAGATTCAACTATCGGGCGCCAGCGGCGAGCGGCAAACGCATCCTGGAATTGGATGCTAGGCGGAGCTCGTGTTTATCTCATAAGCAGGCGAAATGCATTTCATGGGGACTATCTATTTCTCTTATTGGCCGAAACTGCCTTAGAATTTAGGTACTGGCCATTCGGGGGCAGGAACTGAGCGTGACCGAAATGCTGGACAGCATCGATCGCACGAGCATTGCCCGCGCGTACGAGGAGAACCAGGCCTGGCCGCCTGAGGTGACCGAGGGCGTGGCCCGGTACTTCCTGTCCTCTCTCCCGGCGGTGCCGCGGAGGTGTCTCGTCCTGGGAAGCGCCACGGGCGCCAACGACGCCCTTCCGCTGGCGCGGATCGCGAACGCAGAGGACCGGATCCTGGCCGGCGACCTTGAGCCCGCCTTTCTGGACCGGCTGCGGGAACGGGCGGTATCCGAGGGTCTCCGGAATGTCGAAGCACACAAGCTCGACATTACCGAGGACCTCTCCCCGTGGGGAAGGTTCCACCTCGTCTCCCTCCTCTTTGTCATTCACCGACTGAAGGCTTGGGAGGAAGTCATCGGCCGTCTCTGCGGCCTCGTGGCTCCGGGGGGCTCCTTCTTCATCAGCGAGTTCGTCGGTCCGAGCGGCATCATCTATCTTTCGAACGAGAACGGCGGGGCGGCGGGCGACCCCGTCTCGCGCCTGATTCGACGCTACTTCGAGCTCCTCCCGGAACGGTTCGCCCCAGCGCTCCGGAGCACGTCCATCGGGCCGGTGCTGGATCGGCTGGGGAAGGTGCTGAAACCCGCCGGACATCGTGATTTCACTTGGCGGCAGTCGATCACCCCGGGGGAGATGCTCCGGAGGATCGCCGACCGGGCCTATGCTCCCTATTTCAGCATCCACCCGCCGCCGGGACTCCTGGAACAGTTGAGGGGAGAGTTCGCACCGGAGGCCGCCCGGCGCATCCCGCTTGAGGAGACGATCCGCCTCTACCGTTTCGAAAGGGACGCAGCATGAGCCTGCCCCCGTGGGTCAGCGGAGCTCCTTCGAAGGACCTTCCGCTGTTGGACGCGTTGGGATCCAGGGGGCAACTTCTGGAGGCGTTCCGACACGAGTCGGATCCCGTCGCCCGTGCCACCGCGCTTAGCGCGCTCGTCGCGCTGGAGGTCAACGAGCGCCGCAGCGGCTCCGATTCGGCGGACCTGGCGAAGCTCCTGGAGAACTGTGCCGCGGATCCCCGCGAGGCTGACAAGGTGCGCGAGGCGGCGCTGATCGGACTCCCTTTCGTCTCCATGGCCTGTGCCCGGGCGGCGATTCCCGGACTTCTCGACTCGTCGCGGCTCCTCCGGGCGCGGGCTGTCGATCTTCTGGAGGCGATCACCTTTCTGGAAATGGCCTCTTTGGGTCGGCCCAAGGATTCACTCTCGGAAGAATTACGCGCCGCCTTGAGGAGCCACGTGGCAAGGCTTGTTGAAGATCCGACCACGTCGCCGGAATGCCGGAATCGGGCACGGGCTCTATTGGAACATCACGCTCATTAACTTCACTTTATGGGAGGCTGTCATGGCAAGGATCCTGATCGCATCAACGCACGGCTCGGAAAACCCCACCCGCGCGACGCTTCCGTGGCTCACCGCCAAAGGGGCGGTCGAGGCCGGTCACCAGCCTCAAATCGTGCTCGCCGGCGACGCGGCCATCCTGGCGAACCGGACGATCGCCGAGAGCGTGCTCGGGGTCGGCATCCCGCCGCTTAAGGAGCTCATCGCCTTCGCGATGGAGAAGAACGTCCCGGTCTTCGTCTGAGGGATGTGCGGCCGCGCCCGTGGGGTTGCGGAAAAGGACCTGGAGTGGCTCAAGTCCAAGTTCATCACGCCCAAGGACAAGGCTCAGATGGTGGTCGACTGTGATCGGACCGTCACCTACTAGAGGGTTCCATGGCCAAACTGACGCTCTACGCCAAGAAGGGTTGAGGCACCTGCGAGAATGCGAAGGCGTGGCTTTCGCAGAACAACCCGGACGTCGAGATCCGCGACATGCTCTCGGAACCGCCCAGTCGGCAGCTCCTGGGGGAACTCGCCAAGATAATCCCCGGTGGGGTGAAGGAGATGGTCACGATTCGGACGGAGTCCCCCGAGTACCAGAAGAACATCGCCGGCAAGACGCTCAGCGACGAGCAGTTGCTCGACCTCTTGGCGAAGATCCCGAACCTGCTCCGAAAGCCGTTGCTGGTGGACGGGAAGCGGGCTCTTCAGGGGGTCGACGACCCGGCAAAGCTCAAGGCGTTTCTGGAAGGGAAACCGTAGGCTGGGTCGTTTAGGGATTGGCCGTCCTGGCCCCGCCGAGCACGAGGGCAGGACGGACACGGGAGCGGAAGGGCACCTGGTGGTCTCCCCGGTCTTCAAAACCGCGGCATCGGTCACAAGCTGGTGGGTGGGTTCGATTCCCATGCGCTCCCGCCAACTGAACTTGGAGCACGAGCATGTCCAAAGGAAGCGAGGCGGCAACTCCTTCTCCAGTTCAGGCAAGGACAAGTTTCGGTCATGCCAACCCCCAAACCGTGCAGCGCTCCGGCGCTTTTGTACGATCCTTGTACGATCCTGCGGGGTTTTCGGGGGTTTTCGAGGGTTCGAGTGGCCTTCGGTGTCGAAATAATAAAATGGCCCTGGAGGGCATTTAGAGCCCTCCAGGGCCATTTTCGGCCATCGCTGTACATCCCTGTCCAAGCCCCCCTTTCCTCTCTCATAAACCCTTGGTTCCCGGTTCGAGTCCGGGCGGGCCCACCAATCTTCCTCGTAGCCAGGGGCCTGCGCTCTCGAGCCCGAGCCAGCTCCCAACCAAGGGACTTTGTACGATCCTTGTACGATTTTTTCGGGCTTCTAGAGGGCAAAGAACACGGAGCCTGGTCCCGTGCAGGGCCGCCGAGCAGATTGCGTGGCCGGCCGAGGAGTCGCCCCCCGAAAGTTGAGCCTGAGGAGCCAGGCAGCAATTCGGATTCGCATGGCGAGCCGTCTTTCGGGTATCTAGAATGGGAAGAGTTCAACTTCTGGATCACCGGTCCATTCCTCGTTGGACCGCTGGAGGTGAAAGCCCTCGTGATCGCGACATCGACCAGCGGCCTTCCGCTTGACCGCATTTTCCCTGGCGGCAGCGAAATGGCCCGGCGGATGCGGGCTCTCGATTGGTCCAAGACTGACGTCGGGCCCCCCGAGAACTGGCCTCAGAACCTCCGCATCGCCCTCGGCATCTGCCTGACGTCCCCCTTTCCGATGTTCGTCTGGTGGGGTCCCGCTTTCACGATCCTCTACAACGACGCCTACATCCCGTTCCTCGGCCACACCAAGCACCCGGGCGTTCTGGGTCGCCCCGGGCGGGAGGCCTGGTACGACATCTGGGACACGATCGGTCCCATGCTCCAGAGCGTCCGGGATACCGGTAAAGCCACCTGGTCCGAAGACATCCTCATGTTCTTCGACCGCGAACTTCCGAAAGAGGAAGTGTATGTGACCTTTTCGTTCAGCCCCGTCCTGGGGGAGAGCGGCAAGGTCGAGGGCATCCACTGCGCTTGCACCGAAGTCACCGAGAAACTCGTGGGCCAGCGGCGGCTCGAGACCCTTCGCAAACTCGGAGTCCAGTCGTCGGAAGGCCGAAGCGTCGAGGAAGCCTGCCGGGAAGCCGTCCGAGTCCTGGGCGAAAACAGGCAGGACGTCCCCTTCGCCGCCCTCTACGCGTTCGGCTCGTCGGAGAAGGAAGCCCGGCTCGTCGCCTCCATGGGCATCTCGGCTGAGAAGGACCTTTTCCCCTTTGTCGCCGAAGCTCCTTCGCCCTGGCCGATCGCCGCCGTGCTCCAGAGCCACCGTGGGGTCGAAGTGGAAGAGCTCCAGGCGCTCGGCCTTGAGATCGTCGGGGGCCCCTGGCCCGAGGCCTGCCGACGCGCGGTGGTGCTCCCGATCCCGGGGGCGACCCCCGAGACCCCGGCGGGGGTCCTCGTCGCGGGCGTGGGCGCCCGACGGCCCTACAACGCGGCCTATCGGACCTTCTTCGGGCTCGTGGCCGGGCAACTGGGGACCGCCATCTCGGATGCCAAGGCCTACGAGGAAGAACGCCGCCGGGCCGAAGCCCTGGCGGAGCTCGACCGGGCGAAGACCACGTTCTTCTCGAACGTGAGCCACGAGTTCCGCACGCCGCTGACGCTCATCCTGGGTCCCGTAAGGGACGCGCTCGCCCGGCCCGGCCGCACCCTGGCGGGCGAGAGCCTGGAGGCGGTCCATCGGAACAGCGTGCGCCTGCTCAAGCTGGTCAACTCGCTCTTGGATTTCTCTCGAATCGAGGCCGGGAGGGTCCGGGCCTCCTATCAGCCGACGGATCTCTCGGCCCTGACGTCCCAGCTCGCCAGCCTCTTCGAATCCGCCGCCCAGCGCGCCGGTCTCGCGCTCGAGGTCGACTGCCCTCCGCTCGGCGAGGACGTGTACGTCGATCGGGACATGTGGGAGAAGATCGTTCTGAACCTTCTCTCCAACGCCTTCAAGTTCACCTTCGAGGGGAAGCTCCGGGTCTCCCTGAGGTCCGAGGGGTCCGACGCCACGCTCGAGGTCAGCGACACGGGCGTGGGCATTCCCGCCGCGGAACTCCCCCGGCTCTTCGAGCGCTTCCATCGGATCGAGGGAACGCGGGCCAGGACCCACGAGGGAACGGGGATCGGCCTGGCGCTCGTGCAGGAGCTCGTCCATCTCCACCAGGGGACGATCGCCGTCGAAAGCCAGGAAGGGAAGGGAACGACGTTCCGGGTCCGCATTCCGAAAGGAACGTCCCACCTTCCGGCCGATCGTCTCCGGGCCCCGGCTGCCCCTGCCCCCACATCCTCCGCCACGACGGAGGTGCTCCACGAGATCCGGAGCTGGCAGGAGCCTGTGGCGAGCGACTCCGCCGCCCGGCCCGATGCGGCCGGATCCCGGACGCGGGTCGACGCGTCGACCCCCGACGCGGGAGTACGCATCCTGGTTGCCGACGACAACGCCGACATGCGGCAGTACGTGTCGGAGATCCTGGGCGCCCGGTGGAAGGTCGAGACCGCTTCCAACGGCGGCGCGGCCCTTGAGCGCGTGCGGATCCACCCTCCCGACGTGGTGCTCTCGGACGTCATGATGCCCGGCCTGGACGGGTTTGCGCTCCTGCGGGAACTCCGCCGGGACGAGCGGACCCGCACGGTCCCGGTCATCCTCCTTTCGGCCCGCGCGGGGGAGGAATCGAAGGTTGAGGGTCTCGGCGGCGGCGCCGACGACTACATCGTCAAGCCCTTCTCCGCCGTTGAGCTCGTCGCCCGGGTCGAGTCCGCGGTCCGGATGTCCCGGCTCCGGCGCGAGCACGAACGCGCGCTCCGGGAGAGCGAGAGGCGGCTCGCCCAGGTCATCGAAGAGCTCCCGTTCGGGGTCGGGCTCATGGACCTTTCCGGCCGCTGGACGATCTCGAACGCCGCTCTGCGCCGCTATTCGGAGGCAGGAATCCCCAGCGGGGACCCTCGTCAGGCCGCGAAGTGGCGGGCCTTCGATCCGGCCGGGAATCCGGTGCCCCCCGAGCATTGGCCGGGCGCGCGAGCCCTCCGCGGCGAGGCGGTGAGCCCCATGGAGATGATCTTCCTGGATCCGGAGGGGAGGGAACTCTGGACTCGCGTGGGCGCGGCGCCCTTCCGGGACACGGGCGGCGAACTCGTGGGGGCCATCGCGACTCTCATCGACATCGATCAGCCCAAGCGGGCCGCGATCGCCCTGCGCGAATCCGAAGCCCGGTTTCGCAACATGGCGGATCACTCACCCGTCATGGTCTGGGTGACCGACCCCGATGGGCGGTGTACGTTCGTTGCCAAGTCCTGGTACGACTTCACGGGCCAGACCGCGGAATCGGGTCTGGGCTTCGGGTGGCTCCAGGCCGTGCACCTGGAGGACCGGGAGCCCGCCCAGAAGGTCTTCCTTGCGGCCAACGCGCGGCGGGAGTCGTTCCGCCTGGAGTACCGCCTGAGGCGAAAGGACGGGGAATACCGCTGGGCGATGGCCGCGGCGGCCCCGCGCTTGGGCCCGGCGGGGGAGTTCCTGGGGTACATCGGCTCCGTCATCGACATCACCGAGCAGAAGGCCGCGCAGGAAACGTTGGAAAGGCGGGTCGAGGAGCGTACGGCCGAGTTGCGCTCGGCGCTCCGGGAGCTGGAGACCTTCTCGTACACGGTGGCCCACGACCTTCGCGCGCCCCTTCGCTCGATGAGCCAGTACAGCGACCTCCTCCTTGAAGAACACATGACCGGGCTGGGCGAGGAAGGCCGCGCGTACGTCGGCCAGATCGGCGAATCCGCCCGACGGATGGACAGTCTGACGCGCGACCTCCTCAATTACAGCCGCTTTGCGCTGACTCGCGTCGACGTGAAGCCCGTCGAGCTCTCGGGGGTCGTCTCGGAGGTCCTGCGCTCGCTCGGAGCCGAAGTCGGGGGAACGAAGGCCGTGATCCGGACCCACATGAACGGCCTTCGCGTGATCGCCGATCCCGTCCTCCTCTCGCAGGCCCTGACGAACCTGATTGCCAATGCCATCAAGTTCACGGAGCCGGGGCGGCCGCCGGACGTCACGGTCCAGGCCGAGGAACGAACGTCGCGCGTGCGCCTTTGGGTCGAGGACCGGGGGATCGGGATTGATCCTGCTCACGCGCCGAAGCTCTTCCACATCTTCGAGCGCCTGGAACCGGGTCGTTTCCCGGGGACGGGGATGGGTCTGGCAATCGTCAAGAAGGCGGCCGAGCGGATGGGAGGCGAGGTCGGCGTCGAGTCCAAGCCCGGTCAAGGGAGCCGCTTCTGGATCGAACTCCCGGGCGCCCCTCCTCCATGAGCATCCCGGCACCCCGAATCCTCCTGGCGGAGGACGACCCCAATGACATCGTATTCCTGCATAAAGCCTTCCAGAAAGCCGGCATATCCAAACCTTTCCGGGTAATCGCCGACGGTCAGGACGTCATCACCTACCTGGCGGGTGCGGGCGAGTTCGCCGATCGGGAGGGGCACCCCTTGCCGACGCACCTTCTCCTCGATCTTAAGCTGCCCCGACGTTCCGGGCTGGAAATCCTGGACTGGATCCGCAAGGACTCCCGCGTGGTGACCCTTCCCGTGATCGTTCTTACGTCCTCGAGCCAGGCCCAGGACCGGGCCAAGGCGGAGTCATTCGGCATCAGCGGATACTTTGTCAAACCGGTGACGCAGGCAGAGCTCGTCGACATGGCTAAAAGGATCGCGACCCTTTGGAACTTGCCACCCGCCCAGGCCCGCGCCTGACAATCCCAACGCCTAGTCGACACCCTGAACGTCGAGGATCTTTTCAGGTCTTACACATAGAGGACAGCGCCGGCGCTCGGCCGCTGCCGCACAGCCTCGGGGGGTTGAAGGCAGGAAGGGGCTTCCGGGCGGCGCTACTTCTCCGTTGACGGGCAGGAGTCCGGCTTCTCGCAATGCTCCTCCGCTTCCAGCCGGATCTTCTCTGCCAGACGCACCAGCTCGTCAAAGGCAACGGGCTTGACGCAGTACGCCTCGATGCCCTGGGATTCGGCTTCCTCCCGATCGCGGTTTTCGTCGCTCGACGTGACCATGCACACGGGGAGGTCCTTGAACTGCTCGTGCGCGCGAAGCCAGCGGAGGACCTCGAGACCGTTCTTGCGGGGCATCTTGACGTCCAGGAGAACGAGGCAGGGAAAAGGGTGCTTCACCCGGTCACCATAGCCGCCGGTCCCTTCGAGGTAAGCGACCGCCTCCTCCCCGTCGCGGACTACGTGGACGTTTTGCCGGACGCCGGCACGGCGGAAGGCCCGCTTCAGGAAGAGGACGTCGTTGGGATCATCGTCCACGAGGAGAATGAGGGAGCCCGGGTACCTCATAGGTGTTTGCCTAATCTTAAAACTCCCGAAGACCGCCGGCACGTCCCGCAAGCGACGCTTCGGGAAGGGCGGGCCCAGGGGGGCCCGGGCCGCAAGGGCACCGGCCGGTCTACCGAGGAGGTCCCGACGGGAACCATCGCTCACCCTCTTGGATTCCGCCTTCGTTTGACCTTGCGCTCGAGAATCCGGCGTCCCTAGAATCAACCCGGCCGGAAAGCTTGCCGGGCGCCGGGGGCCATTAGGGGGAAACGTCATGGAGTCACTCTCTCGGGCGTTCGCGGCCTGGCTCCGGAGCACGCCAGGGTCCGTGCCGGAAGGCGCTGCCTCGCTGCGAATTCGGAAGAACGTCCTCCTTCCCGGCGGTGAGCGTTGCCCTTTCGTCACCGTGACGACGCTTGTCGGCGGGCGTCCGGAGCACCCGACGTCCCGCGTGATAGACCTCTGGGACCTGGGCCCCGGGGCGGTCGGGCCTGAAGGCGCCAGGAGGATGAGTCTCAACCTCCACCTGATTGAGGCCTGGTCCTGGGAACGCCTGGAGAATTTCGAGTCGGCCGGGGAGCGACGGCCCGAGACACTTGACGTCCGGGGAAACCTCGTCGGAAGGACCGTCGGGGACGAGGCCCTTTTCGACATCCTCGGGAACTGCGGTCGCCGCATTCGACTGTGGACGCACGTATGGGATGGCGAACGACTGCTAGTGAATCCCTACCTGTCTGGGGGAGCCTCTGCCGAGATCGCGTCTGGGTTGGACGAAGCTCTGACGGAGCCTGATGTGGAAGCTAGCCTGATAGGGCCCGAAGGTGGGTTGGCGGAGACGGCATCCAATTGAAAGGGCCCCACGGCGGCGGATAGGGAAGAACGCGGCGGCGGCGTAGGTGGAACGTTTTGTACGATCCTTGCACGATCCTGCAGGGTTCTTAGGGCCCCCTCCCGGACATTGCCAGTTCTGCCATTTTGACACTTCGCCAAAGACCCTCAGCAGTCCCAATTCTAAATTCCCACGCCCGGATCGCCCGCGGCCTTGCGGCCGATCGCAGGTCAAGCGCCGGCCGGACCTTGGGGACTTGCCAGCTCGATCTGCACCAAGGCGCTCCCCACGTCCGGGGCGAAGTGAAGAAGGGTCGTAATCCCCAGGAGATCGAAGATCTCCCGGACGCGGGTGCTCGTGCCGGCGAAGACGAGATCTCCTCCGCGCTCCCGGACGGCCTCTCGGATATTGAGGAGACAGCCGAACCCGGCGGAGGCGATGAACGCGACCCTCTCCAAGTCGACGACGAGTCGACGGAGGCCCTTTTCCAGGAGGGCGTCGAACTCTTCCTGGAGTTGGGGTACGGTCGAATGATCGACCGCCCCTTCCACCACCAGCACCCACGTTTTGGGGTCGCGCTGCACCCAATGGATCCGAAGCATCGCCCTTCCGCCTAATAGAAGACCCGGGACCTTCCGAAGAAGATTCCGGGGCCCATTATATCCCGGCTACACGGCTTCGGGCCGCCGTGGGTCGAGCTTGTTGTTGCTTAGTTCCGGCAAAGGGGGTACAAGGCAGGGCAGATACGATCTTAGTTGAGGAGGACACCATGGGCAAAGGCAACAACGCTCAGCGCAAGGAAGTAAAGAAGAAGAAAGCGAAGAAGGACAAGCCGAAGCCGACCTCGCGCTAGCCTGACCAGAGTCCGTGGTCGCACGGGCGTCGAGCGGCACGCTTCGGCCACGGACTCTTCGCTTCGATCCCTCCCTCGCTCCGTGCCCGAAGAACAAAGCGATGCTTCTGTCGCGTCGTAAAAACCTCCCAAGGGTCTCCTAAGTTGGCACGCTAATGGCACCAACGTTGAGTCATTTCACAGCCGGTGTCGGCAGTGGAAGCCTTCGATCGATAAGGAAGGCGTGGGACGACAACTTTTCCGCCGGGAATCCCAGCTTACGGCGTGTCCAGCCGGGCGATGACACGGTCAGCGTTCCTGAAACGACGAACCTGGGCGAATACTTCGTCCAGATCAAATCGCCGACCCCAGGAAATAACTCCTGAAGGGCGAAGCTCGTGGGAATCGTAAAGCTAGGGCAATCCCCTCTATCGCTGCCGACGCCTAGTCGATATAGTAGTTGGTAGAAAGAGGTGCTGCTGAATGATGATTCTCGACGCTGAAGCGACCTTCGTGAAGTTGGACAAGCTCCGGGAGCGCATGACCCGCCTGGAGCAGGCGCCCGATCAGAACGAGTGGCAATATACTCGGCTGTTGATCCGGGCCCTTGCCGAAGGGATCGCCAAGTCGAAGAAAAGCAGCGTGCCCGTTTTGCGCAAGATCCGGGTAGACGCGCCTCCCGCCGTAAGTGGCGACTGGCAGGAACTGGTCGAGGTGCTCCTGAAAAAGGGCATCAAATCCGAAAGTCGCAAGAGCGCGCTTCGTCGGAAGTAGGATCGGAGCGCCAAAAGTCCCTAAGTTGCATCGTCCTCTATGCGATCTTGAAGTCCGTCAGACCTTGGGGGACGTCCCACTGAAACCCCGGTAGGAGATCCATGTGTCCATACGCCTGAAGGTGGTCGACCCCGCGCATCTGCTGAACGAACGCTTGGCCGAGCACATCAAGGACAGGACCGACAAGTTTGCTCACTTCTTCGAGGGGGTCCGGGAGTGTCGGGTCACGGTGGATCCCCCCGGACCCGAGGTCGAGAAGGGCCGGTTTCGGGTCCGGATTACGATCAGCGTGCCGAACTCCCAAATTGCCGTCAATCGTCAGACGGGCGCCGATCTGCCGATGGCCATCCGGGAATCGTTCGACGCCGCCGACCAGCGTCTCGAAGACTACGTCCGCATCAGCAAGGACGCCGCTTCCAGGGGATCGCGGCGATCGAAGCGAAACAGAAAAGACCGGTAGCCCCTACATCTTGAGGCGTCCCCCCGCTCGGATCCTCGAGCTTTAAAAAACAAAAGGCGCCCTGCTGACAAGGCGCCTTTTGGAAAGTGGACTAGGGTATTACCAGCTGCGGCCCCGACCGCCGCCGTAGTTCCCGCGGCTTCCGCCCTCGGTCTTGGGCTTGGCCTCGTTCACGGTCATCGCGCGGCCCCGGATTTCCTGGAGATTGAGGGCGCTGACGGCCGCCTGGCCGGCGCTCTGATCGGGCATTTCGACGAACCCGAACCCCCGCGACCGGCCGGTCATCTTGTCCATGATGATCGAGACCGTCGACACCTCGCCGTGAGCCTCGAAGGCCTGGCGGACGTCGTCCTGGGTCGCCTCGTAAGACAGATTGCCGACGTAGATGTTCATCATCTACTTCCTTAAGAAGAATGAAACGATACTGCAACAGGGAAGAGGGGGTCGGAAGGATCGACGACGTGAGTCAGCGAGCAGTCAAACCAAACTTCCCAACGCGCACGATCATACCCGCGCCGACGGAAAAGCACAATGGCGATCTAGCGACCGCGGGGCGGACGAGGATCCTTCAAGGATTGAGAGACGGCTTTGAACGTTTGCGTTGCCAGCGGATCTTTAGAAGGGGGGCGATCCGGAAGCTTCCCGTCGTCCAGCGCGCCGTGACACTTGGGACAGGCGACGCCCTTCGAGTTGGCAATGCTAAGGACCGTGAAGGTTCTTTGGCACGCCCTGCAGCACATCAGCCTGCGTGAAACCCGCGCGAGCAGCTCCTGGGCTCGGGAGGCCGTGAGATAACCCTTGGTCACCAGGATCTCCGCGAGCGTCCGACGCGGAGTGTTTTCACCCTGCAGACACGCCCGGAGGTCGGCGGTGGTCAGCCAGCCCTCCCGCACGGCCAGTTTCCCGAGGAGTTCGTCTTCGCGATCTTCGGCGGTGGGCGCCGTTGCGGTGGGCGGCGCCTGGCTCCCCTTCTTGAGGCTCAACCGGAGCCTCTGAAGGACCTGGGAGTATTGCTGCTCCGAAATGAACCCCTCCCGCATCAGGGAGTTGCCCAGCGAAAGGTTTTCCGTCGTGTCTCCCTGGATCTTGAGGCACTGCCGGATCTGGTCCGAGGTGCAGAACCTCAGCGACAGGGCGATTTCGGCAAACTTCTCGTTATCGGTATGATGACCCAATGGCAGGTCCCCTCAGAGCAAATCCGCGCCCTCGAGTCTAAGTATTTCTGGTCGGAACACCAGATGCAACAGCTTTGAAGTGAACGGGAAGATCCCTCAATCGGTAGAGCCCATCAAGGCTTAGCCTGCTCCTCCGACATCCGCATCTGCCTCTGAAAGTAGGGTTTCGGGTGCGAGCTTTTCGGGCGGAGTGACGGTGTAGGCGTAAATCAGGAGGTCATGAACGCGTCCCGATAGATCAATGGCGTGTTGCGGGAGCGTGGCAATGCACTGAAATCCTACCTTATCTAAGAACTGCCGACCCTCGACCTCCGCGTCGAGGATTTCCCCCTGCAGGATGGCTACATTGAGGGACGGGGCCAAGTCGATCAACTCCTTGACCAGGGCGCTGCCGATTCCGCGACCTCGTACCTCAGGGTCCAGGGTCATCCTGATCTTGGCAACATGTCGGGACCAGCTCCTGCGGTTGAGATGCAGGGTCACGTTCGCCACGATGCGCCGACCTTCCAAAGCCACAATCGGCAGAACTCGGTCGAAGTCCGCGTTGCGGATCCAACTGCGGATCACGGAGGCCCGGGTCACGTCTTCATTAAAGAGCTGTCGCTCTCCGACCGGAATACGGTTATAGAACGCCAGCAACTCCGGCTCATCCGAAGCGGTCATAATCCGCAGTTCAAGATGGCCCGAGACGAGTTTCGGGTATCGCATCAATTTGTCCATTCGTTTTCCCTGAAGTGATGCAGGACCGGCATGGTGATCCTTCGACTCGTCAGTCGTGATGTTGCTTCCGGCAAGAGAATCCCAATGGGTAAAGTAGATTCAGGCGGACTCGTTGGAGTATGCCCCCCAGGGCGGTGATCGGCCGCCTTGTCGGCGCTCGCGATCACCTGGCCCGGCTGTCCCACGCGTCGTGCGCGTATCCTTACGGGAATAGGAAGTGGGGCGAAGTCCTCAGGCTTTACCCCGATGGGGCAGGTCCGGACCAGGACATGGTCCGAGTAGTGGATCGTGTTCGTTTCTTTGGGCGTGCCTGGCGCGGACTCTCTTGGCCACAGGCTTCTCGAGTTGGAAGCAGTCTCTGCGAGGGCCGCGATGCCTTGTGCCGCCTCAGCTCGGCTTCGACCGTGAGGTGGCGGCGGGGTCCGCGGAGCCCTCGCCTATGCTGTCTTCGCCATGGGTCGGCAACTGTTTGCCGGCGTCGTCCACTTCGGGAACTTCGCAGGTCATCCAGTATTGATGGAGGATGGACAACAGCTTGAGGAAGTCGTCTTGCCCGACGGGCTTTCTGTGGTACGAGCTCGCTCCTAGGCGATAGGCCTTCTTGACCTCCGCGTGGCTCGCCGAACCCGAAAGGACGACGGTGGGGATGACGGCCCACTCGGGATTGCGCTTCAGAAATGCCAACACCGAAAACCCGTCGCCGTGAGGCATTCTCAGGGCCGTCAGGACGAAACTCGGGTAGGCGTATTTCTGACGATCGGCATACCGCCCCTCTCCCTTCATGTAGGCGATGGCTTCGTCGCCGGAGCTCAGGAGTTGAACGGGGCCCTTGACTCCAAGTTGCCGAAAGGCCCGTTCCATGAAGGCCCGCTCGTATTCGTCGGCTTCGACGACCAAGATGGTCGCGTCGTATTTCTTCATAGAATCCGACCTATTACCTCATATTGGCACGCTGCCCCCCCCCGGTAGCTGCCGAGGAAGTCCGGAACTACGTGACTCTTTACCGCGGACTGTTTTGAGGGCTACGCCCTGCGGGGGCCTGAGAGGCTGTGCTTGGAGGCGCCCGCGCGATGCTGGCCCTCCGCCCGCGAAGGTCTCCCATCGCGATGCCGGAGGCCCCCACCCTTGTGGGACTCGGCCCCACCGCGCCCTAATCTTCTCTTGAGGGAATATTCAGGAGAACCTTTCGGACCCTCACGACGGCCGCTACGGTCATTCTCTTCTTTCACAAGGTACTGATCCGAGCTCCGGGAAGGGCGTGACGAGCAATTGTGGGCGGCGAACGTCCAGGCAAGCCCTCGGGAGAACCGGATGGGCGCTTTGAGGTCGATCTCGGAGCGATGTCCCGCCATCTCGTCTCGCCGGCATATCGCGATAAGCTATTCGGGAAAACTCTTAGGCTTGCCAGGTGTTCATTTTCTTTCGATCTCGCTTGAAGTTCACGATCGACATAACTAACCTGATACCTCAGCGTTTAATCATCTTTGACCGCTTTATCGAAGAGGATCCGCGCTCGCAGGCTGGTGAGTATTCGAGAGGGCCGGTTCGTGTCTCCATGCCAGGTGCTCCTCGTCGGGACTTCCGAGCTCATCCCACCGCCGGAGCTTCCCTCGATTCTCGAAAACGATTCCGATGGCAACCTCAAGGCTGAAGTCACCACCCAGATTCAAGAGGCCGTTGAACGGGTTTCTGCAAGGGGGTATGACGCCGTCGTCTGCTGGGCTGAACGAGAAGAAGAACTCGCCGGGATCATCCGCATCCGGAAGGCCCAGCCCGAACTCCCTATTCTGCTCTTAACCTCGCAAGAGAACCCCGGGTTCGGAGACTTGGCCTACCGGATGGGCGCTACACAAGTAACCGGGAAGGATGAGGATCTTTCCAACGTCTCGAAGGTGATTCGGCTGGCCTTGACGACCGGAGAACTGGCCAGAGGGATGAAACCGCAGGTCAAATCCGTTCGCCTGCAAACGAACAGGGTCCGCGACCTTTCTCGCGAGACGAAGGGCCTGAGCACTGCGGCGCGGGAACAGCTCCGCTCGGTCGGGCACCCCTCCCATTCCGTCCTCGCCGTCGAAGCCCGGACCGCAAGCAAGATCCTCCTGGTCGACGATTCCGAGGCGAATCTCGTTGTCCTGGAATCCATCCTCGGGGAACTGGGAGAGACCCTTGTTCGGGCTCGCACGGGCCAGGAGGCTCTCGCGCATCTCCTGAAGGAGGAGTTCGCCCTGGTTCTGCTCGATGCCCGGATGCCGGACATGGACGGCTTCGAAGCTGCCCGCCTCCGGCAGCGGCGCCGGCTGAAGGACCTGCCCATCATTTTCATCTCCGCGTTCGAGCCCAGCACCCCCGAGCTTGAGCGCGCCTACGAGCTGGGCGCGGTGGACTTCGTGGCCAAGCCCGTGAACCCGACGGTTCTGACGGCGAAGGTCCGGGTGTTCGTCGAGCTCTACCGGTCCCGGAGAGACCTCGAGGAACGAGTCGCGGCCAGAACGGTCGAGCTGGAAAGGGAGGTTTCGGAACGACGCCAAACGGAAGAACGCCTTCGACTCCTCACCGAGCTAAGCCAAGTCCTCTTGAGTGCGACCCTCGACTCGGAAGCGATCCTTCGATCGCTGGCGGACTTCGTTGTTCCCCGGTTCGCGGACTGGTGCGCGATTCATCTCGTCACGCCGGAAGGATCGATCCAGGACTTCGCGCTGAAGCACAGTCAGCCTGAGAAAGTGAAATCTCTGGAAGAGATGATTCGGCGCTATCCGACGCGGCCGGACCTCCCTTACGGACATCCCCAAGTCATACGAACGGGGAAATCTCAGCTTCTGGCGGAGGTCACCGATGATGTCCTTCGCGCGGCGGCTCACACGCCGGAGCACCTGGAGTACCTCCGGTCCGTTGGATTTCATTCCGCCCTGATCGTGCCGATCACCGTCCGGGCCCAGGTAATCGGCGCGCTTACTTTTGTAACCGCCGAGTCGGGGCATGTTTACACGCCTAAGGACCGCATCATTGCCGAGGTGATTGGACTTCGCATCGGCCTTGCTTTGGATAACGCCCGGCACTTCCGGGAAAGCCGTGAAGCGACCGCGGCGCTCCGGGAGAGCGAAGCAAGGCTTCGGCTCCTCATCGAGCAAGTCCCGACCATCCAGTGGACGACCGATTGCAACTTACGGGTCACGATGTCCGTGGGGAGCGGCCTGGCGTCCGTCGGGAAGAAGCCCGGAGAGGCGGTGGGACAATCCGTGGTCGAGGCCTTGGGGCCCGACCACCCCGGCGTCGAGGCGCACCGTCGCGCTTTGGCCGGCATGCCGGCGAGCTACCAAAGGTCCTTTGCCGGAAAACATCTCGAGTGTTACGTCGAACCTTTCAAGGGCGCGGACGGCACGATCGCGGGCGTCGTGGGCGTCGCCGTCGATCGTACCGAGAAGCACGAGATCGAATCGCGAATCCGCACGCTCAATGCCGAGCTCGAGACCCGCGTCCAGGAACGCACCGCGGCGCTGGAGGAAATGGTTCGGGAGCTCAACACGTTCGCGTATACCATCGCTCACGACTTGAGAGCTCCTCTCCGGTCGATCCATGGGCTCGCTGACATCGTTCTCGCCGAGTGTGGGACCGTCGTGCCCAAGGAGCAACGCGAGCTGCTCCAGAGGATCTGCGGAAGTGCGGCTCGAATGGATCGCTTGATCCAAGACCTCCTGACGTACAGCCGGGTGAGCCGGGAGGCTCTTTCGCTCGGGCCCGTCGATCTCGACACGCTGGCTCGCGACCTCCGCTCCCAACTTCCGGAGCTTCCGACCCGAGCGTCGGCGTCGCTGGAAGTGGCCGAACCCCTGGGACGTGTTCTGGGCAACGCAAGCATGGTCAGTCAGGTGATCGAGAACCTGGTCTCGAACGCCCTGAAGTTCGTAGCGCCGGGTGTAGAGCCAAAGGTGAGGATCTCGTCCGAGCGTCGCGACAATTCCATCCGGCTCTGGGTGGAGGACAACGGCATTGGGATCGCCCCGGAGCACCGGGACCGCATTTTCAAGGTGTTCGAGCGATTGAATGTCGATGATAGGTACCCGGGCACGGGCATCGGCCTTTCGATCGTGCATCGCGCCATCGAGCGCATGAACGGCCGCACGGGCTTCGATTCGGTCCCGGGCCGCGGCAGTCGATTCTGGTTCGAGCTCCCGGCCGACCCAAGCGTGCTCCAGCCGGGAAAGACAGTGTGAGCGTGCCGGTCGGTCCCGTCCTACTCGTCGAGGATGACCCGGATCACGCCACGATCTTCGCGCACGCCTGGAAGCGCGCCGGCTGCACGTCTCGGCTGCTTACCGTAGGCGACGGCGATGCCGCGGTCGCCTACTTGGCGGGCATCGATCGTCGTGAGGGGAGGCGTGGGCACGGCCTCCCGTCGCTGGTGGTCCTCGACTTGAAACTTCCCAAGAAGTCGGGCTTCGAGGTTCTCGAATGGATCCGAACGCGACAGGAGCTCGAGGGTATCCGCGTTGTCGTCCTGACGTCTTCCGGGGAGTCCGGGGACAAGGAGCGGACCCGGGAACTGGGTGCGAACGCCTTCTACGTGAAACCCGTAAGCCTGGACGACTTGGTCAAGACCATCATCGAAATCAGGGACGGGGTGCAACAGGCCGAGGCTCGCGCCAAGAAAGGATGAGGATGAGCCCTGCCGCACCCGCGGCCGCCATTGGCCGCGCCCGTGGGGTCGCGGAAAAGGACCTGGAGTGGCTCAAGTCCAAGTTCATCTCGCCCAAGGACAAGGCTCAGATGGTGGTCGACGGTGATCGGACCGTCACCTACTAGGAGATCTCATGGCCAAACTGACGCTCTATGCCAAGAAGGGTTGAGGCACCTGCGAGAACGCGAAGGCGTGGCTTTCGCAGAACAAGCCGGACGTCGAGATCCGGGACATGCTCTCGGAACCGCCCAGCCGGCAGCTCCTGGGGGAAATCGCCAAGGTAATCCCCGGCGGTGTCAAAGAGATGGTCACGATTCGGACGGACTCGCCGGACTACCAGAAGCACCTTACCGGCAAGACGCTCGGTGACGAGCAGTTGCTCGACCTGCTGGCGAGGGTCCCAAATCTGCTGCGGAAGCCCCTCCTCGTGGACGGGAAGCGGGCGCTTCAAGGCATTGATGATCCGGAGCGTCTGAAGGGGTTCCTGGAGGGGAAGTCCTAACGCGGATGAAAGTTGCCCGCCACCGCCCGGGGGTTACTTCCGGAGGAGGAGTCAGCCGGAGGCGTTGGTTTCCTTGACGGCGACGTCCTTGCCCTCGAATACCTGCCTTAGCGCATTTGCGGCCAACAGGGAATCTTCCCCGCCGAATTGGCCCCAGTACCGAAGGACACCCGCCTTGTCGATGACGACCGTGGTCGTCGTCAGCCGGACTCCGAAGAGGTCCGCCGCTTTGCCCTCCGCGTCCAGGAAGACCGGCACGGAGAACTTCCTGCCCTGGACGAACTCCTCCACCTTCTGGGCCGTGTCCGCGGCGTTCGCGTCGATCCCCACGACCGTGGCTTTGTCCTTCCAATCGGCCGCAAGCTTCTGGAAGCGGACGTCCATCATCCGGCAACTGTGGCAGGTCGTGCACCAGAAGCTCAGGCAGACCACGCCCGAATCCGTCCGCTTTTGGAGCTCGCTGAGCTTCACGATCTTTCCCGCGAGGTTGCTCAGGGTAAAGTCCGGGACCTTCTCGCCGACCACGAGCCGCTTGGTGTCCTGGGTGCTGACGGCGTGGTGGATGAGCTGCTTGTGGAAAATGGCCAGGCCGACGACTAAAAGGACGATGGCGGCGATCAGTGCGCGGCGCATGCGGCTATCCTAACGGGATTCCACAAGGGAGGACCGACAATTCCGGGAATACATCTTCTCGGCGGGTGGTCTACAGGGTGTGGGAATGAAGCTCGCCGTTCTGACCTTGGGGCTGTGGCTGGCTGCTGCGCAGGGCTTCGCGGCCCAGGCGTGCTGCTCCGAAATGTCCGCCCCCCAGGCCGCATGCGACGGCTGCGGCGACTCTTCGGATCGCGGATCTTCCTCCCGGCCCGACTGTTGCAGCTCCCTCGAGGCGCAGAAGGACGTTGAGCTGGATGTCCCTAGAAGTACTCTTCACGACAATCCGGTCGTCATCGACCTTCTACCCGCGGATCCGGGCCTCGGCACCTGGCGCCCTGAGACGACCGAATTCGTTGTCCAACGGGCCGCCTACCTTGCCGAAGGTCCGCCCCTCTACCTTCGCAACTCGGTCTTCCTGATCTAATCCTCTCGGCACCTCAGGCATCCCCGTGGTCCTCGTCTGTTCGCGGACCAGGCGTCACAACCTTGTGAACTGAAACGAGAGGATTCTATGAACGCGATCATGACCAGCGCCTTCGCCCTTCTGAGCGTCGCCGGCCTCTTCGGTTTCACCCCGCAAGAGACCAAGAAGGCCATGGACGAGTGTTGCAAGACGAAGACCGCCGACTCCTGCTCGACCAAGGCGGACAACTGTTGCGAGAAGAAGATGGACGGGTGCTGCCAGACGATGAAGGACGAGTGCTGCACCTGGACCTCCGTCTACGACGGCAAGCGGACCTCCATCAAGCACCACTGCGTCCAGGATCCGAAGGCGGCCAACACCGTCCGGATTGACGTGAAGCCCGAGGATCGTCGGCCTGGCGACATCGAGGGCTGGAAAACCGTCGGCAAGCGCAGCGAGCGGACCTACTACCGGGACGTCGAGCCTGCGCCCGTGACGGCGAACTCCGACTGCGGCTCCAAGGACGGCTGCAACTACTCCTTCACGACCGTGGGCAAGCATCCGGAGCGCCGCTCGTTCTGCGAGCACAACGGTCAGCGAGTGACGTGCGGCGACAAGGCCGGGGAGTGCGCGACCTGCGTAAAGTAACTTGGTGAGTTCGGGAGGGAGGGGCCCCCGTGGGCCCCTCCCGACTCCATTGATTGAATGAGGGAACGAATCATGACTCGACTGACGCGCACCACGGTGATGTCTCTGGTCCTCGGGACCGTCGGATTGGCCGGACTCGTCCTGGTCGGGACCGGCTGTGGGGATGGTCACGATCGCAACGCCCAGAGCCATGCGGCACCGGCAGCGAAGGCCGCTGAAGCCCCTGCGACGCCCGCGGATCCCAACGCCAAGCCTTATCCCCTCAAGACCTGCCTCGTTTCGGGAGAAGAGCTGGGCAAGATGGGCGAGCCGTTCCGCTTCACGTACAAAGGCCAGGAGATCAAGCTCTGCTGCAAGGGCTGCGAGAAGGACTTCAACAAGGAGCCCGAGAAGTTCCTTCAGAAGATTGCGGCTGCGTCCGGAAAATGATCGGGCAGGGGACGAAGGACCGTCGTGTCCTTCGTCCCCTTCTTCCGGGTCAGATCGCTACTTCCCGGCATTCTTGGCGCACTCCGGACACTCCATTGGATTCTTGCTGCAGTCGTAGATCTTGCCGTCCTTGATGCAGCAGGTCGGCTTCTCGCCGTCGGTGTTGCACCACTTCCGGAGTTCGCTGCGCTTGCCCAGGTAGACGTAGCCGTAATCGCACTTCTCGCACGGTGTCTTGGCTCCGCCTGCCGCGGTCGCGCAGCCGGCCAATGCCGCCGCGAGCAGCCCCGTGGCCATCCAACCTAGACATCGACGCATACCACCCTCCTTGTCATAAGGAAGCCTTTGGGCCGCCTCCCATGCGGGCGCCCACGTCGGATTGGAGCGCAATCTCGGTGCCGGCGCGCCTCACCGGGGCATAGGGATCCGGGGTGCGGAAAGCTCCGCAAAGGGCGCAGGAATCCACGCGTTTTGACCGGAATTCAGCCCATTCCCCCAGCGGGCGAGCATGGCACGCCCATTGCATTGAGACTGGTGACTGAAGAGGGCGGGCCCTGTGGCCTGCCCGGGATGACGAGTGAGAAACAGACGCTAGAGCGGACGCGACGTCCGCAAGGAGGATGATATGTGTCGGAAAGTGATGGGCGCGCTGGGAGCGCTGGCGTTGCTGGCGGCTCTCGCAGCTCCTGCGGTGGCACAGGAGAAGGAGTATGTCTACAAGACCGATGGCAAGCGCTGGACCCGCACGGAGGAGCTCGCGACGCCCTTCGTGATGCCCGCCACGTACCTCGCGGAAGTGCCCGCGGGTGCGGAGAAGGCCGGCGATATCCAGGGCTTCAAGTATCTCGGCAAGCGAACGGAGGTGGTCTTCTTCCGTGAGACGCCTTTCGCCGAGGCCCCGAAGGGCCACGAGTGCACCTGGAAGATGGTGTACGAGAAGAAGGCGGTCTTCAAGAACCACTTCTGCCAGGTGAACGGTGCCGAGCAGGCTTGCCCCGGCATGAATGCCGCCGGTGAGTGCCTCGGCAAGAAGTAGGCGCTCCGTACTAGCGACGAGGAGGTCTCCCGCCACCGGGAGATCTCTTCCGTTTTTAAAGCAGCCACAAGTAACTTTTCAGCGTTGCCCCGGGAATACTACACGTCCGCAGTTCCTTCACGGCGGCTCCTTCGCTAGGTACGGACGGTCCTTCAATTGCTGCTTCTTTCATTGGAGAAGCAACAAAGGAGGTACCCCATGAAGACCTTCATGGCCGCCGCGATGCTGGCAGCGATGGCGGGATCGGCACTCGCCCAGGATCCCAATCGTAACCGGATGAACGAGCCCTACCCGGAGGCCAAGCAGCAGGAGTTCATCGCTCCATCGGCACAGTCCCATGTGCCCTCGCCGTTCGCGAACCGGATGAATGTTGTCTATGGTGAGGGCTCTGCCAAGGAGCTGACGGGTGGGCCCAATCCGTTTGGGAATCGGATGAATCTGGAGTGGCCGAAAGCCCAGCCCAAACCTCAGCCTAAGGAGACTGAGAAAACACCCATGGAACCGATTCCGCGCCCCTAGTAAGGGGGATGTCGACCTTCGCCAGCATAGGGGAGATCTCCCGCCGCCGGGAGATCTCTTCCGTTTTGGAGCATTGCGGAACCCTCAGCAAGGGAGGATAATCCGGACAGGTTGAGGATCTCGGCGCTGCTCTTGGGTCTTCTGGCCGGATCGGCGTGTTCTCCCGGGGCGAGTTCGTCGCCTCTGAGATCGGCGACCGTGCACGACGGGCCCGCCGGGCCTTCGGCGACGCACGGCTTGGCGACCGTATTTCACCTCGAGGCCGTTCTCGATTTGAAGGCCACCGGCCTGAAGGACTACGTCGATTCCCGGTCCCGAACTACCTACGTCGAGGGAAAGCACAAGCGGCTGCATCAGAACCTCCGTGGGACTCTCGTCGTCGAAGGGGACGCCTGCCTCCCCCCAGAATATTCCGTTCGAGGCTCGGATTGTCCAGATTACGAACCAGGCGATAAATCAATCTAGAATGGAATAGTTCTCACTTCTGGTATGTTTGTTGAACCGACCACGAAGGGAGGATCGCCCTGCCGAGATACGTGATCGAACGGGAAATGATAGGGAAGGAGAAACCATGAGAAGCGCAACTGTTCTGAGCGTGATCCTCCTGGCGTGCGGCTGTTCGACGTCGCCCGCGCCGGCCCCGGCGGGCGGCTCCGGTGGCGGCGACGCGAGCTTCGAGCTCCACGGGTCGCGGATCATCGGCTGCTGCTGCCAGACGCCCTGTTCCTGCCGCGCGAACAAGAAGCCGATGCACTGCCACGGCTGCGACTTCACGACGGCGGTCCACATCGACCGCGGGCACGTCGGGAAGACCGACATGTCCGGTGTCTCCTGGGTCGTCGTGGGCCGCGGCTTCGGCGAGGACGTGGCGAAGAACTGGGTCTATGTCTACTACTCGGACAAGGCCAACGACGCTCAGGTCGAGGCCCTCAAGGCGATGATGAACGCCGACGTGGAGGACTGGAAGAAGAAAGGAACCGCCCAGTACATCGCGGGGGCCTTCAAGGGCATGAGCAAGGCGCCGATCAACTACACGGTTTCCGCGGACAAGCGCGAGTACGACTGCACGATCGACGGCGGCAAGACCCTGGAGATCAAGACGCGGTCGATCATCCTTCCGGGCCACAAGGAGCCGGTGCGCCTCTCGGGCATCTTCGACGCCTTCGGCGACTCCTTCGTCCAGGCGGACTGCCTCTCGCACAAGTACAAGGCTGCCGACTACTCCTGGGATCTTACGGGCCGTCAGTGCAACCAGGCCGATTTCGTGCTCGACAACGCGCGCGTCGCACGGGGCGGCATCGGCTGGGGCTGCTGGTCGGCGCACGAGGCGCTGGGCGACAAGTCGGCCTACCCCGAGCAGATGAAGGACGATCCCAAATAGAACTACCTAAAGGAGAGCCTACCGATGAAACTGATCGCATTGTCGCTCGCCGTTGCGACCGTATCGATTCTGGGATGCGCGTCGCAATCTTCCCCCTCCGCCGCCGGGAAGGGCTATCACGTACGGGTCCACCAATTCGAAGGGTGCGAGTGCGACTCCGTCTGTCCTTGCGTGTTCTCGAAGGACACGACTCGCGGTGATTGCCGAGGACTCTTTGTCTGGACGGTCCGTGAAGGCCGTTCGGGCGGGGTCGATCTGGCCGGCGTGAAACTCGCCGCGGCGCTCACGAAGTCCGGCGCCAACATGGAAAAGGCGATGGGCCAGTGGACGGGCATTATCTACGTGGGAGACAAGGCAACGGAGGCGCAGAAGAACGCCATCGTCGACGTCATGAAAGCAGAGATGGGGCCGGCGTTCGCCAAGGTGGAGGTGAAGACCGCAGCCATCGACATCAAGCACCAGGACGATTCCCACGAGGTGACCGTCGGCAAGGTCGGGTCACTCAAGATCAAGGGAATCAAAGGGGCGAATGGCCAGGTCATGATCCTCGAGAATCCGCCCTCTCCGATCGCTCCGCCCAAGCTGTGGTGCGCGACGTCGGAAGTGAACACCTACGACGACGGCATGACGAAGTGGGACTTCAAGGGCCGCAATGCCTTCTACACGGATGTGGAGCTCAAGAGCAAGTAGCGGAACGCATCACCGATTTTTAGTAAAGCCGGGGCATTCGCCCCGGCTTTTTTTTTGCCCGCATCCGGCCTAGGAGTTCGATCAGGCCGCGGTTCTGCGGTGCGCGGGGGAGGCGGCGCGGTTTTCGACCTGGGAGCGAAAGAGGGAGTGCTCATCGGACAGCATGAAGGAGACGATGCACACCCAGATCGCCGGCAGCAGGAGGTGGTAGCTTCCCGTCATCTCGCTCACGATGACCAGCGTCGAGAACGGCGTCTTCGCGGCGGCCGCAAAGAAGCCGCCCATGCCGAGAATGACGTAACTGGCGGGTTCGGGGACCAGCGTCGGCCACCAGCGGTGGAAGACGATTCCCAGGGCGCCGCCTCCGCAACCGCCGATCACCATGGACGGGCCGAAGACCCCGCCCGAGCCGCCGCTCCCGATGGTCAGGCTCGTGGTCAGGATCTTGCCGAGGGCGATGATCGTCAGCAGGCCCGCGGTCGCTTCCGGTTGGCCGCTTAGCGCCCGCTGAAGGGAGTCGTAGCCGAACGACAGGACGGACAACGATTCCTTTCGCTTACCGGTCAGGTAGTACAGGCTCAGACCGATCGCGCCCGTGAGAAAGGCCCCCAGCGCGGGCCGGAGCGCCTGCGGCCATCGCAGGCTGCGGAATAGATCGGTCACGCCGTAGAACGCGCGGGTGTAGACGCCGGCGAGCGCCGCCATGGCGAGGGCGAGCAGCAAGTAGGGGCCGAGCTCCAGCGGGTTGGTAAACGTCAGGTCCGGCGTGGAAAACAGAGGCGCCCAGCCAAAGAACATCCCGAACGTGCAGTAGGAAATCACGCTCGCGATGCCGGCCGGGATGATGACCTCCGACTCGAACTCGGGCGACCAGTAGAGGACCTCCGCGGCGAAGAGAGCGCCGGCCAGCGGCGCCCGGAAGATGGCCGCGACGCCCGCGCCGACGCCCGCCGCCATGAGGACGCGGCGTTCCGCGGGCGACACCCCGAGCAGTCCCGCCAGGGTCGACCCGATGCCGGCGCCGATCTGCGCGATCGGCCCCTCGCGTCCCCCTGAGCCGCCGCTACCGATCGTCAGCGCACTGGCGATCGTCTTGATGAGCGGCACCCGAGGACGGATCAGGCCGTCCTTCTCGTGATAGGCCTTGATCGCGGCGTCCGTCCCGTGGCCCTCCGCCTCGGGGGCGAAGAGCCAAACCAGAAGGCCGCTCAGGATCCCGCCCACGGACGGGATGACGAGCAGTAGCCACGGTTGGAAGTCGTGACGGGGGAGGGTGGGCCACGGCAGGCGGGGCTCGCCGCCCGGCGCCGGTTCGGGCCAGTATCCCGCGCCGCCGCCCAGGGCCACTCGGACCGCGACGACGGTCGCGACATAGAACGCCACCGCCCCCAGGCCGGTGGCCGCGCCGACGATCACGGACAGCAGCATGAGCCGGATCTGCCGGCGTGGGCGCTTCCGAGTGACGAAGAGAAACTCGGGGATCCAGCTCCTGGGCGGGCTCGCGGGGCCACGTCGGGTGGTCTGCTCGGACATCGAAGCGAAGGATCATAGCGGCTAACCAAGATCCAAGTCCATTATTGAGTGGTGGTTTTTGTGCCGTACTTGTGCCAACTTGGGCGCCAAAACAGGCCCTTTTCAGCCGCGGCGAGCCTCGGTTCGAGTCCGGGCGGGCCCACCAAACCGTTACAGCCGCAATTCCGCCTATATTCGCGATCCGGGCGCTTCGCCCCTTGTGGTTTTCTCCCGGTCCAGATATAGTCGATGCCGTTGGGAAGTCCGGTTTGACTGTTCGCTGACTCACCTCATCGATCCTTCCGACCCCCCCTTCCCGGTTGAGGTATCGTTTCACCATTCTTAAGGAAGTAGATGATGAACATCTACGTCGGCAATCTGTCGTACGAGGCGACCCAGGACGATCTCCGCCAGGCCTTCGAGGCCCATGGCCAGGTGTCGTCGGTCTCGATCATCATGGACAAGATGACGGGCCGGTCGCGGGGGTTCGGGTTCGTGGAGATGCCCGACCAGGGCGCGGGCCAGGCGGCCATCGGCGCCCTCAACCTCCAGGAAATCCGGGGTCGCGCCATGACCGTCAACGAGGCCAAGCCCAAGACCGACAGCGGCAGCCGCGGCGGTTACGGCGGCGGTCGCGGTGGCCACGGCGGGGGCCGGGGCCGCAGCTGGTAACGTCTCCAGAATATCTCGAAGGGGCGTCCGGCTTCCGGGCGCCCCTTCTTTCCAACCATCGAGGAAATCCGTTCATGTATACCGATAAGCAACTCGCGTGCGTCGACTGCGGCAGTGATTTCACGTTCTCGAGCGGCGAGCAGGAGCGCTTCGCCCAGCTCGGCTTCACCAACGAGCCCAAGCGCTGCGGCCCCTGCCGCCAGGCCAAGAAGGCGGCCGGCGGCGGCGGCGGCGGGAATCGGTCGTCGGGAGGAGGCCGGGGAGGATTCTCCAGCGGCCCCCGGCAGATGTTCCCCGCCGTCTGCGCCCAGTGCGGCAAGCAGACCCAGGTTCCGTTCCAGCCGCGGGGGGACAAGCCCGTCTACTGCAGCGACTGCTTCGGCGGACGCCGCTAGACGCCGGCCGGACCGCCGGCCCATTCAGCACCGTTAACGGAGGGAACGCATGGTTGAAGGCTCCGCGCTCGATGACGCGTTCGGCCTGCGCTGGCTCCAGGACGACGACCGTGGACGGGTCGTGTACAGCCCCGGGGACGGGGAATTCCGGTCCCCGGCGGACGCGATCAACGTGCTGCGCCTCGGGTGCGAGGAAGCGGCGCTCCGCGAGCGCCTGGACCGCTTCCCGCCGCACCTCCGGATCCACGGCGGATACACGCCCTTCTTGGGCGACCCGGTCACTCGCTTCAGCCTGACCTGGGAGCCGAGCGCCGCAGAGGCGGTCTACTCCCAGACCCGGGACGGCTCCGAGGACCAGATGAGCGGGCGCGTCGACGTGCCTCCCGGCGGGGCCCTCAAGGACGTCCTCATGGAGCTCCTGGTGCCCGACGCCCGGGACGTTGTCGACCTGGCCCGCGAGGATGGAAAGACCGCCTCGATCAAGGACGTGGATTTCTGGATCGGAGATCGGCACTTCAAGGTATCGGACGAAGACCCTTCATGACGGACAGCTCGGAGCTCCATGGAAAACCCGGCAGCGCCGTCGCCCGGGACGGCGGCGACGCTCCCCGTCCCTCGGACCGGACGACCGATTCGGCGACCGACGCCCTCGGCCCCGAGGTCAAGAGCCTGATCGAAAAAGGCAAGGAGCGCGGCTTCGTCACCTACGACGAACTCAATAAAGTCCTGCCCGACGACATCGTCTCGCCCGACAAGCTCGACCTCGTGCTCCAGAAGATGGACGACTTGGGCATCGAGATGGTCGAGTCATCCGAGGAGGACGGCGGGAAGGACGAGGGCGGCGTCGAGCCGCAGGATGAGGAGCGCGACTTCCAGGGTCCCGTCGAGCGCGAGATCAAGATTGCCGGCCAGACCGCCCGGATCGACGATCCGGTCCGGCTCTACCTCACGCAGATGGGCGAGATTCCGCTGTTGTCACGGGAGGACGAGCTTCGCCTGGCCAGCCGCATCGAGATCACCCGGAAGCGCTTCCGCACCAAGGTGCTCGAATCGCCGGTCGCGGTGATCGATGCGATCCGGATCCTGGAGGACGTCAAGAACGGCGACCTCGCCTTCGACCGGACCCTCAAAGCCGACCCCTCCATCGAGATCCCCCGGATCGAAGTCCTCGAGCGCCTTCCGGCGACCATCGAGCGCCTCCGGCAACTGGTCTTCGACTCCCACGAGTGTTTCGAGCGACTGAGCCGTCGCCCGCTGGGCGCCAAAGAGCGCCGACGGATCCGGCGGCAGCTCCGGGACAACCAGCGCCGCTGCGTCGAGATGCTCGAGGGCATGAACATCCAGACGAAGAAGATCAAGCCCATGATGGAGAAGCTCGAGAGCCTCTCGCGTTCTCTCGACGAGATCGGCGCCGAGGCCGCGCAGGGAAGCGGCCCCGCTCGGGCGAAGCTCCTCAAGGAGCAGGAGAAGGTGCAGGCCCAGACGCTCGAAGGGGCGGAGGAGCTCCGCACCCGGGTCCGGGACATCCGCGAGCGCTTCGACGACTACGAGAAGACCAAGCGCAAGCTGTCGAGCGGAAACCTGCGCCTCGTGGTCTCGATCGGCAAGAAGTACCGGAACCGCGGCCTCAGTTTCCTGGACGTCATCCAGGAGGGGAACACCGGCCTCATGAAGGCCGTCGAGAAGTACGAGTACCGCCGCGGCTACAAGTTCAGCACCTACGCCACCTGGTGGGTTCGCCAGGCGATCACGCGCGCCATCGCCGACCAGGCCAGGACCATCCGCGTCCCGGTCCACATGATCGAGGCGATGACGAAGATCCGGCAGGTATCCCGCCGGCTTGCCCAGGAAAATGGCCGCGAGCCGTCGCTCGAGGAGATCGCGGAGGAGTCCGGCGTCTCCCTGGAGGAAACGCAGCGCGTCCTCAAGATCTCGAAGTACCCCATTTCGCTCGACCGTCCCGTGGGCGAGGGTGAAGACTCGGACTTCGGAAGCTTTCTCGAGGACGTCTCCGTGGAGAGCCCCGTCGCCTCGGCGAGCCATCAGATGCTGCGCGAGCGGATCGACGTCACCCTGCAATCGCTGTCGTTCCGCGAGCGGGAGATCATCAAGCTTCGCTACGGTCTGGGGGTCGGATATACCTACACGCTGGAAGAAGTGGGGAAGATCTTCAAGGTGACCCGCGAGCGCGTGCGCCAGATCGAAGCCAAATCCCTCCGGAAGCTCCAGCACCCCCTCCGGTCGCGGATGCTGGAAGGATTCCTGACGGGAATCCCGGACCCCACCGCCGTCCAGGACCAACCCTCGCCGAACTGAGCCGGCGCGGATCCTGACTAGCCCACGTCCGCGCCAAGGGATGGCATCTATGCGGGCGACGCCCCCTGGGTGGCGACATAGACCGCGTAGAGGGATTGGCTCGCCGCCATGAAGAGGCGGTTGCGCTTCGGACCCCCGAAGCACACGTTGCCGCAGACTTCCGGGAGACGGATGCGTCCGAGCAGCTTTCCCTGCGGAGACCAGACCGTCACGCCGCTGTAGCCGACGCTGCGCCCGGCGTTGCTCGAACACCAGAGGTTGCCCTCGACGTCGCAGCGGACGCCGTCCGGCCCGCACTTCACCCCGTCGATCATGAAATCGCTGAAGAGCTTCTGGTTGGAGAGCTTGTTGTCGTCGCCGACATCGAAGGCGTGCAGATCGCCCTTGCCCCCCGGCCCGCTGTCGCCGGGCCCCTTGCCCGTGCTGACGACGTACAGCTTCTTGTAGTCGGGCGAGAACGCGAGCCCGTTCGGGTCCGGGACCTGCTCCTCGCTGACGACCAGCTCCACCTTCCCGCTGGGGTCGGCGCGATAGACGTTCGTGGGCAGTTCCCGTTTCAGGCTGCCGACCTCCGCGGCCTGGCCGAGACGCTGCTTCAGGCGTCCCGTCTTGTTGCTCGGGCCTCCGGGCGCATCGGGCGCGCCTTCGTAGAGCTGCCCCCCGTACGGCGGGTCGGTGAACCAATAACTGCCGTCGGGGTGCGGGACGATGTCGTTGGGCGAGTTGAGCCGCTTCCCGTTGTACGAGTCCGCGATGACGGTGACCGAGCCGTCGTTCTCGTAGCGGACGACGCGGCGGGTCAGGTGCTCGCAGG
>Ga0310810_10000122_pt1 | contig 79739 bp, 72 predicted proteins | sample NCmetagenome_FD_207641 | JGI IMG/M metagenome (GOLD analysis project Ga0310810, IMG submission 207641) | Soil microbial communities from experimental microcosm in Duke University, North Carolina, United States - NC | ecosystem: Engineered > Artificial ecosystem > Soil microcosm > Unclassified ... | reverse complement strand
GCGCGCTCGCTCGCCGCCCGACAATCTCGACACCGGCATTTCGAGCTGCTCATCGCGAAAGAGGAACCGCTTGGCCCATCCTGCGACATGAATCGGACGGCCGCGATAAATCACCGAGTCGCCATCCGGACATAACATGCGGCGCAGGCTGACCTCCAGGTCCAGGTGCGCGCCCCGGTCCTGCGCGAAGCTCACGATTTGCAGCCGGTCCGCCCGCCGGATGGCTCCTTCGTCCGGCTGCGCCTCACCTTGCAGGATCTTGAGCAGCGTGGTCTTCCCGCTCCCGTTCGGTCCCACCAAGCCAATACGAACACCCGGTGAGAGAGTCAGGTCCAAATTCTGAAACAGCCTGCGTCCACCGAACGTTTTCCCGATACTTTCAGCTTCAATCAGGCGCTTGGTTTTTCGATCCGACGCCGTGAAGTCGATCTTTGCCGTTGCTGTACGGCTGCGCGCCGTAACGGCCGAGAGTTCCTCGATCAACCGTCCGGCGGCGTCAATTCTGGCGCGCGACTTGCCAGTCCGGGCCTTCGGCCCTCGCCGAAGCCACTCCACCTCCCGCCGCACCTTCGTCGCCAGCGAATCCTGCTGCTTAGCCTGCGCCTCAAGAAACTCCTCCCGCCGCTCGAGAAACTCGCTGTAGTTCCCGTTCACCTGGAACGTACTCTGTGGATAGATCGGGTTGACCTCCACCATTTGTGTGGCGACGTTCTCCAGAAAGTACCGGTCATGGGTGACGACCAAGCAGGCATTGACAGTCCGGATCGCGCCTTCGAGCCACAGGATGCCTTCCAGGTCCAGATGATTGGTGGGTTCGTCGAGGAGTAACACGTCGGGCGAAGTGATCAGTGCAGCCGCGATGGCGAGGCGCTTCCTCCATCCGCCTGAGAGCGCCGCTGCCGGCGTAGCAGTGGTCTCGAAGCCGGCCCGTCCGAGTATCATCTCCTTGCGGGCCGTCTTCTCCTGGTCCTCCAGGGGCAGATCCGCCAACGCCGCGGTGAGGACGGAACCGATGGTATCGTCCGGCTCGAACAGCGAGTCCTGGGGCACATAGGCCAGACGGGTCTGCTTTCTCTGCGCCCGCGCTCCGGCACCTGGCGCTTCCCGCCCGGCGAGAATCTCCAACAACGTGGTTTTACCGCTGCCATTCGGCCCGATCAGACCGGTGCGGTCTCCCTCGGACAGGCTCAACGAAAGATTCTCAAACAGGACGCGCGCGCCAAACGACTTGCTGAGACCGGCGCCACTCAACAGAACGGCCATCTCTTTCCAGCATGGCACGGCATCGCCTCGCCGGGCCATTGGTAGATGGACTCGCCGGACATCGCCCTCCTAAATTCCCCGGGCTTCCAGTTTTAGGCGGACTCAAACATTTTCAGTTCGTCGTGGTTTCTCTAAGGGCTCGCCGGACTTGCGAATTTTGCGGTTACTTGACAAGACCGGGGCTCAGCATCAAGAATGAAACACTCTATTCCCGGATTCCAATAACTAAGAATTGTCGGAATCATGAGCCACGGCTCGAGTTGGAGGAACAACGAGGCTAGTCGGCGTGCACACTCTTAACCGGGGTCGGCGCGCCGAGCGCGGCGAGGCTGTCCAGGTCGGCGAACTTATACAGATCAAGACAGAAGAGATCGGCGGCATCCTGATATTTGACCGGCTTGTCCACCAGATATCGAAGACTCGGTATTCCATGGCGGACCATCACTTCGGAGAACAGCGTCGGCTCCAGCGCGGCTGCTACCAGCGCCACAACCTGATTCCGCATTCCGCTCGTTTCCAGGCGCACCCTGGACGCGCCGCGGCGCTTCATCCAGTTCGCCAGCTCAATGAGGTGGGCCGCTTCAATGCCAAGAGGCCGCGCTCCGGTGGTCACGATCATTTGCTCGAAAAGCCAGGTGGAGTCCTGCTTCCACGCGTCACCCTGGAACGGCAGATCCGCGGCGAGTACCTGCTCACCTCGGTATAAGCGCTCGGCCACTGGCTCGGATGTCGCTCCTTTGCCTTTGTCATCAAGAATGATGGTGGCGGGCGCGGTATCAGGCGCGCCGATCGGCCGGAGCCAAACGCCATTTGTCATCAGGCCATCGTTCATGGCTAACAAATGCGACTTGGTCTCGATGCCGCCATGTTTGCTGATGCCCGTCGTCCAGACACGATCGAGCTTGGCTGGCTGGTAGCGGACCACCTGCCTCAACTTGCCGCGTTCGGCCTCCCGGGCGGAAGCATCGGACGAAAGAGCGTCGCGCTTGACCTGGTCAGCCAGCATTCGCGCCAAGCCAACGATCGTCAGATTGTTGCTGGGCAGCCCGACCACAAGTTCCTCGTAGCTCTTGACCTCAGCACTGACGCCGGGATCCTCTTTGATTGCAGGAAGCTTAAAGTGGCGGCTGAAAAATTCGTATGCCGCCATGCGGTTATCCAGCTGGTAGTTGTGAGTTCCAGGGTCGCGGTTCTCGTGCCACCCGAAATCGTCCATCTTGCTGTATAAGCCGTATATCGGCCGGATGGCGTCGAACACGCCAGGTTTTACCATGGCGGCGCGGAAACAGCAGTCGTCTTCGGCGTTATAAACCAGCAAGGTCGGACGCGGCGCCATCAATGCGGCGAGCCAGGTGTAGTCGCGGCCGTCAAACAAATCGGTGGCCGATTGCTCGACATCGCCGATGTCGCCATGCTCCTTGGCTTCTACACGCGGCACAATCGAAGAGAAACCGGCGACCGGCACGGCTACCCTCACGCGCTCGTCGAGCGAGCTGAGGATAATGGTCTGCCATCCCCCGCCGGATAACCCGGTCATGCCCAGGCGCGCGCGATCTGTGTTCGGATGTTCGTAAAGGTAATCCAGACCCCGGCGCATGGCCAGGTAAAAGATCCCGAGTTCATTCGTGCCGACCAGGTCGAGATGAGCGCCGTACCAATGTTGGTTGAACTCGTTGCCCAGTTCGCCGAAGGAGAGCCACTCCAGATTTAACGCCAGAATGCCGTTCCGTGCGAGCGTGATGCAGCGCTTCTGCTTGTATTCGATCGATTTTCCAGGCGGGCCCACATGCCCGTTTACATTCAGGATCGCGGGTATTTTGCCGCGCAGGTTCAACGGCTCGTAAAGAATCGCGGTGGATTGGAACCCGGGAACGATTTCGTACCTCAGTTTGCGCAAGTTGTAGCCGTTTCCGGGTGTGACGCCCAGATCTTCGAACTTGGGCGGCGAGTCGATCCATTCTTTCGGCCAGCCGTGAAAAACCACGTCTTTGACGATCTGCTCGCGGATGCGCTTCGACTCCGTGGTCCATTGTGCCGCGCTCGTCGGAGCCGGTGGCTTGGCGACTCTGTTCAGGATGTACTGCCGTAGCTGAAATAGCGCGACACTAGGAGGGAGGACTTCCTCCTTCAGGATGTCCTCCACATATCGCGGTTCGGTTTGCGCAAGGGCCGTGCTGGCGGCGAGCGCCAGCAACAGAAGCGACCGCCGTAGCTTCGCCATCAGAAGCTAAACCTGGCGGCTAGCTGAATGTTACGCGGCGTGGTAACCGCACCAGTCCAGGTCCCGAAATTCGGACTGCCGATGTCGGTGATGAAGGCCCCGCCTTGTCCCCACGTGGTCCCCTGCGTGAAGAAATGCACGTTGAACAGGTTGAAAAACTCCGCGCGGATCTGGAACCTGAGCCTTTCTGTGATGTTCGTGTTCTTCTCCAGGACAAAGTTCATCGACGTGAATGGGGACTGCCTGATGTTGGTTAAGCGAGGGCCCACTCCGGAATTGAAGCTGAACACGCCGCCGGCCGCACCGTTCTCAAACGCATCCCGATTCAATAGAGGGCCGTTCTTCGGGTTGTAATCGCCGATGCTGGTTACGAACGGATCTGCGCCAGGCAGTTGGCCGGGCAAGCAGCCCATTCCGAATTGGCCCGGAACCCTGCACTGGCTCGAACTGATAAAGAATGGAATGCCGGATTGCGCCCGGAAGATGGAGTTCACCGCCCATCCCGAGAAAACTTTATCGCCAACGCTTCCCGTATTCGCCAGGAACCGACGCCCTTTCCCCACAGGAAGTTCGTATAGCGTCGTCAGGGACAAGGTGTGGGGAACGTCCTGGGCGTCGAGCGCCTTGGAGCGGCTTCGCTGATAGGGCGAAATAAGCCCCGCGTAACCATAGCTGGCGCCGATCTGCTGGTCGGAGCCGCTGCCCAGGAACTTGCTCCAAGTGTACGAAGCCAGAAACATGAGGCCGTTTGACATGCGCTTCTCGGCTTTCACCTGCAAAGAGTTATACGACGAGTAGCCTGCATTCTCGTTCAGGGCGGTAAGGTTGCCACAGAACTGCGGATACGGCAGGAGCGCCTGTGCGACGGTTGGCTGGCACTGCCCGTTGGCCAACTGCTCCACCCAGCCGGTATACGGAATCGACACGCCATCGCGCGTCGTCTGGCCGGGCGAGAATTCGTGGTAGAGCGCTTCGCCCATCGAAAGCAGGCTGGGGTTCAACACGTTCGGCGATGCCAAGCCGGATATCAGGTGCGTCCCCTTGTTGCCTACGTACGCCACGTTGACGTAGAAATCCTTGGTGAACTGGCGTTCGACGGTCACGTTCCACTGCTGCGAGTTCGGGAGGTGACCTTTGTTGAACTCCCGGTAAACGCCGGGATATTTCCCGTTGTCATACGTCAAGTCGAAAAACGGCGGCGCCTGGTACTGCGCACCCTCGAAACCCTTATTGAACAGCGTCGCGGGAGTAATACCGCCATCCTTAGGACTCAGAATGACGCTAGTATTGAAACCATCGCGCCCGCCACTCACGCCTGAGTTCCATCCCGGATAACTCAAAGGCTGATAGAAGACCCCGTAGCCTCCGCGAACCACGGTCTTGGAGTTCACGGCATACGCCAACCCGAAGCGTGGTGCGAAGTTATGGAAATCGGTGGTTTCGGGATAGGGCTTGCCGAAACTAGCCGGGTTCCCGTTGCCCGCAACATGACCCGCGAAAACAAGCGAGCCGGGCCGGTTTCCAGCGCCTGGATTCGCCAAGCCGAGATTGATGAAGGAGAAGTTATTGTATTTGTCTCGCGTGGGCATCGAGATGTCCCAGCGGACACCGAGGTTGATGGTCAGCTTAGCCGTGACCTTCCAACTGTCGTTGACATGAGTGGAATAATATTTCTGACGAATATACTGAGTGGACAGCGTGGGTACGTACATATTGGCAGTGTCCACATACCCCAGCAGAAAACTCGCAAAGTCGTTCCCGCTCTGAACTCCGTTTAAGCCCGTGCTGAGCGAACTAAAGCCGTAAGATCCGGACAGGTTTCCATCGTTTCTTTCCTTGTCCTGGAGCCAGCGGACCTCGCCTCCGAACGACAGCGTGTGCTTGCCGCGAACCCAGGTGAGCCGGTCGTTCAGAAGCCAGGCCGGCCGGGTCGTTTCCCCGTCCCCATTGCAGCCGTAGCCCAGGTAGCCGTTCGAATTGAACCTGATTACGGGTGGAAGCTTGGTGCTGATCGCCCCAGGGATCGCCGGAAAGAGATCGGAGTACCCAATGTCTACGCACTTTTCTACCGAAAGGATGTCGTTGTACCCGAAGTTGAATGTGTTGATCAGGTTCGGGCGGAAGATGTGATCCCAGTTGCCTCGGTTTGCGAAGTTAATGTTCGGCGCCCGGTAACCATCGCTGGCAATCTGCACGGGCAAAACATGCTGGGCGTTTCCAAAGGACCCGAAGTAGTGAACGGCTACGGTGAAATGATCGGAGTCGCGCCAGTACATGTCTCCCTTTACGTCCAGCACCGTGCTGTCCCCATTAACGGTGTCGGTGACGGGAGTCGGCGGGGTGTAGTTGCTGAGGATCCCCGGAAGGTTGGTGCCGGGCAGATACTTCAGCCAAGCCTGAGCCGCGCTGTTTGCCAGGCGTGGATCCGACGCGCAGATCACGTTGGGCTGATTGCCGTTGCATCCCATGAATTGATTTCGAAGAACAGGGGAGCTGTTGATACCGCTCGTTAGGCTCGGATCGTAGTTCGGATTGGGCCGGGTGGTTGCGGGATCGTAGATCGGGGCTGGCCAGTCGCTGAAATCCCCCGCTCTTTGCTGCGCTGTTGGGAGAGTATAGTGAGGGGCGCTGGACGCACCCCGGAGCCGGAAACCCTCGTAATTTACAAAGAAATAGCTTTTCTTCCGTCCTGAGAAAAAGATCGGTAGCTTGAGCGGCCCGCCGAGGTTTCCGCCAAAGTCGTTCTCCTTGTCCACTGGTCTTTTTGCCACGCCGAACGGGCGAGCGTTAAGGCTTGTATTTCGCAACAGTTCGTAAGCCGTGCCGTGGAAAGAATTGGTGCCGGACTTTGTAATGGCGGTCAGTACCGATGACGAGGTGTAGCCGTACTGCGCGTCGTAATTCGACGTCAGCAGCGTGATTTCCTGGATTGCCTCGGGCGACATGGGGTGGCCCGTAACGGCGAGTTCGATACCGTTCTGACCGAGCGATCCGTCCACGATGGAGACGCCGTCCAGCAGGGCTTCGTCGGTCTCGTTGGTTCCGCCGTTAATGCGGGTATTGAAGTTCAGCTTGTCGTCGTCGCCACCCGTGGTTACGCCCGGCAGCAGCCTGGCAAATGCCACGGCGCTACGCGTGTGGCCGCCGAGAATCAGCGGGAGCTTCTCCAGGGAGTCCGGCTGGATGGTTCCCTTCTGTACGGCGGAGTCGAAATTGAGGGGCGATGCGTTGGCCGAAACCTCAATCGCTTCGGCGGTGGTTCCCAGCTCGAGCGACACGTCGATGCGCACCTGCTGGTCGAGGTTCACCGAAATCCCGCGCTGAATGTATTCGCGAAAGCCCTTGGCCGCAACCGTGAGGTCGTATCCACCCGCCACAAGACCGGGGAACGTGTACAAACCGTCCTGTCCTGTGGTCGCCTTCACTACGGCAGAGGTGGCCAGCGATCGGAGGCTTAACTCGACCCCTGGAATAGCCGCGCCAGTGGGATCCTGGACGAGTCCCGTGATGGTTGCTCTGGTGCCTTGCGCCCACATCACACTTGCGAGTGCGGTAAAGAGGACGAACCCGGCGACAACTCGGCTACGCGACTTGAACATACAAACCTCCCTAGTACTTTGTGAGGATATGTATACCAGATTGCTCCGTCAAGGGGTTTTGTTCAATTTCTAGCAAAAAATTTGGCTTCCGAGCCATATGTTTATGAATCGGTTCATTTTCGAGAGGCTCCGCCACCCCATCGCCTCCGCACCGGAGGCGCCTCGGCCACGCAGATCAGTATTTGGTACGGGGACCTTCAATACGGCTGAATCTCCAGACTGCGCAGGAGCAGCCGATCCCTTTCTTCGCCAGCCTTCTGCAGTTGCTCGACCCGTCGCGCCTGCTGTTCGGCCCGCGGATTGTTCGTCTTCTGATACAGCATCAGCAGGTTGAGGTTGGTCCGGTAATGCTCGGGCGCAATTTTGAGGGCTCGGGTCAGGTTGCTTTCTGCGAGGGCGAATTCTTTGCGGCGAATGTGGACCAGCGCGAGTTCGGCGTATGGCTCAGGGGACAAAGGGTCGGATGCGACGGCCGTACGCAGGCGATCTGCGGCTTCCGTCAGGTTGTCCTCGCGAACAGCCAGCCGTCCCAGGTACAGATTGGCGCCTACCCGCGTCTCTGACTGGGCCGCTACGGACTCCAACTCCTTGCGCGCCGCGTCGAGCTGATAGGCATCGAAATATGCCACTCCCAGGGCGAAATTTCCACGCGGATCCGCAGGGTGGGAGTCCCGATATTTCCTGAAATGAGGGATCGCCTCGTCGGAGTTCTTCTCCTGCAACAGCACTGCGCCGAGGGCATAGTGGTAGTAAGGGTTATCGGGATTCAGACGGACTGCTTCTTTCAGCGACTTCTTCGCTTCCGGCGGCAGTTTCAGTTCGATGCAGACCATTCCGAAGAAGAAATGAATGACGGCGTTTCCAGGTTCCAAGTCGCGCGCGTGTGCCAGGTAGCCAAGTGCGCCTTCGAGATCTCCAGTCTGGTACGCGAGCTTTGCGAGCCGGGTCAGCACAGGAACGGAGGGAGGCTCGAGTTGCAGGTCTTTCTCCAGAGATTCGCGAGCTTCCTTGAGCCGGCCCTGATTTTCCAGGAGCCCGGCCAGAGCCTGGAGGCCGATGTTGGAAGCGAGCCCGCGTTGAGCCAGCGTCTCCAGCAGCCGGGTGGCGAGATCGTCGGCGTGATGCTCGTGGAGCGCCGGTAGGATCGGGAGGACGTCCGCCTCCGTCAGATCACCGGCGGCTGACAGTTGCTTTAGGGACGCTTCAGCCTGAGCGCGTCTCCCCAGGGCCGCGTTATCGGCACCGCGCAACGCCAGCGCAGCCGCACGCTTCTGCGCCTCCGCCGGTAGACGCGTCAGTTGCTCGAGCGATGGGCCGAACTTTCCGAGCCTGTTGAGCAGCCATGCCGCCTGGTAGTTCGCCTCTATGTGATCGGGCTCGAAATCGAGCAGCTTCCGGTAGACGTCCAGGGCTTTCTCCACCGCCCCTTGTTGGTTTGCATCTTCTTGGTACAAGCGCCCCAAATTCAAGTAGGCGCCCGTAAACCGCGGACCGAGTTGAGTGGCGCGCCGGAAATTCGTTTCCGCGGCGGCAAAATGCTTCTCCTGCGCGTCGATAACGCCCAGGAGGTTGTAGATCCGTGGTTCCCTCGGTAGCCGCGAAAGCGCTGCCAGCAGTTCGCTCCGGGCTCTGCCCAAGTCACCTGCCTGGATTGACTGCTGAATCCGAACCAGTTGCTCTTCATCGGCGGAGGCGTCCGCCGGCGCGGGCCGTGCGCCTGCCGGCAGTAATAGCACCCACAAAATAATGCCGAGATGTCGAACACTCCGTTGGCGCATAGAAGGCCCTGAGTTCATTGATATGAAAGTGGCAGGCGCATTATATCGCCTCGATGGCGATTGACCCAAGCGCGGGCGGTCGTTAGATTTGGTTGAGACCATTCGCATGCAGAGCATCTCGTTCAAAGCCGTGGCACGCGCGACGGCGCTCCTGGCCATGCTCGCCTCGGCCGGGCCGGGACAGGAAGTGCAGGAGTTACCCCTGCCCTCCCCGTCTGCAACGAGGGTAAAGACGCTACCACTGGACGCCGTGACGCGATCGACTCTCGAGGAAGAGATCGGGAAACGTAATTACACCGCGGCGGAAAACCTCCTTGCGGAAGAGGCGGCCAAGAACCCCAAGTCACAACCCCTTCTGCTGGTTCTTGCTGACGTTCTGTTCCTCGATGGAAAGCAACTGAACTCCGCGCTGGTTCTCAAAAAGGCGGAACTGCTCGGACCGCTCGATGAACGCAGCCGGTTTCTCCTGGCCCTCTCGTACATCGCCATTAGCCGAAAAAATCTGGCAATCCCGGAACTCGAAAAACTCGCGCAATCAAACCCATCGAATGCCGTGTACCCGTACTGGCTGTCGCGCCTGGCCTATCGAAAGACGGACCTGCAACTGGCCTTCAGGTACGCGGAAAAGGCCGTTCGACTCGACCCTGCTTTCATGAAAGCGTACGACCAGCTAGCGCTTTGCTATGCAGGCCTTGACCAGACCGACGAGGCCATCCGGGCTTACAAAGAGGCTATTCGACTCAACCAGCAGCAAGCATTGCACTGGCCCTGGCCTTCCATGAACCTCGGCACTCTCCTGCTCCGGCTGAATCGACTGGACGACGCCGAAGCACATCTACGCGACTCCCTCACCATCGACCCGCGCTTTCCAGTGGCCCATTTGCGACTGGGTCAATTGCTTGAAAAGAAACAACGGTATGAGGAAGCTATCGCAGAACTCGAGCAGGCGGCCAGGTTGGATCCGACGTACCCTGAGCCGCATTACGCGCTGGGCAGAATCTACAGGAAACGGAGCGATGTCAAGGCAGCAGAAACGGAACTCAACATCTTCCAGGATCTGCGGAAGACCGACAAGCTGAAAGGAATCACCCGGCCTGACTGAGAATTGGCTTGCACCGGCATTGTGTTCGAGTTTCCAGAAGTAGGCCGCGATCTTCCCAAGACGTACCGCGCTCAGAACCAAGTCGGCACTGGTTCCTTTTTGATCTTCAAAATAGCTTCCTGAGCGGTGTAGGTTACGCGATGCATTTTCAACGCCTGTTGCAGGGCTGGCAGAGCGCCGGCGGCGTCCGGGCCGATGTTACCCAATGCCGAGGCGACGCTGCGCAAAACGTACACTTCCTCGCCGGTAGTCAAAAGCCGCTCCATCAGAGGCTGAACGGCTGCTCTGGCCGTGGGTCCGATGCTTCCAATGGCATCCGCGGACGGCGCGCGCACATAGGCCGCGGGATCGCTCAGGGCCTGCACCAAGGCGGGAACGGCATCCACTGCTTTCGGTCCCATCGACCGCAATGCCACCGCCGACAAACTGCGTACGCGCGGGTTCGCGTCCACCATCGCTTTCTCGAGCGCTGAGATCGCCGGCGCAGCGACGGCTGCCATCTGCGAGAGCGCCCACGCGGCAGCCGCGCGAATATCGGGATCGGGATCGGTGAGGGCTTCGGCCACTGCCTTCACTGCCGGCCCGCCGTCTTCACCAAATGCGCCGATCGCCCGGACTACCTCGGCACGGTTCGTACCCGATGTTTGCTTCAGTTGTTGCAGGTAGGTCGAAAGCGGACGGCTGCGGTACACAATGCCTCCGGTTTGGACCGGGCTTGGTGGCGGAGGCTGCGGCGCTACCGCCGCAACGGAGCGGGAGATCCTTTCCAGCACAACGTCGTTGATCCCCAGGTTGTAGCCGGACGAACGGCCGTCGCGTCCCACGCAGACGAAACTGAGCGTGTGCCGTCCCTTTTCCAGGTCCAACCAGCCCAGGGGGCGATCCACCGCGACGTAGATTTCGGGCAAATAGTTGTGGAACACTTCCGGGCCGGTTGACGGTATCTCTGAGGTTGCCGCCTGCCTGTTGTCGAGATTCGTGGGTTTGCCATCAAGCAGGGCATAGTAATCGCCATAGTCGGGCGCTTGAGCGACGCGGGCGACAATCTCGTAACGGCCTCCCTCTTGAATATCGAGCGGAACATGGATGCGAGATCCCTGGCCCTCCGCCTCGAAAAACAGCAGGTCTTTGCCCCAGTCCACTTCCCGCTGCACCGAAGCCTTTCCCTTTTCGGAGGTCACTTCGGCGAGCGAATCCTCCACGGCGATCTGTTGGGCATTGCCGAGCGGCAGGCGGGCTTCGCCGTGCGGCGGCTCGCGCAGGTCCTCGTTCACGCCCTTCTGGTACCAGAACGCGGTACTCGAAAAGTAATCCGGACGTTCTTCGGAACCGGATCGCAGGCTTCCGTCTTCGTTGTAGGTCCAGCCGGTGTGCTCGATGCCGGCCCATATCGATTTGGTAAATGGGACTGGATCGGGAACGTGCCACCGGTAGCCGGTGAGCCTAGCTCCCACACGCTCACCCTCCGCGACCGGCGTGCCGGACCATGGGCCGTAGGATACGCGCAGGCCCCAGGCCTCGTTAACGTAATCCTCGGTGCCGGTGCCGTAAATTTGCGGCTTCTTGGCCCCGTCCACATAAAACAGGTCGTCGCCTTCGCCGAACCATCCCACCTGCGCCTGTATCACATTCAGCACCGTGCCGACATAGTGACCCGTTCCTCTGACGTTTAGAAATTCGTAATTCTTTCCAGAGACCGCAGGGCGCTCCTGACGATAGTAGCCGTGGAAATAGGCGGCATCGTCGGGAACTGACGCGTGTTTTTGCCAATCGACATGGTAGTAGAACGCGGTCACCGGCCGGTTCCCTTCGTCGGTCACGGTGATCTTGCAGGATTGCCGGAACGGCATGGGCCAGTAACTGTTCCGCGCCCGGCCGAACGAGCTAACGCGGACGGGCAAGGAGTCCAGGTCCCTCTCATACCCATGTCCGACGCCGAAGAAATCTCCCAGGGGCACATCGACGCTGGGTGTCTTTTTTCCGTCATAGTAGACCCGCAGCCGCACCAGGCGGGGCCACGCGTACTCGTTGTCGGCCACCGTAATCCAGATGTGATTCACAACTCCAGGTCCGCGAAGATCCGCCATGATCAAAGTCTCACCCGGCATGATGCGCTTACTGTCGTCGTTGCTGCCCACGAAACGGTTGTTGCTGGATACGCGATGAGCTGTGAAGGTCTTCATGCGGGGAAGATCGAACAAACTAAACGGGGCTACGTCCGGCGCCTGCGCGGTTACGACGGCTCCGAACAGAGTGATCCATCCACAGATCCAAACGACGCGGTTGGCCAACCGCGGCGAGAGAATTTCGCTAAGCTTCTTCATCAGACCTGAATCTCCTCTGCCACTATTTCGCGAAAGCGTAGACCGAATGCATTGTTCGAATGTAGATACGGCCATCGGCGATGGCCGGGCTGGCATAACATTCTTCGTCGAGGTCATTGACTGCCAGCGTAGTCCAGTCTGGTCCGGCTTTGAGCACCGTGATTTTCCCGCTCGCGCTGGTGACATAGATCTTTCCGTCAGCGGCCACCGGAGAAGAGAAAATGCCCTCTGCTGCCCCAGAGAGCCGGCCTTGCTTGATGATCCGGCCGGTTCGTGGGTCGAGCGCGGTCATCACGCCTCCGCCTTTCACCAGATAGAGCACGTCCTCATAGACTAGCGGCGAAGCGAGATCCGGAAGAGCTCTCGAGAACCGCCATCGCACGCGCGTCTCTGTTACATCGCCTCGCCCATCCAAACCCACCGCAACCAACGCGCTAGGACCGCCCCCATGGATCCGGGCGCCGAACCCTTTCCACTCGGCCAGGCTCAGCTTGCCATCCCCATTTCCATCCAGCACGGCATTGGTGATCGGTCCCCACGATTTCGGGAACTCTTTGGCGTCCACGAAACCATCACCGTTTACATCCAGTTGACGAAATACTTCGTCGCCTTCCCAGGTCTCCGCGCCGCCGGTACCCACCGCAAAAATTGTGTCGTGCCAGAGGATGGGCGAAGTCTGGGGTTGCTCTCCCATGCGCCCGACCCACCAGAGTTTCTCACCGGTTTCCGCGGAGTAACTGGCCAATTCCCGCGGGGAGGAGACAACTACTTGGGGGACAGCGCCGGGCGCCGAGTATACCACTGGAGTCGAATAGCCTCCAGCGGCATCCGGCCGCTCTGTCCTCCATTCCTGGTGCCCGTCTTTCCTGCGGAATGCCGCCACAAAAGAGCCTCGGGCCTGATCGATCAGCAAGATGAGTTTGTCTCCCGCCAAAACCGGTGATGCGCTAATGCCATGCAGGCTCACAAACGGACCAAGCGCGAGTTTCCATTTCTCTGTTCCTGAAAGATCGTAAGCCACGAGGCCATATTCCGGGAAAAACGCATACACACTCGATCCATCGGTCAGAGGCGTAGGTGAAGCCGGATCGTTAAGCGGATGGCGATGGTGAGGGGCAGTCACTTCGATATTTTGTTCCCAAAGCCGCTTTCCTATCCCGCTGTCCAAACAGATCACCAGTCGTTTCTTGCCGTCCGCCGCCGTCAGCAAAACACGGTCTTGAACCAACACTGGAGAAGATGCACCCCGAGGGATGGCGACCTTCCACAGTACGTTCTTGTTCGGCCCAAACTCGACGGGAAGGTTTCTACCCTCGCTCACTCCTGAACCATTGGGACCGCGAAAACCGGACCAATCGGCTGCGTGCATGACAGAAACACAAAGAAATGGCAGAATGCCGAGCTGCAAACATGGTTCCCGAAGTCGCTTCATCGCGAGGTCACGTTACCATGCGTCTTGCGAATTTGTGGTGAGCGCTGAACATGAGCCTATTCCTTGGCGCCCTTTATCCACTCAATGATCGTCCGGTATTCCGGCGAATCCTTGGGCCAGCGCACACCGCCGCCGTGTGAGATGGTGTTCGCCCCGGCAACGCCTTCGCTCTCCGAAGTCGAGGTTGGCTTCAACAGGAGAAGGCTTTTCTCAGGCTCTGCGAGATTGATGACGTTCGGCGCAGTGTCGAACGTGCCATTGAATAGCGTATGAGTTGCGTGGCAGTGGATACACGCATAGCCGTCTTTCCCGCGCTTCTCGAAAATGGGCTGTACGTAACCCCGGAAGTAAGTTTCATTGAGATGGAGCTTCACGGCCGACTTCTCGCTCGACCTCGCGGCGCTCACCGTGACCGGTGGCGGCTTGAGTGCGTGCACTACCTCCGCGGCCTCCGGCATATTCTCGAGCTTTTGCGCCACCAGTTTTGTATAGGGACCCACGGGCCCCGCAAGCCGGCTCACCTCGCCAAAACGTGTTTCGCGCACCAGCAGCACCGTACGCCCAGCAAGCATGCGCAGTTCAGCATCTTCGGAACCCAACAGAGGATCTAACGATTTTGCAAACCGTTCCGCGCTCTCGCCGAAAAATACGATCTGCTCGGTGTCGTTGCCGATTCGGTTATAGACCGGCGGTGAAAGCTTTTCCAAATTCGCATCCAGATCGTAGACATCGGCCCGTCGAAGCGGTAACTCTGTAAGCGCACGCAGCAGCTCCTTCCTCTGCTCGACTGACCCGCGATCCAGGAACTCCGCAAACCTGTTCGCGAGTTCCGACTCAACCTTCAAGCGTTCGCGAATCGCCCGCTCGCGATCCGCCTGGTCGGCGAGCAGCGGTACCCAGTTGTTGTAAAGGTAGCGAATGTTTTCGTCGGCGAGATTGTATATGGCGTGATGAAGATTCTGGCGCACCCAGGGATGCTGTGGCTTGCCAAGAGCGGAGAGCAAAGCATCCTCGATGCCTTGCTTCACAGAGGCTTCCGGGCTCCAGAACCAAAACTGCCAAAGCCCTTTCACCGCTGCCATGCGAACAGCGGAGACGGGATCCTCGGTCAGCCGACCGAGAGCCGCCGCCAGCTCAGGCCGCTTCGCAAGCGCCGAAAAATGAGCCGCGAAAATCCGTGTCGCGCCCCAGCGCGTGCGGTCATCGGGCGACGCGAGCGCCAGGCGCACATCGTCGATCGGCAGATCCGTGTGGCGGATATGTGCCTGGCGCATGGCCCAAGCTGCCGTCCGCTGCACCATCTTGCTCGCATCACCCAGAAATGCCGCGTCCGGGCACTCTCCGATTCTTCCTAGCGCCTCGATCGCCGCCTGACGAAGCAGGGCATCATTGGAGTGCGCCGCCGTCAGGATCTGCTTTCGAACCGTGGGGCTGGGCGCGTCCCAGACTTCATCTAATTGCTCCAGGGCTGTCACGGGATCGCTGGAGATGCTTTCGATGCGGGGCGAATTCCAGCCGCGCGCCCGTCCGGTCCGGGGGAAGTAGGAGCTCAAAGCCAGGATGGCCATCTGCGTTTCCCGGAAAGGCGTCCGGAAGTTCTCAAACGACTGCAGGGGATCCATCCAGCCGCCGAACGCTTGCTGCCGCGCGAGGAGATATTGAATCGCTTTCGCCACCTGAGGATTCGAAACCGGAACGCCGGCGGCTTGGAGCGCCCAAAGTGCGTGGCCCGTCTGAAACTCCACTTCGGGCTCGCCGGCTTCGAACCGCATCGACCACTGTCCATCGGGCCGCTGCAAAGCAAGAATACGCTCGGCATTCTTTCGTAACTGAGCGCTATATTGCTTCGCATCGATATCCGCCAGCGCCAGTGTCTGGTAACAGAGATCGGTGACATTCTTGATCTCGCCCTCGGCGATCAGTTTGGGCAGATGCGGATCCTTTGTGACGGACCAGGCGTACCAGGCCACTTCGTGCGCGCTCACCAGGGGAGAGTTGCCATTCGTCTCGTCGGGCGGCAACTTGTCCCGTCCGGCGTAATACAGGTTCAGATACGCCGCAACTCCACGATGGAACGCTTCGCGCCGCTCCCCCGTGATCTGTTGCTCGAAGATATCGAGCAAATGCGACATACGGCCAAGGACATTTGCAGGCGCCGAAATGACCCGCGCCCAAACAGCTCCCTCCTGCTCGAAGCCGTAAAACGGCCGCGGATTGTTGTAAAAACGCTCGCAAAGAAACTGAAGCTGCTGGCGCTGCACTACCGGATAACCGTTGCGCGCGGCGTACAACTGGGCACGGAGCGGGAAATGCGTTGTGTGGCACGCGACGCATAGCGAAGTCTCCTGATGCACGCTGGCCACGCGGTCCAGTATTCCTCCCCGGCGGGGAGTATTGGCGTGCCACGAATCGCCCGCACCCAGAATGTAGTCGAGCGCCGTCCTGACGGCAACCTGCGGATCCGGGTAGGGCGGCGGATCGTAGATGCGGGTGCGCAGCTTGTACTCCGGATGGCGGGCGCGCACAGCAACATAGTACGTTCCGGACTCTTTCAGAATCCTCGGGGTAAATTTGTTCCCGGGCAGGGCCTGTACCTCGTGCGGCAGCGTGACCGGGTCCTCGCCTTCGAAATATTCGGTGAGCTTGCCGCCTACAAGCCGGAACACGCTGACATTAACCGGTAGCTGGTCCCGGTCCATCAACTCGATCTGAAAAAATATCAGCTTCCGCGTTTTCTCCCGGAACTCGAATCTGTACCAGTCCTCGCCGTTCCGATCCTCGGCCACCAAACGGCGCGACGTGCCAGGCAGCGGTATGTATTCCGCGTCGTCGTCCGACGCGAACACTGTCTTGCCCAGGGGGATGGACATGGCGTGCTGCCAATCATGGTTGGGTCCGCTCTTCACTTGTTGCGTGAGCGGCCACTGATTGACCTGTAACCGGTAAACTCCCTGTGCGCCGACCGCCCGGACTCGAACGGCCGCATCTCCGTTTTGCGGCGCGCGAAATTGCGTATAGAAGTCGGCATCGCCCGCGTGCAGCGTTTTAGCGCCGAGGATCGCCTCTCCCTGGGCGATTTCGACGGTCACACGTGCATCCGGTCCGCGGCTTTCCAGAGCCGAAATCGAATACAGGAGGCTGTACTGATGCAGCGCATCCAGGCCGGTCAGCCGGATTTCCTCGGTACGCACCCGTCCTGACCGTTTTGCGATCTCGTGCAGCGAAGCCCCCGTTCCGATTGCCGGCCATGTTGAAGCCGCCATGAACAGCCACGTGAAGATCATCCTTCCTGGGGCCGCGAAGAAATTCACAAACGGGAGGTACTGGTCCCACGCGAACCCCTTCATGAGCCTTTCCCCGGGCCGTTCTTATCCATCCCAATCAGGCGGCTCCAATAACCCATGGCTTCGCGCCACATGACGTCAGTGGGCTGATGATTCCCGGACGTAAGCGACCATGCGAGTTGATCGAGGGCCAGGCGGTTTCGAGGACTTCCCAGCACGGCTCTGCGCAGGAGTTCGATCGCTTCGGTCCATTGCGCCCGGTCCTCGGCCAACTGAGCCAGTCCCACCCGCGCCTCGGCGCAGTTGGGATCGGCTTTCAGAGCGAGATGGAACTGCCGCTCCGCTTCCGCCACCGAATCGCCTGCGCCGTCATGCTCCTGAAAAACTCGCGCATTTTCGAAATGCATGCGCGCTTCCGGCGTCTGACCCAACATCCCGACGCACCAGAGGAAGCAGAGAGATCTCAGCTTCATGCAGGCAGTATACCGGGAATGAACGTTGAAATAGAGAAGATGCGTGCTTTGCCGTTATAGAGACCGGAGGGCGACGTTTTCATCATGTGAAGCGAAAGAACCGCATTACCTGAGCGCGCCCGCTGATAAACGTCGCAGCTTCTGTTCGGCTCCGCGGCTATGCGTTTTACGCACCCTGCTGCTTGAACTTGCGAGCCTCCGCGGCATCGTAGCTTTCGCCGTAGATCGAGGGCACTTTCGCTCCCATTGGCCGCAGATACGTCGACAATTGCCCGCGATGGTGGATCGAGTGATGCAGCAGGAAGTTCAGGTACATCACGGCCGGCAGCTGGAACAGGCCTCGGAAGTCTACGATCTTGAGTAGCTGCTCATTCGACAGTTTCGTGAGCTTGTCGAAACGCGCCGCGAAGTTGTCTGTGTACCACCCTGCCAGATCTGCCGAGTTCTTGATGGAATCCGGCAGAGGCCTGCGGCTGAGATCAAACGCGCCCGCCGCTACAGCCTCCATAAACCGCATCTCCGTGACCGCGATATGCCAGGCCAGATCCAACGCGCTCTTCGAGATTTCGTCCGGACGATAGTCGCCTTTGTCCAGCGGAATGGCTTCGATAATGCTCTTGGTGAGACGCTGCTCGTTCTTGAGCCCGGGGAGATAAACACCATTGAGAAGGAAATTAGCTTGGTCGGGTTGGATCTGTTGCATGGATACAGAATAGCTCAGGGGCATATCCGGATGGCGACCACTCGGAAACAATCCTTTGTGCTGACGCGGATCTCGATACATTGAAGCCCACGCGCGGCCACCGCGCGATATTGCCCGCGCCTTGAACCGTGCTGGGAAGCGGCACTTTCATATGAAGTCCGCGCCGCTATCTGGCAGGCCAAGACTTTCGTCGAGCCTGGTAGATCTGCTTCTTCTTTGGGCCCCGTAGGCTGAGCTTTGTCGACTTCTTAAGCGCAGCCTTCTTCACAGCGGCTCTCTTTTTCGTGCGATGGGCGGTCTTCTTGGCCACCGTCTTCTCGACCGCCGAGACAGGCGCTGAGACTGCCGCCGCCGGCCTTCCCCTCCGGCCGAAGAAGGTGGTGAGCAAACGTTGCATCTTGCCCGCCGCCGCGCCGATTGCGGACGCCATTTTCGTAGCCTTCGCGCTCGCGCTGAGGGGCCGCGCTCCCGCGTACCTCAATCAGACAGCGCTTGTCGGCTTGGCCCGTCTTCCTGTTATCGACGTCGCTGAGATGGACCTCCGCCCGCGCGAGCTTTTTGGCGAACCTGCCCAGAACGCGGCTCACTTCGCCTTCGACAAAGCGCGTCAGACTGGCGTCCACGGCAATGGTGTCATCGCTATTGACTTGAATTTTCATGGGGTCCTCCCGCAGAGGGCGTCTGAACGAGTCAATTCAGTTTAGCTATGAAGAAGCGAGATGTGCCGTAGAAAGTGACCGCTTCGATCGTTTTGCCGACTTTACGTTCCACAGGAAGCAATATTTCTCGATCCCATAAAGCAGTGCTACGCTACCGGGATGGCCGTCCCGATTCACCGGAAAATCACGCGCTGGATTATCGACCACCTAGTTTGGGACACCACTGGATCTGCGCGCGCGAGCTTCTGGGGAGGGCTGTCAGCGACACGGAAACTCCTCGCCGCAGTGGGGGGAGCGGCTTTCCTGACCTGGTGGGAATGGGTAGAGCACCATCCTCCCAAAATTGCGATCGTGGCGGTGATATATCTTGTGTTTGTGCTGGCTGCCATTGCGTTGTGCGTTTATATCTGGGATGGTTCAGCCGCAGTGACAAGGCTTCGCCCGGCAGGCAACCGAAAGGTTCCTACTAACACCAGCCCGCAGATGTGCGCCAGAAACGGATCGGCAACGGTCCGGCAGGATTTATGCCTCGCCGTCTACGCCTGTTTCGCCGGCGGTTCGAGCACATCGCGCTCAATTGCCAGCAAAAAGCCGCGGGTCCCAAGAAAAGGCCGCAGGTCCCCGCATAATGCGCGTGGCCCTGCGCTACATTTTCTTCCCCCGGCTGAATCAGCCTGGATGATGGCGTCGATGCCTGCCGGTTCGAGCGCGCCCTTGGCCATATCTGCGTCCGGTCCGGTACCGAATGCGTGTACGACGATCGATCAGCCGCGCGTGGCTCGATTTTACGCGCGAACGGGGATCGCGGCAGTCTGGATGGGTGATCTCCTATATCGAGATCATTTTGCTGCCGCGGCAGGCGTCGACGGCGGAGGGGGCTGGGCCGTGGCCGGCAACTGGATGCCATCGCCGTACTTCGCGACCTCCGGAATGGTGATGGGCAGATGCCCGCGAATGGGGATCTCGCCGAATAGCGCTTTTACCGCCGCCACCTCGGCTGGGGGTACGGTACTATATGTCGCCAGATAGGCCGCCACTTTCGGAAAGCTGCGCAGCAGGTACGGGTTGCCCAGGGCGACGAGCGTTACCGGCTTGCCCGAAGCAATCAAGGTATCAATCAATTTCGAGAATCCGGGCGAGAGTCCAACATTCCCGCGTCCTCCGGCAACCGATACAAACGCCGCCACAACCGTCGAGTCGCAAAAGCCCATGCGCGTGACCGCCACATCCAGCGCGGCATCCGGCAGCGACGGATCGAGTGAGAGCACCAGCGCATCGGGGTGGCGTTTGTGAATCTCCTGCGTAAACACCAGCCCTTCATTGGAGTAGTGACTCTCCGCGAGTATCAGGAAGCAGGTCTTCTGGGGCGCGCGCAGCGGCACTTGGGCCGGGTCGTTTTTGATAAGGGTCACCGCGCGGTCGGCCACCGACTGAGCCCGCTCATTGGCTTCCGGCGCGTTGACCACGTCGGAGATGCCCTCCAGATCCACCAGGCGGCCGCGGTCGAGGCCGACTTTGATCTTCGCCCCCAGCACGCGAGCTACGCTCTGCTCGATGCGCTTCTGCGAAATGCGCCCATGACGTACCGCCAGCAGGATAGCGTTCACGGCGGCCTCGGCATCGGGCGGCATGAGCACTACGTCGGCGCCCGCCTCGATAGCACGCACCGAAGCGTCGGCCGGGCCATAGCCCTTCACGATGGCGCCCATGTCCATGGCATCGGTTACGATCAGGCCCCGGAAGCCCATTTGTTCCCGCAGCAGCTTGGTCAGAATGACTGGCGAGAGCGTGGAAGGCAGGTCCCCGCTATCCAGGGCCGGCACCGAGATATGCGCGGTCATGACGGAGTCCACGCCCTTGGCGATAGCGGCGCGAAAGGGCGCCAGTTCCACTTCGTTCAAATGCTTGAGATCGGCGGTGATGGTGGCAAGACCGAGATGAGTGTCGGTGGCGGTGTCGCCGTGCCCCGGAAAATGTTTGGCGGTGGTCAGCACCAGGCTGCGGCGGTTGGACCCGGCTCCTTCGATGAAGGCTTCCACGTTTCGCATGACCACCTGCGGATTCTCGCCGAATGAGCGGATGTTGATGATGGGATTGTCAGGGTTGTCATTAACGTCAGCATCCGGGTAGAAAACCCAGTGGACGCCCAGCGCTCGCGCCTCCCGCGCCGTAACTTCGCCCTCATAGCGCGTCAGCGCGGGATCCCCGGCCGCGGCAAACGCCATAGCATGCGGGAAAACCGTGGTATCGTTCACCCGCATGGACGCGCCGCGCTCGAAATCGCCCGAAACCAGAAGCGGCAGCCGGCTCATGCGTTGCATGCGGTTGATGAATGACGCCAGCTCGTGCGGCTCGGCGCGTTGCACCAGACGCCCCTGCGCCACGTTGACCAGGATCAGGCCGCCGACGCGCACATCGCGGATGAGGTGCACGAACTTGCGGTACTCGCGGGTACTCGTGCTGATCGAGTGGCCGGAGAACGGAATCATCACCAGCTGCGCCACTTTGTCGTGCAGGCTGAGGGATTTCATCCAGCGGTTGATACTTCTCTGCGTGCCGCGATCGCTGGGGGCCGCGGGCGCGATCAGTGCCGCCGTCAGTGCCAGGAGAAGAACGAGAAAAGAGGGTTTCATTGTGGACGCATCACGGGCATTGGCGCCTGTGCGTGCTCATCGAAATTGAAGATATCGCACAACCAGGTGTTTGGGGCAGCCTGCTGTGCCACCTTGGAGGCACGGCTATCCGGCGTTGCTGGCTTTCTTCGTGGTCTGCAGGTGCTCAGACTCCACCGGCTTGCGGGGCTGCTGCTGCCGGCTCAGCAAACGGCGTACTGACCGGACCAGGAATCCCACCTCGCCCGCGCTCTTGGAAAGCACCACGTCGGCTCCGGTGGATTGCTCGGTCAGCCCCAGCGGCTCCACGAATCCCGACAGCAGAATGATCGGCAGGTTGCCACACAACTGCCGGATTCGCGTGATCAATTCCACGCCATCCATGTTGGGCATGCGAAAATCCGTGATCACCAGATCCACTTTGTGGCGAGCGAGCAGATCCAGGGCCTCTGCGCCGCATGCGCCGGTGTGAATCACGTAGCCCAGTTCCTGAAGAACCGTGCGGCGGGCCACCAGACCATGCGGATTGTCATCAACGAGCAGAATGGTTGCGCCATCGTGCGCCGAGGCTGGTAGTGTTTTCATGAGACCGTGCGAGGTTAGCAGAGAATTCGCGAAGGTGTCAACGATTCTGCATCAAATTGTAATGAAGCAATTTTGAGACCTTGACTTTGCAAAAGAAGAAGAGAGCCGGTAATGATGACGCGACAACCACCTAGCTCCTACGGCTGGCTTCTGTGTGTTTCATTCCACTTCGCGCGGAGCGTTGTATCCGGCCTTGGCGATGATCTGGTATTTAACAGGTTTGCCCTTCTCGTCGGTCACGCGTAGCGGCTCATTGGTTGCGGGATTCACCAGTTCGACTTTAATTTTGCGGAATTTGCCGTCGTGCGCCACATTGGTTGGGGCATAGGCCAGCGAGTACTGGTTGCGCAGCGATTGCTGGACGGCCTGATAGATGCTGGGAAACTCACCGTAAAAACGGGGGAAGAAGGACATCCCGCCGGTCTCCTTGGCAAATGTGCGCATCTGGTTATCGGCTTGCAGGAAGTCCATGCGTGCCATGGGGCCCATAGCACCGCGCGCATCCAGATACTCGCGCATGGCCTGCATGAGTCCGATGGCGTAGATGGGCACGCCGCCTTCCTGGATGGCCCGCCGGGCCTTATCGAACGTCAGCTTGCTAAAAGTGTCGATGCCTGACGCAATCAGGATAATGGCTTTGCGCCCTTCAATTCCAGACATGCGCTGTTCGGTATCCACCAGCGCGTCGTACATATTCGACTCGGAGAAGCCGGCGATGCGGAGCCGCTGCATGGCTTCGTAGGCTTTGGTCTTGTCAGTCGAAAAGTCGGAAAGAATCTCCGACCGCATGTCATAGGCGATCACCGCGACATAATCCTCCGGTTTCAGCGTCTGCAGGAAGCCATAAGAAGCGGTGAGCGTCTGGTACCAGGTCTCGGTCCAATAGCGCTGGAACCGGTTGCTAAACTCGATCAACATGCATACCGTCATCGGCGCCTCGCCCATGGCGAAGTTCGCGATCTGCTGCGGCACGTTGTCTTCCAGAATCCGGAAATTGCCGCGCGGGATGCCAGGGATGAAGTGGCCTTTGTTGTCGAGTACCGCCACGTCGACGCTGACCACGCTGGTATCGACTTTGAAGCTCGGAGCTTCTGGCGGGAGATCGGCTTTGTTCTTATTGCTCAACTTGGAGGGGATCTTGGGCTGCTCGGAATCCGGCGCGTCCTTCTTGCGCGGCTTGGCCACAGTTTCGCCCACGTCCTTCTTGGGGCCTTCGTCCTGGCCGGGCGAGACGCTCGAAAAGGCCGCCAGCACAACCACTAAACCGAATGAAATCTTCTGCCAGATTCTCATACACCGATCCTTACAGTTTGAATGATATATCAAATGACGAAGTCCGTCCTTCCGAGGTTTCCCTCACGTGGAGGCGCGCAATTGTTAACGGACCTGAACCGGCGAGGAGGCAATCACAGATCTCCTGGCCAACGTTATTTATGGATTCCCGGTGGACTGGTCCGTCAGCAGGGTGGTGTCCCAGATAGGGCGACTCGGATGCATACCCGCCCTGCGGGGGAAGTTTGCCTACATTTAGGTGAAGATTGAGCGCCGGCTCGACGCATACCCGAAGCTTCAAAAAGAGCTGGGTTCTCAAATTGAGCCGCTACCCCGCTGTTGACACATCTCCAAACCTTTAGATATCATTGAAAGGTTTCGCGAGTTAAGTTCTTCTGCTCCCGTGCTACCCCCGTATTGTAATGCGGGCCGGCCGGGGGTCGGCCCCGAGGTTCCAAATGGTCGAAGAAGTCATTTGGAGCATGGGCTTGTCCGAAGTCCTCGCAAAGAAGCCGCCGGATCGGTCAAGGTGCTACAAGTTCCGGACGAGCTTTTGATTCTGGCCGTTTGCATACCTCATAAGTAGGACCCCTCTGAAAGATGGGGCGGGTATGTAATCGTATCGCGTCACTTTTTGAACGAACATTTTGAAGAGGAAGGTACGTGCCGACTTTCAATCAACTCGTGCGCAGCGGGCGTAGACCGCCGCGGTGGAAGACCGCCAGCCCGGCGCTGCAGGGCTGTCCGCAGAAGCGTGGAGTCTGCACGCGCGTCTACACCTCGACCCCCAAGAAGCCGAATTCGGCGCTGCGCAAAGTGGCGCGCGTGCGGCTCACCAACGGCATCGAAGTCACGACCTACATTCCAGGGGTCGGCCACAACCTGCAGGAGCACTCGATCGTGCTGATCCGCGGGGGCCGCGTGAAGGACCTGCCGGGCGTGCGCTATCACGTGATTCGCGGAGCACTGGATACAGCGGGAGTCGCCAACCGCAAACAAGGGCGCTCCAAGTACGGGGCGAAGAGGCCGAAAGCGTAAGCAACTATGCCCAGACGGAGAAGCGCAGAAAACCGGGAATCCCAGCCGGACCCGGTCTATAACTCGACCCTGGTCGAGAAATTCATCTGCTCGATGATGTGGGACGGCAAGAAGAACACCGCGCAGGGGATTTTCTACGATTCCATGGAAAAGATCCGCGAGCGATCGGGCGACGACCCGCTGAAGCTCTTCAAGAAAGCCGTGGAGAACTGCAAGCCGCTGCTCGAGGTCAAGACGCGGCGCGTGGGCGGCGCCAATTATCAGGTGCCGATTGAAGTATCGCAGGCGCGGCGCACGAGCCTCGCGATTCGCTGGATCGTACTCAACGCCCGGGGGCGCGCGGAAAAAGGCATGCCCGAGAAACTGGCTAATGAGTTGAACGATGCCGCGAATATGCGCGGCGGCGCGATTAAGAAGAAGGACGATGTCCATCGGATGGCCGAGGCCAACAAAGCCTTTGCGCATTACCGGTGGTAGGGGGGATTGATTTTGCACCGCAGACGCCAAGGCGCAGAGAATTTCAAGGGATATTGTCCCGGCGGCCCTGCGTCCCGGCGGTAATTAGGTTCTTAGCTTATGCCACGCACCATACCGCTCGAGCGGATGAGAAATATCGGGATTGCAGCGCACATCGACGCCGGCAAGACTACTACGACCGAACGCATCCTCTATTACACGGGCCGCACCCATAAGATCGGCGAGGTGCACGAAGGCACCGCCGTCATGGACTGGATGGAGCAGGAGCAGGAACGCGGCATCACCATCACCTCCGCCGCGACCACCTGCGAGTGGCGCGATATCCAGATCAACATTATTGATACGCCCGGCCACGTGGATTTCACGGCCGAAGTGGAGCGCAGCCTGCGCGTGCTGGATGGCGCAGTGGCGGTATTCGACGCCGTGGCGGGCGTGCAGCCGCAATCGGAAACGGTGTGGCGCCAGGCGGACAAATACGAAGTCCCGCGCATTTGCTTCATCAACAAAATGGACCGCGTGGGCGCGGATTTCTATCACTCGGTTGAAACCATTGTGAGCCGGCTCCGCTGCCGGCCGGTGCCGATTCAGATTCCTGTGGGCGCCGAGGACCAGTTCAAGGGCGTGGTCGACCTGGTCGAGATGAAAGCTCTCATTTGGCTCGATGAAACGCTGGGCGCGCAGTACGACGTGGTCGACATCCCGGCCGATCTCGAAGCCAAAGCCAAGGAATATCGCGACCAGATGATCGAAGCGGTTTCCGAGTTTGACGACAAGCTGTTCGCGAAATACGTCGAAGGCAAGCCGCTCAGCAACGATGAGATCCGCGCTGGCATCCGCAAAGCGACCATCGCTTTGAAGATTTTCCCGGTGATTTGTGGAACGGCGTTCAAGAATAAGGGCGTGCAGTCGATGCTCGACGCAGTGGTGGACTATCTGCCGTCGCCGCTCGATGTGCCGCCGGTTCAAGGCGTCTCGGTTGACGATCCCAATGTCACACTGACGCGCCAGGCCTCCGATAGCGAGCCGTTCTCGGCGCTAGTTTTCAAGATCATGACCGACCCGTACGTCGGCCAGCTGGCATTCTTCCGCGTGTATTCGGGCCATATGGCGGCGGGGGATTCGGTTTATAACGTGGCCAAGGGCCGGACGGAGCGCGTGGGGCGCCTGCTGCGCATGCACGCCAACAAGCGCGAAGAGATTCAAGAGATCTTCGCGGGCGATATCGCCGCGGCCGTCGGATTGAAGACAGTTTCGACCGGCGACACGATTTGCGATGACGAGTCGCCCATCGTGCTCGAGTCGATCGAGTTTCCGACACCCGTCATCCAGCTTGCGGTTGAACCGCGCACCAAAGCCGACCAGGAAAAGCTAGGCATGGCCATCCAGAAGCTGGCGCAGGAAGATCCGACGTTCCGTGTGGCCACCGACCCGGAGACCGGCCAGACCATTCTGTCCGGTATGGGCGAGCTGCATCTCGAGATCATCGTGGACCGGATGATGCGCGAATTCGGCGTGGCGGCCAACGTCGGCAAGCCGCAGGTGGCGTATCGCGAGACCGTCCGCAAGCATTCAGAGGCCGAGGGACGGCACATCAAGCAATCGGGCGGGCGCGGCCAGTACGGCGTGGTCAAGATCCGAATGGAACCCCTGCCGCCGGGCTCGGGCTTCGAGTTTGTCAACGAGACTTACGGCGGGTCGATTCCCAAGGAGTACATTGGCCCCACTGAAGCCGGCATGAAAGAAGCGCTCGAGGGCGGCATTCTGGCAGGCTTCCCCATGTCGGACCTGAGAGTCACGCTCTACGACGGCAGCTACCACGACGTGGATTCTTCCGAGATCGCGTTCAAGATCGCGGGGTCGATCGCAGTCAAGGAAGCGGCGCGGCGGGCGAAACCGGTGCTGCTCGAGCCGATCATGGCGGTTGAGGTCGTTGTCCCCGAGGAATACATGGGCGACGTCATCGGCGATCTGAATTCGCGGCGCGGACGCATCGAGGGCATGGAACTGCGCGGCACTTCGCAGATCATCAAGTCGCATGTGCCGCTTTCAGAAATGTTCGGTTACGCCACGGATTTGCGCTCCAGAACACAGGGGCGCGGCAGCTTCACGATGCACTTCGGCCGGTATGAAGAAGTGCCGGCCAGTCTGGCGGAAGAAATTGTGAGCCGGGCGCAAGGGATTACGAAATGATTCTCAAACGCCGGGATGCAGAGAATCGGCGTTGAAAGGATTGTGAGGGGAAGCTAAATGGCAAAGGAAAAATTCGATCGCTCGAAGCCGCACGTGAACATCGGCACGATCGGGCACATTGATCACGGCAAGACCACGTTGACGGCGGCCATCACCAAGGTGCTGGCCAAGCACAATCCGAAGGTGAAGTTCCGCAGTTTCGACTCGATCGATAACGCGCCGGAAGAGAAAGCCCGCGGGATCACGATCGCGGTGGCGCACGTGGAGTATGAAACCGCCAACCGGCACTACGCGCACGTGGATTGCCCGGGGCACGCCGATTACATCAAGAACATGATCACCGGCGCAGCGCAGATGGATGGCGCGATTTTAGTCGTGGCGGCGACCGATGGGCCCATGCCGCAGACGCGCGAGCACATCCTGCTGGCCCGCCAGGTGGGCGTGCCGTACATCGTGGTGGCCATGAACAAGGTGGACATGGTGGACGATCCGGAGCTGCTGGATCTGGTCGAGCTCGAAGTGCGCGAGCTGCTGAAGAGCTACAAATTCCCGGGCGACGATCTGCCGGTGGTGCGGGTATCGGCGCTGGGCGCGCTGAACGGCGAAGAGAAGTGGGAAAAGAAAGTGGACGAGCTGATGGCGGCGGTGGACAGCTACATTCCGATCCCGGAGCGCGCCATCGACAAGCCGTTCCTGATGCCGATTGAAGACATCTTTTCGATCCAGGGCCGCGGAACGGTGGTGACGGGCCGCATCGAGCGCGGGATTTGCAAGGTCGGCGAGGAAATGGAGATCGTGGGTTTCCGCGACACGCGCAAGACGGTGGTCACCGGCGTCGAGATGTTCAAGAAGCTGCTGGACGAAGGGCGCGCGGGGGACAACGTGGGGTTGCTGCTGCGCGGGGTGGAGAAAGAAGAAGTAGAGCGCGGGCAGGTGATCGCGAAACCGGGGTCGATTAAGCCGCACAAGAAATTCAAGGGCGAAGTGTACGTGCTGAGCAAGGAAGAAGGCGGACGGCACACGCCGTTCTTCAAAGGATACCGGCCGCAGTTTTATTTCCGGACCACCGACGTAACGGGAGTGGCGGAGTTGCCGGCGGGAACCGAGATGGTGATGCCGGGCGATAACGTGAGCCTGGTGGTGGAGCTGATCACGCCGGTGGCCATGGACAAGGGGCTGCGATTCGCCATCCGCGAGGGCGGCCGCACCGTGGGAGCCGGAACGGTTACGGAGATTGTGGAGTAGGGGGAGGCGGAAGCCTCGCCTGGTCTAAAGATAAATTATGGCGCTGAGAGAACGCATTCGCATCCGTTTGAAAGCCTACGATCACCGGGTGCTCGACCAATCCACGACGGAAATCGTGGATACGGCCAAGAGAACGGGCGCAAGCGTTGCCGGCCCGATACCGCTGCCGACTTCACGAACCGTTACGACGGTGCTGCGGTCGCCGCACGTCGACAAAAAGTCGCGCGAACAGTTTGAAATCCGAACGCACAAGCGCCTGCTTGATATTCTCGAGCCAACCCAGCAAACGGTAGACGCGCTGATGAAGCTCGATCTGCCCGCGGGTGTGGACGTGGAAATCAAGGCGTTTGGGAAGGATCACAAGTGATTAGGTGCTAGGCGTTAGGTGCCAGGTGTTAGGGGGCTGAGTCGCGTGAGCGCTGCTTCTGCTAACACCTAAAACCTAGAACCTAGCACCTTGAGGTTTCATATGAGTCCAGGAATTCTTGGAAAAAAAATCGGGATGACCCAGGTCTTTCGGCCGGACGGACAGGCCGTGCCAGTGACGCTGCTCAAAGCGGGTCCATGCCTGGTGGTACAGCGGAAGACGCCGGCCATCGACGGGTACGACGCCGTGCAGCTTGGCCTCGTCGAGTTCGTCAAGCCGGCGCGCATCAATAAGCCCATGACCGGTCATTTCAAGAAGGCGGGCGCGGAGGGCGCGAAGTTCCTGCGCGAGTTCACACTGGGGCCGGGCGATGACGATCTGAAGGCCGGCGATAAAGTGCTGGTCGATCAGTTCAAGCCCAGTGACAAGGTGGATGTGATCGGCGTGAGCAAAGGCCGCGGCTTCGCGGGCGTGGTCAAGCGGCATCACTTCCGCGGCGGCGGCGGGTCGCACGGCTCAATGTTTCATCGCGCGCCGGGTTCGATCGGCGCATCCAGCTTTCCTTCCCGTGTAGTACCGGGCATGCGCATGGGCGGCCATATGGGCGATGCCAAGGTGACCGTGCGAAATCTAGAAGTGATCGACGTGGATACCGAGGACAATGTGCTGGTAGTAAAGGGCGCGGTACCGGGACCGAACGGCGGCTATGTCGTCGTGCGGCGGGCGAAGAGGTAACGGGCATGCTGGTGGACGTTGTCGACTTGAATAACCAGAAGGTCGGGGAGATCGATCTCGCCGACCGTGTGTTCGCCGCTGAAGTCAATGACGCGCTGCTTTACGAAGCTGTGCGCCACTATCAGGCGGGCCAACGCGCGGGCACGCACAAAACCAAAGTCCGGCGGGAAGTGGCGGGCTCCGGCAAAAAACTGTGGAAGCAGAAGGGTACCGGCCGGGCGCGCATGGGCTCTATCCGGTCGCCGCTCTGGCGGCATGGCGGAACCTCGCATGGACCGGTCCCACGCGACTATTCCTACAAACTGCCGCGCAAGATGGTGCTGGGCGCGCTGCGTTCCGCGCTAACCGCCAAGCTTCGCGATGGCGAATTGAAAGTTGTCCAGAATTTCGCGCTGACGGATCACAAGTCCAAGGGCTTCCGCGCGGCGCTCGATCGACTGGAAATTTCGCGTAAGGTGCTGGTCGTGGATAACGGCGAGAACCGCAACCTGTCTTTAGGCTCGCGCAATCTCGAGGGAGTGACGCTGGTGCCCACGCGCGACGTCAGCGTGTATCACCTTTTGGGGCACGACCGCGTGCTGCTCTCGCAGGATGCAGCCGCCAAACTTTCGGAGGCGCTGGCGCGATGACTTTACACGAAATTATCCGGCGGCCGCTGGTCACCGAAAAAGGCGTGGACAAGAAAGAGACCGAGCGGACACTGTGCTTCGAAGTGGCGCCCAAGGCGACGAAGGTCCAGGTGAAGGCAGCGGTCGAGAAGCTTTTCAAAGTCAAAGTGGACCACGTACGCACCTGCAATTTCGAGGGCAAGGAGCGCCGGCGTGGGCGTTTTTCCGGTTTCCGTCCCGACTGGAAAAAGGCGTACGTGAAGCTGAAGGCCGGTGAAAAAGCGCCGGACTGGGCGGAGATTTAATCGATGCCGATCAAGACATACAGACCGACTACGCCGACGCGGCGGTTCCAGACCATCGTTTCGCGCGAGGACATCACCAAGCAGCGTCCCGAGAAATCGCTGCTCGAGCCAAAGCAAGGGACTGGCGGCCGCAACAGCAACGGGCGCGTGACTTCGCGATTCATCGGCGGAGGGCACAAGCAGGCGTACCGCGTGATCGATTTCAAACGCGATAAGACCGGCATTCCGGCAACGGTGGCGGCCGTCGAGTACGATCCCAACCGTTCGGCGCGCATCGCGCTGCTGCATTACACGGATGGCGAGAAGCGCTACATTCTGCATCCGGACGGCTTAAAGATCGGGCAGAAGATCATGTCGGGTCCCGCGGCCGACATTCTGATAGGCAATGCCCTGCCCCTAAAAAATATTCCGGCGGGTACGGTGGTCCACAACATCGAATTGCGGCCTGGCAAGGGCGGGCAAATGGCGCGCTCGGCGGGCTCGCAGGCGCAGCTGGTTTCGAGAGAAGGCGGCGTGGCGCTGCTGAAGCTGCCGTCGGGCGAAGTGCGGCGCGTGCAAGACGATTGCATGGCCACGATTGGCCAGGTCGGTAACGTGGAGCACGAAAATGTGTCGCTGGGCAAGGCCGGCCGCAAGCGGTGGATGGGCAAGATGCCGCACAATCGCGGCGTGTCCATGAACCCGGTCGACCATCCGCATGGCGGCGGCGAGGGTAAAACTTCAGGGGGGCGCCATCCGGTGACGCCATGGGGCCAGCCCACGCGCGGGTTCAAAACGCGCAACAACAAGCGCACCGATAAGTGGATCGTGAGCCGGAAGGTGAAAAAGCGATGAGCCGCTTGACAGTCATTGACGGGGCGGCACGGCGCAACAGCGGCGGGACGAATCAACAGGAAGGTTTATGGGCCGTTCAGTAAAAAAAGGGCCGTTTACAGACGGCCATCTGGAAAAGAAGATCGACGCGTTGAACACCGCCAGCGAAAAGAAGGTGGTCCGGACCTGGTCGCGGCGCTCGACGATTCTGCCCGAATTCGTGGGCCACACGATCGGCGTGCATAACGGCAGGAAATTTATCCCGGTGTATGTCACCGAGAACATGGTGGGGCACAAGCTCGGTGAATTTTCGCCCACGCGGCAGTTCAAGGGACATTCGGTAAAGGCCGCGGCCGCGCCCAGCACTGAGAAATCGGCGAAACCGGCCTGACAATCGCGGCAAGGAAGCCAGAGGAAGCTTGAACATGGAAGCCAAGGCAGAAGCGAGATACATACGGATCTCACCGCAGAAGGCGCGGCTGGTGGTGGACTTGATCCGCGGGCAGCAGGCCGGACAGGCGATCACCACGCTGCGCACCACCAACAAGCGCATCGCGCCCACGGTCGAGAAGGTGCTGAAGTCCGCCATCGCCAACGCGCAAAACCGTTCGGCGGACGTGGACGTGGACCGGTTGTATGTTTCCGAAGCGTACGTGCATGAAGGACCGCGCATGAAGCGCATACGCCCCGCGCCGATGGGACGCGCTTACCGCTATCAAAGGCGCATGGCGCACATCGTCGTCAAAGTGGCGGAGAAAGAATCGTAGAGCATGGGTCAAAAAGTTCATCCATACGGTTTCCGGCTGGGATTTAACAAGCCCTGGAGGTCGCGCTGGTTCGCCAAGCAGGGTTATCCGAAACTGCTGCAGGAGGATCTCGAGCTCAAGGACGATCTGCGGAGCCGGCTGAAATCCGCGGGCGTCAGCTCGATCGAGGTCGACCGGCCCGGCAACAAGCTGCGCATCACCATCCGCACTTCACGGCCCGGCATTATCATCGGGCGCAAAGGCGCTGAAATCGAGAAGCTGAAGCTGGATCTGGCCAAGCGCACCAAGCGCGAAGTTTTCATCGACATCCAGGAAGTTCACAAGCCGGAGCTGGATGCGCAGCTGGTCTCGGAATCGATCGCGCTGCAGCTTGAAAAGCGCGTGGCTTTCCGGCGTGCGATGCGCAAGGCCGTGGATTCAGCGCTACGCTTCGGCTGCAAAGGCATCAAGGTCCGGGTATCGGGCCGTCTGAACGGCGCTGAGATCGCCCGCAGCGAATGGTATCTGCAGGGACAGCTTCCGCTGCACACTCTGCGCGCCGATATCGACTACGGATTCTCCGAAGCGCGGACGACCTATGGCGTGATCGGCGTCAAGGCGTGGCTTTATAAGGGCGAGATTCTGGATTCGAAGTCGCGCCGCTCCGGACTGTCATCGGAGCCCGAGCCACGCCGCATGGAACCACGGCGCGACCGGGATCGCGATCGTGACCGTGACCGGGGGCGCCGCGAGCCTCAGGCGCAACCGGTGGCCGCTGAAACGGGAGGTCCCGCGACGCAATCCGCGCCGTCGGATTTACCGCGTCCCGCGCGTTCCGGAGGTCCGCTCATGCCGCCGCTCATGGCGCCCCAGCCATCCTGGAAGCAGGACGCGCGAACGGAAACACCCGCGGCACAGCCGGCAGCCGAACCTGTCGCCAGCGAACCTGCCGCGAGCGAACCGGCATCGCCCGAAACCAAACCCGAACAGGAGAAAAGTTAGACCGCCATGTTGATGCCGAAGAAAGTCAAATACCGCAAGCAGCAGCGCGGGCGCATGACCGGCAAAGCCTGGCGCGGGTCGACCATCTCGTTTGGCGAGTACGGCCTCAAGGCGCTTGAGTGCGGCTGGATCACCGACCGCCAGATTGAAGCCGCGCGCGTCGCCATGACCCGTTTCATCAAGCGCGGCGGCAAGGTGTGGATCCGCTTGTTCCCGGATAAGCCCATCACCAAGAAGCCGGCTGAAACCCGTATGGGAAAAGGTAAAGGAGCGCCCGAGCAGTGGGTGGCGGTGATTCGCCCCGGCAAGGTGCTGTTTGAAATGGAAGGCGTGGACGCGATCACGGCCAAGCAGGCCATGAGTCTGGCGGCGGACAAGCTGCCCATCAGGACCAAGCTGGTGTCGCGCGCCAGCGCGGAATAAGGGGAAGGCGATGAGGTCGCAAAAGGTTCGCGATTTGGACAGCCCGGAGCTGCAGCATCAATTGCGCGACATCGACGAGCAGCTTTTCCGGCTGCGGCTGCAGATGTCGATGGGTCAGATGGACGGTCTCAAGAAGGTCCGCAGCATGAAGAAGACCCGCGCGCGTATTTTTACGATTTTGCGTGAGCGCGAGTTGGCCGAGCAGGCCGCGGGAGAGAAACGGTAACGTATGGCCGAGGAAAAGAAGGGCCACAAGAACGAAAAGGTCGGTGAAGTGGTTTCGACCAAGATGACGAAAACCATCATTGTCCAGGTGAGCCGCCGCGTGCCGCACCCGCTCTACAAGCGGATCATCACCAAGCGCAAAAAGTTCTACGCGCACGATGAAGAAAGCAGGGCCAAACTGGGTGACGTGGTGCGCATCATCGAGTGCCGTCCGCTCAGCAAGCTGAAACGCTGGCGCCTGGGCGAGGTAGTGCGCCGGGCCGCGCAGGTTGCCGTGCAGCCCGCGGATTTGGACGTGAAGATTTGAAACTAGGTGTTAGGTGTTAGGTGTTAGGTGTTAGGTTTGGCTTGTTAGCACCTGGAACCTGGAACCTAAAACCTGAGCGAGCGACGCAAGGAGCAAGCGACTTATGATTGGCATGCGAACCATTCTGGAGGTGGCCGACAACAGCGGCGCGCGGCGGCTACAGTGTATTCTGCCTCGCGGCGGCGACCTGGGACTGCGCGCCGGGTTGGGCGATGTCGTCACCGCCAGCGTCAAAGAAGCCGCTCCCGACTCGGCTATTAAGAAGGGTAAAGTAGTCCGCTGCGTGATCGTCCGCATGCGCAAAGAAACACGCCGCAAAGACGGCACCTATATCCGGTTTGATTCAAACGCAGCCGTGCTGATCACCGAGACCAACGATCCGGTGGGAACCCGCGTATTCGGTCCGGTAGCACGCGAACTGCGGGACAAGAAGTTTATGAAAATCGTATCCCTGGCGCCGGAGGTGATCTGATGGCGCTCTCGCGGCGCAAACCGGCGGAGCCGGTGCGCATTCAACTCAAGAAGAACGACCAGGTCCGGGTGATCTCGGGCCGCGATAGAGGCAAGAACGGACGCGTGCTCAGCGTCGATCCGCGAACCAACAAAGCGCTGGTCGAGCATATCGCCATGATCAAGCGGCACACGCGGCCGAATCCGGGCAAGCAGATCAAAGGCGGCATCGCGGAGCGCGAGAGCCCCATCGCAGTTTCGAACCTGATGATTTTGTGCCCGCAGTGCGGGCCGGTGCGCATCGCGCATCATATGGAAAATCTGCCGGGCGGGAAAGTGCGCCGGTCGAGAGTTTGCCGTAAATGCGGGCAGACGCTGGATAAAAAATGAGGAACCGCCGAGACGCCGGAACGCATAGAGCAAGACAAGGCGTCCGGCTGTCGGGGAAATAGAGAATGGCAGCAAGACTCAGACAACATTACGCAAAAGTGGTGGTCCCGGCGCTCAGCAAAGAGTTCGGCTACAAGAACGTCATGGCGGTGCCGAAGCTCGACAAGATTTCGATCAATATCGGGTTGGGCGAGGCTACGCAGAACGCCAAGCTGATGGATGGCGCGGTCAACGAGCTGGGGCAGATCGCCGGACAGAAACCGGTGGTCACCAAGGCGCGCCGGTCGATCGCGGCTTTCAAGCTGCGCGAGAACATGCCGATCGGCTGCATGGTGACGCTGCGCGGGGACCGGATGTACGAATTTTTCGACCGGCTGGTGAATGTGGCGCTGCCGCGCGTACGTGATTTTCGCGGCGTTTCCAGTAAGTCGTTCGATGGGCGCGGCAATTATACGCTGGGCATCCGCGATCAGTTGATCTTCCCGGAAATCGACTATGCCAAAGTCGAGAAGACCAAGGGCATGAACGTCTCGATCATCACAACAGCCCGGACCGATGCCGAAGGCGTGGCGCTGCTGAAGGCCATGGGCATGCCGTTCCGGCAGTGAACGGGCGAAGGAGAAAGCGAAACGAATGGCAACAACCGCCAAGATTGCAAAGGACCTGAAGACGCCGAAATACAAGATCCGGCACCGCAACCGCTGCTGGCGCTGCGGACGCCCGCGCGGCTTTCTCAGCAAGTTCGGAATATGCCGGCTCTGTTTCCGGCAGCTCGCGCTGAATGGTGAGATTCCCGGCGTGATCAAGGCCAGTTGGTAGGAGGGCGAATGACCACCGATCCCATTGCCGACATGCTGACCCGGGTACGCAACGCCTTGGCGGCGCGACATCCAAAGGTCGATGTACCGGCCTCGCGCCTGAAAGCGGAGATCGCGCGTATCTTAAAAGAAGAAGGATACATCGCGAATTTCAAAGTAGCCGAGGAAGGCGTGAAGCGCGTCATCAAGATCTATTTGAAGTATGCGCAGAATAACGCGCCTGTGATTACGCGCATCGAGCGTATATCCCGGCCCGGCTGCCGCGTTTACGTGGGCCATGAAGATATCCCCCGCGTGCAGGGCGGCCTCGGCATCAATATTTTGACCACGCCGCGCGGCGTGATGACCGGCCGCACGGCGCACCGTGAAGGCGTCGGCGGAGAAGTGTTGTGCCAGATTTGGTAGGCCGACGCGGGGTCGCCGAGCGTACGCCGGGATGTTTTCCCGGCGCCTCGGCATCTCAGCGCTGAAGAGGTTTTACTTCTATGTCACGAGTTGGAAACAAGCCGATTCCGCTGCCGAAAGGCGTCAAGATAGAGGTCGGCGAACAATTGCAGGTGGAAGGGCCCAAGGGAAAACTGACCGTGCCTATCCCGCCGGGCATTAAGATCCAGCAGGCGAACGGGAACGTGCAACTGGCGCGCGCGAGCGATGAGCAGGCTGCGCTGCATGGCCTCACGCGGGCGCTCGCCGCCAACGCCATCAATGGCGTGGCCACCGGCTTTACTAAGCGGCTTGAGATCGTCGGTATCGGCTATCGCGCCGATGTAAAAGGCCGTGTCGCCACATTCACGCTGGGTTATTCGCATCCCATCGAAGTCCTGCTGCCCGAGGCTGTTAACATGACTGTGGACAAGCCGTTTTCCGTGGGTGGCCATCCCACGCTGCCCATCGTCCTGACCAGTTATGACAAGCAGATGCTGGGCCAGGTGGCGGCCAATATTCGCGCGCTCCGTCCGCCCGACCCGTACAAGAACAAAGGGGTCCGCTACGCGGGCGAAGTGCTGCGCAAGAAGGTGGGCAAGACCGGCGCGACGGGTGCTAAAGCATGATCCAGAGAACCAATAAGAACGAAATTCGCGGGCGCATTCACAAGCGCATCCGGAGCAAAGTGCGTGGCACGCTGCAGCGGCCGCGCCTGGCGGTATTCCGCAGCCTGTCGCACATCTACGCGCAGCTTATTGACGATAGCAAGGGCCGGACTTTGGTGGCGGCTGCCTCGTCCGAGGAAGCAGTGTTCAAGGGGGCCGGCGAGAAAGCCGAGCATCGCGAGAAGGCCGAGCATGCCGAGAAGGCCGAGCACGGTGAGAAGAAAGCCTCGGTGAGCGCGCCTCCCGATACCGCGCCGCTCAAAGCGGAGAAACCTGAAAAGGCCGAAAAAGCGGAAAAGGGCGCGAAGGTCGAGAAAGCCGAAAAGGGCGAAAAGACCGAAAAGGGCGAGAAGAAGAGTGCTGACAAAGCTTCTGAGAAGGCTCCTGAGAAGGCCGCCAAGAAGGCGCCGGTCGCGACCAAAGCTGCCGGTGGAAACATAGCCGGCGCCAAACTCATCGGGAAGACCATCGCCGTTCGCGCCAGGGAAAAAGGGATCAAGCAAGTGGTGTTCGATCGCGGCGGATACATTTACCATGGGCGCGTCAAGGCGCTGGCCGATGCCGCGCGCGAAGCGGGACTGGAGTTCTAGCAGATGGCTACTATCATCGTGAAACGGATCGACCCGCAATCGCTCAATTTGAAAGAGCAGGTGGTATCGATCAACCGCGTCACCAAGGTTGTGAAGGGCGGCAAGAACCTGAGCTTTTCGGCGCTGGTGGTAGTCGGCGATTCCTCGGCCAAGGTCGTGGGATTCGGCGTCGGCAAAGCCAAGGAAGTGCCCTCGGCCATCCGCAAGGGCATCGAAGCGGCCAAGAAGAACCTGCGCAAGATCTATCTCCTCGAGACGACCATCCCGCACCAGGTGCTGGGACGGTTTGGCAGCGGCATGGTGCTCCTCAAACCGGCGCCCGAAGGAACGGGCGTGATCGCCGGCGGCCCCGTGCGCGCCGTAGTGCAGGCCGCGGGGATTCCGAATGTGCTGACCAAGTCGATCGGCTCGCACAACCCCCACAACGTGGTGAAAGCCACCATCAACGCCCTTGAGCAGTTGCGCGACAAGCATGTTGTGGCGGAAATGCGCGGCGTGGCAGTGGAGAAAATGTGATCGGACGCGGGACACGGGGGCGCGGGGAATGCAGCATGGAACCCCGGTGTTGCGGACGTTTAAGAGGTTCTATTCGATGAACGCCACAATTAAAATCAAGCTCGTTCACAGCCCCATCTGCACGCCCTGGAAGCACAAGAGGATCGTGCGTGGATTGGGCTTGCGGAAGCTGAATCAGGTAGTCGAGCGGCCGGACACGCCGGGGTTTCGGGGCATGGTCAAAAAGGTTCCGCATCTTCTGGTGTTGGTGGAGGAATAACATGAATCTCAGCCATCTGAAACCTCCGGCGGGTCAAAAGCACCACAAGAAACGCATTGGGCGCGGCATGGGATCGGGCCGCGGCAAGACTGCGACGCGGGGGAGCAAGGGCGCGCGCGCGGTTTCCGGCTACAGCATCATGCGCGGATTCGAGGGCGGCCAGATGCCGCTCCACCGCCGCCTGCCAAAGCGCGGCTTTACCAACATTTTTAAGAAGCAATATGCTGTCGTGAATCTGGGGCGACTGGATAAGCTCGAAGGTGACAGCTTTAGCCCCGACCGCCTGGTTGAACTCGGCGTGGTGCGCAAGAGGCTCGACGGTATCAAAGTTCTGGGGTCGGGTGTGTTGACACGCAAGATCCGAGTGGAGGCGCACTTGTTTTCCAAGTCCGCCATTGAAAAAATTCAAAAGGCCGGCGGCGAGGCCGCGGTCATCGGAGCGGCAGCGCCCGAAAAGTAGCCTGACCGAGGCACGATCATGAGATTCTTCGAAGCCATTGGGAACGTTTTCCGGATCCCCGACCTGCGCAAGCGCGTCCTGTTCACGCTGGCCATGCTCGCGGTCTACCGCCTGGGCGGGCACATCCCTACCCCCGGAATTGATATCCACCGCTGGACGGATTTCTTTCAGCGCAACCAGGGCACCATCTTCGGCTTCTTCGACCTGTTTGCCGGCGGCAACATCCGGAGGCTGACGATCTTCGCACTCGGCATTATGCCCTACATTACGGCGTCGATCATTCTGCAACTGCTCACCGTGGTCATCCCCACGCTCGAGAAACTGCAGAAGGAAGGCGAACTCGGCCGGCGCAAGATCACGCAATGGACCCGGTACTTAACGGTCATCCTGGCTCTGATGCAATCCTTCGGCATCGCCACGGGCCTACAGGCCATGCAGGGGAATATCGTCATCAATCCGGGCATTGGGTTCGTTCTGATGACCATCATCTCGCTCACCACCGGCACGGCATTCATCATGTGGCTGGGCGAGCAGATCACCGACCGGGGCGTGGGCAACGGCATGTCGCTGATCATCTTCGCCGGCATCGTGGTCGGGTTGCCCCAGGCGATTACCAATATTTATCAAAACGTGTTTGTCACCAAGGAGTGGACCCCCATTACGCTCGCCATCATCCTGATCATGATGGTGGCGGTAGTGGCTTTCATCGTCCTGGTGGAGCGTGGCGAGCGGCGCATCCCGGTGCAATACGCCAAGCGTGTGGTGGGCCGGCGCGTGATGGGCGGCCAGTCGACGCACATGCCGCTTAAAGTGAACGCCGGCGGCGTCATTCCGGTGATTTTTGCTTCCTCGATTCTGGCATTTCCGCAAACCTTGCGCGGCCTGCCTGTCGTTCAGAACAGCAAGTGGTTAAGCGGGATGCTGCAGACGATTCAGCACGGCGAGCCACTCTACGTGGTGCTGTTCGTCGTGGGCATCGTGTTCTTCTGCTTCTTCTACGTATCCATCATCTTCAACCCGAACGAAGCCGCCGACAATATGCGGAAATACGGCGGATTCATCCCAGGCATCCGGCCGGGACGCAACACCGCCGAGTACATGAACGCCATCCTGACCAAGATCACGGTAGTGGGCGGCATCTATCTGTCGATCCTGTGCCTGATCCCGGACATCATGATTTCGGGAATCCATTTGCAGCATTTGCCCCTGCTCGGCAACTGGATCGATGCGCACTTCCCGCGGTTCCTGCTGGACGGCCTGAACGTGCAATTTTATTTCGGCGGCACCTCGCTGCTGATCGTGGTGGGCGTGGCCATGGACACCGTCAACCAGATCGAGGCGCAGTTGATTATGCGCCACTATGAAGGCTTTACGCCGCGCGCAGGCCGGATCCGCGGGCGCAGAACGACGTTTTGAAGCAGGATTCAGGATTCGGGACTGACGACTTGGCATTGCGAAAGACTGGGCTGTTAAATACCGCGGGAACGCCGGAACCTGTCAATGTTCAGGGCGATCGGAGCCAAATCCCAAGTCCGAAAATCCCTTTGGCACTGGTTCTTTTCGGCTCGCCCGGCTCGGGTAAGGGCACGCAGTCGAAGCTGCTGGTGCGGGAGCTTGGTATTCCGCAGATATCGACCGGCGACATGTTGCGCGAGCATGTGCGCAACGGGAACGGGGTGGGTACCAAGGTTGAGGCCAAGTTGAAGGCCGGGATTCTGGTCAAGGATGAAGTGGTAAACGTGCTGGTGGAAGAGCGACTGGCGCAGCCGGATGCGGCGAACGGGTTTATTTTGGACGGCTACCCGCGTACCCGGGCGCAGGCTGAGATGCTCTGCCGTATGCTGGCGGCCCGGGGGATTCACGAGGTGGTGATTCACCTCGTAGTCGATTACAATGTAATTATTGCTCGCCTTACCGGACGCCGGCAGTGTCCCGTGTGCGGCACCTTGTACAACGATATTTCAAAGCCACCGAAGGTGCCGGGCGTGTGCGACCTGGATGGAGCAAAACTGGTGGTTCGGGAAGACGACCGCGAAGAAGTGATCCGGCAGCGGCTGGAGGCTTATGAGAAACAGACTCGGCCTCTGCTGGATTATTTTCGCGAAAAGGGCAAGAGTTTATACGAAATTGATGCCAGCCACGACGCTCCGGAACAGGTGTTCCGGAAAATTGAGGCGCTGATCCGGAAGCAATGATCATTCGCAAGACGGCCGCCGAACTGGAGAAAATGCGGCGCAGTGGAATTCTGGTGTATCAGATCCTGAAAGACCTGGGCGGCATGGTCCAGGAAGGGGTCAGCACGTACGATCTTGAAGTGGCGGCGGAACGTATGATCGCGGATGCGGGAGCGCGGCCGGCGTTTAAAGGATATTTTGTTCCGGCGGCGGGCGAGCGGTATAAATACGTGCTCTGCACTTCGGTCAACAGCGAGATCGTGCACGGCATTCCGTCGCCCAAACGGGTTTTGAAGAAGGGCGATATCGTCTCGATCGACACTGGCGTGCAATTGGACGGATATTACGGCGATTCGGCCGTCACGGTGGGCGTGGGCGAGCTGAGCGGCGAGACGAAGCGTCTGCTAAAAGTGACGGAAGAATCGCTCGAGCTCGCCATTCAGCAGGTGCGCGCGGGCAACCGGCTGTTTGATATTTGCGGCACGGTCGAGCGCCACGTGGTTTCGAACGGGTATTCGGTCGTACGGGAATATGTGGGTCACGGGATCGGAACGCAGTTGCATGAAGAGCCGCAGATTCCCAACTACGTGGACCGCAAGAACGAGAACCCGCGCCTCAAAGAAGGTATGGTGCTGGCCATCGAGCCCATGGTGAATGCGGGCAAGCCGGAAGCCAAGGTGTTGGGCGACAAGTGGACCGCGGTAGCCAAGGACGGGTCGAATTCGGCGCACTTCGAGCACTGCGTGGCCGTGACCTCGAACGGGCCGTGGGTGCTGACGAGGCCGTAGAAAGGTGCCAGGGTTTTAGGTGCCAGGTGTTAGGGACCGGGTCGCGGGCGTGGTTCTGGCGGAGTTGCCGCAATTGGTATTTCGCGTCGATCTGGGCCAAGGGCGGCAGATTCTGGCGCATGCCGTTGGAATGACGGAGCGCAATTTTGTGCGGCTGCTGCCCGGCGACAAAGTGGAGATTGAGCTGGCGCCCGCGGATACGACGCGCGGGCGAATATTGAGAAAATTATGAAAGTGCGAGCATCAGTCAAGAAAATTTGCGACAAGTGCAAGGTGATCCACCGCCACGGCGTTGTGCGGGTCATCTGCCCGAATCCAAAACACAAGCAACGTCAGGGATAGGAGAGATATGGCACGTCTTGCAGGCGTAGATCTGCCGCCAAAGAAGAGAGCGGAAGTCGGTCTGACTTATATTTATGGCATCGGCCGCAGCCGTTCGCGTTCCCTGCTCCACCGCGCGGGAATCGAATTCGACAAAAAAATCGGCGACTTGACCGAGGACGAAATCAACAAGGTGCGCACCATCCTCGAAGAGGAAGGCGCTGTGGAGGGCGATCTGCGCAAGGAAGTCTCGATGAATATCAAGCGCCACATCGAGATGGGCTCCTACCGCGGCATGCGGCACCGCCGCAGCCTGCCAGTGCGCGGCCAGCGGACTCACACCAACGCGCGCACGCGCAAAGGCCCGCGCCGCGGAACGATTGCCAACAAGAAGAAGGCCGCGGGGAAAACATAATTTATGGCGAAAGCTTCGGCGAAAGCGCCCAAGAAGAAAGTTTTCAAAAAGAAGGAAAAACGCGTCGTCCATTCAGGCATCGTGCACATCCAGGCGACGTTCAACAACACCATCGTGACCATCGCCGACCAGGAGGGCAACACCATTTCCTGGTCGAGCGCGGGCTCGCTCGGTTTCCGTGGGTCGCGCAAGGGTACGCCGTTCGCCGCTCAGCAAGCCGCCATGACTGCGGCCAACAAAGCCGGCGAAAGCGGAATGCGCACGGTGGAGGTTCGCATCAGTGGGCCGGGGTCGGGCCGCGAATCGGCGGTGCGCGCGCTCTCGACCGCCGGATTAGAAGTCCGCAATATTAAGGACGCGACCCCCATCCCGCACAACGGATGCCGGCCGCCGAAGAAGAGAAGGGTGTAAGACAGGTTTCAGGTGCCAGGTTTTAGGTGTTAGCGAGCTTGCTGACACCCGGAACCTGAAACCTGACACCTTCAGCAAGCAGGATGAAGGTCGCTCGCGACTGTAAACTGCACGTGGCAAGTACCAAGGAGGTTTTCTTTTGGCACGTTATCTAGGCCCTGTTTGCCGGCTCTGCCGGCGCGAGGGCATGAAGCTATTTCTCAAAGGCGAGCGCTGTCACAGTGAGAAGTGCGCCATCGAAAAGCGCAACTTCATTCCCGGACAGCATGGCAAAGATCGCAAAGCGAAACTCGTAGGCTATGGCCTGCAACTCCGCGAGAAGCAGAAGCTGCGCCGTGTTTACGGGCTGCTCGAAGCGCAGTTTCGCAATGGGTTTGAAAAGGCAGCGCACCAAAAGGGCATTACCGGCGAGAACCTTTTTGTGGGGCTCGAGCGCCGGCTCGACAATGTCATTTACCGCATGGGTTTCGGTACTAGCCGCGCCCAGGCGCGCCAGATCGTGCGCCACGGCCATATCCAGGTGAATGGCCGCAAGGTCAACATCCCCTCGTTCCAGGTGAAGCCCGGCGACGAGGTGGCGGTGCGCGAGCCGAGCAAGAACCATCCGACGATTCTCGCGGCCCGCGATGCCACCGCGCACGCGCCCTCGCCCGGCTGGATGGATGTCGATCGCGAAAATTTGCGCGGCAAAATCGGCAGCCTGCCCAAGCGGGACGAGCTGATACAGATTCCAATCAACGAGCAGCTCATTGTGGAGTTGTACTCGAAGTAAGAATTTGAACCGCAGCAGCGCCGGGACGCAGAACCTAAACTGCTCTCGTGGCGTCTCAGCGTCTCTGCGGTGAAAGAGGTCTTAAAACTATGTTCAAAGGCTTTCAAAAACCCAAAAGATTAGTCGCCAATACCGAGACCCTCACGGACCGGTATGGCATGTTCACGGCGCAACCTTTCCAACGCGGCTTCGGCACCACCATCGGCAACGGCCTGCGGCGCGTGCTGTTGAGCTCTATCGAAGGCGCCGCCATCACGGCCGTGCGGATCGAAGGCGTCGAGCACGAGTTCAGCCCCATCCCTGGCGTGGTCGAGGATGCGACCGACATCATCCTGAACCTCAAGCAGATTCCGTTCAAGATCATGAATGAGGGCACCAAGACCGTCCGGCTGACCGTCGATCATGCGGGCGAAGTATTCAGCAGCCAGATCCAAACGGACCAGGACGTCGAAGTTCTGGACCGCAACCTGCACATCGCTACCGTGGGAGAAGGCGGCAAGCTCAACATCGAGATGCGCCTCAAAACCGGCCGCGGGTATGTCAGCGCCGACAAGAATTTCGACGAGGACCTGGCGCTCGGCTACATACCGATCGACTCCGTTCACTCGCCAGTGCGCAAAGTGAACTTCACCGTGGAAGCGGCGCGCTTGGGCCAGATGACCGATTACGACAAGCTCACGCTCGAAGTCTGGACCAACGGCGCGGTATCGCCACAGGACTCGATCGGCTACGCCGCCAAGCTGCTCAAGGACCACATGGCGATCTTCATCAACTTCGAAGAGCTGCCGGAGGCCACCGAAGAAACTGCCGAGCGCTCGCTCGACAAGATGGGCGAGCAGTTGAACCGCTCGGTCGAAGAGCTCGAGCTGAGTGTGCGCTCATACAACTGCCTCAAGAATGCCAACATTCAAACCATCGGCGAGTTGGTGCAGAAGACCGAAGCCGAAATGTTGCGCACCAAGAATTTCGGCCGCAAATCGCTCAACGAGATCAAGGAAATTCTGGGCAACATGGGACTTTCTCTCGGCATGAAGGTGGATGCGCACGGCCGGCTGGTCGCGCCCCCCGCTCCCGCGCCCGGTTCCGTGCCCGAAATGACGCCTGAGGAGGAAGCCCAATACGAGCAGCCGGAACAACCGGGCGAGTAAAAGGTATCCATGAGACACAGACGAGGCGGATCCAAACTCAAGCGGGACGTGGGTGCCCGCAATTCCTTGCTCAAGGGCCTGGTGACCAGCGTGATCGAGCAGGAGCGCGTGATCACCACCGTGCCGAAGGCCAAGGCCATCAAGCCGCTGGTGGATCGTATGATTACGCTCGCCAAGCGCGACACCCTGCACACCCGCCGGCAGGCAGCGGCGTTTCTCGAAACCCCGGCGTCGGTGAAGAAGTTGTTCGATACCCTGGGCACCCGCTTCGGCCAGCGCGCCGGCGGCTACACCCGCATCGTGCGCCTGGGCTTCCGCAAAGGCGATGGCGCCGAGCAGGCCATGATCGAGTTGGTCGGTTCCGAGCTCGTGAAGCGTGCGGAGGAACGCGCCAAGCGCCGCGAAGAGCGCCTCAAAGCTCAGCGCGAAGGCCGGGAGCCTGAAGAGGGGCAAGAGGAAGAAGAGAAGTAGCGCCGTAGATCTAAACGCAGGAATCAGCCGCCGTGGATGTAAATCATCCCGGCGGCTTTTTTCTTGCCGGAAACCACATCCGCTGCATCACACCCCGTCGATTGGCGTGCTGACACCTGACACCTGGAACCTTCCTCCCCTCTGCTACCCTTCATTTATGCGCACCGCCACCCTGCTTCTCGTTCTCTCCACAGCCCTGATCGCCGCTCCGCGCTTTGAAGTCACCTTCTCCGCCAAAGCGCACGAGTCGCCCGCCGACGGCCGCCTCATCGTCATTGTGTCCAAGGCACTGGAAGGCGAGCCGCGCTTTCAGGTCTCCTGGGGTACCGAGACCCAGCAGATCTTCGGAATAGATGTGGACGGTCTTAAGCCGGCCGAGACGGCGCGCGTGGATAACAAGGCCGCCGGCCATCCACTCCGCAGTCTGAACGATCTCGCGCCCGGCAAGTACAGCGTTCAGGCCGTACTCAACATCTACGAAACTTTTCACCGCGCCGACGGCCACACCGTGAAACTGCACATGGATCATGGCGAGGGCCAGCAGTGGAACACCTCTCCGGGCAACCTCATGAGCAAGCCCAAGCAAATCGAAATCGGCGCCGATACAATCGTACCCATCGAGCTGACCGAGGTCATCCCGCCGATCGAGCCGCCCAAGGACACCAAATACGTCCGCCACCTGCGCATCGAGAGCAAGCTCCTGACGGCGTTCTGGGGAAGGCCCATGCATCTGGGAGCCATCGTCCTGGTTCCTGAGGGCTTCGACGAAAAATCGCAGCAACATTATCCGATCGCCTTCGAGCAAACTCACTTCCCCGGCGGCTTCGACTTCCGCGAAACCCCGCCTTCGCCTGATATGAAAGGCGGCCCGCGCCGTCAAGCCGACCGCGCTTATCGCTTCTTTCAGGAGTGGTCCTCGGGCCGGCTGCCTAAATTTCTGGTCGTGCTCACCCAGCACCCCACGCCCTATTACGACGATTCCTACGGCGTCAACACCGCCAATATGGGTCCGTACGGCGACGCGCTCACCCAGGAACTCTACCCGGCGGTCGAAAAGCAGTTCCGCGGCATCGGCGAGTCGTGGGCGCGCGTCTTGTTTGGCGGATCAACCGGCGGCTGGATGACCCTCGCCCAGCAGATTTTTTACCCGGAGTATTTTGGTGGCGCGTGGGGTTTCTGTCCCGACCCGGTGGATTTTCACGCCTTCCAGCTCACCAATGTGTACTCTGACAAGAACGCGTATTTCGACATCGGGCCGTTTCAGAAGCTCCCCAGACCCGTCGGCCGGCTTCCGAACGACCACATATTTACCACGATGGAGGACTTCAGCCGGCAGGAATCCGTGCTCGGCACCCGTGGCCGCTCCGGCGGGCAGATGGACGCCTTTCACGCCACATTCGGACCCGCCGGCCCCGACGGTTACACGGCCCAGGCCTGGAACTCTGACACCGGTGAGATCAACGCCGAAGTGGCCCGCTACTGGCGCGAGCACTTCGACCTCACCGCCACCCTGCAGCGTGATTGGGAAAGGCTCGGGCCTAGGCTCGTGGGCAAGCTCCACATCACCATGGGCACGAAGGACACCTTTTACCTTGATGCCGCTGTCCACAAGATGGAGGACTTCCTGAACAGCACGAAACTTCCCGGTAAAGGCCCGTTCTACGGTGGCAGCGTAGAGTACGGAAACAACGAGCCGCACTGCTGGGCGGGAAACATTCCGGCCGGAGAGGCGCTCGAAGTCTACTATGTACCGGTGTTCACAGAGTACATGCGGAAAATGGCTCCCAAGGGCGCCGATGTGGATAGCTGGCGCTGATCATACTTATCGTGCGCCCATTGTTATGAAAAAGTGCGATAACACGCTTTTGTGCTGACCAAATCCGGATTGATTACTTTCATGTAATTCGCCAGAGAGATATTTTCGACACCCTCTGGGCGCCCCATACCCGCGATTTGGAGTTTTTACACTGCAAAATGAGGCGGACCCCTTGAGTGAGAGTGATTCTGTGGTTATCAATCTCACCGTCACGTTTTATTAGACAAGTGACCGGGATTTTTCGTACGGGCCTCACCAGGTAAGGGAATGGGGATTGCCAACAATGCCGCTTCTTTTGCAGTATCGGCGACTCGCTTGCTCTAAGTGGAGGCGGGAGGGAACTATGAGAAAAATCGCAAGCTTGGCCGTTATCCCGCTCTGTGCAGGCTTTCTGTGGGCTCAGGACACCAAGACTGAAACGACTACAACGAAAACCACTTACAACGGGAGCCTGATGGATGCCGGCTGCCTTACCAAGCAGACCGAACATAAGGAAACCACCACCGATGAGAATTCTACCACCACGAAGACGGAGACCACTAACGAAGTGGTGGATTGCCCCGTCACAACGACAACGACTACCTTTGCCTTGCGCACACCCGAAGGCAAGTATGTCCGTTTCGATGATCCCAGCAACACGCGGATCGTCGAGGTCGTAAAGGGTAACAAGGTATGGAGCAGAACCATCAACGAACACAAACCGCTTAGAGTGCGCGTCGTTGGCACACCTAACGGCGATGTCGTCGTAATGGAATCGATCCGTTAGTAGACACAAGAAACTCAAGCGCGACTCGGCCGGACGCAAATCCGGCCTCGCCGCGCTGAGAGAAAGTCGGATTAAGCACACCGCACAACCCTCCTCATCACCGCACAACCCTCCTCATAAAGATAATCTGCCTCGCAGTTCGGCACCCTGGTTAGGTAAATCATGGCATGCAGTTCATGTCAACTACGTCGTGCATCTTCGTCGTCACGTCTGTATGGTGAACCACGTAGAATATTGGAGATGCAGAGAGCCGTTGCCGTTCTCGGAGGAGGGGTCGCGGGCCTGAGCGCCGCGCATGAACTTGCGGAACGTGGCTTCTCGGTGGATGTGTACGAACGCAAGCCCGTCTTGGGAGGGAAAGCCCGCAGCATGCTGGTGCCCGCGTCAGGCGTGGCCGGCCGGGCGGATCTCCCCGGTGAGCACGGTTTCAGATTCTTTCCCGGTTTCTACAAGCACGTCACCGACACGATGCGCCGCACGCCCTATGGGAGCCACGGCAATACCTTCCAGAATCTGAGCGTCGCCACCCGCACTTTGCTGGCGCGGGCTGGACGGGCCGAGATCACGTGGCTCGCCCGCAGGCCCGAAAACCTGGAAGATCTTCGCGTATTCCTGATCGAACTCTTCACGCCGCTTGGCGTGCCTCCGCTCGAGATCGCCTACTTCGTGAATCGTCTGCTCATACTGGCGACGTCCTGCACGGAGCGCCGTTTTGCCGAGTACGAAAAAATCAAATGGTGGGATTTTATCGATGCCGCGCGCATGTCGCGCGATTATCAGGCCTACTTCGCACAGGGAATGACGCGTTCGCTGGTTGCCATGCGCGCCGAAGAGAGCAGCACACGCACCGTCGGCTACATTAATCTACAATTTCTCTATAGCTTCACCTCCGCCGACGGCGTCTTCGATCGTCTCCTCTCCGGCCCGACCAACGACGTCTGGATCCACCCCTGGACCAGTTACCTGGAAAGCCTCGGGGTGCGCTTCCATCGTGGCGCCCGCCTCGCCGCAATCCAGAACAGCGGTCCGCATGTCACTGGAGCCACGGTCGAAACCGGCGGCTCCTCGTCGACCATAGAGGCCAACTATTACATTGCCGCATTGCCTATCGAAGTCATCACCGCGCTTCTCACGCCCGAACTGAAGAGTGCCGCGCCATCGCTAGCCAACTTGGAACACTTGAATACACGCTGGATGAACGGCATCCAGTTCTATCTCGCCAAGGACGAGCCCATCGTTTACGGCCACGTCATCTACCTCGATTCGCCATGGGCTCTAACCTCGGTCTCTCAGAAACAGTTCTGGCCAGGCGTCGACCTGTCTCAATACGGCGATGGCGCCGTTCGCGGCATTCTTTCAGTTGACATCTCAGACTGGGACGCCGCCGGCATTCTCTATGGCAAGCCCGCGCGGCACTGTTCGGCGGAGGAGATCAAGAACGAAACCTGGGCGCAGCTCAAGCAGCACCTTAACGATGACGGCAGCGAGCCCATCGCCGACGCCAACCTGGTGGCCTGGTTCCTCGATACCGATATCGAGTTCCCCAACCCAAACGAAACCGCCAATGCGGAGCCGCTCCTGATTAACACCGTCGGCTCTCTGCAGTATCGTCCCGAAGCCCAAATCGAATTGGAGAATCTCTTCCTCGCCTCGGACTACGTCCGGACCTACACGGACATCGCGTGCATGGAGGCAGCAAACGAAGCCGCGCGCCGGGCGGTCAACTGTCTGCTCGCCGCGTCCGGCTCCCCTGCCCCGCCTGCACAGCTTTGGCCCCTCGAGGAGCCGCCCTACCTCAAGCCTCTTCAAGAAATCGATCGCATCCGCTTCACCCTTGGACTTCCGCACCAGTTAGCGGTTTAGCGGTCCGCGTAATATCCATCTCTCGCCTGCACCACTAGCCCTTTCGGTTTGGCAATCACGCGTATCTTGCGGAATCCCGGTCCGGCATCAGATCGCTCTGCCGTGTACCCGAGACTGTACTGGCTGCGCAGCTCTTCCTGGATACGGTCGTAGATCTGCTCGATCGGCTGTTTCTTCGAAACCTCAAAGAATCCGCCGCCCGTTTCCTTCGCCATCTGCTCGAGAATCTTTTTGCCGTCCGGCCGCGATTGCGGGTATCTTCGTCCGCCACCACCATACGGGCCACGCCGGCCCATATGCGGCACGCCGCCGCCCATACCGCCGTGTCCATAGGCCTCTTCGTCTGCGAACAGAATGGCATAAACCAGCGTGTCGGCTCTCTGCGCCGACTCGATCGACCGTGCCAGGCTCACTTTGCTGCCAGTGTCCACTCCATCGGACAGCACAATCACCGCCTTGCGGCCCTGCTGCTTCTTCATGAGCTCGTCCGACGCCAGCAGCACCGAGTCGTATAGCATAGTTCCGCCGCCACGCCGCCCGCGCGAGCCCGAAGGATACCCGCCGCCACGGCCGCCAGCCGGCGTTTCCAGTTGCGACAACGCGGCCTGCAAATCCTTGCGCGATGAGGTGAGGTCGCGGAGCAGTTCCACCTCGCGGTCGAAGTGAATCACGAAGGCCATGTCCTTGTCTTCACGCAGCACCTGATTCAAAAAACGGTAGCTGACGCTGCGCTCCGCGCCCCGGACACGCCGCTGGCTCATGCTGGTGTCGATCAGAAGACCGAGTGTCAGTGGCAGATTGGTTTCCCGCGAAAAATAGCGAATGGCCTGCAACCGCCTGTCCTCTTCCAGGGTGAAATCGTCCTTGTTCAGGTTGGCGATGATCTGTCCGTGCTTGTTTCTCACGGTGGCCAGGACACTAACCACCTTCACGTCGGTCGAGAAAGTGGTGTCCTGCGCCGCTCGAACCAGACGAGCCTGCGGGCACAGAAAAAGCGCCGACAGAAGAAAGCTGCGCCTCGGCACGCGGCCGCCATCTGGCTCGGGACGCAATCGGCTCATGGGCTTCTCTGAGAACGATGCTCGGCCGGAGCCGCGCGTTACATGGGATCGCCTTTTGAACGCATTGTCGCGGAACCATACCGGTGCTGCTGATTTGCGCATGGCGCCATCGTGGTCGCTGGCTTTTTTGAGCTCGCGCTGCCTTTCACCAGCCTCCCTGATCCTGAATCATCGAGGTTTTCGGAAATGTGCTCGTAATTAACAATCTATTTTGGTGAATAACATCACAATTTCTAGAAATAGGCTGGTAAGGCCTGAAACGCCACGATATCGCTGATCACTAGAACGTGAGGGATTCTTTCCCTAACTGGAGGAGAAATGAAAGAAACGAAGACTGCCGCCGCGCAAGACCTGGAATGTTGTCCGACGCTGTCGAAAGAACCGTGCTGCGATGTTCTGGACTTCCGCTACCGCTTGCCCCATCGAACGACCGTGAACGAGGCGGGGCGGCAAGCCACCGTAACCGTGGAAGTGATCTTGCACCTCAGGCTTACCCGATGCCCGGGACCGCTCTCACTGGGAGATCCGGTTCACACCATCACTCTGCTGCCCGGCGAAAAGGTGAAACTGTTCACCAGCGATCGGCGTACCCGCTTCACCCTCGACAGCTCTACAGACGTGAGCTACCGCAGCGAACAGCTTTCCGAAGAACGCTATTTTATGGCGGCCATGCAGAATTCCATGACCGATGTCTCGGCCACCGACGCCAGCCACAGCTCGAATTCGGAAAGCGGTAAGTGGGATTTTCACGGCGACGCCAGCGGATCGCTGGGATTTTTCTCCGTGAGCGCCGACACCAATGCCCGTGGCTCCCATAGCGCTTCCTCGACGTCGGATTTCCTGCGCCAGATGCACACTCATGCCACCGCCTCGGCCAATCAGTCGGTGCAGGCAACGCATGCGGCCGCGTCGGTCTCCATCGGGGAAGTTTCCACGCGGACGCATGTGGAGACCGAATCCGAAGATCACTTCGAGTCCTCATCGCGCGAGTTTTCCAACGCCAACCGCTGCCACGCCGTCACTTTTTTCTTTTATCGCCTCATTAAGAAGCAAATTGTAAAGATTACTCTCGAGGCGATCGAGCGCAGAGTGGACGATCCTGCGGCGCCCACCAGAGTTTCTTCTAATCCGTCGCTATCGAAGGGCCAGATTTCAGTGGTTCCGACGAGTGTGCTGGCCACGCAGAAAGACCGCGCGGCGGTCGAGCAGGTCGGACGTGATAGCGTCGCCGCGCAGGAGCGCTATGCTTTCGGGACGTCCGCGGCCACGGGGGCAGGGGCTGTCTCACTAGGCGTAGCCACGTTCCAGCCCAGTTTCGAGCCATTATCCGATGCGCTACGTAAAGCCGCCCTGAAGCAAGTCGATGCGGCCCTGGTGGCAGAGGGGTTGCTGACCCCGGCCGGCACGGTGGCGCCGCAGGCGCAAAAGCAGTTCGAGGTAACGGTCGAGTCTTGCATCCCCACGCCCGGGATCATCATCAAGGGCTGCATCGACACCTGCGACGTCTGCGAACCCGAACTCGAAAAGAAGATTCAGCTCGAACTGGAGGAACAGGACCTGAAGAATCAGCTGCTGAAACGCCAGATCGAGCTCCTCGACAAATCGCAGGAATACCGGTGCTGCCCAGCCGGTTCAGCACCCACCGCAGCCACAAAACAGTAGCCTAATCAGATTTTAGCCACTTTCGGCCGTGGGCGGTTGCTTGTGCAACCGACGGCCGTACCTTCCCATTTACGGTTTGCTAAGATTATCATCTAAGCGATTGTAATATAACCACTTATATTACTCGTCTACGTGATTTGACAAATTAACGCTCATATTTTATGCTGATACTGTAATTAGATTCTGACGGTGACACCTACACCGCCAAAACAAATGAGGAGATAAAGGACTATGTCGTTGCAGCATGACCCTTTCAGCAACCTGCGCCTTTTCGAGGATGCGGTTACACGGCTGATGAGCCAGCCGCGCACCAGCCGGCCATGGTCACCGGCGGTGGACATCCTGGAGACCGAAAATGAGCTGGTGGTTAAGGCCGACCTGCCCGATGTCAGGCTGGAAGATATCGAGGTGCAGGTCGAGAATCAGACGCTCTCGATCAAAGGCGAGCGGCGCTTTGAAGAGGACGCATCCGCCCAGGGCTACCACCGCATCGAGCGTAGCTACGGCAGTTTTGTCCGGAGCTTTGCCGTACCAAACTCCGTGGACACGGAGAAAGTTTCGGCGGACTATAAGAATGGCGTCGTCACCATAAAGCTGCCCAAGAAGGAAGCCGCCAAGCCGAAACAGGTCCGGGTTGAAGTCAAACAGTAAGCGCACGCATCCAATAACGGGAAGTTTTGAGGCCGGGGCCGGACGCAGGTGACGTCTGGTCCCAGCCTGCGTTTGGAGAAAGCAGGCCATCATTGTTTCGTTTTGAGAAACTCACGCAGAAAGCTCAGGAAGCGGTCCAGCAGGCGCAGTCGATCGCGGAGACGAATCAGCATCAGGGTTTGACACCGCTGCATCTGCTGATCGCGCTGGCGAGCGAACGGGAGGGCATCGTGCGCCCGGTGCTCGAGAAGTGCGACGCGCATCCGGACGCGGTGGTGCTCGAAGCCGAGCGCATGCTTTCGGGCGTGCCCAAAGTCAGCGGCGTCGGAGCGGGCATGTATATGTCCCCTGCCCTCAACCAGGTGTTCGAGCGGGCCTTCGCCGAGGCCGAAAAATTCAAAGACGAGTTCGTCTCGACCGAGCATCTGCTGCTGGCGATTGCGCAACAGAAACACGAACCGGCGGGACAAATGCTCGACCGTGCCGGCGCCGGTTATGATGCCATTTTGAAAGCCCTGGTCTCGGTGCGGGGCACGCAGCGCATTACCGATCAGAATCCGGAATCGAAATATCAGGCCCTGGAACGCTACGCGCTCGATCTCACCGACTTGGCGCGCAAGGGCAAACTCGATCCGGTGATCGGGCGCGACGAAGAAATCCGGCGCATCATGCAGGTGCTGAGCCGGCGCACCAAGAACAATCCGGTGCTGATAGGCGAGCCGGGCGTGGGCAAGACGGCGATCGTCGAAGGGCTCGCACAGCGGATCGTAAAGGGCGATGTTCCGGAGCAGTTGCGCAACAAGCGGCTGGCATCGTTGAATCTGGGATCGATGGTCGCGGGTACCAAATTCCGCGGCGAATTCGAAGACCGGCTGAAGGCGGTGTTGAAAGAGATCACGGAATCAAACGGCGAGATCATCTGTTTTATCGATGAGCTGCACACGCTGGTCGGCGCGGGCTCGGCCGAAGGAGCCATCGACGCGGCCAACATGCTGAAACCCGCGCTGGCGCGTGGCGAACTGCGCTGCATCGGCGCCACCACGCTGAATGAGTACCGCAAATATATCGAGAAAGATGCCGCTCTGGCCCGCCGATTCCAGATGGTCCTGGTGGGTGAACCCACGATCGACGACACCATCGCCATCCTGCGCGGCCTGAAAGAAAAGATCGAGATCCATCACGGCGTGCGCATCAAGGATTCGGCCATCGTGGCGGCCGCCGTGCTTTCGAACCGCTATATTACGGACCGCTTTCTGCCCGACAAGGCCATCGATCTGATCGATGAAGCGGGCGCGGCGCTGCGCATCGAGATCGGCTCCATGCCTATCGAGGTCGACCAGGTGGACCGGCGCATTACGCAGCTCGAAATCGAGCGGCAGGCGCTGAATCGCGAGAATGACGCGGCGTCCAGGGAGCGGCTGCGCGCGGTCGAGAATGAACTGGAGCGGATTCGCGCCGAATCGGCCACCCTCAAGGAGCGGTGGAACCGCGAAAAGAGCGCCATCAGCCGCGTGCAGCAGCTCAAAGAAGAGTTGGATCAAGCGCGACAGGAAGAAGAAAAAGCCAGCCGTGCGGGCGACTGGGAGAAGGCCGCGCAACTGCGCTACGGCCGTCTGGGTGAAATCGAGAAGGAGCTGGAAGCGGCCACCAAGGAGCTGGAGACCATCAAATCCGGCACGGCGCTGCTCAAAGAGGAAATCGACGAAGAAGACATTGCGCGCATCGTCGCCAAATGGACCGGCATTCCAGTCACGCGCATGCTGGAAGGCGAAATTCAGAAGCTCATCCACATGGAAGACCGGCTGCGGGATCGCGTGGTGGGCCAGGATGAGGCGGTGGGTCTGGTATCGAATGCCATCCGGCGCAACCGCGCGGGCCTGGGCGACCCCAACCGGCCGATCGGCAGCTTCATCTTCCTCGGGCCCACGGGCGTGGGCAAGACCGAACTGGCGCGCGCGCTGGCCGCGTTTCTGTTCGACGACGAGAAAGCCATGATTCGCGTCGATATGTCCGAGTACATGGAGAAGCACGCGGTGTCGCGCATGATCGGCGCTCCTCCCGGATACGTAGGCTACGAAGAAGGCGGGCAACTGAGCGAGTACGTGCGGCGGAAACCGTACTCGGTGGTGCTGTTCGACGAAATCGAGAAAGCGCATCCGGACGTATTCAACGCGCTGCTCCAAATTCTGGACGACGGGCGTCTCACCGATGGCCAGGGCCGCACGGTGAACTTCCGGAACACGGTCATCATCATGACCTCGAACGTGGGATCGGGAGAGATCCGGCAGATGGGGTCCATCGGCTTCTCGGTGAACGTGAAGCAGGCGAGCAACGATGAAGTGCGCAAGAACCTGCTCGAGTCGCTGCGCAAAACGTTCCGGCCGGAATTTCTGAACCGCGTGGACGACATCATTGTCTTCAAGCCTCTTAACAAGGAGCATCTGACGCAGATCATCGATCTCCAGATCCGCCGCGTGGCGGAACTCGTGGCGGCCAAGGGGCTGCACCTCGAAGTCACGCAGGGCGCCAAGGATGTGCTGATGTCCGAAGGTTACGATCCGGCCTACGGCGCGCGGCCAATGCGGCGCGCGGTCCAGCGTCTGATTGCGGATCCACTCTCGCTGCGGCTGCTGGGCGGCGACTTCTCGCCGGGGGATACGGTGGTGGTCGAGGCCGACGCCGAGAAGCGCACGCTGGAGTTCACCCGGCGTGTCGCGGAACCCGTGACACAATGAAAGCAGGCTATCGCCTATCTAAAGGGTTTTGACTAGAGACGGGACGGGCAGCAAACGCCGTCTCACTATTTATGCACAGCGGCAATACACTGAAGACCGTCCTGCTACTCGGACTGCTGAGCGGGCTGCTCCTTTTCGGCGGGCAGCTGATGTGGGGCAGGAACGGCATCTATATCGGGCTGCTGCTGGCTGTGGTGATGAATTTTGTCGGATACTTCTTTTCCGACAAGATTGCATTGGCCAGCTACTCGGCTCAACCGTTAACGCCGGAGCAGAATCCGGAGGTGTACCGGCGCGTCGAGCCGCTCGTGGCGAGCCTGACACGGCGCATGGGGCTGCCTATGCCGAGATTGTGGCTGATCGATGAAGATTCGCCCAACGCGTTCGCCACGGGGCGCAACCCGGAGCACGCGTCAGTGGCGTTCACAACGGGCATTCTTCAGGTCATGGACGATCGCGAGCTCGAGGGCGTGGTGGCGCATGAGCTGGGCCACGTGCTGCATCGCGATATTCTGATCAGCTCAGTCGCGGCCACCATTGCGGCGGCCATCACATCGGCTGCGCGCATGGCGTTCTGGTTCGGCGGCTCGCGCCGGGATGACGATGAAGAGGGCGGCGGCGGTTGGGGCGGCATACTCATGATTTTCCTCGCTCCCATTGCCGCCATGCTGATTCAGATGGCAATTTCGCGCACGCGTGAATATGACGCCGATGAAGCCTCGGCCAAATACACGGGAACACCGTACAACCTGATCTCGGCATTGCAGAAGCTGGAGGCCTATTCGAAGCGGATTCCCATGGACGCTTCGCCCGCGACGGCGCATATGTTCATCATCAAGCCGTTTAGCGGCCGGACGTTCCTCAATTTGTTTTCGACACATCCTTCCACCGAAGATCGCATCGCGCGGCTTCAGGCGATGCGTTGATGCGCCAACCTGGCACGGGCAGGCGCGCCTGTGCGCATTCCAAACGCGAAAGAAACCGCGCGGTCGGCAACGCCCGTGCCACTGTGGGCCATCGCGGTGACTGAGGTCAAAGTGAATCGCAAGGCCGCCGGCCGCGTGGCTTCCGGCCACCCGTGGATCTTCTCGAGCGACGTGGTGGAGCGCGACAACGCGGCTCCGGGATCGGTCGTCAAAGTGATGAACCACCAAGGGCGGGCGATCGGGGTGGCGCATTACAGCTCCAGTTCACAGATCTGCCTGCGCCTGCTCTCCACCGAAATGCATGAAATCGGCCGCGAGTTTTTCGTGCGGCGCCTGGCGGAGGCCAACGACTACCGGAAACAGGTGGTGCACGAGACCGATGCCTACCGGGTGGTACACGGCGAAGGCGACCGGCTGCCGGCCTTGATCGTCGACCGTTACGGCGATTACCTCGTAATCCAGACGCTCGACCAGGGCATGGACGCCGCCAAGGACTGGATCGTCTCGGCTCTTGTGGATCTGTTCGCACCGCGTGGCATCATCGCCCGCAATGACGTCGCCGTGCGCGCGCACGAGCAGTTGGCGCTCGAGACCGGCGTAGTTTTCGGCGAAGCGCCTGCCGAGCTCACCGTAAACATGAACGGCCTCGCATTCCGCGCCGACCTGCTCCGCGGCCAGAAGACCGGGATCTTTCTCGATCAGCGTGAGAACTATGCAGCCGCCGCGCGCTATGCGCATGGCCGAGCGCTCGACTGCTTCACTTCAACGGGCGGCTTTGCGTTGCACCTGGCCGCGAAGTGCGAGTCGGTGGAGGCCGTGGATTCGAGCGGGCCGGCGCTGGCCATGGCGGAGTCAAACCGGGCCGCCAACGCAATCGCAAACGTCACATTCCGCGAAGCCGACGTCTTTGAGGTTCTGGCCGGTTACACTTCGGCGCGCCGCGAGTTCTCGACGGTGGTGCTCGACCCGCCCGCTTTCGCCAAATCCCGCCGCAATCTGGACGCCGCCGCACGGGGCTACAAAGAAATCAACCTGCGCGCCCTGCGCCTGCTCGGCCCGGGCGGGATTCTGGTGACCTGCTCCTGCTCGCATCACGTCAGCGAAGCCATGCTGCTCGAGATTATCGCCGAAGCCGCGCTGGACTCCGGCCGCGAGCTGCGCGTGGTCGAGCGCCGCACCCAGGCACAGGACCATCCGATCCTGCTGACGGTACCGGAGACGCATTACTTGAAGTGCATCATCCTGCAAGTCGTGTAGGAAAGAGAACGCCCCAATGTTCGCTTCTTTGGGGCCCTCCGAAACCAACATCCCGCCCGATTACCAGTACCCTCGACCTCCCCGAACCCTCTAGCCCTAATGGGCCTGTCAATTCCCTCTAATCTGCTGGAGAATGGTAACTTTGATCAGAGTAGCGACGCCACTTATGGGTTACAGGACCGCAGTTTTGAGGGATCGGCGAACAACTTGGGGGTGGTGTGCCTTACTGGTAATCTCCGTGGTGGCGTTCGCGGGCTGTACCAGTAAAGGCTCGCAGCCCACGGGGCGAAAAGGCGAGGGCGGCGTACCGGTGACGGTCGCCTTGGCCACTCAACGGGACGTGCCACTGCAAATCGAAGTCATCGGAAATGTCGAGGCCTATTCCACCATTACAGTGAAGGCGCAGGTAGGCGGCGAGATCACGCAGGTGCACTTCCGCGAAGGCGAATTTGTGAAGGCGGGCGACCTGCTATTCACCATCGACACGCGCCCGCTCAACGCCATGCTGAATGAGGTGGAAGCCAATCTCGCGAAAGACGAGGCGGCACTGGGGCAGGCCGAGGCCAATCTCGTCCGTGACACGGCCCAGCAAAAGTACGCACAGTCGCAAGCCGACCGTTACGGACGCTTGTTCCAGTCGGGCATCGTGTCCAAAGATCAAGCCGAGCAAATGCACAGCAACGCAGATGCTCTTGCGGCGGGGGTGAAAGCGGATGAGGCCGCTGTCCGCAGCGCTCGCGCCGCAATTGTGGCGACCAAGGCCATGGTGGATAACGCGCGGGTGCAACTGGGCTATACCACCATGCGGTCGCCGATCGACGGGCGCACCGGCAACATCATGGTGAAGCAGGGCAATATCGTAGCCGCCAATACGATGGACCTCACCACCATCAACCAGGTGGAGCCCATCTACGTGACCTTCTCGGTTCCGGAATCGCAGTTGCCGGACATCAAACGATACATGGCAGCGGGCAAGCTGCGGGTGTCCGCGACGCCGCAGGCGGATGCCACGGCGCAGGAACACGGCGTCCTCACATTTGTAGACAATTCGGTCGACCCGACCACCGGCACCATCAAACTGAAGGGCACTTTCCCGAACACCGATCACAAACTGTGGCCGGGAGTGTTTGTGCGGGTCACACTGCGGCTCACCACCCAGCCAAATGCAGTGGTCGTTCCCAACCAGGCCGTGCAGACCGGACAGGAAGGGCCGTTTGTGTTCGTTGTAAAAGCGGACCGCTCGGTCGAATCACGGCCGGTGACCATCGGTGCCCGCGTGGACCAGGACATCGTCATCGCGAATGGTATCGAGTCCGGGGAAACTGTCGTCACCGAGGGGCAGCTCCGCCTGGCGCCCGGTATCAAGGTGCAGATCCGCAACGCGAGTGGACGGACTGCCGCCAAAAAGCGCGGCTAAAGGGTTCCCGTGAATCTGTCGGCGACATTCATCCGGCGTCCCATTGCAACCAGCCTTCTCATGCTGGCCGTGGCGCTGTTCGGCGTGCTGGCGTATCGCGCGCTGCCGGTGAGTGACCTGCCTAACGTGGACTTTCCCACGCTGGTGGTTTCAGCGGCACTGCCCGGCGGCAGTCCGGATACGATGGCCTCCGCGGTGGCCATGCCGCTCGAGCGCCAGTTCACCGGAATTGCGGGCCTGGATTCCATGATCTCGGTGAATACCATGGGCAACACCCAGATCACGCTGCAATTCGACCTGGATCGCGATCTGGATGGCGCGGCGGTGGATGTCGAGACAGCCATCGCCGAAGCGCTGCCGCTGTTGCCCCCCGGTCTGCCTGCCCCGCCCTCGTTCCATAAGTACAACCCGGCGGATGCGCCCATGATGTTCTTGGGGCTGTCGTCGAAGACGCTGCCCTTGTGGGTGGTCGATGACTATGCCGAAACCACCATTGCGCAGCGTATCTCCATGGTGAGCGGCGTGGCGCAGGTGATGGTATTCGGGTCGCAGAAGTACGCCGTGCACATTCAAGTGGACCCGAATAAGCTGGCGGCCAAGAGGGTCGGGATCAACGAGGTCGATAGCGCCATCCAAAGCTGGAACGTCAACGTTCCTACCGGCACGCTGTACGGCCCGCATCAGGCCTTCAACATTCAGGCCAACGGGCAGCTGATGAACGCCGGGCAATACCGGCCAGCTGTGGTGGCTTACCGCAACGGCGCGCCGGTGCGTCTCGAAGACCTGGGCATGGTGATTGACGGCGTGGAAGACGACAAGAGCATATCCTGGCTGTACACCCACGAAGGGGGGCAGCGTGCCATCAACATGATGGTGATGCGCCAGCCGGGGAGCAACACCATCGAGGTGGTGGACGCGATTCGACGGCTCGCGCCCACGTTTCAGGCGCAGCTACCGCCATCGGTAACGTTCACCATCCGCGGTGACCGCTCGAAGAACATTCGCGATGCATTCTCCGACATCCAGTTCACCATGGCGGTGACGCTCGGCCTGGTGATCATGGTGATTTTCCTGTTCCTGCGGAACGCATCGGCCACGCTGATTCCGGCGATGGCGCTGCCGTTCTCAATTGTGGGCACGTTCTCGGTGATGTACCTGCTGGATTTCAGCCTGGACAACCTGTCGATGATGGCGCTGATTCTGTGCATCGGTTTCGTGGTGGACGATGCCATCGTCATGCTCGAGAACGTAGTGCGCCACATCGAGCGCGGTGAGCACCCCATGCAGGCGGCGTTCAACGGTTCCAAAGAGATCGGGTTCACGATTGTGTCGATGACCATCTCGCTTGCGGCGGTATTCATTCCGGTGCTGTTCATGGGCGGGATTCTGGGACGGCTGTTCCGCGAATTTGCCGTGACCATCTGCGTGGCCATTCTGATTTCCGGGCTGGTATCGATCACGCTGACGCCGATGCTGTGCAGCCGTTTTCTGAAAATGCGCGGCGAGAAGCGGCCGGGCCGTCTCAACCGTACGGCCGAGCGTGCTCTTAACGGGATGCTGCATGCCTATGACGGCAGCCTGCAGTGGGTCCTGCATCACCGCCTCGTGATGCTGGTGGTGTTCTTCGTGATGCTGATCTCGACCGGATATCTGTTCGTCAAGGTCCCGAAAGGCTTCATCCCCGACCAAGACAACGATTCGATGTCGGTGATCACCGAAGCCGCGCAGGGCACCTCGTATTATTTGATGGCCCAGTACCAGCAGCGAGTCTCCGAGATTGTCGCGAGCGACCCCAATATCGAGAGCTTCATGTCGAGCACGGGAGGCGGTTTTGGCGCGACCTCGAACCAAGGCCGCATGTGGGTGCAGTTGAAACCCCGTAGACAACGCGCGCTGACAGTGAACCAGATTATCGAGGAACTGCGCCCGAAAGTCGCGAACTTTCCCGGCATGCGCGTCTTCATGACGGTGCCGCCCACCATCCGTATCGGCGGCCGGCCGTCGAAAACCGCCTACGACTTCACGCTCCAGGGGCCGGATACGCAGGACCTGTATGTGCAGGCGCAAAAGCTCGAACGCGAGATGGCGCAACTGCCGGGCCTGGTCGACGTCACCACCGATCTGCAGATCAAGAATCCGCAGGTCCGGCTTGCCATTGATCGCGACCGCGCCGCCGTTTCGGGGCTGAACGTCGCGGCCATCCAAGCCGCGCTTTACGACGCGTACGGTCCACGCTGGGTCTCGACCATCTATGGGCCTACGGCGCAGTACAAAGTGCTGCTCGAATTGCTTCCCGAGTATCAAAAATACGCCGACTCCCTTTCGCTGCTTTATTTCAAGACGCCGGACGGTCATCTGGTCCCGCTCGCCTCGTTTGCAAAGGTCCAGACCAGCGCCGGGCCACAAAGTGTAAACCATTCCGGCCAGCTACCGTCGGTTACGGTTTCATTCAATCTGAAGCCGGGTGTAGCGCTCGGCGACGCCGTGGATGAAGTGGAACTAACCGCCGAGCGGGTACTGCCGGCCAACATTACAACGAGTTTTCAAGGCACCGCTAAGGCGTTCCAGGATTCGCTCAAGAATCTGGGCATCCTGCTCACCGTGGCGATTATGGTGGTTTACATCGTGCTGGGCGTGCTCTATGAAAGTTACGTGCATCCGCTGACGATCCTCTCCGGGCTGCCGTCGGCGGGCTTCGGAGCGCTGCTGACGCTTTGGATATTTCACGTCGATCTCAGTATCTACGCCTTCGTGGGGCTGATCATGCTGGTGGGTATTGTGAAGAAGAATGCCATCATGCAAATCGATTTCGCGCTGGAGGCCGAGCGCCGCGAAGGCAAGAGCCCGGCTGAAGCGATTTATGAAGGCTGCCTGATCCGCTTCCGGCCCATCATGATGACGACCATGGCGGCGCTGTTGGGCGCGCTGCCGATCTCGCTCGGCTGGGGCGCGGGTGGAGAAGCCCGGCGGCCATTGGGCCTGGCGGTGGTTGGCGGCCTCTTGTTTTCGCAATTCATCACGCTCTACCTGACGCCGGTAATCTACATCTACATGGCGGGCTTCGTCGAACGCTGGAAAGTGGGCAAACCGCGCAAACCGGCCGCAGGCCACCTGATCCCGGAGCCGTCTATGACGGAGGCCGATTGACCAACATTTCGCAAACGTTCATCGAGCGGCCCATCGCCACCAGTCTGCTGATGGCGGCCATCGCCATGTTCGGGATGGTCGCGTACCGTTCGCTGCCGGTGAGCGATCTGCCCAACGTCGACTTTCCCACTTTGCTGGTCACCGCCAGCCTGCCGGGCGCGAGTCCCGAGACCATGGCCTCGGCTGTCGCGACACCGCTCGAGAACCAGTTTTCGATGATTGCCGGGCTGAACGCCATGACATCGAGCAACTCGCTCGGCTCAACCCAGGTCACCCTCGAGTTCGATTTGAGCCGGAATCTCGACGGCGCCGCCGTGGACGTGCAGGCGGCTATCACGCAGGCGGCGCGGCTACTCCCAGCGGGTATGCCCACGCCGCCGACTTTCACCAAGGTCAATCCGGCGGATCAGCCGATTCTGTACCTGGCGCTCACTTCGGCGACGGTGCCATTGTGGACGCTCGACGAATACGCCGAGACGCGCGTGGCGCAGCGCATCTCCATGGTCAGCGGCGTGGCACAAGTGCAGGTGCTGGGCGCCCAGAAGTACGCGGTGCACGCGCAAATGGACCCGCACAAACTGGCCTCCCGGCAGATCGGCATCAACGAAGTGGAGACAGCGCTTAAGAGCTGGAACGTGAATCTGCCTACGGGAACCATCGTTGGCCCGCAACGCGCGTTCGTCCTCATGGCCTCGGGCCAGCTCATGTCCGCGGCGCAATATAAGCCGCTCATCGTGGCGTATCGCAACGGGTCGCCCGTTCGCCTCGAAGATCTGGGCAACGTCATTGACAGCGTGGAGGATGATAAGACGGCGTCCTGGTTCTACAATCGCCGCGGCAATCAACGCGCGGTGGTGCTGGCGATCCAGCGGCAGCCCGGTACCAACACCATTGAAGTGACCGACGGCGTCAAACGGCTGATCCCGACCTTTCGCGCGGAGCTTCCCACCTCCGTTCGCATGGACACCCTGTACGACCGCTCGGAGACCATTCGCGAGTCCTACCATGACGTGCAGTTCACCACGGTGCTGACGCTCGGCCTGGTGGTGATGGTGATCTTTTTCTTCCTGCGGAATCTCTCCGCAACCGTGATTCCCTCGCTCGCGCTTCCGTTCTCGGTTATCGGCACGTTCGCAGTGATGTATCTGCTGCACTACAGCCTGGACAATCTATCCATGATGGCCCTGATCCTTTCGATCGGTTTCGTGGTGGATGACGCCATCGTCATGCTCGAGAACATCGTGCGCCATATGGAACTGGGCGAGGCGCCGATGATGGCGGCGCTGAAGGGATCGCGCGAAATCGGCTTCACCATCGTTTCAATGACCCTGTCGCTGGCTGCGGTTTTCATTCCCGTTCTATTTATGGGCGGCGTACTGGGGCGCCTCTTCAAGGAGTTCGCGGTGACCATCTGCGTCGCCATCCTGATTTCGGGCGTGGTATCGGTCACGCTGACGCCCATGCTTGCCAGCCGCTTCCTGAAGCCGCCGCACGAGCACGGGCGGTCCTGGTTCTATCGCGCCACGGAGCGATTTTTCGATCGCATGCTCCGTGTGTACGACCGCAGCTTGCAGTGGGTCCTGCGCCACCGCGGCGCCACCATGGCGTTTTCGACCGCCGTGCTGGCCGCCACAGTCTTCATGTTTGTCGACATTCCGAAGGGCTTCATCCCCGATCAGGACACCGATCAGCTCCTGGCGATCACCGAAGCCGGGCAAGGGACGTCGTTCTACCAGATGCTGGAGTACCAGAAGCAAATCGCCGAGGTGATTCGCACAGATCCGAACGTGGACGCACTGGTATCGAGCGTGGGCGGCACCGCGTCGGCGACTCTGGGCGGCCCGAACTTCGGCCAGCTGGTGGTGCACCTGAAGCCGCGTTCCAAGCGCAGCCTGCTGGTCAACGATGTCATCGGCGAGCTGCGGCCCAAGCTCTCGGGCTTCGAAGGGATGAAGGTGTACCTGCAAAACCCGCCTACGATTCGCATTGGCGGACAGGTGACCACCAGCCTCTACCAGTTCTCGATGCAGTCGCCGGATAAGGACGAGCTCTACCAGGCGGCGGCCAATTTGCGGCAGGAGATCGAGAAGCTGCCGGGGGTGGAAGACGTGACGAGCGACGTGCAGATTTCAACGCCGCAGGTGAACGTGGAGATCGACCGTGACAAAGCCGCAGCGCTACAGGTGAGCGCCCAGCAGATTGAAAACGCGCTTTACGACGCATACGGACCGCGCTGGGTTTCCACCATCTATGCCGCCATAAACGAATACAAAGTGCTGTTGGAACTCATGCCGCAATACCAGGCAGACCCGCGCGCGCTCTCGTTGCTCTATTTCAAAGCCAACAACGGACGGCTGATTCCCATGGACGCGCTGGCGCACGTGACCCAGGAATCCGGCCCCCAGACCATCAATCATTACGGCCAGCTTCCCGCGGCGACGATTTCGTTCAACCTGAAGCCGGGTGGATCGCTGGGCGACGTGCTGAATGGCGTTCAGGGCCTGGCGAAGCGCACACTGCCCGTTACCATCAGCACCACGTTCCAGGGCGCGGCGAAAGCCTTTCAAGGATCGCTGACCAATCTCTGGATCCTGATGGCGGTGGCCATCATGGTGGTGTACATCGTACTGGGCATCCTTTACGAAAGCTACATCCACCCGCTCACCATCCTCTCCGGCCTGCCTTCAGCGGGTTTCGGCGCGCTCATCACGCTCTACTTGTTCCACATGGACCTGAACATTTACGCCTTCGTGGGCCTCATCATGCTGATCGGCATTGTGAAGAAGAACGCCATCATGCAAATCGATTTTGCGTTGGATGCCGAACGGCACCAGGGCTTCAGCCCCATGCAGGCGATTTACGAAGGCTGCCTGATCCGCTTCCGTCCCATCATGATGACCACGATGGCGGCGCTCCTGGGCGCGGTGCCGATCGCGCTCGGTTACGGCGCCGGGGGCGAAGCGCGGCAGCCGCTGGGGCTCGTGGTAGTGGGAGGGCTGCTGTTCTCGCAACTCGTCACCCTCTATTTGACACCAGTGGTCTATACGTATATGGCGGCGGCGCAAGAACAATTCCGGCGACGCCGCGAAGGCAAACTGGCGGCCACGCCGACCGTTGCGTAAATCCGTTCACGTGAAGACGGCTGACTTAGCGCGCTAAGTTCGGCTGCGTGAAACGTCGGACGACTTCGCCTCACTACCCAGAGTAGGGCGCCTCTCCATTACCCGTCTTTACCGCCTGCCGAATTTGCCCATCAGGCGGGTTCTAAGTTAACGTGTGTAAAGGCACGATCATAGAGGGTTGACGACCTTATGGTGGAATGTCCAATCTGCCACACTAGCAATCCGCCCGGGTCCCTCGCATGCCTTAAGTGCAGTACTCCCATCGAGATCGGTGCGGCAACCATGGTCATCAACCCGGCGGGCGACGCGGCCACAATCGTGGGACCGGCAGGCGGGCCGAGTGATCCGGAAGCGACCATCGGGGGGACAACCGGGTGGTCGGTGCCAATCCAGAAAATCGGCCCACGCGATCCCAATGCGCCGCTTGAGCCCGGCACCGTACTGGGCGACCGCTACGAAATTCTCAAGCGTCTGGGCGAAGGCGGCATGGGCGCGGTCTATCAAGCCCGGGACAATGAACTCGACCGCTTGGTAGCCCTCAAGGTCATCCGCCCGGAATTGGCCGGGCATCCCGACATTTTGCGCCGCTTCAAACAAGAGTTGATCCTGGCGCGGCAAGTCACGCACAAGAATGTCATTCGGATTTTCGATTTAGGCATGGCCGGTGCATGCAAATTCATCACCATGGATTACATCGACGGCCGCGACCTGAAAAGCATCCTGGTGGAGCGCGGGAAGCTCGCGCCAGAGGAAGCAGTGCCCATCGTCCAGCAGGTCTGCCGCGGCCTGGAGGCAGCGCATACCGAAGGCGTGGTGCATCGCGATCTCAAGCCGCAGAACATCATGGTGGATGCGAGCGGCCGCGTTTGGGTGATGGATTTCGGCTTGGCGCGCTCCATGGAGATGGCCGGCATGACGCGGACCGGCGCGTTGATGGGGACGCCGGATTACATGTCGCCCGAGCAGGCGCGTGCCGAGAAAGTTGACGCCCGCTCGGACCTGTTCAGCCTGGGCATCATTTTCTACGAAATGCTCACCGGTGTCTTGCCATTTCAGGCGGACACCATGATGGCCACCTTGCTCAAGCGCGTCCAGGAGAAGGCCGCGCCGCCGAACACGCTGGAGACCGCGATCCCGCAGCACTTGAGCGACGTGGTAATGAAATGCCTGGAGGCGGACCGGGCCAAGCGGTATCAGACAACGGGCGAGATTCTGGCCGATCTGGCCGGCGATGCGACACATGCGGGCATGACCTTCACGGCCAGCGCGGGCGTGGCCCAGACTTCACCGGTTTCGCTCGCCGCGATGGGACCAGGTACAGAGCTCGGGCCGCGGTACCGGATCGAATCGGTGATCGGCGAAGGCGGCATGGGTAAGGTGTACAAAGCCCATGACAACGACCTGGACCGCACCGTGGCCCTCAAGCTGGTGCGTCAAGAGCTCGTCAACAATGCGGAATCCATGCAGCGCTTCAAGCAGGAATTGCTGCTGGCGAGCCGCATTTCGCACAAGAACATTCTGCGCATTCATGATTTGGGCGACGTAGGCGGCGTGAAGTTCATCTCCATGGCGTACGTGCAGGGCCGGGACCTGCACGAGGTCATCGCCGAGTGCGGGCGCCTGCCCGTTGACCGGGCTGTGCACATCGCCAAGCAGCTAGCGGGTGCGCTCGATGCCGCGCATGCCGAAGGCGTGGTGCATCGCGATCTCAAGCCACGCAACGTGCTGGTGGACCAGGCCGACCAGGTGTATGTTTCCGATTTCGGACTGGCCAAGTCGCTCGAATCGGTTTCCAATACGGCGATGACGCGCACAGGCGAGGTGTTGGGGACGCCGCGCTACATGTCACCCGAACAGGCCGAATCGAAGCCGGCGGACCACCGCTCGGATATTTATTCCTTCGGTGTGATGCTGTATGAGATGGTGACGGGTGACGCACCGTTTGGGGGCGAGTCCGTGCTCCAGGTGATGTACCAGCACGTGGCGCAAAAGCCAAAAAATCCAAAGGAAGCCAATCCGGAGCTGCCCGACTACCTGGCGCAAATCATTCTCCGCTGCCTGGAGAAGGACCCGGCGCTGCGTTATCAGTCCGCGCGGGAGATCCTACACGACCTGGAGGCAGCCACCCCTCCGGCACGCATCCTTCGGCTGCGGATAGCGGAAACCGGCTATCCCAGGTGGCTCATCGCCGCGGTGATTGCGCTGCCCCTGCTGCTGGCCGCGAGCTTGCTGATCGCTCCAGTGCGGGACCTCGTGCTGGGCCGCTCCGGACGCGCGGGCGTCCGCAACGCCGGTGTTACCGCCCCTCCGGTGGAGAAGTACATCGCCGTGCTGCCCCTAAAAGTTCTGGGCAAGGACGAGGGACTGCAGTATGTCGCCGATGGCGTGGTGGATTCGCTTTCCGCACAGCTTTTTCAGTTGAAGAACGTTTACGTGGCGCCGCAGAGCGCCGTGGAAAGCGCTCTCAAGAAGGGCACGGTTGAGAAGCAGAAGATCGCTCGGGAGTTGGGCGTTAACGTGATCGTGGACGGTACGGTGCAGGCTGCAGGCGACAGAGTCGGAATCGTCATCCAGGCAGAAGATGTGAAAAATGGGAAGCGCTTGTGGAGCAAGGAATTTTCTTCCCTTCGCAAGGATATTCTAACTGCGCAGAACTCGATCTACTCCGAGCTGGTCTCCGCACTGGATCTCAAGGATGAAGATCCGGCGCGCGCAGCGCTGCGATTGACGGGCGATTACGGCGCGTATGAGTTTTACCGGAAAGGCCACGACGTAGTGCGCCGGCAGCCCAATGCCAAGGGTTACCAGGCGGCGCTGAGCTTCTTTGACCAGGCCATACAGAAGGATCCGCGTTTCGCGCTGGCCTACGCCGGCCGGGCCGACACCAGCATGGCCCTGTATATGTTGACGAAGGAGGATTCCTGGGCCAAGAGGGCTTTGAGCGCCGCCGAGCAGGCCAAGCAGCTCAATCCAGATTTGCCTGAGGTGCGTTGGGCGCTGGGAAGCGTTTATCTGCAAACCGGTAAGACTGAGGAGGCTATCGCCGAGACAAAGGTCGCCTTGGACCTCGCGCCGGGCTCAGATGAGAGCTACCAGCGGCTGGGAACTGTCTATCTGGCAGCGGGCCGCAAGGAAGCCATTGCCGCCTACGAGAAGGCCGTCGAGATCAATCCGTACTACTGGTTCAACTACAACTGGCTAGGGGTGGCATGCTTCCGTCTGGGAGAAAGTGACAAGGCCGTGGGTGCCTTCCGTCGGGTCACCGAGCTCGCGCCCGATTGGGCTCCCGGATATAACAATCTCGGTGGCGCTGAGTTCCAGCAAGGCCAGTGGAAGGAGGCGGTGGAAGCCTACCGAAAATCCCTCTCTCTAGATCCGAACACCAGCGACGCTCACGCCAACCTAGGCGCTGCCTTTTACTATCTTGGCCAATATAACGATGCCGCCAAGGCTCTGGAGAAAGCGGTGGAGTTGGACCCCACCAGCCATGCGAACATCGCAGGCCTCGCCGATGCCTACCTCCAGCTCCGCCAGCGCGACAAGGCGATGGCAAACTATGAAACCGCCATCAAGCTGGCGTTGAAAGCTTACCAGGTCAACACGCGCGACGCGACGACGCTAGGATCTCTGGCGCTGTACTATGCCAAGAAAGGTGATTTGAACCGCGCTCAGAATTTCATTGCCAAGGCGCGCGAAATCGACGCCAATGACAACGTCCTGATCTATAACGACGCGATGATACAGGCCTTGTCCGGTAATCAGGCAAATGGGTTGAAACTTTTGCGGGAAGCTCTTAAGGGCGGCTTCCCTGTTGGAATGGCGAAGAGCGAGCCGGAACTCGCAAGCCTGCGCTCCTCACCAGAGTTTGAAAAGCTAATGAAGGAGTTCAGCCGCCAGGCGAAGTGAGGGGTTGCCGCTCCGTAATCAACTGGCGGCAAAGTCTATCGGCGATGGAACTGGAGCTTGCGTTGGATCGCAAGCAGTCCCGCCGCACCCAGCAACAGGACAAAAGACCCAGGCTCCGGCACATCGGAAGTAATGGAAAGGAGTGCTTCCTCTCCGGGTTGAAGTCCGTCGCAACACTCCTCTGGGTCCGGCACAAAATTGTAACGAGAGAATACATCAACACTGCTATGGGGCACGAATCCGATGGCTGTCGGACAACCCTCGAAATCGCACACAATTGCCGGGAGAACAAAAGAGCCGGGAGTCCCAGGTTTCTCCGCGCCGGAGAAATCCACTTCAAGTGTTCCCACGGGGTCAAAGCAGCCTCCTGGTGTTTCGATGCAACCACCGTCGCCGAAGTGTCTCACTATGCCGACCGTCGAGAAATCGTTGGCAAATGCGGAGAAAGGCTGGAAGAGGTTGTTAGTTGTAAAGAAGAACTCAAGTGTGTCTACGGTAAGGCTGGGATCTATATTGAGAACGGAAAAGCTTCCAAGACCATCATCGCCGATCGTCGTGTCCGGCGCACCATCAACCAAAGTGGTCGTGCAGCTCTCTCCGGCCTCGCCGACCGTGCAAAGGTTGAATGTGCCATGTCCGGGAATCGTCAGCCGGATGGTCGGGTCCGGTATGTCAGCCAGCAGCCAGTTCGCCGCTCCCAAAACCATCGAAACAAGCACCAAAAGTCGAAAGAGTCTCACCCACCGCCTCCTTTGATATTCAACTACGCACAAACCCGTCAACACTGCCCGAAAGCAGATTTGGAGGTGTTCGGCGGCAGGTTTAGTGCCATTCTGCTGACTACAGTTTTTGCAGAGGCTTCAACAACTTACGTCAAAAACGTTCCGGTGAGCGAATGAAGCGTGTGCCGAAAAGTAGGTTTTAAAACCAAATTCTGGCATTCACCGGTGGCGGACGAACCGCCATCAGTGCTTTAGACGGGCCCGAATGCGCTTGGCGATCTTCTCGATTTCTTCGGTTTTCTTGAGGCTCGAAATAGAGAGCACGTAGCTGTCGTCCTTCTCGAGTTCCTTCTTCAGATTCTCGGACAGCTCGATGAGCTGCGCGGCGTCCTTGACGGATTTCTCATGATCGGCCTTCAGGATTTCATCCTGCTGTAGTTTTCCATTGGGCAGACGGACCTCGGCGGGCTTGGAGGGGTCGCGGCCGATCCGGGGATCCGGCTGCTGGGCGGGAGCCGAAGTTGTCAACAGAGAAGTCGCCAGGATGATCGATACGACCGCAATCGCGGCCCGCGGAAGGAGATTTTTCATGGTATTGACCTTGTCGGTATGACGCGCGGAACCGTTGCATGTTACGGGCTTGCCGGCGGAACCTGCTGATATGATAACCAAGATGCAGCACGTAAACGTGGGTGTGATCGGCCTCGGCAACGTAGGGTCAGGCACGCTGGCCGTGCTGGCGGGCAACGCCGACCAGATCGCTCTTAAGCTCGGCTTCCGGCTGCGGGTGACTGCGGTTTGCAGCCGGTCGGTAGAGGCGAAAAAACTGCCCGAATCCCTTGGCGTCGTGTACCGGACGACCGACTGGCGTCAGGTGGTGGCCCATCCTGAGGTGGACATTGTGGCCGAACTGGTGGGCGGAACGGCGGTAGCGGCCGAAATCATCGATGGCGCTATCGCCAACAAAAAATCCGTGGTTACCGCCAACAAGGAGCTGATGGCAAGCTGCGGCTCGGAAATATGGGACCGGGCGATCCACGCGGGCATCAACCTGGCTATGGAAGCCAGCGTCGCGGGCGGCATCCCCATCCACGCGGTCCTGCGCGAGGGGATCTCGGGCGACCGTGTGATAGTCCTTTACGGGATTCTGAACGGCACCAGCAACTACATCCTGACCGAGATGGAAAAACGCAGTGCTTCATTTGATGAAGTGCTGGCGGAAGCGCAGCGGCTGGGCTATGCCGAGGCTGACCCGAGCGCCGATATCGACGGCCTGGATGCGCGCTCGAAACTGGCCATCCTGGCGGCGCTGGCGTTCGGCGAGAAAATCACGCCCGCGGATATTTTCGTCGAAGGCATCCGCCGCATTTCGCCCATGGATTTCCAATATGCCCACCAGTTGGGCCACACCATCCGGCTGATTTGCGGAGCGCGCCAGACGCCCGACGGGCTGATTCTCTCGGTACGGCCGGCGCTCATTGGATTGAAAACGATCATCGCCAGTGTGCAGGGTGCGTACAACGCCGTCTGGGTGAAGGGCCGCTACGGCGAGGACACGTTTTACTACGGCCGCGGCGCGGGACCCCTGCCGACGGGTGTGGCGGTGGTGAGCGACCTGATGCGTGTGGCGCGGGAAATTCGCCACGGCCGCCCGGAGCGCGTTTCGCCATTCGCTCACGAGCGGCTGGGCGAGTACAAGCCGCTCTCGGTGACCAGCGAAAAGTGCGCCTACTATCTCCGCTTTCGCGTGGACGACCGGCCGGGGATCATCGCCGCGCTCGCTGGAATTCTGGCCGAGCAGCGCATCAGCCTGGAAGCGGTGCTGCAATTGCCGAGCGAGACCAAACACGATCTGCCGTTCGTGATCACAGTGGAACCAACTTTCGAGCATGCGGTGCGCGAGGCCGTGCAGAAAATGTCGCATCTCGACTTCCTGCGCGAGCCGCCGCTTGCGCTGCCCATGGAGCCGCCGTTATGAAAACTAATCTGGTGAAAGGTGTCAGGTGCGAGGTGTTAGTTTGCGCGGTGCTGTTATGCGCGCTCGCCGCCACTGGCCAAGTCGCCAAACAGGCGAATGAAGGGTACAAGACTCCTGAGGGCCGTGAAACGGTGGCGAAATCGCTGTCTGCGGCGGATCGGGACGAGAAGCAAAAACCCAGGGAGTTGGTGGCGGCCATGTCGCTCAAGCCGGGCATGGCGGTCGCGGACATCGGGACCGGCACGGGTTATATGCTGCCTTTCTTGAGCCAAGCGGTAGGGCCGCAGGGGCGCGTGCTCAGCGAGGATATCTTTCCGGATTTTCTGGAGAAGGCCAAGAACACCGCGAAGCAGCACAAGCTGGCCAACGTGGAGTTCATTCAGGGCTCTGAAACCGATCCCGGCCTGCCGGAGAACGGCGTGGACATGGTGCTCGCGCTCGACTCCTATCACCACTGGAATTATCCGGACAAAATGCTGGCGGCATTGCACCGCGAGCTGCGCGACGCAGGACGGCTGGTCATCGTCGAATACTACAAGAGCCCGGACGCTATGCCAGGGGGCCGCGCCATGCAGCACATCCGTTTGGACGCGGCCGACGTAATCAAGGAGGTCGAGAGCAACCATTTCCGGCTGCTTTCCGAGCACGATCACGTCAAAGGCAGCCAGTACATGGCGATTTTCGAGAAAAAGTAAATCCGGAAGACGCTGGCAAACCGTATAGCCTGGTGTTACGATTCTGAGATTCGTAATACTGCGCATGCGGGCTCCTTTCATTTTGGTGATCGTTAGCTGTTGCGCCGCGCAGCAGAGCGATGACGGCCCGGACCCGGTTATCCCACCCGTTCACACCAGTATCACCATCACTGCCACTCCCGTCGAGCCGGCGTTTGACCGGAGGAACTCCGAGGTCTTCAGCCAGACGCTGTTCTCGCGCGACGATCAGATGTTTCAGGCTCTCGACGCGGGCCTTGACGCGGGACAGCACGAGGGCGGTGGCAAATCGCTCGAGATCCGGCGCTTAGGGTTCAATCTGGATCACGGTGGCGTGAACGGCGGGTTGAAAGTTCTGGTCGAGGATGTTCCGCAGAACCAGACGACGCAAGGACACGGCCAAGGTTACCTGGGATCGCTCAAGTCACTGAGCCCGGAGTTGATTCAGGAAGTGCAGATCATCAATGGCCCGTTCAGTGCAGAATATGGTGATTTCAGCGGGCTAGGCGTAGTACACATCCGGCTGCGCGAGTCACTGCCGGACCAGTTGACGCTGCGATTGCAGGGCGGATCGTTCGGCTCGTTGCGCAGTTTCCTGAGTTATAGTCCAAGCCTGAAGAATGGTGACGCATTCGTGGCTTATGAGGGCTCGCGGACCGACGGTCCTTTCAAAGACTGCGCTACTCGCGTGACAACGTCACCGCCAACCTCACGCGCGGCGCCTCGGCGGCAACGAGCTATGGATTCCGATTCAATGGCGGGCGCAACGATTTCTACTCCTCGGGCCAGTTGCCTCTCGACGAGGTGGCCGCAGGGCAACTTGACCGGTTCGGCTACATCGATCCGAGCGACGGCGGCCATGTTCGCACAGGCACGCTGGGAGCCTATTTCCGCCACGAAGGCGCCCGCGGTGACACGTGGAAGCTGGATGCCTTCGCGGCGCGTTCTCTGTTCGATCTGTACTCAAACTTCACCTTTTTCTTGAATGACACTGTAAATGGGGACGGAATCCAACAGAACGACTCACGCCTACAGGAAGGCGCCAATGCCACAAGCAGATTAATGTCCGGTTGTATCCGAGGGTTGGGCGCGTGCCAACGGGAGTGACCACGCGGGCCGACGCGCGGGTAACAACGGCGCTGGATACCTACAGGAAAACTTTAGCTTTTTTCATGGAAGGCTTCAGGCGGGCGGCGGCATCCGCTATGATGAGTTCCGTTTTGACATTGCGGACCGCGTGCAGCCACTGACCAGCGAATCGGAGACGGCCGGACGGCTACAGCCAAAAGCGAATGTGGCGTTCACGCCGTCGAAGCGGTTCCCGGTTACGTTCTACGCGAATTACGGGCGTGGCATCTCGACGGCTGATGCGCGCGCCGTAGTCGAGCAGCCCCGGCAACAGCGCGTGGCCACTACGGATTTCTACCAGGCCGGTGCCGCGCACCATTTCAGCCGCGTGTCGCTGAGCGCGGATTTGTTCTGGATCGACCGATCGCACGAGCAGGTTTACATTCCCGACGATGGATCGTTCGAGTTCAAAGGACCGAGCCGGGCGTACGGCTTCGAGGCCAAGTCGTCAGTGCAGATTACGCGCCATATCGCCTGGAACGGAGCCGTCACGAAGGTGGCGAACGCGTATTACCGGGCACCACACCGTGTATTTACGTGGACAGCGCCCCGCATTTCGTGGCCTCGAGCGGCTTCTCGCTATCGCCGTGGAAACGCTGGAGCGGATCGGTCACGATGCGCGCCATCAATCATTACCGCCTGCACGGGATTGATGCCGCCATAGTAGCGGGCGGACACACACTATTCGATGCAGCCGTTTCGCGCCAGATTCGGCGCGGCGTGGCGGTGAGCTTGAGCGCCGATAATCTGACGGATCGCGATTATTACGAAACGCAGAATTATTTCGTGTCCAGGCTTGCGGGCCAGGCGCCGGCTGCGCGAATTCACGGGACACCGGGTTATCCACTCACGCTGACGGCAGGCGTGACCTTCCGGTTGTTCGGTAAATAGGCTGGCTATCGCTGCACGTACAACGGCGCCACCGACACCAGGCCCAAGCCGCAGACGAACAGGATCAGCATCACGGCCACCAGCAATCGAACGCGCGGCCCGGCGCCGGCGAATTCTTTCCAAACGAGCAAACCCCAAAGCGCGCTCACCATGGTCGCGCCCTGCCCGATGCCATAGCTGATGGCCGGGCCGACCTGCACGCTTTCCGGCGCGCTTGCGGCCACGAAGTTGGCGATGGTACCGGTAGCCCAGATCAGACCGCCCACGATTCCCAGCAGGTGCTGTCTCCCTGTCCCTTTGAAATATTCAGAGATGGCGACGGGCGCGCCCTCGATGGGAAAATTCATGAAAAACAGGTTGAAGACGAACGTCGACAGGAAGACTCCCAACGCGAACACAAACCCGATGGCATAGGGACCAAGGCCGGGCGATCCGGCTTTCCCCATTTCGACCAGCGGAAAGAATGAGCCCATCAACACGCCACTCACCAGGCTGAGAACGATTCCCTTCCCCGTCGTCTTTCGTGGGCCCTGAGCGGCACTTTGCTTTGCCGCTTTGCCGGCTTCGAGCGCGCGGTAGGCGAAAGCGTCGACAATAATCGCGCCCATCACGATGGCTGCGCCGGAAAACAAGAGCGTCGGGTTGCCCTGTGGTTTGAGGATGTAATTCCAGATGACACCGATGACCAGCGCGAGACCGATGCCCACCGGAAACGCGACCGACAATCCGGCGAGCGAGATGGCCGCGACCAGCAGCATGTTGGCCAGGTTGAAGACTACGCCGCCCACGCCACCGAAGAAGAGCTGCCGTCGTCCGGCGTGCGCCAGGTCCTCGGCAAAGGCAAAACCGTCGGCACCGAAATTGCCGAGAGTCAGGGCGTAGATCGTCGCGGCAATTAGGACGCCTACGGAATAGTCGTAGTAGAACAGTTCGAATCGCCACTTGCCGGAGAGCTTGAACGTGTTGGCCCACGAGCCCCAGCAGAGCATGCTCACAATGATGAGCAGGAGCGCGGCCCCGTACGTTTGCGGCAGAACCATGGGTGCGAGAGTACAACGCGGCCGCGGGCAGGGTCAAGCTTCCGCGCAAGTGTCATGCGTAACCCGCCGGCCCTACTCCAGCAGGATCGGCTCGAACCTTTCCTCCGCCTTTGGGGCCAGATGCGGGTTGCGCATGAGGAAGCGCGCGCAGGTATTCCAGCGCAGGATGGCGTCGTCGTTCCCGGCGGGACGAATGGCTTCGGCTCGCTCGTAGCAGTTCATGGCATCGCGAAACCATTCGTAGGCCATGGACCCGGTTCCGAGCCCGCCCTGGTTGAGGAAGGCGCGCGCGCGGCGCTCGGAAATGATGCCGGCGTAGTAGCACTGCTCGTATTGGTTGCGCAATCGCGGCAAGACGGCGCGAGCCTCAGTCACGCGCGCTGCGGAGCCAGGCCCGAACTGATCGGTCATGGCCAGCAGCAGCGATCGCAGCGCCTCCTGGTTCTCGGGATCGGAACGCAGAATATCTTCGCAAATGCTTTCAGCCTGTTCCGGCTCGTTCAACAGGCGGTAGCGTTCAACGCGGGCGAGCGCTCCGGGAATGCCCTCCTTGGACAGCGGCTTTAGCTCCAGCATGAGTGTCCTCCTTCATATCGGGTGGCGTGTCGGGCCACCCTGATTTTCGAGATCGAAAGACGCGAAACAATCTGGAAAGCGGGTCGTAAAACTGGTCCACAACCCGCTCCTTCAGCGGAATGATGGCGTTCTCCGTAATGGTAATGTTCTCCGGGCAAATTTTGCGGCAGCAGGTGGTGATGTTGCAGTAACCGATGCCATGCGCTTGCTTCAACTCCGCGATGCGATCCTCCACATCGAGCGGATGCATCTCGAGTGCCGCGATATGGACGAAAAAACGCGGCCCGGCGAAGTCGTCGAAATGCCGGTGCTCGCGCAACACGTGGCACACATCCTGGCACAAGAAACATTCGATGCACTTGCGGAATTCCTGCACGCGATCGATGTCCTGCTGCGCCATGCGCCAGGTGCCATCAGGTGCGTCCGGCGGGCGCGGGTTGAATTTCTTGATGCCCTTCTTCACGCGAAAGTTCCAGGAGACATCCGTAACCAGGTCTTTGATTGGCGGGAACGCGCGCATCGGCTCGACGCTGACCGGTTGATCGAGCCGCAGCGTGTTCAGGCGCGTCATGCACATCAACCTGGGAAGGCCGTTGATTTCAGCGGAACACGACCCGCACTTGCCCGCCTTGCAGTTCCATCGCAGCGAGAGATCGTTGGCCTGCTCGGCCTGAATTTTGTGCATGGCGTCGAGGACCACCATGCCTTCCGACACCTCCGTGGTGTAATCCTGCAACGCCCCCCTCTCGCGGTCACCGCGCCAGATGCGAAACGTAGCGGTAGCCATTACTTCATCTCCTCGATGGTCTGTTTCAATTCGGGCGGCATCTCGGGAATGGGCTGGCGCGAAACTTGCATCCCGCCGCTTGATCCTTTGCGGATCACGATATTGAATTTGCCGCATTCGGCACTCTTAGATGGCCGGTCTTCGCGGAAATGAGCGCCGCGGCTCTCCTCGCGCTCGAGCGCGGCGCGCGTGATGGCCTCGGAGACGCTCAACAGATTCGGCAGATCGAGCGCGGTGTGCCAGCCGTTGTTGTACTCGCGATTGCCCTCGACCGCCACGCGATCAGCGCGCTCGCGCAGCCGCTCGATCTCCGCGAGCGCCTGCTTCATTTCGCCCTCCGTGCGCACGATGCCGACCAGCTCCTGCATGATCTCCTGCAGCTTCTGCTGAATCTGATAGGGGCCTTCGCTTCCATTATGGCGCTCAGCAGCGCGGCGATCGAACGGGCCGACCGCCGCCATAGCCGCCTGGCTGACCTGGCCCTGATCAATCCGTCCGTCGCCGTGCTCCTTGGCGAAACATGCCGCGTATCTGCCGGCGCGTTTGCCGAACACCAGCAGATCGGAAAGCGAATTGCCCCCCAGGCGATTGGCGCCATGCAAGCCCGCGGCGCATTCACCAGCGGCATAGAGGCCCGGAACCGTGGACATCTGCGTATCGCCATCCACCTGCACGCCACCCATCATGTAGTGCGTTGTCGGACCGACCTCCATCGGCTCTTTGGTGATGTCGATGTCCGCCAGTTGTTTGAACTGATGGTACATGCTGGGGAGTTTTTTCCTAATGTGCTCAGCCGCGTTAGGGAGGCGCTCTTTGATCCAGGAAATATCCAGGAACACGCCGCCATGCGGGCTGCCGCGGCCCTCTTTGATTTCACGCACGATGCAGCGGGCGATGTGGTCGCGCGTGAGCAACTCCGGCGGGCGGCGCGCGTTCTTGTCCCCTTGCGTGTATCGCCAGCCTTCTTCTTCGTTGTCGGCGGTCTGCGCGCGATAGGGTTCCGAAATGTCATCGAACATGAAACGGCGACCCTCTTTGTTGCGTAGCACGCCGCCTTCGCCGCGGACGCCCTCGGTCACCAGGATGCCGCATACGCTGGGCGGCCATACCATGCCGGTAGGGTGGAACTGTACAAATTCCATATCGATGAGCGCGGCGCCGGCTTCGTAGGCCAGCGCGTCGCCGTCGCCAGTGTATTCCCAACTGTTGCTGGTGATCTTGTACGCGCGTCCGATGCCGCCCGTGGCCAGAATCACGGCCTTCGCCGGGAACAGCAGGAATCGCCCGCGCTCGCGGTCATAGGCGAACGCTCCTGTCACGCGGCCGTCATCGGTAAGCAGTCGCAGCACGGTACACTCCATGTGCACTTCAATACCCTGATGAATGCCATGGTCCTGGAGCGTGCGGATCATCTCGAGGCCCGTCCGGTCTCCGACGTGGGCCAGCCGCGGATACTTGTGACCGCCGAAGTTACGCTGGAGGATGCGGCCGTCCTTGGTGCGGTCAAACAGCGCGCCCCAGGATTCGAGCTCGCGCACCGTATCCGGCGCTTCCTTGGCGTGCAGCTCGGCCATGCGCCAGTTGTTGAGATACTGGCCGCCGCGCATGGTGTCGGCGAAGTGGACCTTCCAATTGTCGCGGTCATCCACGTTGCCCATGGCCGCGGCGATGCCGCCCTCCGCCATAACGGTGTGCGCTTTGCCAAGGAGCGATTTGCAGATGACACCGACAGAGACCCCCATGGACGAGGCTTCGATCGCCGCTCTCAATCCCGCTCCCCCCGCTCCGATCACCAGCACATCATAGGCGTGCGTCTGGTATTCGGGCATTCAGACGATCCTCCAGTCGGTCCATATGCCCATCGAGCACAAGCGCACGTAGATATCGGAGAACATGACGGACGTCAGGCTCATCCAGGCCCACAACATGTGGCGGCGGTTGAGGCAACTGGAGCAATCGTAGGCTTTCTGGCAGACCGGCGACTCCGAGAGCCGGTCCAGGCGGCCGCCCGTGAGGTGACGCATGGAGTGGCAGCCGAAGGTATAGCCGCCGAGTAGCACGACATTGGTGGCCAACACCAGCGTCCCGATGCCGATACCGAATGAAGCACGGCCGGTCGAAGGATCCGCAAACCACAGCGCTTTCCAAACGTCATAGGAAAGGCAGGCGACGAAGAAGACGGCGATGTACAGAAAATAGCGGTGAATATTCTGCATGATGAGTGGGAACGAGTTTTCGCCCAGATAGCTCTTGCGCGGCTCGCCTACGGCGCACGCCGGCGGATCGGCCCAGAAAGACTTGTAGTAGGCGCCGCGATAGTAGTAGCAGGTGACGCGGAACAGGCCCGGCGCCCAGAGAATCAAATGCGCTGGCGAATACGGCCACCACGTTGGCCACCAGGCCGGTTTGGGGCCAAACCAGGCGTGCGGTGAGTCACCGAATAGTTCCGGAGAATAGAACGGCGACAGGTACGGTCCCCAGAAATAATACTTGCCCTGGAAAGCCGCCCAGTTCGCGTAAACAAAAAAGGTGGAGAGGCCCAGAAATACCAGGAGCGGCTGCACCCACCACCAGTCCTGGCGCGCGGTCTGGCCGAAGCCGCGCGCCGTCCAAAGCACATCGACAGAGGGCATGGACACTGACTCCTTTCGCCCATTACCCGGGGCGATGTTCAAGATACTACATCGGCGGGGCTTTCGAATGGAAATTCTGT
>Ga0310810_10000121_pt1 | contig 80524 bp, 77 predicted proteins | sample NCmetagenome_FD_207641 | JGI IMG/M metagenome (GOLD analysis project Ga0310810, IMG submission 207641) | Soil microbial communities from experimental microcosm in Duke University, North Carolina, United States - NC | ecosystem: Engineered > Artificial ecosystem > Soil microcosm > Unclassified ... | reverse complement strand
GCCGCGGACCTTCCGGTCCGCGAAGTAGTGCTTTTCAAGCACGGCGTCGGCTATTTCGCACGGTCCGGCCGCCTGGGCGCCGGCGAATCGGCGCGGCTCGATTTCAAAGCCGGCGAGATGAACGACGTCTTGAAATCGCTGACCATCGGGCAGAAGGGGACCGGGAAGATTTCCGGCCTGCGCTACGATTCGAGCGAGCCATTGGCGAAAAAGCTCGAGGAGTTTCCATTCTCGATCGGCAGCCAGCAGCCGCTAAGCGCCGTGCTGGATCAACTGAAAGGCGCGCGCATCGAGTGGAAGTTCGGCGCGGAGACCGTGGCGGGTGTGATTGTGGGCGCGCGGCGCCAGGCGGGCGGGGCGAACCAGCCCGAGCACGAGCAGGCGACACTGCTGCTCGATTCAGGCGAGATCCGCAACGTCGACTTGGGAGCGGTCACCTCGCTGCGCTTTACTGATCCCGCGCTGCAGCTCCAGTTCAAGGATTACCTTGCGGCGCTGGTGCAATCGCGTTCGAAAGAGAAACGCAGCGTGTACATCGATTCGACCGATTCGGGTGCGCGCGACATCGTGGCCAGCTACATGATTCCCTCGCCGGTGTGGAAATCGAGCTACCGGCTGATGTTCGGTGAGACTGGCCAGCCGACACTCGAGGGGTGGGCGATTGTCGATAACACCACCGGTGACGACTGGACCAACGTGCGGCTCGCGCTGGTTTCCGGCCGGCCAATTTCGTTTGTGAGAAGAGGCGCTCGCACCTGTCGTGGATAGCGGAGCGCTGGATGAGTTAAAGGCTCAGCCGTCGGCAGGCATGGGGGGCGCCGTGGGTGGGGCGGTGGCTGGCCTTCGAAAGGACGTGAGGATGGAGCGGACAAACCGGCCTCAGGCGGCGCCGGCTGCGCCCAATCCCTTCTTCGCGGCAAACGCCGGCCTGACCTCCGCGACTGGCTCCTTCACCTCAATTGCCCAAACCGCCGTCGCGCGCGAGCTCGGCGAACTCTTCGAATATCGCATCTCGACTCCTGTCACCATACGCAAGAGCGAGTCCGCCATGCTGCCGTTCCTGCAAGACAAAATCACGGCGCGCAAGCTGTTGATCTATTCCGACCAAACCTCGGCGCACCCGCTCAATGCTGCGGAAATTACGAACTCCACCGGCAAGACGCTCGATGGCGGCCCCATCACCGTAATCGAAGCCGGTTCCTACGGCGGCGAGGCGCTGATGGAAACCGTCAAGACCGGTGACAAGCGCCTGCTGAGCTACGCCGTCGATCTCGGCACGCGCATCACCACGCAGTTCGATTCCAAAGGCGACATCGTGCGCGAGGTTCACATAAAGCGCGGCGTGATGACGACGCGCGTGGCCGCGGTCGAGACCCGGACCTATACCATCCGCAACGTGGACCAGAAGCCGAAGACACTGATCATCGAGCATCCCGCGCGCCCCGACTACACGCTGCTCGAGCGCAAGCCCACGGAGAAGACTGCGAATGCCTACCGGTTTGAAGTGAAGCTTGCCGCCGGCGCGGTCGAAAAGTTTCCAGTGGTCGAAGAGCGCGTTTACGATAATACATTCGCCGTCACCAATCTGACGCCCGATGTGCTTTTCACGTATGTCCAGAATAAAAACCTGAGCGATACCGCGCGTAAACAGTTGGGCGAGATCGTGAATCGCAAGCAGCAGATTGCGGCTGCCGACGGCGAGGTTCGCCGGGTCGAAGCGCAGGTAGCCACCATCGTCCGCGATCAGGACCGCATCCGCCAGAACATCAACAGCCTGAATCAAGTGAACGGCCAGCAGGAACAGGTGCAAAAATACGCGCGCCAATTGGCCGACCAAGAGGCGCAGCTAGCCACGCTGCGCGATCGCCAATCGGAGCTGGAGCGCAAGCGAGCCGCGCTACAATCGGAGCTGAATTCACTGATCGAGAAAATGGACTTTTGAAGCTCGCCCTCATCGGATACGGCAACGTCTGCCGGGCGTTAGCCGCGCTGATTCGCCGCAAGCAGGCGGAATTTCCATTCCAGATCACCGGCATCCACACCGCGCGCCACGGCACCGCGATTGATCCGCGCGGTCTCGCAGCCGAGCCGGATTTCGGCCCCGCCGCGGCATCGGTCGAAGCATTTCTAGCCTCGGCGGAGGCGGATGTGGCCGTCGAGCTGACCACGCTCAACCCCGTCACCGGCCAGCCGGCCAGCGATCACATTCGAGCGGCTTTCGCGCGCGGCATGCATGTGGTCACTGCCAACAAGGGCCCCATCGCCCACGCTTATGCAGACTTGCACGAGGAAGCCGAGCGCCGCAAATTGATGTTCCGCTTCGAGGCCACAGTTATGGATGGCGCACCGGTTTTCAACCAGGTCCGCAACAACTTGCCGGGTGTAAGTGTGCTGGGATTCACCGGCGTTCTGAATTCCACCTCCAAGATCGTGGTCGAGACCATGGAGCAGGGCGGGACCTTTGATGACGGACTCGATGCCGCGCGCCGCATGGGCATTGCAGAAGCCAACGCGAGCTACGACGTGGAAGGCTGGGACTCGGCGGCCAAGACCGCAGCCATCGCCAACGTCCTGATGGACGCCCGCACCAACCCGCAGTCTATCTCCACTCGCGGCATCACCCGCCTGACGCCGGAACGCATCCGCGCACTGAAACATGAGGGCAAGACCGTGCGACTAGTGAGCCGCGCCAAACGCGCAAACGGCGGCCTCTCGCTTCGCGTGCGTGCCGAGGTGCTGGATCAGACCAACATCCTGGCGTGCGTCCACGGAACATCGAATGTGCTCCTGCTCCACACCGACCTGATGGGCACCATCGGCACGGTCTCGATCTCGCCAGCCGTGGAGCAGACCGCGTACGGCGTCTTCATCGATCTAGTCGACGTGTGGCGCGCCGTCCATCCATGAGTATGTAGAATAGCCATTCCACCGTGAAACTCCTTACTTTCGTCTATCAAGGCCAGACTCATGCAGGCGTGCTGACAAGCGAGGCCGTCGCGCCGGTACCGGAAATCAACGCGAAGCATGGAACGCGCGTTCCTGACGACCTGCTCGAGATCATTCGCATAGGTACGGGCCAAATCGAAACCGCCGGCGTTCCCACGCTGCCGCTGGCCGACCTCACTCCGCGGCTTCCCTACCCCGTGCCGCCAAAGATCTGGTGCATCGGCCTCAACTACCGCTCGCATGCCGATGACATTCAGGCCGTCCAACCCGAAGAGCCAGGCAGTTTCATGAAGCCCGCGTCGTGCATGTTCCAGCCGGGCGAGGAGATTGAACTCCCGCCACCCAGTCTTTCGAACGACGTGGACGCGGAGGGAGAGCTGGGCGTCATCATCGGCAAGACGTGCCGCTTCGTACCGCTGGACCAGGTGGGCGATGTGATCTTCGGTTACACCACCACGCTCGATCTCACCGCGCTCGACGTGCTGCGCAAGAATCCACGCTACCTCACGCGCGCCAAGAGCTTCGACACGTTCTTCAGCTTCGGTCCCGTCATCGTTACAGCCGATGAAGTCCCCGACGTGGACGCGCTCGAAGTCATCACGGAGCACAACGGCGCGATTTGCTCGCGCGACTTCGTGCGGAACATGCACACGCGCCCTCTCGATCTGGTGCGCTTTCATAGCGACTACATGACGCTCCACCCCGGTGACCTGATCTCCACCGGCTGCCCTAAAGGCGCCCGCATTCAAGCCGGCGATAGGGTCCGCGCGCGCATCGAAGGTGTCGGAACACTCGAAGCCCGCGTTACCGCGAGCCGCCGGAGATGTTAGACTGAGCGTGTGACTGGCGGGCTGAAAGGCTTCATTCTTTGGGATTATCCACGGGCGTCGTGGCAGTACGATGTGATCGTCGGGGTGATCCTGGCGTTCATATTCCTGACGCCGCGCAGTTGGTTTCGCGACCAGCCGCGCACACCGCAGGTCAGTCTGGTGGCGCTGCTGGGCGCGGGGCATGGGAATAACGTGTTCTGGATCGAGCCTGAGCTGCTGGCCGGGGTGCCGGAAGATCAGCGGCTGACGAAATTAGCCGGCATTCTCAAGAACCGCACCGGAAAAACGCACTCTATCAGCCGGTTGGAACCGGTCCTCGATTCTGAGGGCGAGGTCAAAGGTTATATGGCGTTCGCCAAGCCTTAGCGGCTCACTTGTACCCGATTCGAAATCGGTCAACGTCTGTATTAGAGGATTTTTATGTGCTTGCGGGCCGCCATTGTACTGGCATTCACAACAGGGCTCAGCCTCCCGGCCGCTACAGAATCTCTCGAAACTGTTCTGGAGCGCATGGATCGGGCAGCGTCTTCATTCAAGGCCCTCTCGACTGACGTGAAGTCGGTGCAGCATACCGCGGTCATCAACGACGATAACACCGACCTCGGCAGGATGCTGCTGAAGCGCTCCAAACACGACATGCGCATGCTGGTCGAACTGACGCAACCGGACCGCAAGTCCATCGCCGTCCAAGGGCACAAAGTCGAAATTTACTATCCCAAACGGAATGAAGTGGAGGAATACGATATTGGTGAGCGTCGCGAATTGCTCAACCAGTTTCTGCTGATCGGATTCGGCACGTCCGGCAAGGAACTCAGTTCCGCTTACAATATAAGTGTATTAGGAGCCGACACCGTTGCCGGGCAGCCGACGACGCATATGGAGTTGGTGCCGAAATCGCCCGAAGTCTTGAAAAATCTGAAAAAGCTCGAGCTATGGATTCCCGAGTCGGAAGGCTATCCCATTCAACAAAAATTCTACCTGGCGGGGGGAGACTACAAGCTGGTTACCTATACTAATGTAAAGGTGAATCCTCCGCTCACGGACGCGGATCTAAAACTAAAGGTTCCGAAAGACGCCAAGCGGGTATCCCCCCAAAAATAGTCCGGCTTTCAAACGCATGCCCAAATCGAAGACTACATCCCGTCTGCAATTTCTCGATTGGCTGCGCGGTTTCGGCGCGGTGATCATGCTGCAAGGACACACGTACCACTCCTTGCTGCGGGACGACCTGCGAAAGTCCAGCACTTTCATCCTGTCCGACTTTCTCGGCGGATTGCCGTCAGCGGTGTTTCTGTTTCTCAGCGGCGTGACGCTGGCTTTCCTCATGGACAGCCAGGAGCGGCGAAACGCTCCTGCCGGGGCGAGAGTGTTAGCGTCGCTGCGGCGCGCCGGCTACATTCTGGCGCTGGCATTTCTCGTGCGGCTTCAACTCTGGTTATTTGGGTGGCCCGGCACGGCATGGACCGACCTGCTGCGCGTGGACGTGCTGAACTGCATGGGCGTGGCACTGGCGGTAATGTCCATAATGGCGGTGTTCCGGACGGCGGATCGCGTGCGCTTCTGCGCCATCCTCGGTGTAGCCATCGCGGCCGCGGCGCCTCTGGTATCGCAAATCAATTGGTCGCGCATGCCACCGCTCGTCACAAGCTATATTGCGCCGGATTATCTGTCGTTCGGATTTTTCCCGTGGGCGGCATTCGTTGCGTTTGGGTTGAGCCTGGGAAGCCTGATTCGCGTGGTCACGCACGAAGAGTTGGAGCGAGCCATGCAGTGGGCGGCGCTCGCCGGGTGCGCGCTGATCGTTGGATCACAGCAGCTGGCGAATCTGCCTTCGCCTTATGCAAAGTCGGAGTTCTGGCTCAACAGCCCGCTCATGATTTTGATCAAGGTGGGCGTCATCCTCCTGCTCCTGGCTTTTGCATTCCTGTGGACCAAGCACACGGCGGACCGGTGGAGCTGGGTGCGCCAGTTGGGCACAACCTCGCTGCTCGTTTACTGGGTGCACATCGAGCTTCTCTATGGCCGCTGGCTGGGCGCCTGGCATTCCGGCCTGACTATCGAGGAGTGCACTTTGACAGCCGTCATCGTGATTCTTTCCATGGTGCTGCTCTCAGCCCTACGGACGCGTTACAAGCGGTGGAGCGATTTCCTGAGTTCTTTGCGGCCGGAGCCCGTGCCGGAGCGAGTTTCGGGAGATTGATGATCGAGCGCCCTACTTCTTCTGGGAAGAACGCACGATGATGTGAAGCGCGCGATCGCCCTCGTCCTCGCGTGTGTACCGCACGGTAACCCGGACCTTCACGCGCAGCTTACCTTCCACCCGCGTTTCCGGAGTGATGACAAATGAGCGTGTCTCGGGGCTCTTACCCAGCACGGTTTTGAACACCGTAATCTTATCTCCGGCGAGCGTGGTCACGACACCCGAAAAAAATTCGCTGCGGGGCTGTTCGGAGGGGGTGGCCCCTTGTGCCCGCACTGGAATAAAAGCAATCGGCGAAAGCAGCAGGAAAAGCGTTCCGGTCAGGACACGATGCACCTTAACAGCTTATGCCAGGCAGATGAACCGGCGCTAAAACAACAATTAAGTTTCCTTCATCCCCGACGCGACGGCGATATCCGTACTCTCGGCCGACTGGCTTGAATGCGGCGCCACCGGCAACGTCACGATGAAGCGGCTTCCCTTGCCCGGCGTGCTCTCGACGCGCACAGTTCCCTGATGGGCTTTGGCAATCCAGGCGACGAAGCTCAGACCCAGGCCCAGACCGCGCTCCGGGCCCGAGGCATCGCGTCCCGGCACGCGATAGAACCGGTCGAAAATGTGTGGCAGGTGATCCGGCGCAATACCGCAGCCGGTGTCTTCGACCACCAACTCCAACCCCTCCGGATCATTTCGCAGGCTCACGCGCACTGCGCCGCCGGGGGGTGTAAACTTCATGGCGTTCGAAAGCAGGTTGGAGATCATGCGCTCGATCTGGATGCGATCGATTTCGGCTGAGCATTCCCGGGGTAAATCGGCGGCCAACCGCAGCCGCGCTTCTTCGTAGGGGATCTGGAACTGATCCACGACATCCGCCACTAGCTCGCAAAGGTTCACGCGCGTTTTCTGCAGCGCCAGCTGTCCGGATTCGGCCTGCGAGAGCAGCAACAGCGCCCGTACAATCTGAGAAAGCCGCTCGATATCCTGTAACGAGTTGAGCATCGCCTCACGATATTGTTCGGTGGTGGAGGCGGTGAACAGGGCCACCTCGAGCTGGCCGCGGATGGCCGTGATGGGCGTGCGCAATTCGTGCGACACGTCGGTCGAGAACTGGCGCATCTGGTTGAACGAACTTTCCAGTCGCGCAATCATGCGGTTAAAGGTGACGATCAAGTAATCCAGTTCATCGCCGGCGCCCCGCGAGGGGATGCGCAGGCTGAGATTCGAGCCCGAGATCCGGTTGGCGGCCTGCGCCACTTCGAGCACCGGCGTCAGCGCGCGCGCCGCCAGGAACCAGCCAAGCAGGCACCCGCTCAGAACCACCAGCGGAATAACGCCGATGTAGGTCCAGGTGAACTGCTCGAGAATGAGATGATTGTCCGCCAGACTCCGGCCGATCGCCAGAAAGTATTCTTTATCATGGTCTTCGTCATAAACAGCGCCGGCATGGATCAGAAACGGAACGCCTTTGTCGTTTTTGCGTACTTTCCAACCGGGCTGAGGCGACCGCATCGCGGCTGCAATATCGGCAGGCGAATCGGAACCAATGGACTTGTACGTCTCGGAAATCTCCATGATGTTGTGCTGCGCGTCAGCCAGCTTGTAAACGCGCCGGATGCGTTCCACCATGAAACTCTCGTCCGGATCGAAGTGATCGAAATACCAGTGCGGGGAGCCTTTCTCGATGCGCAGATAGCCTTTGGCGGCCGCCCACTCCTGTTCAAGGCTATCGCGCACCTGGTTATCCAGAATCGCGGCCAGCTTCTGGCGGTAAATGGCGCCCACGCCGATCAGCATCCCGCAGATGAACAACGCATATCCAACCGTCAGGCGGAAACGCAGCGAACGCGTGATGCGCTGGAAGTTGCGGATGTTAGACAACTTACACCTGCCGTTCGGCCGCCGGTTCGGCAGGAGGCGCGGCAGCGGGCTTGTCCGGCGCTTCGATCATGTAACCGATGCCGCGCACGGTTTGAATCAGCTTCAGCGGAAAGCGGTCGTCGATCTTGCTGCGCAGGTGGCGGATGTAGACGTCCACGATGTTGGTCAGCCCGTCGTAATCCATGTCCCAGACGTGCTCGACGATCATGGTTCGGCTGAGCGGGCGGCCCTTGTTGCGCATCATGTATTCGAGGATGCCGAATTCCTTGGGCGCGAGGTCGATGGGTTCGGTCGCGCGCGTGACCTTGCGGCGCACGCAATCCAGCGTCAGATCGGCTACCTGCAACTTCTCAGGCGCGGGCTGGCCGCGGCGCAGTAAGGCCCGTACCCTGGCCAGTAACTCGACAAATGCAAAGGGTTTGACCAGATAGTCATCCGCGCCATGCTCAAGACCCTTGACACGATCGTCCACCTGGCCCCGAGCGCTCAAGATCATCACGGGCGGCCCCACCTTGCGGCTGCGGATGCGCTCCAGCACCTTTAGCCCGTCGATATCAGGGAGCATGAGATCGAGAATTACGAGGTCGTAATCGGTTGCGTGGATAAATTCGATCGCCGTCGTGCCATCCGGCGCAGTGTCCACCGCATAGCCGGCGCCCTGCAAACCGCGGGTCAGGAAATCGGCGATTCGCTTTTCGTCTTCGACCACCAGGATGCGCATCTGCTTTATTTTACGCTTTGTGGGGGCCGGCAGTTACCGAAGATCGCCGGGTCTTCGATGAAACGCATGGTAAACTGATTTCGGCCGGTGACTCGCCAGAGTCGCTGCTAGGCAGCCGACACGCTGGGCCATTCCCTGTGGGCCAAAGCGGCAGCCAATTCTTCTTATTCCCCGATCAAACGTGAGGGCCCGGACCCTGCTGCGATAAAGCGCGGCCAGCCCTGGCGGTCCGTGTCCGCACGAAAGGACCATTTGAATGACGAAGCATCCCGATGTTCACACGCCTTGGAGAACCTGGTCCGAAGAGCAGATCCTCCATGTAGCCGTAGCCTACAGCAACCCGGTGCGTTGGGCCTCCAGACGCGTGCTAATGAATGATTTCCGGGAGCACATGCGCGCCAGCGCCAACGTGGTGCTTCACGTGGGCGAACTCGCGTACGGCGACAGGCCTTTCGAAGTCACCGGCGATGATCCAAACGACGTGCAGCTCCGGACTTCGCACGAACTGTGGCACAAGGAGAACATCTTGAACCTTGTGGTGCAGCGGTTCCCGCCAGGCTGGCGCTACGGCGCCGTGATCGACGGCGACTTCCACATGACCCGGCGCGACTGGGCGCTCGAAGCTGTCCATCAGCTTCAGCACTACGATCTCGTCCAGCTCTTCTCCAGTTACTCGGATTTGTCCTCCGAGCATCGCCCGTTCCGCATCATGTCCAGCTTTGCGTTCAACTACGTGAAAGGCGCGACGGGCACGGATTATCGGAAGACGCTGGGCGCGGCGGCGGCGCCCTACGCCTACTACGGCGGGCAAGCGGCGGCGGGGAGCAAGCCGGCGGCATTGTCCGTGGGGGCGACCGGAGGCGCATGGGCCTTCCGGCGTTCGGCCTTCGACGCGGTAGGCGGCCTGCTCGACACCTGTATCCTCGGTTCGGCGGACTGGCACATGGCCTTCGGCCTGGTGGGCGCAGTGGAGGCCGCCGCGGAATTGCGGCACTGCAGCAGACCTTATGTGGACGCTGTACTGCGGTGGCAGGCGCGAGCCGCATCCCTGCAGCAGAACATCGGGTATGTCGACAATCACGCGATCCACTACTTCCACGGTTCGAAGCTCGCTCGCGCCTACGGCAGCCGCTGGCGGATCCTGCTGGAGAACCAATACGACCCCCGCACGGACGTGTCACGCGACTGGCAGGGCGTTCTACAACTGACAGGGAACAAGCCGCGGCTGCGCGATCAGATTCGCGCCTATTTCCGTGATCGCAACGAGGACTCACTGAAACTCTCGGCCCAAGAAAGGCACATCGTCTGAGAGTCTGCGGGGCTCATTTCAGGTGTCACTTCCGTTCCTCGTGGCAAGACGTGCAAGCCAGAGTGGCTTTCTTGGTGCGATGGCAGTTCATGCAGCCAGTCATCGAGATGTCCACTTCACGGGCGATGCGGTCGCGCTCAGCCACCGGCCCGTGGCAGGTTTCGCAGGCAGAGCCGGCATCCAGGTGTGCTTTGTGACTGAACTCGACATAGCTCGGTATTTGGTAGACGCGTATCCACGGAACCGGCCGGCCGGCGCTTGCAAACGCCGCGAGCTTCTGAATGGCAGGGCTGTCTTTCTTGATCGAAACGTGGCAGATCATGCACTTTGACGCTTCCGAAATCCCCATCATTTCGCCTGGATCAGGCATGCTGTGGCACTCTTTGCACTTCAGCCCGAGCGCCAGATGCTGCTTGTGGCTGTACGGAATCGGCTGCAGCGGCGCCTCCGCTTCGGCGAATAACAGCACATAGAGCAGGAAAATCACGAGCGTTTGAATGCGCCCGGGCTTAAATGCCCGGTCCAGCTCATAGGGTCCTCGCGCGCATTTGTTCGGCCAGATATTCCGAGGCGCGCATGGCCAGCGCCAGAATCGTCAGCGTGGGATTCTGCGGACCACCGGAGGTGAAGGCGCTGCCATCCATCACGAAAATATTTTTCACGTCGTGGCACTGGTTGAACGAATTGAGCACCGACGTCTTGGGATCGGTGCCCATGCGGCACGTGCCCAGTTCGTGAATGCTCTCGCCGGGCGGAACCATTTCCCAGTGCCTGGCCACCACCTCGAAGCCGGCGCCGCGGCAAAGCTCTTCGGCCACCTGCATGGAGTCCTTGGCCATTTCGAATTCGTTATCGGTGTACTTCTGCTGGATGTGCAGGACCGGGATTCCCCACGCGTCCTTCACATCCTGGTTGATGCGGACTTGGTGCTCGAAACGCGGCAGTACCGTGCCCATGGTGGTCATGCTGAAACCTGCGCCGCTGACTTCGGCGAGCTGCTTTTGCAGCGCCTCGCCGTAGAGCGGAAAATACCGGGGATTGGGCGTGCCGCCGGAACCAAAGTCGTACGCATATCCACGGATGAAATTCTTCTCGCGGCCGGCGAGATTGCGGAAGCGAGGGATATATCCGCCGCCGCCCATCAGGCCTTTGGCCGCCCGGCCGCCTTTAGCCTCCGGGACCACGCACGTAATCACGTCCTTTACATAAAACTGGTCGAAAAGATAATGGCCCAGCACACCGCTCGAATTTGCCAGGCCCGAATTCAGCAGGATGCGTGTGCTTTCCAGGCACGACGCGCCCACCACTACGACCCGTGCCTGGGCATGATATTCGCGCCGCGTGCGCCGGTCGACGAAATGCGCGCCATTGGCAAGGCCGGTGTTACGGTCCGTGGTAATCTCGCGCACCACAGCGTTGGGGACGACGGTCAGATTGCCAGTGGCGAGAGCATCCGGCAGCAACAGGTTCACGGAGCTGGCAAACTGTCCGGTCGCTTCCCGGGACTTTGTGGTGGGCACGTTCAAGCGCTTGGCCGAATCGATGAAGCGGCGCACGCACTCGCTATCCGGCGAATTGTCCTCGATGAAGATGCCGTCCGGGAGCTGCGCAAATCCTTCGCGGCGTCCGGAGACGCGAAACAGCGGCTCGACGCGGTCGTAATACGGCGCGAGGTCTTTGTACCTGATGGGCCAGTTGTCGCCAAAGCCGTCGTGGTCTTTGCATTTGAACTCGTAATCGCTCATGCGCCAGGACGCCCGTCCCCACATGAGCGTCTTGCCGCCCACCAGTCGGATGCGCACCCAATAATACGGGTCGGCGGGATCGTAGGTGTACGGATTCTGCTTCTCGTCGGCCCAGACGTTGGCGTTGAACTCGTCGGCCTGCGTGACATGCGGAAACCGGCCAGGGCGTCCGAAGCCGCGATATGGCAGCTCGTAAACGTGCTTCAGGCCGCGGTCACGCGCGAAGTCGACGGCAGGCCCGGCGTCAAGCATCAGACATTTGATGCCCTTCTGCGTCAGGGTGTAGGCGGCCATGCCGCCGGACGCGCCAGAGCCGATGATGAGGACGTCGTATTCCGGTTTCATTTTTTACTCGATCGGATACCAGTACATGCCCAGCCCGCTCGCGCGCCGGCTGCGCTTGACGCGCGCTTCAGACCACTGGCGCGAGTTCATCGTAGCGTGCATCACATCCATTTTCACGGCCCGGAGAAACTGCGCGAGAAGATCTGCGGGATCGGCGTAGGTCCAGGCTTCTCGGAGCGACGCGAGCAGCGTCTCGATTTGCCCCGGCGCCAGTTGCGCGAATGTTTTCCCGTAGCGGCTACCCGCCGCGGCATTGAGTTTGTCAAGCCCATCGCGATACCGCGCCTGGCGGTCTGGAGGCGACACGGAAATCAGAAAATCGAGGAACTGCGCCACACCGGCGCCCTGCGCGCCTGGCGAATCGGCGGCCGCGGGCATCAGAACTTCCGCAAGCCGCTCGAGCGCCGCAAACTGATCGGCGGAGAAGAACGGGTGCAACGCTTCCGTAGCCGCATCGGCCACCGCGGTATCGAGCTTCGGCGTCTCAGTGATGGTGCGTGCAGGCTGCTGTTGTGAGAGCGTGCGTAGCGGAACTGCGCCTGCCACGGAAATGCCGGCGAGGGATTGCAATGCCTGTCGACGTTTCATTGCGTTTCAACCGATTTCCAGCATAACGCCGCGCGGCCGATTCTGTTAGCCTGGATCGACTATGCAGCACACCGAACACCACTTCACCTCGACCGAGGTTGTGCGCGACATCGTGATCGGTATGGCCGACGGGCTTACCGTCCCCTTCGCCTTGGCCGCGGGGCTGTCGGGGACGGTGCAGTCCACGCATATCGTGGTGATCGCCGGCCTGGCGGAGATTGCGGCCGGATCCATCGCCATGGGCCTCGGCGGATATCTGGCCGCGAAGACCGACCTGGAACACTATCGCTCCGAGGAACAGCGCGAGTATATCGAGACGCAGGAGAAGACCGAGCGTGAAAAAGAGGAGGTGGCGGAAATTTTCCACGGCTATGGCTTGAGCGTGGAGCAGGCTGCTCCCGTTGTGGAAGCGATCAGCTCAGATACCAAGCGCTGGGTGGATTTCATGATGCGATTCGAGCTGGGTCTCGAGGCGCCCAACCCCGATCGAGCCCGCAAGAGCGCGTCGCTGATCGCGGCATCGTACGTTGTGGGCGGTTTGATCCCACTGTTTCCCTACATGGTTTGGCAAGAAGTGCATACGGCGCTCTGGATCTCCGCGGGCATCACGCCCCTCGCGCTCTTCGCCTTCGGATGGATCAAAGGACGATTCACCGGTATCTCTCCGCTTAAAGGCGGAGTCCAGACTGCGTTCATCGGCGGACTGGCCGCAGCCGCGGCGTTCACCATCGCGCGCATGATTTCTTAGACGGCATCACGCGCGCCCCACAGCCCCGTCAATCCGCCAGCTTGAAGTTCACTTCGATCTGCGTCAAGACTTCCACCGGTTGTCCATTGAGCTGCGTCGGCTGATATACCCACTGGCGGACCGCATCAAGCGCCGCCTGCGTCAGCAGTGGATGCCCGCCCATGACCTGGAGGCTTTCGATCGTGCCGCTCCGGCTGATGACCGCTTCGATACGTACAATTCCCGAAATGCGCGCTTGCCTGGCGAGCGGCGGATACACCGGCGTCACCTGGTGCACGATCTTGGCTGCCTGCACATTGCCGCCAACTCGCAAAGGAACACGCATCGCGGGTACGGCAGGTTGCGGCGAGAGCTTCGGTGGGTCTGGCTTGGGGACTTGAGCCGGATCGATTCCCGTGCCATCGGGCACGCCATTCGGGTCCCCGGGAATCGCGGGGCCGGACAGCCCAGCAAGCAGATCCGGAGACGGCGCCTTCATCTCCGGAAGAATGGCGCTCGGGACTTGCAGCGGCTGCCGCAAGACGTGGTCGGTGAAGACGCGTAGTCCCGGCCTTTGTTGGTACACGCCTGCCGGTGGTCTCTCGGTGAACACGCGTACCGGACCTAGCCGCCGTGGCGCCGAGATGATGCGCAGCAAATGACCGGGCGCGATGGTCTCGGTATGCAATAACGGAGCTACGACGGCCAGCGTAACCAGCACCACCTGGCCGGCAAGCGACAGCGCAACGGCCAGCGGCCGCCGCGTGCGCGCGGTATTCTCGCTGATGATCGGATCGAACATTATCGCCTCCTCGTGGCGGACATCGTGTTTTCAAAGAGCCGCGCGCGTGACTTCGATGGGTTTGACACCACAGGAGAAGATTAGTTCCGCGGAGAGAGGTATCTGATAATTCTCTGATAGAAGTACTACGATAGTTTGAGTTCGTTGATGCACAGAGCCGGGGAAGCGATATCGGTAACGACGGTATCCCGCGAGGCACGCGACATCTTTGAAAAGCTGCGCAAGGGGCAGCGGGGCCACTTTGTGGTTTTGAAGAACAACACTCCGGCCGCTGTCATGCTGTCGGTCCGGGCTTTCGAGGCACTGCTCGATGAGATGGATGATCTCCGCATGGAAAGCGTGGCACGCCGCCGGTTGCGCTCGCTGGGTCGCGTTAAAACCATCAGCCATCGCGCCATGATGCGCCGCTTCGGACAGTAGTGGTCTGGAGCGTCGAGTATCACCCCTCCGTCGTGCGCGACCTTCAGTCCGTGAGCACCGCTGGCGCGCGCGCGATCGTCAAAGCGATCGATGCCCGCATCTATCGTGGCGAACCCCACAAATCCGGAAAACCGCTCAGTGGAGACTGGGCTGGTTGCCGGCGGATTCGCGCCGGCGACATGCGGATCATCTATCAGGTCGACACGCGAACGCACCGCGTGGTCATACTGGCCGTGGGCATGCGCCGCCGGGACGAGGTCTACAAAGCCGCCGCAACTCACCGTTAAGCCCCGTCCTCACGCCCCATCATTTGGACACCGGACAGACCGAGGATGTTCCTCGCGCGTTCCTCTACCCGGGCGCACGACTGTCCGTGTCTGGACTTCCCTCCCCCTCCGCGTTCTAATAAGACCTCATGTCCACAAACACCGTCAGAAAACTTCGCAGCCAGGAGTGGTGGAGCGGCCAGGCGTATGAAAACTACGCGCGGCGCGCCTGGCTGCGGGCCGAGGGATTTCCCGCCGACGTCTTTCAGAACAAGCCGGTCATCGGCATTTGCAATTCCTGGAGCGAGCTGAACAACTGCAACGCGCATCTACGCACGGTTGCCGAGGCCGTCAAGCGCGGCGTTTGGGCCTCGGGCGGGGTGCCGCTCGAGTTCCCCACCATTTCGCTGGGCGAGATGTTCATGAAGCCCACCACCATGCTCTATCGCAATTTGATGGCGATGGACGTCGAGGAATCGATTCGCGCGAATCCCATCGATGGCGTGGTGCTGCTGTGCGGCTGCGACAAGACTACGCCCGCGCAGCTTATGGGCGCAGCCAGCGCCGATATCCCCTCGATCGTCGTGCCCGGCGGGCCGATGTTGAGCGGCCAGTGGAAGGATCGCAAGCTCGGCTCAGGTACGGACGGGCGAAAGCTGTTCGACTTGTTCCGCACCGGCCAGCTCAGTGAAGAAGAAATGTCGGAAATCGAAGGCGGCCTCTCGCGCAGCGCCGGACACTGCACGGTGATGGGGACCGCATCCACCATGACCAGCATCGCCGAAGCACTGGGCATGACGCTCACGGGTTGCGCCAATATTCCGGCAGCCGATTCGCGCCGCCTGGCCATTGCCGAGCTGAGCGGCCGCCGCATTGTCGACCTGGTACACGAAGACGTGCTGCCTTCACAGATCATGACGCGTCAGGCCTTTCAGAACGCCATCACTGTCGATATGGCGCTGGGCGGCTCGACTAACGCAGTAGTGCACCTCATCGCTATCGCGGGAAGGCTCGGCATTCCGATCACATTGAACGATTTCGATGCCGTTTCCCGGCGCACACCGTGGATCGTCAATGTGAAGCCCTCGGGTGAATTCCTCATGGAGGATTTCTTCTATGCCGGTGGGCTGCCGGCCGTCATGAAGGAGATTCTGCACTTGCTCGATGGCGATGCGCCAACCGTTACGGGCAAAACCATGCGCGAGAATGTGGAGCGCGCCGAGTGCCACCGCCGCGAGGTGATCCGCACCGCCGCAGAGCCGCTGAATCCTGAAGGCGGAACGGTCGTGCTCTACGGAAATCTCGTGCCGGATGGCGCCGTGCTCAAGCAGACCGCCGCGTCACCGCGTCTGCTCCAGCATCGCGGCCGCGCGTACGTGTTTGAGACGTATCAGGAGATGCGCGCGCACATCGATCGCGAAGATCTGCCCGTGGATGAGAATACAGTGCTGGTCATGAAGGGCTGCGGGCCGAAAGGCGCTCCGGGATTCCCGGAATGGGGGCACATCCCCATGCCGCGCGTGCTGCTTAATCGAGGCATCGACGATATGGTGCGCATCAGCGACGCACGCATGAGCGGTACAAGCTTCGGTACCGTGGTGCTGCACGTGGCGCCGGAATCAGGGGTGGGCGGGCCGTTGGGCGCCGTGCGAACGGGCGATGAGATCGAGTTGGACGTCGCCGGCCGACGCCTGGAGTTGCGCGTGCCTGCCGAGGAAATCAGGCAGCGGCTCGCGCAGTTCCAGCCCGCGCCTCCGCACTACGCGCGTGGCTACGGCCAGCTCTTTTTGGAGCACGTCACGCAAGCGAATCTGGGATGCGATTTTGATTTTCTGCACAAGTAGGCCGGGGAATGCCTGCCTACAGCACGACCACCGGATGATAAATGTGCGGCAGTTTGGCCTCCCCGATGGCCAGCAAGTCGCCCTCGGTCGACACCGCCTTCACGTAGCGCGTGCCCAGTTCGACGCGAAACGGCGAAACCGCGAAATCCTGGCCGTGCCGGACCATGCCCGCGGTAGCGGGATCGATGATGACCGCGGGAAACGCCGGCAGCAGCGACGACGCCGGAATCAACGCTTCGGCCAGCCGGCCCTCCGCGGCTAGCGCTTCGAGTTCCGGGATGGTCCGCGCCTGATCGATCGAGAAATCGCCTGAGCGCTGCCGCCGCAGCGCCGACAGATGTGCGCCACAACCCATCGCCTGCCCGAGTTCGTACGCCACAGATCGCATGTAAGTTCCGGCGGAGCAATGCACCCAGACGCGCGCTTCCGGACCCTCGATTTCCAGCAGCTTCAACTCAAAAACTTCGACCGGAACGGGCTTCATTTCGACGGCGATCTGCTCGCGCGCCAGCCGGTACGCGGGCACGCCTTGAATCTTCTTGGCCGAGACCGCAGGTGGCCGCAGCAGGAACTCGCCTCGGAACGGTTCGAGCTTCCGCTCGAGGGCTTCGCGGTCTAATAACGGATCGACGGGCGCCGAAGTCGCCGTGCCCTCGGCATCATAGGTGTCGGTGGAATAGCCAAAGCGCACGCGCGCATCGTAGACCTTGTCGCTGCGCACATAAAATTGCGCGAGGCGCGTGGCACGCCCGATCACCAGGGGCAGCACGCCCGTCGCCATGGGATCGAGCGTGCCCAGGTGCCCGACTTTGCGGGTGTTAGCCAGCCTGCGCATCTTGCCCACGGCGTCGTGCGAAGTCCAGCCTTGCGGCTTATCGACGACGATGATCCCATCCATCGGCTCCTTCACCGCGCTTCAAGTTCTTTCAACGTCGCGAGCAGCACGCGGCCCACGATTTGAAAACTCTCCGCGCTGAGTTTGTCCGCGGTGTCTTTGTCGGTGTGCCAGTACGAATTGCCGGGACCGTAATCAAAATCGATCAAGTCCAGGGCATTGACTCCCCGGCGCAGAAACGGAATGTGGTCGTCCTCGGTAGCTCCGTCACTTCGCAGGAAGTGCTTGCCGTACCCGAGGCGGTCGGCGGTGCGCCAGACCAGCTCGCGCAGGGGCGCCGAAGAATTCATCTCCTGCAAGATGCCCAGGTCTTGGTCGCCGATCATATCGACGTTGATCAGCGCTTTGATGCGCGGGAGCGTGCCATCCGCCGCCCATTTGCCCGCCAGATGCCGGCTGCCGTACAGGCTGTCGTCATCGGACCACTGGGCGATGGCTTCTTCCCCATCGAACCAGACCAGATACACGTCATCCTTGCGCGTGCCGTGCGCCAGCGCCTTCGCCATTTCCAGCAGGAATCCGGCTGAAGAACCGCCATCGTTAGCTCCCACGAAATAAGTGCCCGGCATGGATTTCGTATCGTAGTGCCCGGTGATGGCCACCGCTTTCCCTGAGGTCCCGGGGAAGCGCGCCAGGATATTTTTCATGGGAATGGGTCCGAGCGGCGTCGAACCCGTAAAGTTGTCCTGGATGACCTGACAACCCGATGCCTTCAGCTCGCCCAGGATGTAGGCTTGCAGTTTCTTGATTTCGGGCGATCCGGAAGGCCTGGGGCCGAAAGACACCGCCCGTCGCGAGAATGCCAGCGCCGCAGCTCCACTAAACCCAACGGCCTGAGTGCTGGGTCCCGATCCCGCCAGCCCGACCAGAGTCAGGGTGCGAAGGCCTATGGTTCCAAGGATAAAAATCGCAAGAATACGCCAGAAGCACGGCAGGCTCATTCGAAACCATTTCCCGCAACACGTCATCAGAACCATTGTCGGCCAAGGCGGCCGGAAACTCTACGCAGTGCGGATTTTGAAATGATTGCCGGAAGCGCGTCAAACCATAAGTGGATGAATTTGTATCTGTTGTATCATGGATTTAGAGGGGTCCTCAGGAACCCGCTATGACCTCGATCGGGGACACGCTCCGCCGCGAACGTCTGCGCCGCGGCTTAGATCTCGACAAGGTGGCTGCCGAGACCAAGATCGGCCGGCATCAGCTCGAAGCTATAGAAGCGAACCAATTCGATCGTCTTCCAGGCGCCGTGTTCGCCCGCAGTTTCATCCGGCAGTATGCACGAATCCTCGATCTCGACGACGAAGAGATCATCGCGGAACTCAAACAGCAATTTGACGAACCGGCCGATAGCGCGCCGCTGGCCGAGCCGCAGCCGTCTTCTCGTCTGCCGTACATGCCGTCGCTCGCGGATCTTTCCGATCGCCTGCGGTCTGATTCGTCGCTCGCCGCCTTTGTCTGGGTCGTGATCGCTGTGCTCGTTTGCGCCGGCGTCTATAGTCTGTGGCAGAAGAGCCGCCAGCCGGCGTCCCAGGCGGCAGCTGTGGCAGCGCCACGTCAGCCTTCGTCCCACATAGCCGACTCTGCGCCACACGTAGCCGAACCCGCCAGTCTCAAACCCAGGGTTCCCGCTGAATCCGCGGGATCGACGAAAGCGGAATCGCTGAAGACATATTTCATTCCAGCAGAGGTTGCCGATAACGGCACCATACGTGTACCCGGCAGACCGCCGGAACCGGCCTCGCCGAGGGAGACGGCCGGAAAGCCGGAGGGTTTTCCCGTAGCCATGCGCGTCGCCTTCACGGCATCGGAACCGGTATGGGTATCGATCAAGTCTGATGGAACACGCGCGTACACCGGCACGATCGAAGGGCAAGAGAGCAGGCAATTCGACGCATCCCGCAAAATGACGGTGCTGGTCGGAAACGCAGGCGCCCTGCAGATCTCGCTCAACGGAAAGCACGTCGGCCCGATCGGCCCGCGCGGGGAGATCCGGCTCCTGGTGCTAACGCCGCACGGCGCTCACGTGGTGCGGCGCACTCAGCCGATGCCCTCTTCCACTTCCGACGTGCCAGATACCCCCGCCGAAGCTGAGCGGCCCTGACGCAGCGTAGCCAGTTTGCGCCGGCGCTCGATGCGCAACAACTCGCGGCGCCGCCGCAGCTTGATGCGGACGTCCACCTTGCGCCAGAACTCCCGGAAGTAGCCGATCGCCGAAATTACCGCGAACAGCACCACGACCCACAACATCCAGTAGGCCAGTGCCGCCAGCGCACGATGGTGGATGCTCACCAGCAGAAAGGAAATGGCGGTGACCTGCGCCACCATCTTGGTCTTGCCCAGATCGCTGGCTTTGATCGTGTATCCCTCGGCGGCAGCTATGCTTCGCAGCCCCGAGATGGCAAACTCCCGGCCTACAATCAGAATCACCATCCAGCCCGGCACAGCGTTCACCTGCACCAGCGAAATCAGGGCCGCCGAGATCAGCAGTTTGTCCGCGATGGGATCGAGCAGGGTGCCGATGGTGGTCACCTGCCCCCAGCGCCGCGCCAGGTAGCCGTCCAGCAGATCGGTAACGGCGGCAACCAGGAAAATCGCGAGCGCCAGCCACTCATTGGTGACCGTGACCCCCAAAATCCGGATGGAGACGTTCTGCGCCACCAGTACCGCCACGAGCAGTGGCACGAAAAAGATGCGCGCGATCGTCAGGCTGTTCGGCAGATTCATCAGGCGCCGCCAACCCCACTATAATCTGGCAAACGGCCGTAAACAACTGTGGGGCGTTTTACCGGCACTGTTAACAATTTTCCTGTCCCGTTCACAAAAATGTCAGCTCACGAAGGCGGCCAGCCGCTGCCTGAGTGATTCCGGCACTTCTGCATCGACGTCGCAAAACGTCTCGCCATAGCGGACGTCCAGCACGCGCCCCAGTTCGTGCAGCATAGAGAGGCCCGCGCCTTCTCCGATCGGAAAACGAAATTGCACGCGTGAGAGCAGATCGAACGGCAGAACCTCATCTATCTTCCGGAGGAGCGCTTCGATTCCCTCTCCGGTAAGGGCGGAGACCGCTACGCTGGGGGCATGGACGCGGGCAGGTAGATCGCATCCGGGTCGGCCATCGCCTTGAGGCAAACGATCTACCTTGTTCAAGACGAGTAATTGTGGAATCTGGCCCGCTCCGATTTCACCCAGTACCTTGTGTACGTGCGCCGTGTGCTCCGTGGCGTACGGCGATGAGACGTCGACGACATGCAGAATCAGCGTGGCTTCGGTCACTTCCTCGAGGGTTGCGCGGAAGGCTTTGACCAGGGTGGTTGGCAGCCGCCGGATGAAACCCACGGTATCGCTCAGCAGCACGCGGCGGTGCGAGGGAAGCATCGCGCCGCGCACGGTCGGGTCGAGCGTAGCGAACATGCGCGCGTCCGCGGTTACGCTGGCGTTTGTGAGCCGGTTGAATAGCGTGGACTTTCCGGCGTTGGTATAGCCGACCAAGGCGAGAGTGGCGAGCGGAACCGCACTGCGTTGCTGTCGATGAACGGTGCGCGTTCCACGGACCCCGTCTAGTTCCCGCTCGAGATTCTTGATGCGAACGGCAATGCGCCTCCGATCCGTCTCCAGCTTGGTTTCACCCGGTCCGCGGCGGGTTCCAATGCCGCCGCCCATCCGCGACATCTCGGCGCCATGACCGGTCAGGCGGGGCAGCAGATAGGTGAGCCGCGCCAACTCGACTTGCAGGCGCCCTTCGCGGGTACGCGCACGGCGCGCAAAGATATCCAGAATGAGCTGGGTGCGATCGAGCACCTTAACGCCCAACTGGTCCTCGAGATTTCGTTGCTGCGTGGGAGTGAGATCGTGGTCGAATAGCACCACGTCGGCGCGCGTGGAAGCCGCCAGCGCGGCCAGCTCCCGGACTTTGCCGGCGCCGATCAGCGTGGCGGCCTCGGGTCCATCGCGCGTTTGGAAAGCCCGGTCTACGACAACCGCGCCCGCGCTTTGGGCCAGCTCGCCAAGCTCTTCGAGCGATTCTTCTGCCTCGTCATGAAGGTTGGTCGACGATAAGGGTGAGTTCCTGCCCGGTCGGCGGCGCTTCCACTCCACTCCCGCCAAGATGGCCCGCTCGGCCGAACCCTGCAATTCGCCTATGCTCAAGCGTCGGTTGCGTCCGACCGGGGCGCTTCCCCGGCATGCTGTGAAGCCGCGGAACTGTGCGCGGTCTGGCTTGAGCCTGCTGCGTACGCGTGCCCCGCCTTCATGGTGACTACTGTGGAGATGGCGTGCTTGAAAATCAACTGCTCCTGGTTATTGGTTTCGAGGATCAGCGAATACTTATCGAAGCTCTTGATGCGGCCCGAGAGCTTTACGCCGCTAAGCAGATACAGCGTAATAGCAGTTTTGTCCTTGCGCGCATTGTTGAGAAAGCTGTCTTGAATATTTTGCGCCGGTTTGTCCATAGTGTCTCCCATATACGGTCGGGAAGGAACCCCAAAACGGGGCAGTTCGGCTAACAATTGTACACCCAAACGTACAAAGATACACGCTAACCCCAGGCTACAGCACCGCTTGATATTGCGTATCTGAAGAAGGCTGGCGCGCCGCGTGCGCCGCTCGAGAATCGCGGAACACCGGTGACGGGGCGATTTTTAGCGTTCCGAGTCGAAATCGTCGTCGTCGTATTCAGCGGTCTCGGCGCCAATCTTTTCCTGGCACCGAACACAGAATTTTGCCCACGGGACTGCTTCCAGGCGCTTGGCTGAAATAGGCTCCTCGCACGCGGCGCAGACACCATAGGTCGCGTTTTGAATCCTTCGCAGCGCACCCTGAATGTCGCGCAGCAGTTTCATGTCGAGGGTGTTGCGGTTGAGAAAGATCCACTCTTCATGGCTCTGCTGGCTCAAATCTCCCTCATCGGAAGGGACATCGAGCCGCGAGACAACCTGCGCGATCTTTTGAGCAGACATACTCCGCTGCAGTTCCTCGGCTTTTGCTTGGAGAGCCTTCTGATATTGATCGAATCGGGTTTTGGCTCCGTTTTTGTTCATCGTCTTTGGCATTTCAAAAACCCTTCGGCGTTCGCCATTTCCGTATTCCGGCAAAAAAATATCACCGAGAACACTATGACGATTTCCACCCCGGGAAAGTTTCAAGAAAAAGGACGGGACCCACGCGGCAGAGAGTTAAACAGTGTAGCTGGCTCGTCCCGCGATGTCAAACTCAAGTATCTTGGTTGCGTGCCTCCGCTCACCATCGGGCCGCCCGCTTTGTTTCGCGAACTCCTCGCCTTTCTAACAGATTCCAACTATTCTGAAGGCGCCGTTTGCGTGCGGCTGGGGATCGGAAGTTCGCAAGACTATCTGACGCTCCGGCCCAACCCGGCTTCCCCGCGCTCAATCCAGGACCCGCTGGACCTGGTGGCGCGCTTGTTTCTTATCGGCGAAATGGTGAAAAATGATGAGCTCGAAAAGTGGGCCTCTTTGCCCATTCTGGAGGCCATGCGCCGGCTGGGCCTCATCGCGCGCCACTCACGGCGGCCGGAGTCCTGGTATGCCACAGCCGCCTTGTATCCCGTGCGCGGGCTCTTCCTGGTCTCCGACCGCTGGACCAGCCCGGAATGCGCGCCTATCGAAATGGCCGTGGACGTCGTCTATCCAGCAGTGACCGTCAACACGTGTCACTTCCTCGAAACGCTGCCGAACGAGCCATGCGACAGCTTCCTGGATCTGTGTTCGGGTTCTGGAGTTGCGGCCCTATTGGCGGCGAGCAGCTACGCCCGGCACGCGTGGGCGACAGATGTTACCGAATCGTCCACCCGCTGCGCGGAGTTCAGCCGGTTGTTGAACGGCATCGAGAACGTGACGGTCGCCCAAGGTGATCTCTACCAAGCGGCAGGCGAGAGGACGTTCGACCGCATCGCCGCCAACCCGCCCTATATGCCGTCTCTGCGGCCGGCGGAAATCTATGCCTACGGTGGCGAGTTCGGGGATCAGATCACACGCCGCATTGTCGAGGGTCTGCCGGAATACTTGCGGCCGGGCGGCCGGTTCTACTGCGTAACGGCCGGGCCAGACCGCGATGGCGAAGGATTCGAGGTCCGGGTGCGCGATTGGTTGGGAAGCGCCGCCAGCGAATTCGACATCTTCTTTTTCGAGAGGCGGTCGTTTGAGCCCAGTGAGATCGCCCACCAGCGAGCCGCCAAGACGCGCGGCGGCTCCGAAGAAGTAGACCAATGGAAAGAGCTGTTTGCGCAGCGCGGGGTCACGAATCTGGTTTATGGCTCTCTGGTGATTCAGCGGAAGACCGGGGCCGCCAGGGCGTTCACAGTAAGGCGGCGCAAGGGTTCGCGGTTGGGAACGCCGGAGATCGAATGGTTGCGCGCGTGGGAAACGGCGTCGGCGGATGACGCGATTCTACAACTCATTCTCGATGCCAAGCCGCTCGCGGCTAGGGGCCTTGAGCTGCACGTGATTCATCGCCTGCAGAATGGGGAATTGGCGCCACAGGAGTTCACGCTCGAAACCCGCTATCCGTTCACCGTCGAATGCTCCATTCATCCCTGGGCGGCGTACCTCATCGCGCGCTGCGATGGAAAAACTACGGCGCGCCAGATCCTGGGCCATTTGAAAGAGAACGGTGTCATCGGAGCCGGCGAGCGGGAGGAAGAATTCGCCGATTTCCTGCGCGTGCTGATCTCGGGCGGATTTCTCGAAATCGAAGGCTTTCGCCTGCCGCCGCATTGAGGGTCACTTGCTGACGAGATAGACAGCGACTTCGGCCCGAAGATTGGGGAGCAGAGAGACCCGTCGCTTTCCCGCCAGAAAATAGTAACGCTCGCGCGTGAAACCCTCGCGTCGCACCAGCTGATCGAAGTCATCGACCGTCAGAAAGTGGATGTTGGGCGAGTCGTACCACTCATAAGGGAATAGATCGGTCTTGGGCGCTCGGCCGGTGAACAGCAGCGAGAGCCGCACCGACCAATGGCCGAAGTTCGGAAACGCCACGATGGCATGCCGGCCCACGCGCAGCATGTCGCGCATGACCTTAAGCGGCCACCGCGTCTCCTGCAGCGTCTGGCTGAGAATCACGTAGTCGAAGGCGTGATCGGAATAATCCGCGAGAACTTCATCGATGTCGCCCTGGTAAGCCGAAACGCCGCGGGCGATGGCGCGGCGCACCTTGGTGGCGGAGATCTCGACGCCGCGCGCTTCCACGCCTTTATTTTCGGCCAGCCACGCCAGCAGCTCGCCTTCCCCGCAGCCCAGATCCAACACTTTGCTATTAGGCTCGACCAGCTCGCTGATGATGGCGAAGTCACCGCGGCCGAGCAACTCTCCGACGAACGGCTTGCGCGCGACATCGGCGGCCGGCATCAAGCTTTCTCCTTGTACGTGCTACCCAGGAACCCGCGAATGACTTCGGTCTGCTCGGCCACGTCCACCAGAAACGCATCGTGCCCGTAGTTCGAAGGCAGCTCGCAATAGGCCACGTCATGGTTGCTGCGGCGCAGCACGCGCACGATGTCTTGCGACTGATAGCTGGGGTACAGCCAGTCGGAGCTGAAGCTAATCACCAGAAAGCGCGCCTTGGCTTTACCGAACGCGCCAGCCAGCGATCCCGTACCGCTGGTGAGATCGAAATAGTCTTCGGCCTTGGTGATGTACAGATACGAATTGGCGTCGAAGCGGTTGACGAACTGGCTGCCGCGATAGCGCAGGTAACTCTCCACTTCGAAATCGACTGAGAAATCGAACCCGAACTTCTCTTTCTCGCGGAGCCGGCGCCCAAATTTTTCGCGCATGGACTCATCGCTCATATACGTGATATGGCCCACCATGCGCGCGATGGCCAATCCGCGCCCCGGCGGCCGGCCGGAGTAGTAATTGCCGCCGTTCCAGTCAGGGTCGGCCATGATGGCCTGGCGCCCGACTTCGTTGAAAGCAATCTGCTGCGGGCTGTGCCGCGCGGTCGCGGCAATGGGGATGGCTGCCGCCACGCGATCGGGATAGGACACGGCCCACTCGAGCGCCTGCATGCCGCCCATCGATCCGCCGGCAACGGCCAGAAGCCGCGCAATGCCCAGGTGGTCGATCAGTTTGGTCTGGAGCAGCACCATGTCGCCGATGGTGATCACCGGGAACGTCAGGGCGTAAGGGCAGCCGGTCTGCGAATTCACCGACGAGGGTCCGGTCGTGCCCTGGCATCCGCCGAGCACATTGGAGCAAATGATGAAATACTTTTCAGTATCGAACGCCTTGCCCGGCCCGATCATGTTGTCCCACCAGCCGGGTTTGCCGGTTTCGGCGCTGATACCGGCGGCATGCGCGTCGCCTGAAAAGGCGTGGAGGATCAGGATGGCGTTGGATTTCGCAGCGTTCAGCTCGCCATAGGTTTGGTAGGCGGCACAAACCGGCGTGAGGCTCGCGCCGTTTTCGAGCGAGATGGATTCGAACTGCGCAGTCTTCGTCTCGACCGTCATTTCTGGGAATTTTTATGATAGCAGTTACGGATGTTTAGACCTGTGAATGCCGCGGGCGCAGACGCCGTGCGTACACGTATCAGGCGCTGGAGATTTCCGGCCCTGCTTGCCCTGACGCTGTTCCCGATCGGCGCTCCGGCCGCGGACGTCGAGCCGTATCAACGCGCGGCGCCCGGTTATCGCTATTCCTTTCCGCGCGATCACTTCGAGCATTCCGCCTTTCGCACGGAATGGTGGTACTACACCGGCAACCTACGCGATTCCGCCGGAAAACGCTACGGGTTCGAGCTGGTGTTTTTCCGGCAAGGCCAGCGGCGGGGGCCCGCTGCTAATTTGTCGGCTTGGCGCGTCGACGATCTCTACCTGGCGCACGTGGCGGTCACCGACATCACCGGCAAGCGATTTTACTATCACGAACGCCTGAACCGCGCTGGTCCTGGCGTGGCGGGCGTTAGCCTGGCACAACGGCGCATCTGGAACGGCAACTGGTCGGTCCAGTGGCAAGCGGAGCGGCAGACCCTCGAGGCCACGGCGGAAGAGTTCCGTTTCCGGCTCCATCTTGGCTCAGCGAAGCCGCCAATCGTCCATGGACTCAACGGCCTCAGCCGGAAGGGTGAAGCGGCCGGGGAGGCGTCACATTATGTCTCACTCACACGGCTGGATGTAGCGGGCGAGCTGTGGCTCGACGGCGCCAAGCACGACGTGACCGGTACGTCGTGGATGGATCACGAATGGTTCACCAACCAGCTTGCGAAAGACCAGGCCGGCTGGGACTGGTTCAGCGTGCAGTTGGACAACCAGACGGAACTGATGTTGTTCCGGCTCCGAAAGCGAGACGGCAGCATCGAGCCCTGTTCCGCTGGTACATACATTGATGCGCAAGGTCGCGCGCGCCATCTCACGCACCGCGAATTCTCGCTGACGCCGCAGCGTTACTGGAAGAGCGGCCGCACGGGGGCGAGTTATCCCGTGCGCTGGCAAATTCGCGTGCCATCGCTCGGAATTTCACTCGACGCCGCGGCGGCCGTCGACGCGCAGGAACTCGCCGCCGGCGATCAAACCGGCCCGGCTTACTGGGAAGGGTCCGTTACTTACACGGGTTCCGCCAGGGGGTCCGGGTATCTCGAGATGACGGGGTACGACAAGCCAGTGCGGCTGGAGTGAGCTATTCCGCGCGGCGCACAAGAGTCGCAAAGCCTTCGAGTTCGCCGGCGTTCAGATCGGACACCGCCCAATACGCCATATGGCCGCTGTTCCAATGCAAGAGGTTGTAACCCTGGCGGCTCGACGCCTGCACGCCGGAATCGAGCTCACGCGGCGTGGGCCAAATAAAGAGGTTGATCACGTGCTTGCGCCGCTGATAGACCAAGGCGGCCACGGGCCGGTTGTCGAGGTAATCGAGGCGCCCGCCGACCAGGGCGAAGCCGCGGTCCACAAAATCGTTGACCGCCGGAGAAAAATCGAGCTTGCCGTTGAACCAGGGTTTCACGGTGTGCCGATCTGCGGAAGGCACGTCCGTGAGGTGCGACGCCATGAGCGACCGCACGTGGCTCTCCGTCGCTTCTCGAACCAAGATTTCCGCATCTCCGGAGCGCCGGTTCATGAGCGCCACCTGCCAGGCGCCCGCCACCACCAGCAGCAGTGTGGCCGCAATTCCGATCCACTGCCCGCGGCCACCGAAATGCGGAGCGCGGTCTTCCGGCTGAGCAGCGGCACGCAGCTCAGCACGAATCCGGCCCTCCATGCCGGCGGGTGGATGAAAATACAAGCTGCCGGTCATCGCCGATCGCAAGGCCCGCAGCCTTTTCTCAATGGCAGCGCACGCCGCGCACTCGTGCAAGTGGCGCTCCATTTCGAGGTTGCGTACCAGGTCCAGCTCGCCATCGACATATCCATGGATCAGCTCCTGTGCCTCGCGGCAGATCATGCGCGGGCCTCGCTAGGATTCGCCTCGCCGAGCAACTTCCGCAGCTGGGCGCGGGCGCGGGCCAGCCGCGACATCACCGTGCCCACCGGAACTGCCGCCACCTCCGCAATCTCCTTGTACGACAAGCCTTCCAACTCGCGCAGGATCACGATCTCGCGAAACTCGGCGGGCAATTCCTCAAGCGCGCGGTGTACTATGTCGCTGCGCGCGGCGGCGAGGAGGATCGCCTCCGGACTAGGGCTGCTGGATTCGATGCGCAGTTCTTCATCCGGCTCCATAGCCGGTTCTTCCACGCGATTGCGGCGCATCCAGGTGTAACAGGTGTTCCGGACGATTGCCAGAAGCCACGGGCGGCTGCTACCGCCGCGAAATCCAGAAAAAAACTTTAGCGCCCGCAGGTAAGATTCTTGCACCACGTCCTCGGCATCGTGGTCGTTGCGGGTCAGCCAGCGCGCCAGATTGTAGGCGGCGGCCAAATGCGGCAGGACCGCCCGCTCGAAACGCGCGACTTCTAGTTGGTCCGCCACTCTTCTCTGATCCAGTTCGCGCGGGAACGGCAATTCCTGCCTGTCACCTGCGCGGTTGGTCCATTCGGCAATGACGGGAATACCCATCCTCCGTAAGGACTCATGGCGAGGGGATTTTATTCCCTCGTGTTAAGTTTACTGGGCCCGGCGTTTTACAACAGCAACAAAATCACGCGGCCCGCCGGGCCTATGCCACCGGGCAAGGTCGGCCACATCCCCGATCCAGAAAGTGCAGGCAGAATTGCATCGGCTACGGTAAAATAAGAGTTACCCAATCCCAGGAGGAACACCCTATTGAACCGAGCGGTCCTGGCCTTGGAAGACGGCACGGTCTTCGAAGGCAAGAGTTTTGGTGCGCCCACCGAGCGGGCCGGCGAGGTCGTTTTCAATACGTCCATGACCGGCTATCAGGAAATTTTCACCGATCCTTCCTACGCCGGCCAAATTGTCGTCCTCACCAACACGCAGATTGGCAATTACGGAACCAACGTCGAGGATAACGAAGCAGCTAAGCCGTTCATTGAGGGACTGGTGGTGCGCGAGTTTTCGGCGATGGCGAGCAACTGGCGCTCGGATGAACTGGCGCGCACATATCTCGAAAAACACTCCATCCCGGTAGTTTCGGAGATTGACACGCGCGCCTTGGTCCGGCACTTGCGTACGCGCGGTGTAATGCGCGGCGTGCTCTCGGCCATCGAGACAGATGCCAAGAAGCTGGTCGAAAAGGCCCGAGGCATTCCCACTATGGCGGGACTCGATCTGGCCAGCCGCGTGTCAACTACGGCGCAATACGAGTGGACCCACTCGGTGGATGCGTGCTCGCCCTCCGAGTTGATTCCGCAGCCGCCGGAGTCGCGCTTTCACGTGGTGGCCTACGACTTCGGCATCAAGCAAAATATCCTGCGGCGGCTGGCGCAAGTAGGCTGCCACATTACCGTAGTACCGGCGCTTACTTCGGCCGACGACGTGCTGGCGCTCAAGCCGGACGGCGTTTTCCTCTCGAACGGCCCAGGCGATCCGGAGCCGCTCGAAACGCAGGTGAGCAATATTCGAAACCTCGTGGGCAAAGTTCCCATCTTCGGCATCTGCCTGGGCCATCAGCTTCTCGGCCTGGCGTTCGGCGGCAAGACGTACAAGCTCAAGTTCGGCCACCGCGGCGCCAACCACCCGGTACTCAACCAGGTGACTCAGCGTGTCGAAATTACCTCGCACAATCACGGCTTCGCGGTGGATCGCGATTCACTGAATCCAGCGGACGTGGAGCTCACGCATGTGAATCTGAATGACGAGACTCTCGAAGGCTTCCGGCACCGCCGTGAGCCGGTTTTTTGCGTGCAGTACCATCCCGAAGCCGCGCCCGGACCGCACGATTCTCATTACTTGTTCGATGACTTTGTCAAACTCATGGCGGACCAGAGGCCGCAGGGGCGCTAGGCATGCCGCGCAGAAACGATCTCAAGCGAATCCTCATCGTGGGCTCGGGGCCCATCATCATCGGCCAGGGCTGCGAGTTCGACTACTCCGGCACGCAAGCCGCCAAGGCTCTCAAGGCGGATGGTTACGACGTCGTGCTGGTGAATTCCAACCCTGCCACCATCATGACCGATCCGGATCTGGCGGATCGCACGTACGTTGAGCCGCTGAGCCGCGCCTACCTGGAAGAGATCATCAGGATCGAGCGCCCGGATGCTTTGCTCTCGACGGTAGGCGGCCAGACGGGTCTAAACCTTTCGGTCGAACTGGCCGAATCCGGCGTGCTCGAGAAATACGGCGTGGAACTGATCGGCGCCAAGATCGACGCCATCAAGAAGGCCGAGGACCGGCTGCTGTTCAAGGATGCCATGCGGCGTATCGGCCTCGAAACGCCGCAATCGCAGTTGGTGAACAACGTCGACGATGGCCTGGGATTCGCGGCGCGCGCGGGCTATCCCGTGATTCTGCGGCCCAGCTTCACGCTCGGCGGAACCGGTGGCGGGATTGCCTACCATCGAGAGGACCTCATCGACATTCTGGAGCGAGGCATTGCGCTGTCGCCGGTCCACGAAGTCCTGATCGAAGAAAACGTGCTGGGGTGGAAGGAATTCGAGCTCGAGGTGATGCGCGATCTGGCCGACAACGTCATCATCATCTGCTCCATCGAGAATTTCGACCCCATGGGCGTCCACACCGGTGACTCGATCACGGTGGCGCCCGCGCAGACGCTCACCGACCGCGAATATCAGATGATGCGCGACGCCGCTATCCGTTGCCTGCGCGAGATCGGCGTGGAGACCGGCGGATCGAACGTCCAGTTCGCCATCCACCCGCATACCGGGCGCATGGTGATCGTCGAGATGAACCCGCGCGTTTCACGCAGCTCGGCTCTGGCCTCGAAAGCCACGGGATTTCCCATCGCCAAGATCGCGGCGAAGCTGGCCGTGGGCTACCGTCTGGATGAGATCCGCAACGACATCACCAAGACCACGCCCGCTTCGTTTGAGCCCACGCTCGATTATGTAGTGGCGAAGATTCCTAAGTGGCAGTTCGAAAAGTTCCCCGGCGCCGATCCGACGCTGGGAACGCAAATGAAATCCGTAGGCGAGGTGATGGCCATTGGCCGCACCTTCAAAGAGGCGCTATGGAAGGGCATCCGCAGCCTCGAGACCGGCAAGGCGTTCGGCTCGGAAGCATTCGACCGCGAACTCATTCCGCAGAAACTCATTACGCCGACACCAGACCGGCTGGGTTACATCCGGTTCGCGTTCCAATGCGGATACACCGTCGAACAAGTTCACGAGAGGACCGCGATCGACCCATGGTTCCTCGAGCAGATCCGTGAGGTGGTAGAGTTCGAGGGCGGGCTGAAACGGGTTGCGCTTGCCACCGTGTCCCGTGAGCAGCTAGAAAGCGCCAAGCGCTACGGCGTCTCGGACGCGCAGATTGCCCAGACCTGGAACGTGAGTGAGCTGTCCGTGCGCGCGCGCCGCAAGGAACTGGGAATCAGCGCCGTCTTCAACCGCGTGGACACGTGCGCCGCCGAATTCGAGAGCTTCACGCCATACCTCTATTCCACCTATGAATCCGCATGTGAAGCCGCGCCGGTCGATCGCAAGAAGGTCATGATCCTGGGCAGCGGTCCCAATCGCATTGGCCAGGGTATCGAGTTCGATTACTGCTGCTGCCACGCGTCGTTCGCGCTGCAGGCGGAAGGCATCGAGTCGATCATGGTCAACTGCAACCCCGAGACCGTGTCCACGGATTACGATACCAGCGACCGGCTCTACTTCGAGCCGCTGACCCTCGAGCACGTGTTGAACATCTATGACACCGAAAAGCCGGACGGGGTGATCGTGCAGTTCGGCGGGCAGACGCCGCTGAATCTCGCGATACCGCTCAAGAATGTCGACGTGCCTATCATTGGGACCGATCCCGAAAACATTGATCTCGCCGAAGACCGCAAGCGCTTCGGGCGCCTGCTAGCGGACCTCGGGATTCCTTGCCCCGAAAACGGGACGGCCACGAGCGTCGAGGAAGCCTGCGCAGTCGCAAAGCGCATTGGCTACCCGGTACTGGTGCGGCCAAGCTACGTTTTGGGCGGCCGCGCCATGGTGATCGCCTACGATGAGGAGACCGTGCGCCAGTACATGCGGGAGGCCGTTACCTTCTCGCAGGAACGGCCTGTGCTGATCGACCGCTTCCTCGAGGACGCCACGGAAATCGACGTCGACGCGCTCGCCGATTTGGAGAACGTCCTCATCGCCGGCGTGATGGAACACATCGAAGAGGCCGGCGTGCACTCGGGTGACAGTTCCTGCGTCCTACCGCCGATGTCGCTCGCGCCGAAAGACGTGGCGACCATCGAGGACTATACGGTACGCCTAGCCCTCGCGCTAAAGGTAATCGGCCTGATGAACGTGCAGTACGCCATCAAGGACAGCGTGGTCTATGTCCTCGAAGTGAATCCACGCGCATCGCGAACCGTGCCCTATGTGAGCAAAGCTACCGGAGTACCGCTGCCCAAAGTCGCGGTCGGCCTGATGCTGGGGCGTAAGCTGCGCGATCTGACACACTTGACGTGCGGCATTGCCTCCGGCCGGCTGCCGGTACCGCAGCGTTTCGTGAAATCGCCCGTTTTTCCATTCAACAAATTCCCCGGAGCGGACCCGGCGCTCGGCCCGGAAATGCGCTCCACCGGCGAAGTGATGGGTGTGGGCGAGAATTTCGGCGAGGCGTTCGCCAAAGCGCAATTGAGCGCGGGCACGCCGCTTCCGGAGAGCGGCACGGTGTTCATTAGCGTTAACGACCGTTATAAACCCGAGGTCGTGCAGGTAGCGCGTCGTTTTGGCGAGTTGGGCTTCAGCTTGGTGGCCACGCGCGGCACCGCCGCGGTCCTCGAAGCCGCTGGCTTGCGCTGCAAGGTGATCTTCAAAGTCAACGAAGGCCGGCCGAACGCCGTCGATCAGCTCAAGGCCGGCGCCATCCAGCTGGTCATTTATACCGCCACCGGCGCTCTGTCCTTCTCCGATGAAAAAGCCATCCGGCGCAGCGCCATCCTGTTCCGCGTGCCCTGTATCACCACATTGAGCGGTGCGCGGGCCGCGGTGGAAGCCATCGCGGCGCGCCAACGCGACCCGATCCGCGTGTGGAGCCTGCAACAGATTCACGAGGCGAAACGAACCGCGGTTTAGATTATTAAAACGGCTCTTTGGCAAACCAAGGATTCGGCGCTCTAACAGAAACGGGGCGCTGGAAGGCGCCCCGCTGGGACAGGCGCGAGGCCTGTGCCGCGTCGAAAAGATTTGACCCTGTGTTGTGACCTTCTTGGTCCCCTTCTCATCGGGGCATCCGCTAACGTATCACACCACACAAACCGCAGTCTACAAAGGCTATAATCAACAGACTTATTCCGGGTTGACGGTGCATTTTCAAACGTTCGATGATGACTATCTTCGGCGGTTGCGGGATGGCGATTCCCAGGTGGAGCAGCATTTTGCCAGTTATTTCGGCGAACTGATCCTTCTGAAGTTGCGGCATCGGGTGCGCACGCGGCAGCTGATGGAAGACATCCGGCAGGAGACCCTGTGCCGCGTGCTGCGGGCCGCGCGCGAAAAGAACGAAGTTGCGGACGCCAGGAAACTCGGCGCGTATGTCTGCGGCGTTTGCAATTACGTAACTCTCGAACTCACTCGCGGCGAGAACAAATACGAAGCGGCCGAGCGCGAGTTCGACGAGCGCCCCGACCCCACTCAGGACGACCCGGACGCGCCACTGATCAACGAGGAGCGCCGCCGCGACGTGCAGACGACTCTGGCAGAGCTTGATGACCGGGACCGTGACCTGTTGCGCGCCGTATTCCTGGAGGAACTGAGCTCCGACGAGGTTTGCCGACGCTTCCATGTGGAACCCGGATACCTCCGTGTGCTGGTTTTTCGGGCGAAAGCCCGCTTCCGGCAGGCCTACGCGCGCAGGGCAGGAGCGACAAGATGAAACGGTCCGCCATGGTAATTCACTATATAGGCAGGGAGCTTTGGGTTGATGGATCATGAGACCGCTGTCCAACTCCAGGCGGCGGAGCGCTACGTCCTGGAGGAATTTTCGCCGAAAGAGCGGGCGGATTTCGAGGAGCACTTTTTTGGATGCCCCGGGTGCGCCGACGAGGTCAGGTCCGCAACCCTCCTGGCCGCCAACACTAAAGTTGTATTGAAAGAGGCCGTTCTCGATGAGACGAACGCGCGCAAGGCCGCGGAGGAGCGCACCGGCCGCCGTAACCGGGTGCGGCTTTTCTGGCCTCTGACCGCCTCAGCCGCGCTCAACTTTGCACTGTTAGCCGCTTTTGGGCTGGCGCGCTGGCATCCGGCTGATCTGCCGGGCAGCGGGATCGAGCCGCAGTTCTATCGTTCTTTCGGTGTTCCGGCCGCATCGCGTTCCGCGATTGCCAGTTTTTCTCTGCCGGCGGGCAGCCATTTCTTCGGCGCCCGGTTCGACTTGATGCCGGGCCAGCATTTTGAGCGTTTCGAATATCAAATCCTGGATTCCGCGGGCACTGCCCGGTCCGGGCGATCGTTGGCATCACCCGGGGGCGAAAGCTCCGAGATGGAGTTGGCGGTGCCTGTCGCCTCTCTTGGGCCGGGCGAGTATGTGCTCGTGCTCCGTGGCAGCCAGCAAGGCCAGGTTACCGAAATTTCACGAGCGCGCTTCTCGATCCAGCGCTAGAAACAGGAGGCAATCGTGGCCACTCCGACCAGCCAAATGAGACGGATGGACAAATACGTTTACAGTGCGCGAGCCGTCGCCGCACATTTCCGTTTTACGAACGGCCATCCCGACTTCGGCGACGAATACACGCTCACGTATCACAGCGAGGCGCCCGGCGAGGTGCAGAGAGACACGGGTAGCCGCAGCGGTCCGGAAATCTCATTCACGAACAGCTCCGTACACATCTCTTGCGTGAAAGGTGACGGCGTGTATACGACAGTCGTCCGGTCGACCTTACAGAGTCTCAACGTGAACGATGTCCTGACCGTCGATTCTATCGAGTGTGGCCTGGTGACGGTCTACCGTGAGGAGTGGTATGGCGATCCGGCCCGGCCCAGGCGTGCACGCGTAATTCCGCTGCCGGCGGTGATCCAGAACCTGCAGATCCATGGCGTGCCGTTCCGCCCGGGCGAGGAACTGCGTCTGCCCGAACATTTCAGTGACGATGATGCTCGCAGAGCAAGGTACCTGCACGGCGAGGGGCCGGAAATTGAACCGGTGGGCGTTTCACCAGTGCCGGGACGGCGTGTGGCAACTTCGCGCGGCGACATCGAGGTTTCCGCCGATACGCGTAGAATCACGATTCCCAAGTTTGGTATCGTTGACTTCGCGGATTGGATGTGGCAACCACCCGATACTCGGACCCCGGCACGCACTGCCCAGTCGGTGCAGATGATCCGCCTCGATCTGAAGAATCCGGGGTCGGGCGGCGCGTCCCGTGTCTCGGGCAACGGCAGCCCGTTCGGCAGCTAGCGTCGCCGCTGATTATCGCGATCCTTCTGTTCGGCGCCTGCCACCAATTTCCCAGGCCGTCTCCTGAAGCTCTTTACAACACCGCCGAGCAGGCGCGGCGTCAGGGCGAGCTTCCAGCGGCCCTCGAACAAACGGCCCAGGGCCTCAGGGTATGCGCTGGCCTCCACGATACGGTCTGGGCTCCGAAGCTGCATCTCTTGAGAGCCGAGATTTTGCTGATGCAAAATCGAGCCAGCGACGCCAGGCCTCTGATTGAGAATCCACCTTCCGGCATACAACAATCCGATGAATTGAAGGCGCGCCTGACGATGGATCAGGCGGAGTTGCAGAGACAATCCGGACAGCCGGATGAAGCGCGCAAGCTGTTCACGCAGGCTCGGGACGTGGCTTCCCAGGCAGGCGCTCTGGCCTTGCTGGCCAGGATCGAGCTGAAACGCGGCGAGCTGCTCGCCGATTTCGATGAAGCCGACGCCGCCTTTCGACGGGCGCTCGATATTGCCCGGAGCCAGCGTGACGATTACCTCGCCGCAGGAGCGCAAGGCAACATGGGCTATATCCGCCTGGTGCGCTTTCGTTACGACGAAGCCATCCCCTGGCTCGAAGCCGCGGACCGCGCGGCACAAAACATTCCCTCCAAATTCGTGCATGAGAAATGCCTCGGCAATCTCGGCTGGTGCTACTTCCGCCTGGGCCAGTTGGACCGCGCTCTGGACCTCTACGCCAAAGCCGAAAGAATTGCCGCCGAAACCGGGCTGGCCGGCGATCAGCAGCGCTGGCTGGGCAACATCGGAAGTATCTATCTTGCGCGCAAGGTATTCGATCAGGCCGCTTCTTACTACCGGCGAGCGTACGATATCGCGCAGCGTGTTGGCGACCGGACGTACGTCGCCACCTGGCTGAACAACATCACGCGGGTCCACGTCGATCAGGCTCATTGGGACCAAGCGGAAGAATCGGGCCGCCGCGCCCTGGCGGTGGTAGAGCACGCGCCCGATGGAAAGTGGGTGGAAGCGTATACGCGGCTGAATTCCGGATTTGTCGCGGCAGCCCGCTCGCGCCCGTCGGAAGCTGAGGAGGATTTCCGGCATGCCATCCGGCTGGCCGAGTCGGAACATCAGCCGAACGTTGCCTGGCAGGCCCACTCGGGTCTGGCCGCGCTCTATCAATCCCGGAAGCATCTGGCGGCCGCGGGCAAAGAATACGCCGCGGCCATGGATCTGCTGGATCGCGAATGGCTGGCTCTCGGACGGGACGAATCCAAGATCACGTTTCGCGCCTATCTGGCGAGCGTTTACCAGGATTACGTAGATTTTCTCTCCCGGCAAAACCAAAAGGAAAGAGCGCTGGAGGTGGCCGAATCCTCGCGCGCGCGGCTGTTGGCGCAACAACTCGAGGGCGGGTCCGGGCTGCCACATTTTCGGGCCGCGGAAGCGGTGCAATTGGCGCGCGTGACCCACACAGCACTGCTTTCTTACTGGCTGGCGCCGGAACGATCCTATGTCTGGGCGGTAACCGCAAATGGCGTTTCGGAATTTGTGCTGCCTGGCGATTCCATGATCAATACGCTGGTTGAACAGCACCGGCGAGCCATCGAGGGCCTGCAAGATCCACTCTCAGCCGGCAGCACAGCGGCGCGCGAGTTGTATCAAACACTAGTGGCTCCCGTCGAACCACTGGTGCATTCGGCCGGACAGGTGATCATTGTCCCCGACGGGAGCCTGCATGCACTGAACTTCGAGACTCTGGTGGTGGACACGGCCAAGCCACACTACTGGATCGAGGACGCCACCGTCGCCCTGGTCCCGTCGCTGGCCATCCTGCGCGCGAAACGGCCGCTGCCCGCGCGGGAGCCGCGGCTGCTGGTGGTTGGCGATCCGCTGCCGGCTGACCCCGCATATCCGCCCCTACCGCATCTGAAAGCTGAAATCCGCACCATCGCCGCCGATTTTCCAGAAACGGACCGCGCAGTCTATACCGGCGCGCAAGCCTATGCGGAACACTTTCGCGAAGCCGGCCCGGCCGCTTTCTCCGCAATTCATTTCGCGGCGCATGCCAGCGCCAACGACGAAAGCCCGCTCAATTCCGCTATCATCCTTTCGCCGCATGAGAGCAAGTACAAGCTCTATGTCAGCGACGTGGCCGGCCTGCACCTCGAACCGGACGTGGTCACCATTTCCGCCTGCCGTAGCGCCGGTGCGAAAGCGTATTCGGGCGAGGGATTGATCGGCTTTGCCTGGGCGTTTCTGGAAGCCGGTGCGCACAACGTGGTGGCCGGAATCTGGAATGTGGACGACGCGGCGGCCCCGCTGCTCATGCAGGAGTTCTACAAAGGCTGGCGCGCGCACGGCAATTCCGCGGTGGCGCTGCGCAACGCCAAGCTCAAGGTGATGCGCTCCGGCGGAGCTTTCAGGAAGCCTTACTACTGGGGGCCGTTCGAAATCTTCACGCGTCAGGCCACGCGCTCGGCGATAGACTTGGCCTGGAGAAACAACAACAGATAATCCGGCCCGCCGGCTTTCGAATCCGTGCCCGACATGTTGAATCCGCCGAACGGATGCGCGCCGACCATGGCGCCGGTGCACTTGCGATTCAAATAGAGATTCCCCACAAAGAATTTGTCGCGCGCCTCGCGGATATGCTCGGGGTTGTTGGAGTACAAGGCGCCGGTCAGGCCGTATTGCGAGTCATTGGCCAGCGCCAGTGCCTGTTCGAAGTCCTTCGCCTTTGTCACGGCCAGCACCGGCCCAAAAATTTCTTCCTGGAAAATGCGCGCGTCGGATCTGACGTCGGCAATGACGGTGGGTTGGATGAAATAGCCGTCTCCGGGAGCGGTTGCGCCGCCGGTCACGGGCTTTCCTTCCTTCGACCCAATATCGATGTATTGCAGGATCGTGCGCCGCGCGCCGTCGCTGATCACCGGACCCATGTAGTTCCCCGGATCTTCCGCCGGGCCCACAGTGAGCGCCTCGGTCTTCTTCTTCACCCGGTCGAGAAACGCGTCGTACACACGCTCGTCGACGATGGCGCGCGAACAGGCCGAGCACTTCTGACCTTGATAGCCGAACGCCGACGCCACCACGCCATCCGCAGCCTTTTCCAGATCGGCATCGCTATCCACAATGATGGCGTCCTTACCGCCCATTTCGGCGATCACGCGCTTGATCCACCGCTGACCCGGCTGCGTCTTGGCGGCCAGCTCGTTGATGCGCAGCCCCACGTCGCGCGACCCGGTGAATGCAATAAAGCGCGTTTTCGGGTGGGCGACCAGCAGATCTCCGATGGCTGACCCGCTGCCCGGCAGGAAGCTGAACGACCGATCCGGGAACCCGGCTTCGAGCAACAGTTCCGCAAACTTCGCCGCCACCGTCGAGGTCTCGCTCGAGGGCTTGATCACCACGGTGTTGCCCGTCACCAGCGCGGCCACCGTCATACCCACGAGAATCGCCAGCGGAAAATTCCACGGCGGAATCACGATACCCACGCCCAGCGGCAAGTAGCGCATCTCATCTTTTTCGCCCGGCATCTGTACCACCGGCTGCGGGCCGCTGAGCCGCGCCATCTCGCGCGCGTAATACTCGCAGAAGTCGATGGCTTCCGCCACGTCCGCGTCGGCCTCCGGCCAGGTCTTGCCGGCCTCGTAAACTAGCCACGCGTCAAACTCGAATTTGTGCTCGCGGATCAGACGCGCCGCGGCCAGCAGTTTGCGAATGCGGTCCGCCGCGATTGTCGCGCTCCATTCGGCGAAGTAGGCGTATGCCGATTCGACAGCGCGCGCGGCCAGTTCGGGCGTAGCCTTTTGATGAATCCCGACCACTTGCAAAGGGTGCGAGGGATTCAGCGAGCGCAGCTTTTCAGCGGTCTTGATGCGCTCGCCGCCCACCAGCACGTCGTACTCGCGGCCGAGTTCGGCGTGTACTTTTTCGAGAGCGGCTTCCATGGAGCGCCGGTTCGCCGGTACGGAAAAGTCGGCCAGGGGCTCGTTTCGAAATTCGGCTAATGATCGAGAGATGGCACTCATACTGTCAAGGTAAGACAGGCATTGCTGCCTGTCCATTGTCTGTCATTGCACAGGGGACCGCCGAGAACGTCTGCCCGCTCTTTTCGATCCGCGCAAACGCGACCTGCGGATCGTGTCCGAATCCGCACACCCACGCCCCATTCGCCGCATCGGTCAACCAGCGGGTCTTATTGTCGATGGCTTCGAGCGGAAACAAGTCAAACGCCGCAACCCAGGAAGGCGTGACATGCGCTGCTGTTGGAATCAGGTCGGAGAAAAAGCAAAAAGTCCGCCCCGCCGACCGCGCCGTCACCACGGACATATCGCGATTGTGCCCCGGCGCGTGCTTGATTTCAATACCGGGCGCGACTTCGAAATCGGCGTCCACCAACTGCATCCGCCCCGTCTCGACCAGCGGATCGTAGTTGGCATCGATGTAGCTGACGCTGTCGCGGATATGCCGCGTGTGCGCGTGCTCCCATTCCCCGCGCCGCGTGTAGTACCGGGCGCGCGGAAATGCAGGCTTCGCGCCGCCATTCGACAGAAAGGTATTCCCGCCGCAGTGATCGAAGTGTAGGTGGGTATTGATAACGATGTCGACGGATTCGGGATCAATACCCTGGGCCGCAAGCGTCTCCGGCAGGCCGGGCGCGGCATCCGGTATTTTCATCCGTTCACGCGCTTTTGGATCGGGCTTGTCGCCGGCACCTGTTTCGATGAGAATCGAGTGCTCACCGGTCCGGATCACATAGCAATTGAACCCCATGCGGACGCGGTTCAGTTCGTCCGAATGAAATTTCTTGCTCCAGAGGGTTTTAGGGACGACACCGAACATCGCGCCGCCATCCCACCAATAGAACCCGGCGCGCACCTGAGTGATTTCAAAATCACCCAGCGCCACACGGGACATGATTTTCGGGGCGGTGTCAGCCGCGAACGAGCCGCCGACCGCGCTCGAACAGATCAGCCGCATCGTCGGCAATCTGCTTGCCCTTGTCGTAAATTTCCCGGCCCTTGTCGAATACTTCCTTGCCGGTTTCCGACAAAGCTTCTTTTCCCTCGTCCTTCTTCTTGTTGATGAAATCGCGCGTTTCTTTTCCCGACTTGGGGGCATACAGCAGCGCCACCGCACCGCCCAGGACTGCGCCGGCTACAAACCAGCCCAGCTTCCCGCTTTCTTCACGTTCTGCCATCTGTTCCTCCTGAATACCTATCCATTCCATTTTACTGTATCTAGGGGTGCGTTATGCTATAAATTGAACCCCTTATGACACCGGACCCGGAGCCTTTCGAAGTCGACCCATCACACGCTTTAGATTTGGTGACGCTGTTCAGCTCCGCCAATCACGACGCCGAGATGGAAGCCAACGCCATCCACGGCGTGCTCGAAGCCAACGGTATCACGTCCCTTGTGGTGGGCGCGCCGCAGATTCACTCACTTGCATTCCAGGTGCAGGTGCCCAGGGCGAACCTCGAGGAAGCCGAGCGGGTGCTCGCGGAAGCGAAAGCGGCCGGTCCCGCAGCCGCCGTCGAGGCTGAGCGCGCCACCGAAGACGCCGGCTAAAATCCAGTAACTGTTTCGGCCTGCACATGCTGCCCGTCGGTGCGGATCGTAATGGCTCCCATCTGGTCTGTCCGTAATATCTCAACATTTGCCTGCCTCAATCTTTGGATAACGTCGGCGTGCGGGTGACCGTAGAGATTCTCGAAGCCCGCCGAGATAATGGCGAACGCCGGATGAGTTGCATCGAGAAACGGCTCGCTGGTCGACGTCTTGCTCCCGTGGTGGGCGACTTTGAGCACGTCGCTGCGCTCGACAGCGTTAGCGGTCAAAATCCGGGACTCGATCTGTTTTTCCATGTCGCCGCTCAGCATCAGGGAGCGCCGGCCATAGGTTAGCCGCAGTACCAGCGAATCGTTATTGCGCGGCGCCGCAGCCGGCCGATAATCCACGGCCGGGGCCAGGACTTCGAACCTGGCGCCTCCATAGTCGAATGGCTTGCCTTGTACGAGCGGCACGATTCGCACATGCAGTTGCCCGGCTTTGCGGCGAACTGCATCCCACCCCGGGCTATCGGGTGTTGCGCCGGTCCATAACTCTTTGACGTGAAAATTTTCCAGCACCGCAGCCAGGCCGCCCATATGGTCGTCATGCGCGTGCGAGAGCGCCACGACGTCCAGCTGGCGGATGGAGCGGCTCCAGAGGTATGGCGATACCACGTCCTCGCCGATGTTCAGGTTGGTCCGGACGCGTTTGCCAAACGACGCGATGCCTCCCGCGTCCACCAGCATCAGCTTGCCGGCCGGCAGCGCGAGAAAAATACTGTCGCCCTGACCTACGTCGATGGCCGTCATCTCCAGTTCACCCCGGTGGACCCTTGGTGCGAACGGGTGCCAGATCAAAAGCACCAGCAGCGCTGCCAGGGCCGTCACCGACGCCAGGCGCAGGACGTGCCACACGGATCTTCCCCGCAATCGCCCCAGCAATGCAACCGCAATCAGCGCGGCGGCGATGCCGGCGGCCAGCCAGACGGGCGGGCTTGGAATGCGCCAGGCCGGCTCCCAGTGCGCGTGCCACGCCGCTGCCGACTGCGAGAGCGCCAGCAACCATCCGGCGATCTTCGCCGGTACGCTCCAGCCGGTGAACACGGCCACGAATCCCACGGGCACCACCAAACCCAGTAGCGGCACGATAATCGCGTTGGCCGACAAACCGGAAAACGAGACGCGGTGGAAGTAGACCGCCATGGGCAGCGCCAGGCCGATTTGAATCACGGCTGAGGTAAGCGCCAGCTCGTAGAAGTAGAAAACCAGCCGCACCACGAATGCGACGATGGCTCGGCAATACTTCACTGGCACACGCGTCCAGAGCTGCAAGGTTTCGGCAAGCAGCCGCATCTCCACGCGAAACTGCGCCGCGCGCGGATCGAGCCGCAGGCCGCGGTCGCCGTCGCCAAGATCAGCGAGCCCCTTTGCCAGCGGCCCTGACGTCCGCTCGACCAAGGGCACGGCGAATGCCGCGATAAAGCCCACGGCCAGGAACGAAAGCTGAAAGCTGGCGTCGAATATTTGCTCGGGATCCAGCACCAAAAAAACAATGGCCACCGCCGCCAGTAGGTTCATGATGCGCGACTCGCGGTAGAACAGGCGCCCGATCATGAACAGCGTGAAACCTGCGGCCGAGCGCACCACTGGCGCCTGCCATCCCGTTACCAGCGCGTAAAGCCAGCTCGCCAGCACCGTCAGCAGGTCCGCCGGCATGGGGGGAACGAAACATATCCGCAGCAGAAACAGCAGAAACGCCGCCAATACTGCCACGTGCGCGCCCGAAATCACCAGCGCATGGAATGTGCCCGTCGAGCGGTACTCCTCGGTCCAAACTTTGTCCAGCTTCGCCGTCTCGCCGATCAGGATAGCCTGCATCATCCCGGTTTCGTAAGGCTGGTTCGCGTAGAGCCCTTCCAGGCGGTCGAGCGAGGCCGTGCGCAACCAGTAAATCGCGCTCATGAACCGCCAGCCACAGCGCCCCGGCAGGATCTTGATGGGAGCCGTTGCGCGCGCCGACGCCGTCCAATAGATGCCCTGGCGCGCCAGGTAATGCACGTAATCGAATTCGCCAGGATTATTGAAATTGTGCGTGGGCCGCACGCGCGCATCAAATTCCACGCGCTGTCCATAGCGCAGCACCGGGGGCTGCTTTCCCTCCGGTATGTATAGGCTCACACGCACACGTGCACCCGGCTCCAGTTCCAGCACGAAATGATCCCGGTCCGCCGAAATGGCCGAAGGCTCAACCACGCAGCCGGTGAGAATCAGCAGCGCGCCTTGAGTATCCATCTGCGGCGCGGGGGGCATGCGATGCGCGACCGCGACCAGCGCTCCCGCCACGACCAGAGCGATTAAGGTGCTGGCACTCGCCAAGACGCGTGCCCGCCGCCACAGGCAGATCAGACTCAGGATGACGTACGCCGCGATGACGGCCCCGAGCTCGCGCGTTTCAAATGGAACCAGACGCGATAGGAGGATTCCCGTGGCAATGGCAGCCAGAGGCGCGAGAAGTGGATCTCGCAAGTGGATGTGCTATTCATAGCGCACGGCAGCCACCGGGTCAATCTGCGCCGCAGGCTTGGGGGGAGTATATCGCTCAGGGATTCCCGCCGCCCGCCTGCGTACTGCCGTGATGCTGTGAGGCCGCGACAATTTCGTCGGCTATCGCCTGAGGAGCGTCGACATTGTCCATTTCGAGCCGGCTTGTTTCACCCGAGGTCTCGATCGAAATGTCGCCCACGCCCAGCATGCGCTGACCAAGCGACTGGTCCACGCGCACGTCCTGCACTTTCGAGAGTTGAATATTTCGGGTGGTCTTCGAAAGCAGGCCCGCCTCGTATCGCAACTTATCGCCGGCGATGGTCATCTTCACGGACTGCCGGCGGATGTGGCGGCGGATGGGAAACAGAAGGCCCAGCGCGGCCACTGCCGGCAACCACGGCGTGCCCGCCACCGGCGACCCGGGCGTGGCCGCTACCGGCGACGCGGGCGTGGACGCCACCGGCGACGCGGGCGTGGACGCCGCCGGCGACCCGGGCGCGGCCACTGGCGGCGACTCGGGCGGTTGGTCCTTCGGCATCAGGTACTTGACGTGAACCACCACTGCCGCGACGATTACCAGCACGGCCAGAAGATAGGCCGCCTTGACCTGCTTCATGCTCGGACGAATCACTCGATCAGCCATGGCTCAACTCCCTGGCGCGCGGCCGAGCACCATTATAGTGAATGCGTTCGACCAGAAACGTCCCCGCCCCAGACCAGCCCCACAAAGCGCACCAACCGCTCGCCCCGCCTGTTAAAATTGTGTTCTAGCCCCCATCCATGGAAAACAAAGAGATTGCGCGCGTGCTCTGGGAGACCGCCGATCTGATGGAGATCGCGGCTGAGGACTCGTTTCGCATCCGCAGTTACCGCAACGGCGCCACCGCCATCGAGGGGCATCCGGAGCGCGTTATCGATATCCTGCGCGATCCCAACCGCAAGATCACCGAAATTCCGGGCATCGGCAAGGGGCTCGCGGCAGTGCTCCAGGAGATCGTGGATCGCGGCTCCTGCGAGCGTCGCGACCTGCTGCTCCAGAAATTTCCAGTGGCCTCGCTCGAATTTTTGAAAATCCAGGGCCTGGGACCGAAGGGCATCGCGCTCATCTTCGAGCATTACCGGATCAACACCATGGATGAGCTCGAGCAGCTTTGCAAGGAGGAGAAATTGCGCGAACTGCCGCGCATGGGCGCCAAGCTCGAAGAGAAAGTGCTGCGGTCGATCGCGCAGTACCGCATGCGCACGGGCCGCTACCTGCTCAGCTACGCAACTGAAACCGCCGGCGAGCTGAAGCGATACCTGGGCGAGCTAGAAGGCATCGAGGACATCACGGCGGCGGGCAGCCTGCGTCGCGGCAAGGAGACGGTGGGCGATCTGGATCTGCTGGTTACGGGCCCTAACGCTACGACGGTGCTCGAACGTTTCCTGGCCTATCCGCGCGTTCATGAAGTGCTGAGCCGCGGAGCCAATAAGGCTAGCGCCAAAATCGGCCGCGAACGCCTGCAGGTGGATGTGCGCGCGCTGCCGCGCGAAACCTACGGCGCCGCCATGCAGTATTTCACCGGCAGCAAGGAGCACAACGTCGCCGTGCGGACGCGCGCGGTGAAGATGGGGTTCAAGCTCAGCGAGTATGGCCTGTTTCGCGCTGAGAGTGATGCGCGCGTGGCTGGCGAAACCGAAGAGGAAGTCTACAAGGCGCTGGGCCTCGCTTGGATACCGCCCGAGCTGCGCGAGAATTCGGGCGAGATCGAAGCCGCCGCCGAAGGCCGGATCCCGAATCTCGTGGAATTGAAAGATATCCGCGGCGATATCCACATGCACACTACCGAAACCGACGGGCGCGCGTCTCTGGAGGAAATGGCCGCAGCCGCGAAAAACCTGGGGTATGAGTACGTTGCCATTACCGACCATTCGAAAGCCATCGCCATGGCCAACGGTCTGGATGAGCAGCGCGCCGTCGCCTTCGCCCGCCAGGTGCGCGAGATGAATCAGGATGGGCTGGGCATACGCGTCTTCTCGGGTCTGGAATGCGACATCATGAAGGATGGCGCGCTCGATCTCGCTGACGATGCGCTGGCCGAGCTGGACCTGGTGATTGGCAGCGTGCACAGCCTGATGAATATGGAAACCACGGAAATGACCGACCGCCTGCTGCGCGCGCTCGAGTGTCCGCACCTGAAGGTTTTGGGCCACCCGACGGGCCGCCTGCTGATGCAGCGCGAGCCGTTCCCCTTCGATTTCGACCGCATTGTGAGCCAAGCCGTGAAGCGCAACGTGCGCTTCGAGATCAATGCCAGCCCCGAGCGGCTGGATCTGAACGGGACGCTCGTACGTACGGCCAAGTCGCGCGGCGCGAAGTTTACGGTTTCCACCGACGCGCACCACCCGAAACACCTGCACAATATGTGGTACGGTGTCGTGACCGCCCGCCGCGGATGGCTCGGGCCGGAAGACATCCTCAATACGCTGCCCGTGGAGAAATTTCGCGAAGCCATTCGCGCCAACTGAGAAGCTATGAGATATCTTTTTGCGATCGTGATTTTACTTTGTGCGGTGCTGCAAGCCGCGCAACCGGTGATCCCCATCGAGAAATACTCGCTCAAAAACGGCATGCGCGTGATTCTTTCGCGCGACAATGCCGTTCCCGTGGTCACTATCTACATGATTTTCGACGTGGGCGCCCGCGCCGAAGAGAAAGGCCGCACGGGCTTTGCCCACTTATTCGAGCACATGATGTTCGAGGGCTCGGCCCACGCGCCCAAAGGAACGCACTTCAAGACGGTTGAATCGAACGGCGGCTCGCTCAACGGCTCCACCCATCCCGACTACACGGACTACTTTGAAGTGCTGCCCTCGAACAAGCTGGCCGTCGCTCTGTGGCTGGAAAGCGACCGCATGCGCAGCCTGGACATCACGTCCGAGAACCTCACCAACCAGAAAGAAGCCGTGAAGCAGGAACGCCGCCTGAGCTTCGATAACCGGCCCTACGCCACCGCCATCGTCGACCACTGGCCGCAGATCGCGTTCCAGAACTGGCACAACTCGCACTCGCTCATCGGGTCGTTCGAAGATCTCAACGCGGCATCCGTCGATGATGTAGCCAGGTTTTTCAAGACGCACTACGCGCCGAACAACGCCGTGATGGTGATCGTGGGCGACATCCAGATTCCCGCCGCCAAGAAGCTCATTGAAGATTATTTCGGCGATATTTCCGCGCAACCGAAACCCGAGCGGCCGGACCTGAGCGAGCCTGCCGATTTCAAAGCCCGCTCCGAGGTCTATCACGACCAGCATGCGCGCGTACCCGGCGTGATCATCGGTTACCCGGCCCCGGTGCGTCATTCGCCCGACTTTTACGCGCTGGGCATGGTCGATGTCGTGCTAACCGGCGGGCCCAGCTCGCGCTTCCAGCTCGACCTGGTGAAGGGAAAAGAATCCGTCATCCAGCACCAGTCCGAGATCGGCTGGCCATTCGCTTCGACCACCGATTACAAGAACCCCGGCGACTACGCCATGTTCCTGCTCTACAAGCCCAACTTCACGCCAAAGCAGATTGTCGATCAGGCGCAGGCTGAAATCGCCAAGATCCAGAACGAAGGCGTGGATCCCAAAGAGCTCGAACGGTCGCGGACGCTGCTGCGCTCGGAGCGGATTACTTCTTTGCAGAGTTCGCTGCGCCGCGCGCAATTGCTGGGGCAATACGAAATCCTGGATGGCGCACCGGAGTTGATCAACACCGATATGGAGAAATTTCTGGCCGTCACCTCCGCCCAGATGCAGGCCGCGGCGAAAAAATATCTGACGCCTGAGCGGCGTTCCGTGCTCGAAATTCTGCCGGCGCCGCCCAAGCCGGAAAGCGCCCCGGCGCCCGCGCCCAAGGAGAGCAAGTGATGCCCAAATCCGCTTTTGCAATCTTATTCACAGGGACGATACTGATGGCCCAGACAATCGATCGCACCCAACCACCCGAGACGCCGCCGATCCCACAGTTCAAGATGCCGCCGGTCCACGAGACGAAGTTGCCCAACGGCCTATCGGTCGTCATGCTGGAAGACCCACGCTTTCCGCTGGTCAGCGTACGGCTGAGCTTCCAGGCCGGCTCGAAATTCGACCCCAAAGACATGCCGGGCCTCGCAGGGATGGTAGCCGGCTTGCTCACGCAGGGTACCAAAACACGCTCGTACCGCGATCTTGCCGAAGAGCTCACCTCCATCGGGGCATCGTTGAACGGGAACGCGTCGCCCGACGTGCTCACCTTGGGCGGCAGCGTGCTCGCGGAGAACACCGCGAAATTGCTCGATCTCACGGCGGATGTCGCGCTCAATGCGAATTTTCCCGAGAATGAAGTGCAGCTGCGTAAGCAGAATCGTAAGCAGGGGCTGCTGGCGCAACGTTCGCAGCCGTCGTTTCTGGCGCGGGAAAAGTTCGATGCCGTGCTGTTCGGCGATCATCCCTACGCCTACATTGCGCCCACCATGGAATCGATCGACCGCATGGATCAGAAGTCCATCGTCCAGTTTCGCGATGCGTTCCTGGTCCCTAACAACGCCGTCCTGCTCCTGGTAGGCCAGTTGCCCGGGCGCGCCGAGACCCTGAAGCTGGTGCGCGAGCGTTTCGGCGCCTGGAAGGAGAAGCCGGTGCCGGCCGCTCCGGCGAAGAATTTTCCGGCAAGCAAGCGCCAGCTCGTGCTGGTAGATCGTCCTGGCTCGGTGCAGGCCGACATTCACATTGGCCGGCTGGCCGCAACGCGCACGGATCCGGATTATTATCCGCTGCTGGTGGGCAACGCCATTCTGGGCGGCGGAGCCAGCTCGCGCCTATTCATCGACGTCCGCGAAAAGCAGGGATTCGCGTATGACGCGCACAGCGAGTTGGATCGCCGCAAAGACGCCGGGGCCGTGGCCGCCGTCACGCAGGTGCGCAATGAAGTCGTCGAGCCCGCTATGGAAGCCGTGCTCGGTCACTTGTCCGCCATGGCCAAGACGCCGGTATCCGCCGACGAGCTGAGCGATGTCAAGAACCACATCAGCGGCACGTTCCTGCTAAGTCTCGAGACGCAAGCCTCGCTGGCCGACCAGGTGGACCTGGTCAAGACTATGGGCCTGCCGAACGACTACCTCGAGATGTTCACCACGCGCGTGCGCTCCGTCGAGCCGGACCAGATCCAGGCGGCGGCGCGCAAATATCTCGCGCCTGAGAACTCCGCGATTGTCGTAGTCGGCGATGCCTCCAAAATCGAGAAGCCGCTCGAAAAGTTCGGCCCGGTACAAGTTGAAAAAGCGAAGTGATGAAAATCATTTCGTCGCGCCGGCGCTACCACAGCAGCGTGTTCACGGTCACTGAAGAACACGCGAAGGATCCGGGTGGATTCGAAATCCGGCGCGCGATCGTGCATCATGCCGGGTCAGCGGTAATGATGGCCGTAGACAACCGGCGCCGCATTCTGCTCGTCCGGCAGTACCGCTTGCCCGCCAAAGCGTATCTGTGGGAGCTGCCCGCGGGCAAAGTCGATCCCGGCGAGAAACCGCTGCAAGCTGCCAAACGCGAGCTCGTCGAAGAGACCGGCTATCGCGCACAGCGGTGGAAAAAACTGGTCTCGTTCTACCCCAGCCCCGGCTACGTGAGCGAGAAGATGACCATCTTTCTGGCGACCGGCCTCACCCCCGGCCCTCCCCAGCCCATGCACGACGAGCGCATCGAGTGCCGCTGGTTTGCCGCGCAGCAACTGGAGCGCATGATCCGCGGCAACAAGATTCAGGACGGAAAAACAATCATCGGCTATTTCCTCTGGAAGAACCTGTAGCGCAGGACGGGTGCCCTCGCGGAAACCTGAAGCTCTAGCCGAGCGACTCGAACACCCGTTCGAACGACCGCACCGTCTCCGCAATATCTTCGTCCGTGTGCGCCGCCGAAACATACAGCCGCCCATCCGGCACCAGATGCAGCCCTTCCTCCAACGCGCGCCGCAACACGCGCTGGAGCATCTGCTGGTCATCGTCCAAGGTGTCGCGATAATCGCACAGCTCCGTTCGCTCGGTAAAATGCAACGACATCGCCGCGCCAAATCCCGTCACTATGAGGGGGATCCTATGCCGGCGCGCCGAGGCTTCGATCCCGGTCATGAGCTTGTGCCCACGCTCGTTCGCCTGCGCAAGCAGCGCGCCGCCGTCCCGCGATAACTCGCCGAGCGCCGCATCCGCCGCCGCCAGCGATACCGGGTTGCCGTTGAATGTCCCACCGAACGAAACGCCGCCGCCGAACATCTGCTCCATGATCTCGCGGCACCCCGCCACCACGCTCAGGGGCAGCCCGCCGGCAACCGCTTTGCCGAAGGTAGCCAAATCGGGCGTCACGCCGTAGAATCCCTGCGCCCCCGAAATGCCCACGCGGAACCCCGTGATCACTTCATCGAAGATCAGCAGCGCGCCATGGCGCCCGCAGATGTCGCGCGCGGTTTCCAGATATCCATCGCGGGGCATTACGCAGCCGCTGTTGCAGAGCACCGGCTCCATGATGGCTGCGGCGATCTCCGGACCGCGCCTGGCAAATACCTGCTCCAGAATCTCCGGCTGGTTCCACGGCGCCACAATGACGTTGTCCGCCGCATTGGCCACCTGTCCCTTCGATGCCAGCACTACGTTGGGATTTTCCAGCGGCCCGGTTTGCTCTCGCGCCGGATGATAGCTCACCAGCGTGCTATCCATCCATCCGTGATAGTGCCCTTCGAATTTGAGAACCAGGTTGCGGCCGGTGTAGGCGCGCGCGAGGCGCATGGCGAGCTGCACGGCTTCGCTGCCGCTCGAAGTAAACGCCACCCGCTCCGCGCAAGGCACGACCTGCTGGATTCTCTCCGCCACCCGAATCTCCAGCTCATGCTGTTCACCGAGCGCGTGAGGCCGATCGGACGCCCGCCGCATGGCGTCCACCATGGCGGGATGGCCGTAGCCCAGGATCATCGGGCCCCAGGCAAGCACGTAGTCGATGTATTCGTTGCCATCCACATCGCGCAGCCGCGCGCCGTGGCCGCCAGCAAAATAAAGAGGGACTGGAAAACTGGCGCGGAACGGGCTGCTCACACCCCCGGCGAGCGATTGCCGCGCGCGCTCCAGCAGCTTCTGCGATGTTGTGAAATGCCTTGTAACGACGGGCGTCAAGCCAACCTCCGAGAGAGTAGCCGGCTACATTCTACCGGATTTTGGCGCTGGCGACGGCCGGCTCACACGTGGTCACCTCAAATCCTCAGCAGCACGCCATTGCCCGTATCTTTCGTATTCCGCACCAGGGCATACACCACGATTGCTGCCAGCACCGGCGCCACGCTTGCGCCGAGCAGGATGGGCGCGAAGGAGTACTTGTCGGTCACCGCGCCGATTGTATACGTCGCCGCGATCGTCACGAACCCGGTCACCATACCCGAGAGGCCGCTCACTGTCGCGACTGATCCGCTCTCGAACAGGTCCGACGGCAGTGTTAGAAAAATGGTCGCACAGGCCGCATATCCCAGCGTCGCAAGCCCGAATTCCGCGATCAGCAGCCAGAGCCGCGTGGTATAAACCGCCGGGATCATGAGTAGCATGAGCGGACCGCAGATCAAAAAGATGATGCGCCGCGCCCTACCCACGCTCCAGCCGCGATGCACGAAAAAACTCGAAAGTCCGCCGCCCACGAAGTTGCCCAGATCGGCGCAGACGAACGGAATCCAGAAACCCATGAGGGTGTCTTCCAATTTGAACCCGCGGCTCACCAGGAACAAGGCAAACCAGTCCGCCACCATATACCAGTACGGATCGAGAATCGCTTTGGTGAGAACAATGCCCCAGGTCTGGCGGTAGCGGATCAGCTGGGAGACGGGCGCGCGCGTTGCGGGCGCGATTTCGTCGGCGCCCGCGCGCGTAGCAAGAATCATGGCCCGCTCGGCATCGCTGATGCGGGGATGATCCTCCGGCCGGTGATAGGTCACGAGCCATGCCAGCAGCCACAAAAATCCGAGCGTTCCCGTGATGAGAAATGCCGGCCGCCACGTCCCAAACGCGTGATAGAGCCAAACGACGAGCGATGGCGCGATCGCCCCGCCGATGGCCGAGCCGCTGTCGAATAGCGCCACCGCGATGCCACGCTCTTTAGCAGGAAACCACTCGGAAACCGCCTTCGTCGCTCCCGGCCAGTTCGCGGCCTCGCCCGCACCCAGCAGAAAACGGAAGATACAGAAACTGCGGAGACCGGTGGCCAGCGAGGTCAGCATGGCCATCACCGAATACCACGCCACCGCCAGACTCAAGCCGCGGCGCGTGCCTAACACATCCACCACGCGTCCACCAACGAACTGGACGATGGCGTAGGAGAGGCGAAACGCAATGACAATCAGTGCGAAATCGCTATTGGTCCAGTGGTATTCGGCTTTGAGATAAGGCGCTAGAACGCTCAGCGTCTGACGGTCGATGTAGTTGATGACGGTGGAGGCGAACAGCAGCCCCCCAATCCACCAGCGCAAGTTGGAAACGATGCGGCGGGGCGGCGCGACGCTGCCGCGATCGCCGCTCGTCGAGTCCATTAATGGCTCACGAGCTCGGGCTCAACCACCTTCTTGTACTTGCACTCCTGGTTGGGACACTGCAGCGTTCCACCCGATTTCAGCCATTTTTCCAGCAGATACGGGCTGCCGCAGTCGGGACACTTTTCCGCCACGGGCTTGGCCCACGTCACGAAATTGCAGTCGGGATAGCGGCTGCATCCGTAAAATGTCTTGCCGCGCTTGGATCGCCGCTCCACCACTTCGCCCTCGTTGCACTCCGGGCATTTCACGCCGATGGTTTTCTGCTTGACATACTTGCAGGTCGGATAATTACTGCACGCCGTGAACTCGCCAAAGCGGCCGTATTTCATCACCAGATTGTTGCCGCACTGGGGGCATTTCTCATCCAGAGCAACATCTGCCTTCTTCTGCGTACCGCCCACCGGCCTCGTGGTCTTGCAGTCCGGATACCCGGTGCAGGCGTAGAACTGACCGAACCGGCCCTTCTTGAGCACCATGGTGCGGCCGCAGTTCTGGCAATATTCCTCGTCGCCCTGCTCGGTCAGGTCAGCGCCATCCACGTCGGGCAGATCTACCGTCACTTCGCGCGTGTTGGTGCATTCCGGATAACCCGTGCAGGCTATGAAGCTGCCGTGCTTGCCCCACTTGATGACCAGCGGTTTGCCGCACTTCTCGCATTTGAGATCAGTGGGCTTCTCCATGCGCTTGATGTCGGTCATGTTCTTTTCGGCGGATTTGAGATCCTTCTCAAAACGGCCGTAGAACTCCGCCATGGCTTCGCGCCAGTCGACTTTGCCCTCCCCGATCTCGTCCAGCTCCTCTTCCATGCGGGCGGTGTACTTCACCTCGAAGATGTCGTTGAAGCTTTCGAGCAGAAGATCGGTCACCACCATGCCCAGCTCGGTCGGCTTGAACTTACCGCCTTCCTTGGTGACGTACTCGCGTTCCTGAATGGTGGAAAGGATGGAAGCGTACGTGGAGGGCCGTCCCACGCCATCGGATTCCAGTTTCTTCACCAGCGTGGCTTCGTTGTAGCGCGGCGGCGGCTCGGTGAAATGCTGTTCCGGCTTGATGCCCTTGAACTTCAGCTTCTCGCCTTCTTCCACCTGTGGAAGCTTGTGGCGCAGTTCTTCGTCTTCCTCGTCCTTCTGGTCTTTGCCCTCCTCGTAGACCCGCAGGTAGCCGTCAAATTTCGGTACCGATCCGGTGGCGCGGAAGATGTACTCGGCACCGTCCGACCCCTTGGCGGTAACGTCGATCGTGGTCTGATCGAAAACCGCCGGCATCATCTGCGAAGCCACGAACCGCATCCAGATCAGCCGGTAAAGTTTCAGCTCGTCATCGGAAAGGTGCCGCTCGATCTCATCCGGCGTGTGCATCACGGCTGTCGGCCGTATGGCTTCGTGCGCGTCCTGCGCTTCCTTTTTCGATTTGTATACGTTGGGGGCCTGAGGCAGGTAGGGCGCGCCGTACTTTTCGCCGATGAATCCGCGCACTTCCTCGATAGCTTCGCCCGCAATTCGCGTCGAATCCGTACGCATATAGGTGATCAGACCTACCGAGCCTTCTTTGCCCAGCTCAATGCCTTCATAGAGCCGCTGCGCGAGCATCATGGTGCGCTTCACGCTGAACCGCAATTTGCGCGACGCTTCCTGTTGGAGGGTCGACGTGATGAACGGCGCCACCGGATTGCGCCGCTTTTCGCGGGTTCCGACCGATTTTACGACATAGTCGGCGCCCTCGAGCACCTTGACGATCGCGTCGGATCCCGCCTGGTTGGCGATCTCCGGTATCTCGGCTTCGCCTCCGGCAACCGACCGCTTGAATAGCCGGGCATCGAACGCCGGCGGCTTCTTGGCGCCTAGGTTAACGTCAATGGTCCAGTATTCTCTCTTTTCGAACGCGCGGATTTCGCGTTCGCGTTCCACAATCACGCGCAGTGCCACCGTCTGCACGCGTCCCGCCGAAAGACCCCGGCGGACTTTGTCCCACAGCAGCGGGGAAATCTTGTAGCCCACCAGCCGGTCGAGCACGCGCCGCGCCTGCTGCGCTTCCACCAGATGAATGTCCACTTGTCCCGGCGTTTCGAAGGCTTTCTTGATGCCTCGAGACGTGATCTCGTTGAACATCACGCGGAAAAACGCCGGGCCGGTTTTCTTCTTGCCCTTCCCCCTGATGTCGCCGTCGATTTCTTCCTGGAGGTGATGGCAGATGGCTTCGCCTTCGCGGTCCGGGTCAGCCGCCAGGTATACCGATTCCACTTTCTTCGCGGCCGCTTTGAGTTCCTGAATCAGCTTCTTCTTGCCTTCGATCACCTCGTAGCGCGGTTCGAAGCCGTGCTCCACGTCCACCGCGAGGTCCTTCTTCGGCAGATCCTTGATGTGGCCAAGCGAAGCCATCACCAGATAGTTCTTCCCCAGATATTTGTTGATGGTCTTCGCCTTTGCCGGCGATTCAACGATTACAAGAGCCTTGGCCATAGTTAACCGAAATCAGAATTCCGAGCCCGGAAGCCAGAACTGCCTACCACACTTTAACAAAGTTCTTCCCTGGAAGCTGTTTTACCAGACCCGTCATTTCCAGTTCAAACAGGGCGGCAATCAATTCGGAAGGGGAAAACTCTTCCAGACTCTCAACCAGGGTGTCGAGGTGTACGCTCGCGTCGAGGCTGAGTTTTGCCAGCACCCGGCGTGAGACATCTCCCTGGCTACCCATCAAAGATGCTTGAGCCCCCCCGGAGGTTGCATGCCCACCGCTAAGTCCTTGTGACAGCAAGCGATTCTTGCCGCTCTCGATCAGGGTGCGGCGCACTTCAGGTGGCAGATCGACAACCACGTCGTTCCAGTCCTGCACCAGCTTGGCGCCCTGTTTGATCAGCAGGTTCGGCCCCCAGCTCATTTTGGATGTGATGTTCCCCGGTACCGCGAAAACCTCCCGGCCCTGATCGAGCGCCAGCCGTGCTGTGATCGCTGAACCGCTGTACTGCGCGCCCTCGACCACCAGCAAGCCCACACTCATCCCGCTGATGATCCGGTTGCGAATGGGGAAATTTTGCGGGAAGGCGACGCCGCCCATCGGAAACTCGGAAATAATCAGCCCCTTGGACGCCAGTTGTCCCGCCAGGTTTCGGTTCTCCACCGGGTAAACCACATCCACGCCGCATCCCAGGACCGCGATGGTATTGCCTTCCGCGGCCAGCGCCGCCTTTTGCGACGCGGTATCGATGCCGCGCGCCATCCCACTCACAATGGTAAGCCCGGCCCGCGCGAGATCGCCGGACAACCGCTCGGCCGCCGCTATGCCGTACGGGGTGGGCCGTCGCGTTCCCACAACGCCGAACGCAGTCGACTGCAACAGCTCCACGCGCCCCCGCGCAAATAACAGCACTGGCGGGTCGAAAATCTCGCGCAGCAAAGGCGGGTAGCGCGGCTCGGTGATGGTCACAGCCAAGGCACCTGCCTCCAACATCTTCTCCTGCTGCGCGACGGCGTCTTCAAACGTGCAGCCGCTCGCAATGCTCTGCGCCAGCGCACCCGACAGTCCCGCGCCCTCGAGCTCGGTTCGCGACGCGCTAAATACCGCCTGTGGCGTGCGAAATCTTTGGATCAGCTTCCCAGCGGTCCGCGTGCCGAGTCCGGGAATCAGCGTGAGGGCAAGCCAGTGAAGCTCTTCTTCGCGGCTGGTCGTTTGTACTGGCATTGGGGCGGCGGGGCTCGCGGCAGTACTTTCCGGAATCCCGTAAGATGATTCTGTGGGCGCGATCAGCCCGGATTCTCAACCCAAATGAAACGCGACCCCGACTACTTCGGCGAAGGACGCGCGGAACTGGTCTACATCGCCAAGCGCCTAAAAGACGCCCAGCGCCTGGAATCCATCTTTACCGCGGCGGGGGTGGATTACGGCGTCGAAGCCGACAATTATCGCGGCGGCGTCGTTTTTCAGAGCGAACGCGTGGGCGCGTTTTTCTACGTCCGGCCCGAAACCGTCGCCGTCGCCTGCCAGGTCATGCGGGAGCATGGCTACCGGCCGTGCGACCCCGAGCCGCCTAAGCCTAGTTGATCCCGCCGCGAGTCGTCCGCACACGGCAATCCCAGGCCCGCCGCGTCTCTGTCACTCACCCCAGAGGCTCGGTCTCCCGCAACTCGCGCGCCTTCTCCTCGGCAACAGTGTCATTGAGGAAAGTGCCCAAACCGCTCTCCACCCCCGCCAGGTATTTTAGTTTCGTCGCGCTCCGCTGGATGGGGCAAAACTCAATATGAAAATGAAAGTACGAGTGGTCCCCTTTTACCGGACTCTGCCGCACCAACATCATCAGAGGCATCGGAAACCCGTAGAGGTTGTCGTACTTCATGCGCACTTTCTTGATGATGGCGGCGAGGCTCGACGATTCCCCGCCCGTGAGACCCATCACGCTGCCAAAATGACGCCGCGCGCAAATCTGTATCTCGCCCGGCCAGCGCGCGAAAAATGGCACGAAGGCCACGAAATCCTGGTTCTCCGTCACGATCCGGCTCCGGTCCGCCAGTTCCTCGCGCAAGATCCGGCAATAGATGCATTCGCCGTGATCGCGAAAGTGGTCCTTCGCCGAATCCAGTTCGCGCGCGACCAGCGGCGGAATGAATGGTAATGCATAGATCTGCCCGTGCGGGTGCGGCATCGTCACGCCGATTGCCACACCGGTATTTTCGAAGATGTAAATGAACTGAATATCCGGCAGCGCCGCCAGTTCCCCGTGCCGCTTCGCCCATAGGTCGATGATCTTGCGCCAGTGCTCAGCCGACAGCTGCGAAGGAGCTAGATTGTGCTGCGGATGATAGATAACCACGTCGCAGGACCCGCGCGCCCCAGTCTTACGGTACAGGCCGGTCTCGGAGGAAAACGGCTCGCTATCGAGGTGAAACGCCGGGAAATCATTCGGATAAATCAGTACGTCATAGGCGTCCGGCACTCGCCCCGACCCGGGATCGAATGGACACCAGTTCTCGGGCAGTTGCGGCCGGTTCTGCCGGTGTGCCGCGACTCCCACCCACTCACGCAGCAAAGGATGCCACCGAAGCTCGCTCACGAATTCGATTGTGGCATGGAACTACGAGTGCAAGTCGGTAAAGCACGCGTTTAGCAGGAGCGAGGAGGGATTGGGGTGTTAACGCCTAAACTCCTCGCCAGCGTCAGCCGGTTCAGCGCATCCCTATTTCAAGGAGTTCCGTAACTTCCCTTCGACGGACTCGCTCTACCTTGCTTCTCCAGCTCGTCTCACTTTACACGCCTGACCGTACTCTTGAAACCGCCACGGCACTCCAATAGATCGCGATCGCCGCGAGTGTAATTTCAAGATACCCCATGAGAAACGCAGTCGGCCAGAACAGAGCAACGGAACCCGAAAAGCGGAAAAATCAAGAACAAGGACAGGATAGTGCATTAGAACAACGATCCTAACCAGCAACAAAACGACGGGGTGAGTATCCGGTGCCAGTCCCACATCGATGGGCACACGGCTGAGCAGCCTCAGACTGAGAGCCTCTGCAGGTATGCCCCAAACAGCAATCATCAGTAGCACGCGCTTGCGAGGTATAGATTTACTTCCTCTTCGCCTTGGCTTTCGGCTTGGCCTCAGCGGCCGGGTCCGCGGGCACCGGCTCCACGGGCACAGGTTCCGCGCCGGGCTGCACCTTGGCGAGCACCTCGTTGAACAGCGCGGCTTTGCGCGAATCGACCTTGGGCGGGGGGGCTATTTCGTGACGGTAATCGTGGTCGTTGTAGCAGGTGCGGCAGCGGACTTTGGCGGGATCGCTGCCCACCATCGAAACCACGGAGTGGTTCATGATGCGCTTGCACTTTACGCAAAAATCGTCGATTACGTCTCCCAGGCGGACTTCACGCATCCTGCTCTCCGGCGGGCTGATCTGTGGAAGTATACCCAATTGCCTGCGCCACAGGCGCTGTAACGTCCTGCCCGATAGGATCGCTGGCGGCCTGCCCGGCAGGATCGGTAACGACCTGCGGCGCGGGCGCCGTAACCGATGGATCCGGCGCTGCACCTGGCTCGACGGGTGGAAGCACCCATGCCGCGGCTTCGAAGCCGATGTACTTGCAGATCCGCAGATCGCCGCTATCGGTTTCAAGCAGATCGCCGACATCGAGCGGCCGCTCGGTCGACCGCATCTGGTCCCAGGCGGCATACTCGTTGGTGGCCTCCATCTGGCCGCACTCATCGTAGTCTCTGCGCTTCACGTTGGCCGCGCCCGAAACATGCGGCGCCCAGCGAAAGTGCTGCCGGGGAGACTCCTTCATGCGATAGATCCGGTAGTTCGGCATAAGAGGTTTATTGTAGAACGGGCTGCGCCGGATCGCGACCCGATTGCAGTTCCATCATGGCCCGACGGGCATCCTCCGCGCCGCGCTCGATCGAGCGGAGTACGGCATCGCGGTCCCACCGCACCGATTCCATAAGGCTACCTAGCGGCGCGGAGGGCGCGATCGTGACGACTTTCAGGTCGCCGTGTTCCGGCGGTCGCGGGCTGATCGAGCGCACCGCGCCCACAACTATCCGCACTACCCGTGACTGCAACCGCGGCAGCGCATTCACCACCACCACCCGCGCCGCTCCCATCTCCTTGGCCGCCCACAACGGCACGGCGTTCAGCAAACCGCCATCGACGTACAGCCGGCCATCCACGCGCACCGGACGCACCCCCACGGGAATCGCGCATGCCGCCGCCAAATGCTCCCAGCGGATGTCCGCAGATTGCACCAACCGCGGCCGGCGCCGTAAAAGATCAGTCACCACTACGCCACACGGGATCCGGGGCGGTAATGCAGAATACAGCTCCTGAATGTGATGGGAAAAGCTGTTGTAATCGAAAAATCCGCGCCAGGGAAGCGGCGGCAGCCGTAATTGGAGAAAGGCGGCGGCAGCCGGACTGCTCCACTGGCGAATAAGCTCATCCGGTTGACACCCGCCCGCGATGGCCCAGGCGTTCAGCGCGCCCACCGAGGTGCCAATCACCATATCCGGCCGGAAGCCGCCCGACAACTCCCGCCATGCTCCCGCCTGGTAAGCGCCAAACATGCCTCCCGCCGATAGCACCAGCGCCGTTTTGACTTCCATGCGACTGTACCAATCGTACATCGGTGTTAGACAATAAGCCTTGGCGCTCAATTAACCGCAAATCGGCTGCTGGAGGCACCAGCCTGCTCGAGCGAATGGGTATTGATCGAATCGACATGAAACCGGCGATCATCGAGTGGAATCCACAAGGATATGGAGTCTTGGTGGCGGATATCCTCGCACTTGCCGAAAATGGGAAGCGCCTGATGCCCTTGACCGAAGGCGTCTGCTGCTCGCCAGATGCCCTGCGACGCATCCGCGATTCGAAGGCGGATGAGTTGTTCCCCGGCGCCCATGCGCCCGAAGCGGCTCTGGCGGGCCTCTATCTCTACTTCTCCTGCCGCGATGAAGCGCACGAGGTAGCGCAGGCGGACTCGTCCGCCGAAGGCAGCTACTGGCACGGCGTCCTCCACCGCCAGGAACCGGACGCCGGCAACGCGTCTTATTGGTTCCGGCGCGTCGGAAAACATTCCGTCTTTCCGGGTTTATTGCAAGCGGCCGAGGCCATTGCGGCGGCGCATCCGGACGCGGATCTGCATTTTGCGCGGGACTGGGACCCTTTCGCGTTCATTGAGATTTGCGAACGCGCCCGCCACGAGCCCGGCTCAGAGCTGGAGCGCGCCGCACGCGAAATCCAGCTCGCGGAATGGCAGCGATTATTCGATTATTGCGCCCGACGGAGTTCGTATTGAAGAAACGCCACGTTCTGCTGATCCTGCTGCTCTTTCTCGCCGCAGTCGTTTTCTGGGCTTATACCAAGAAGAATGAGCCGCCTCGGGTGTCCTTCGCCAAGGTAAGACGGGAGACGCTTGTCAGCACGCTGATCACCAACGGCAAGGTCGAGCCGCTGACCTACGCCGCGGTGCGCGTGGATACCGCAGGCCTCGTCGTCAATCTTCGAGTAAAGGAGGGGCAGCGCGTCGCGAAAGGCGCGCTTCTGGCCGAACTGAACGCGCCCGGCATGCAGGCGCCACTCACGGCGGCGCTGGCGCGCGTCGAGCAGGCCAAAGCCGAACTGGACAACATCGAGCGTGGCGGCCGCAAAACCGACCTGGTCGAAATCGAGAGCAGTCTCAATCGCGCCAAGCTCGACCGCGAGGCCGCCGTGCGCGACTACAATGCGCTTCGCCGTCTGGAAGAAAAGCAGGCGGCGACGCGCGAGCAGGTGGAATCCGCGCGCGGCAAGCTGCGGCAAAGCGAGATCGAGATCGAGAGCCTCGCGCATAAACGCGCCGCGCTGGTGGTCTCTTCAGATCGCGCAGTGGCCGAAGCCAAACTGCGCGAGGCCGAAGCCAGCGTGCAACTGGCGCGCCAGCGGATCGCCGGTACCGTCATCCACTCGCCGCTCACCGGCGTTTTGTACAGCCTGCCCATCCGAACAGGCGCGTACCTCAACGTCGGCGACCTGGTCGCGAACGTCGGCGTGCTCGACCGCCTGCGCGTGCGCGTCTATGTGGATGAGCCGGAGCTGGGACGTGTAGCCGTCGGCTTGCCGGTGAACATCACCTGGGACGCCGCGCCTGGCAGGCGCTGGAAAGGGTTGGTCGAGCAAATGCCCACGGAAATCGAGCCGCTGGGAACACGGCAGGTGGGCGAGGTGCTCTGCACTATCGAGAATCCCGGCCACGAGCTCGTCCCCGGCACTAACGTGAACGCCGAGATCCAGGCGAGCGTTGTCTCGGACGCGCTGACGATTCCGAAAGAAGCCCTGCGGCGCGATGCCAACGGGTTTGGTGCGCTCGCGCTTTCTGGCGACTCCGTCCGCTGGCGCGCCGTCAAGACGGGGGCATCCAGCATCGGCCGCGTGCAGATTCTCGAGGGCGCGGCGGAAGGAGATGCCGTCGCGCTTCCCACGGATTTCACACTACGCGACGGCGATAAGGTGTCGCCTCTTTATCCGTAGCCGTGGCACAGGCATTTCTTGCCTCTGCGCTTTTTTGCTAAGTTCTTAGAACCAGACAGGCGGAACACACCCGTGCCACCCAGATGAGGCACTTCACTTACAAATCGCTGGATGATCTGCGCCACGGCGCCGCCGGGCTGGGCGCCACGCATGTGCAGTTCGAAGGCGACCCCGCGCGCGTTCGCGCCGCCCTCGCCCGCCCGGTGCGTGTGGCCCGATTCCAGGTTGGCAACTCCATCGCGATCCATCCCATGGAGGGCTGCGACGGAATGCTCGACGGCCGTCCCGACGAGCTGACGGTGCGCCGTTACGAACGCTTTGCGCGCGGCGGCGCCAAGCTCGTATGGTTTGAAGCCACCGCCGTCCGCGAAGACGGCCGCGCCAATACCCGCCAGCTCTGGATCACGCGCGAGAATGTTTCCGCGTTCGCGAGCGTGCTGGAACTCATGCGCCAAGCGCATCGCGAGCAGTTTGGCTCCGCGGATGATCTGCTGATTCCCATTCAGTTGACGCACTCCGGCCGATACAGCGTGGGGCGCCGCATTATCGCGTATCACAACCCGTTCATCGACGCTATGACCGGCACCGCGCCCGATGAGCCGGTCATCTCCGACGGAGAACTCGAGCGCCTGGAAGACGATTACGTCATCGCCGCGCGCCTCGCCGTCCAGGCCGGTTTTCAGGCCATCGATCTCAAGATGACGCACGGTTACCTGCTGAGCGAACTGTCCGGCGCCAAGCTGCGCCCAGGCCGCTACGGCGGACCGCTGGCCAACCGCATTCGCTTCGCGCGCAACGTGATCGGCAAGATCTGGGACGCCTGCGGCAACCGGCTGATCGTCGGTATCCGTCTCGGCTGCTTCGACGGCGTGCCCTACTTGCACGATCCCCAAACCCACGCGGGCGCGCCGTGTGCCTACCCGGTTCCTTACCCGCACGGTTTCGGCGTGGATGCAAATGATCCACTGCGCGAGGATCTGGCCGAGGTCAAGCAGGCCATTGCTATGTTGCAGGGCTGCGGGATGGAGCTGCTGAATATTTCGCTCGGCTGCCCGTATTACAACCCGCATATCGGCCGCCCTTTCGAAAAGCCCGATGAAGGCAACTACAATCCGCCGGAGCATCCGCTCGTTGGCGTCGAGCGCCACTTCCGCATCGCAGCCGCACTGCAAAAGGCGTTCCCTAATCTACCCATGGTCGGGACCGGCTATAGCTGGCTCCAGAAATACGCCATCAATGCGGGTGCGAAAAATGTGGCGGACGGCAACATCCGTTTCTTCGGCATCGGACGCGGCGCGCTAGCCTATCCCGATTTCGCCCGCGATGCGCTCGGGCGCGGCGAACTCGACGAGCGCCGTGTTTGCAAGACGCTGACGTTCTGCACCTACCTGATGCGCCAGAAACACCACCCGCTCGGCCAGTTCCCCACTGGCTGCCCGCCATTCGACAAAGAGGTTTACGGGCCGATCGTCAAGCTGGCGCGGGACACGAAGAGAGCGATGGGGAAATAAGCGGGCGCGGCTGTGGTAGGGTGTCGTCTCGTCGTTCACCACGCTGTACGGCCAGCCCGATACGGTCAAACGCGCAAAGGTGCGTCCTGGGAGACAGGTGTCACCTTTCTGAGATCTCACTGCTTACCCATCCCGTAGTGGCTTGGTTCACCCGGCACTCGGAGCTCTTAATAGTTATGCGCTCACCGCTTTCGATGTCAATCGCCTGGAGCGTTCCGTAATACGGGCCGCATCGATCATGTTGCTTCATGCCCAGCAGGTAACGCGAGTCTGGGGACCAGTCTAATTCGGAGGGGCCAAGAATCCGTCGTCGCTTCAGGTTTCTTGCGTCCATCAGAATCGTACGGCCGTGTTCGCCTTTTTCCACAGCTGCAAGCCACTTACCGTCTGGCGACCAAGCTGCCGTGAAGAGTTCATCTCCAAGAGGTTCGGCTGTGCCATGGACGATATCGATCACCTCCACACGAGAATTGTGGGTCGCAACAGCTCTCTCATTGTCCGGAGATAGGCTGAGGTCCATCCATGGATGCGCGTCGGCTGGTAGAGATATCTCTGTGGGTTTTCCGTCTGGAAGGGTGAGCCCAAACAGCCGGGCGAGACCCACAGAAGGAATGCCATCTCCATGGTGGGGGACAAAATCTGGTATGGGTGTTGCGTCACCAGTTTTGAGATCAATCTTGCACAACGCAACCTTAATCGGTTCATCCGCTCGCACCGGATCAGGGTAGGGCGTGCATGCGCCGTACAACGACCTGCCATCCGGGCTGTAACGGAAGCCACCGCTCGCAGATCGGATAGGGATCTTGAATGCGCTTCCGCGGAGTGGGAATACCACTAGCTCCGTGTGACCAGGCCCAGCGCTAATTGTCGAAATGAAAGCAGCGCTGTACGGATAGCCGTTAGGTAGAACAGGCTCCTTTTGCTGCCCGTGCGTGGCAGCCGCAATTCCGAGGACGGCGTTTGTCAGCAATAAGCGCTTCTTCATGGCACTGAGGCACTGTTGTAGCAGACGAAAGTGTTCAGGAGCATCATCGTATCGTGGCAGGCTTCGGGCCCGCAGAAGTCCCCCGACGCCCCTATTAAATCAAGATAATGAATCGGAAGCGTTCCGGTGCCAGTCCGCGGCCCGGCGGATTAAGCATACCAGTGAGTCTACGGGTCGCTTCGTAGCTTGCCCTCTTGCATACTTAACTATAGTTAAGTATCATAAAATCCTGTGAGCCCTCCGCACCCGCTTAGCGCTGTCACGCCGTCGCTGGCCGAAGTGCATTCTTCGGTCGGCACCACCCATATCGGCATCTGGCGGCGCATGTTCGCCTTTGCGGGCCCTGCGTATCTGGTGAGCGTGGGATATATGGACCCGGGGAACTGGGCTACGGACCTCGAGGGCGGCGCGCGATTCGGATACCGGCTGCTGTGGGTGCTGGTAATGTCGAACGCCATGGCGGTGCTGCTGCAAACGCTGAGCGCGCGGTTGGGCATCGTGGCAGGGCGTGATCTGGCGCAAGCCTGCCGTGAAACCTATCCGCGTCCCATCACCTACGCGCTCTGGGGCTTGTGCGAAATTGCGATTGCGGCCTGCGATCTGGCGGAAGTGCTGGGCGCGGCCATCGCGCTGAACCTTCTCTTCCATTTGCCGCTGCTCATGGGCGTCATCGTGACCGCCGCCGACACCCTGCTGGTGCTCTGGTTCCAGCGCTACGGCATCCGCACCACGGAAGCTATCGTGTTGGCGCTCATCAGCGTAATCGCCGGGTGTTTCTGCATCGAGATCTTTCTCGCCAAACCAAACGTTCACGAAATGGCCACGGGCCTAGTCCCGCGGTTGAACGCCACGAATCTCTACATCGTGATCGGCATCCTGGGCGCGACGGTGATGCCGCACAATCTTTACCTGCACTCGGCGCTGGTGCAAACGCGGCATATCGGCTGGAGCCAGATGGCCAAGCGCATCGCGTGCCGCTACAACTTCATTGATTCACTGGTGGCGTTGAACGGCGCGCTGCTGGTGAACGCGGCCATTCTGGTGGTCGCGGGCACGGTGTTTTTCAAACGCGGCATCGTCGTGACCGAGATTCAGCAGGCGTACATGCTGCTCACCCCACTGCTGGGCTATTCGGCCGCGAGCATCGCCTTCGCCATCGCCTTGCTTTGCTCCGGGCAATCCTCCACGCTCACCGGCACGCTTGCCGGGCAGATCGTAATGGAGGGCTTTCTCAACTTCCGCATGCGGCCGTGGCTCCGCCGGCTGGTCACGCGTAGCCTGGCCATCATTCCAGCGGCCCTGACTATTTACTTTGCCGGTGACGCCAGCACCTATCATCTGCTGTTGCTCAGCCAGGTGATCCTCAGCATGCAACTGCCGTTCGCCGTCATTCCCTTAATCCATTTCACCAGCGACCGCCGGCGCATGGGGGACTTCGCGAACCGGCTGTGGGTGACCATACTGGCGTGGATCACGGCAGCCATCATCGTCAGCCTCAACGTGTGGCTGGTTGCCCAGGCTGTTGCTGGATGGCTCGAGGTGGCGGGCCGTTACCGCCCGTTTGTCATCCTTCTGCTGGCGGTGGCCGGTATTCTTCTGACGGCCCTGGTGCTCTGGATCACCATGGAGCCCCTGCTCACCCGCTGGGGCGTGCGCTTCGGGCGCGCACCCATCACGCTGCCGGCTACCGCGGCAGCGGCCGCAGAAGCTCCGGCTTACCACCGGATCCTGGTTCCGCTCGACCACACGGCGCTCGATCGACAGGCCATCGCGCACGCCGCCGCCATGGCGCGGATGCATCATGCAAAACTTTATCTGCTGCACGTCGAAGAAGGCGTGACCAGCCAAGTGTATGGGTCGCTCTCCTCCACCGCCGAGGTCGAAGCCGGCGAGAAGTATCTGGACGAGATCGTGGCCTCGCTGCGCGCTGAGGGCATCGAGGTCGAGCCCATGGTGGCCCACTCGTCGAACCCCAACCGCGAAATCATACGCGCGGCGAGCGAGATCCAGCCCGACCTGCTCATCATGGGCGCCCACGGCCATGGCGGTCTCAAAGACCTGATCTTTGGCACCACCATCAACTCGGTGCGCCATAAACTGCGTATTCCGCTGCTGGTGGTGCGCGGCGTGCCTAAGTAGCCGGACTAAGCGGGCGACGCAATTTCTGCTCTATTTCCGGGCTTCACTCGACGGCGGAACCAGGCCCTTGATGCGCATGTAGGTCACCATGTTGCCATAGTGCTCGTCATTATGGGCATTGTTGAAGGAGAGCACGGTCAATTTCGCCGACTCGCGCCCGAAGAATTTGACGATTTCGGCGGCGTGCGCGTCGGTCATGCCGTCGTAAGCCTTGTCGCAGTAGGCAAACGCTGCATTCAGCGCCTGCACCAGATCGGCTTTGCTGGTCTTGCTCTTCTCGATGCCCGGCGCCGGATTCTTCTCGCCCAGCGCCGCCGAGCAGAACCCGTATTGGGCATCCGACACGTGCCCGACCAGCTGCCCGAAGCTGCGCACTTCCGGCGTCGGTTTGAACGCGTAATTCTCTTCCGGCATCTTCTCCGCGGCCTTGACCACGTTGTTCTTGACGATGTTGTATATGACTTTGTTGCCCGCGCTGAGCGGATCGGGCGGGGCTTGCGCCTGGAGCAGCATGGCAGTCAACGAAAACGAAAGCAGCAGGAACGTCTTTCTCATCTTTTGAAGCACCTCCAGGAAATCATCGCACGGCGGCTGGACATGCGGAAACGGCCAAGGGGCGGTAAGCGGCTGGCTGGGGCGGGTTTATCGGGTTTTGGCTGTTCGCGATTGGGACAACTTGCCTCAGTCCGTGTCCAGGCAACACACAAAAGCTAACCTTGGATAGTATAAGTGCCCTGTTATTATAGAGATAGAACTGGCATGGGGAATGCAATTCCAAGCCGTATGCGGCGCGTCCTGCCTCTCTTTCTATGTCTGTCCGCAATCTGCGCATTGCCGGCCGCGACACTGGAACGGCTGTCGCTCGATGACTTGACGCAGAAGTCGACCGACATTATCCGGGCCAGGGTGGTGGGCTCGTATGCGGACCTCCGCGGAACGGCCGTCTACACGCACTGGAAAATTCAGGTTACGGAGAGATGGAAAGGCAGCGGCGCATCTGCGATTGAAGTGATGGTTCCCGGCGGTGTCGCAAACGGGCTTCACCAGGACGTTCCTGGCGCGCCCAGGCTGAGCCAGGGGAAAGAGTACCTTCTGTTTCTCTGGACTTCCAAGAGCGGCGCGACCTACATCACCGGATGGGGACAAGGCGTGTTCAACCTGACGCAGAACGCCGCGAACGACTGGATCGCCTCACGAGCCGCGCTTGGCGAAACGATGCTGGACCACGCCACGTGGCTTCCGGTGCAGGATGAAGGCGTGGAAATGCGTTACGCGGATATGGCCACGCGGGTATCCGCAACTCTGGCCCGGGGAGCCGCTCGTTGAATACGCGGATGCACGGGCGAGCGGCGGCATTGTTACTGGGGTGGGCGCTTACCGTGTCTTCGGCCGGTGCGTACTATCATTTCATCCACTACACCAGCAAGACCGCGCCTTATCTCCCGGTACCGGCGAAATTCGACCTTGCGGCGCTGCCCAATAAAACGCTGACCGTTTTTGTCTCCGCCGCGGGGCCTCAGCAGCTGCCGCCGAACGATAGTTTCGCCTCCATACTGACGCAGGTCAGGCAGGCCACCCGTGCCTGGGATGGCGTGGCCACCTCGGACCTGCGAGTGGCTTTCGGTGGCGTGTACGCGGACGGAACGGCGCAGACCACTTCCAGCGTCGAGGTGATCTTCGACAGCGAGCTTCCACCGGGATTGCTGGCGTTCACAAGTCCCACCCAGGCGAGCGACATGGTCACCCGGCCCGATGGTTCGTTCTTTCCCATTACACAGTCGGTCATCCACCTGAATAGCGACATGACCCAGCGGCCTGGTCCCAGTTACACCGATGCCTTCTACATGACGGTAGTGCACGAGATGGGACACTCGCTGGGCTTGCAGCACACCTTCACGTCGAGCGTGATGTCGACCGCGGTGACGCGCGCCACATCCGCCGTGCGGCCGCTTGATGCCGACGATATCGCCGCCGTGTCACTGCTCTATCCGCGGAATCTGGCGTCGCGCACGGGAACCATCACCGGCACAGTGACCGCCGGCGGCCAGGGAGTGCACATGGCATCGGTCATGGCGTTGCGTCCCGGTGGCTCGGCGGTAAGCGCGCTCACCAATCCCGATGGCACGTACCGCATTGACGGCATCCCTCCGGGAACCTACTTCATCTGCGTGCAGCCGCTGCCCCCCAGCGCGGACATTCAATCGCCCAAGGACCCCGACGGTAATGACGTGGACCCAGGCGGCCCATTCGATGGAACGTTCTATCCCGGCACGAGCGACGTGACAAAGGCGGTGGCCATCACGGTGCGCGCCGGGGCCGAAACGGACGGAGTTGATTTTTCCGTCCATCCGCGCAGTTCGGTTCCGATCTATGACGTGTCCACCTACAGCTATTTCGGGCAGGCGCAGAATGCCGTACATCCCGCCTACGTGAACCTCACCTCCGGCTCGGCCACCATCGCGGCGGCCGGCATAGGCCTGGGTTCGAACGGACATGCGACGGCGGGGCTGGGCGCGTCGGTGATCGGATCGGCGATCATTCCCTCAGGCGGCGTCCGCGGTTACGGCACAACACCCACTTATCTGGCCCTCGATCTGAAGTTTGCCTTGGGCGCTTCGAGCGGACCGCAGCACTTCGTGTTCTCACTGGGGACCAATCTTTATGTGCTGCCGGCCGCGCTGAAGCTGGTAAACACCGATCCGCCCTCGATCAGGTCGGCCGACCCGGATGGGAATGGAAACGTGGTGGTCACCGGCTCGAATTTCGAATCCGACAGCCAGGTTTATTTCGACGGCCTGCCGGCGGCGACAAGCGTGGCCGACAGCTCCCACGCCACCGCCATTCCGCCGCCGGGTACGAACGGCCAGACTGCGGTGATCACCGTGTTTAACAGCGACGGGCAGAATTCGACGTTCCCGGGGCCAACGCCGGCGCCCACGTACACTTATCCACCAGCGGCCACGGATCCGGCTGCTCCGAAGATCACGTTCTCGCCGAACACTCTCCCCGCCGGAGCGCGTGCTCTGATTGATATCACCGGCGCGAATATGAGCTTCGCCAATGGCGTGACCAGCGTTGGGTTTGGCTCGAGCGACGTGCTCGTCCGGCGCGTGTGGGTGCTGAGCCCGACGCACGTGTTGGTCAACGTGCAGGTGGCACCCAATGCGCAGCTTGGCCCATCCTCGGCGAGCGTGATCTCCGGCTTTCAGGTATTCTCGCAGCCGGCGGCTTTCCAGATCACCGCCAGAGACCCCAATATGCCGGTGGTCGAGCCGACCTTGATTAATGCGATCTGGTTACCGAGCGGCGCGTTTCCCGGGTCGATCGTGAGCTTGTTCGGCTTAAACCTGGCGGCGCCAAATCAGGGTGGCGCGACTACCATCCTGACCATCAACGATCAGCCGGCAAAGATCCTTTACGCCTCGCCCCTGCAGATCAATCTGGTCGTGCCGGCGTCCCTGAAACCGGGGCCTGCGATTTTGCGGCTGAACAATGGGATCACGCAGGCGTATCCGGTGGCGGTTTCCATAGACCCCGTGCCGCCGTCCATCACTGCGGTTCAGGATCTTTCGAACAGCAAGCTTGGCCCCAATAATCCGGCGAAGCCGGGCGATGTGTTGAACCTGACGGTGAATGGGCTGGGGGATCCAAGCTCGGCCATTGCTCCTGGACGCGTGCACGTAAAGGTTGGAACGATCGACACCCTCGCCGGGTCCGTCACGCCGGCCAATGGCTCGGCGTATACGGTGCAGTTCAAGCTGGATGCTTCCGTAGCCACAGGCGCTCAGGTTCCGTTGACGATCTCGATCGACGGCAAAACCAGCCTGCCGGTATACATTCCTGTTGGCTTCCTTTAATGTTTCCTCTAATGTTTCCTCCGGGCACTTAAAATGAACGGCACCGTTTCCGCGTCCGCATGACACAGAAGTCCGCGGCAGTGGAGCAACGCACTTCGGCCGGCCAGGAGTTGAGCGCGCAGGCACAGACCGGCGGGAGTGTCATTCAGGCCCTGCGCGAGATTATGCATTAGGTTCGCCGTAGGCTAGCGCACGTTTCCGGCGCGTCCAGTCTATTTTTTCTGCCTAACTTTTCTACGCCGGCCTCCTTTCCTTGGATATGATGTGTAGTTCCTAACGGGAGGAAGCATGCCGATTTCAGACGCTCCGCGGCGCAGTTTCTTGCGGCGCCTCGCGGGATTAGCGGGACTCTCCGCAGCCGCAGCCGCCCCATCCCCCGCGCAGAGCCAGTCGCGCGAGGGCGCGAGTGGACCAACATTTCTTTCGCGCTATGCCCGCGCGCAGAATTACAAATCGCTCAAACAATCCAGTTTCGACCGCTCGGGCGGCAACGCCGACTACTGGCCGGTGGCGCCGGGCGCGACACAGGAACTGTTTAACGCCGCGGGTCCGGGCGTCATTTCGCACATCTGGTTCACCATCGCCGCCGACAGCCCAAACCATCTCAAGGAGATCGTGTTTCGCGCCTACTGGGATGGAAACTCCAAGCCCAGCATCGAGGTCCCCGTGGGCGATTTCTTCGGCCTGAATCTCGGCCAGTATTTCGTCTATCAATCGGCGTTTCTGAACTGCTCGTCAATCAAAGCCCTGAACTCGTACTTCGCCATGCCGTTTCGCAAATCGGCGCGGCTCACGGCCACCAACGAGGGCGCGCACAAGATCGGCGCATTCTATTCGAATATCGACTACCAGCTCGTGCCTTCCCTTCCCGACGACACGCTCTATTTCCACGCGCAGTATCGACAAGCCACGCCCAACACGGCGCATACCGAGTCGGACAAGAATCCCGACGGGCGGCAGAACTACGTTTACGCGGAAACGCGCGGCCGCGGCCATCTGATGGGGGTGACGCTGGGCGTGCTGCAAAACACAGAGCACTGGATGGGCGAGGGCGACGACATGATTTTCGTCGATGACGAAACCAAGCCCGTGATCGTAGGCACCGGCTCGGAGGACTACTTCAATGGCGCGTGGGATTTCGGCGGGCGCGACGGCGCCATCCCGTTCGCGCATCTCTACAATGGGGCGCCGCTCATGATTGCCGCCGAGCGCACTGGCGGACGTTACTGTCTCTACCGCTGGCACGCCGACAACCCGGTGACCTTTACGCGCTATCTGAAGCACACCATGGAGCACGGGCACGCGAACGACCGCGCCGACAATTTCTTTTCAGTGGCCTACTGGTATCAGTCTGAACCGTACACTGACTTCCCACGATTGCCTCCCGCGGAGGCGCGTATTCCCAACATGAGAGTCGTGGCGGGGCCTGGCGGCGCTCAACCAGGGTAGAGCGCGCACCGATGTACTGATTCCACGCGACACTCGCGCGGCCCCGCGCTACAGTAGCGAGATCAAGGAGAGAGACGAATGAGATTTCTTGCTTTATCGATCGTGTCCGCGACGTGGCTGGCGGCAGCCGATCCATCTGGATTCGCCCAATGGAAAGGCGCCGAACTGAAGAGTTATGAAAAGAAGCTTGCCCCTAAAGTCGATGCCAAAAAGATTGCATCGCAAGCCTTGGGCAGCTATGGCAACCATTCGCTCAGCGTGATCCACCGCGAGGGCAGCGGCGAAGCCGAGCTGCACGAAACGCAGGGCGACATCTTCATTGTGGAATCCGGCGAAGCGACGCTGATCGTCGGCGGGACGGTGGTGGACCCTAAAACCACGGCGCCTCACGAAATCCGCGGACCATCCATCAAAGACGGCGTAGACAAGCAGATTGGCCCGGGCGACATCGTACACGTCGCCGCCAAAACCCCGCACCAAGTGATGGTGCCGGCCGGCAAGCAAGTGACGTACGCGATCGTTAAGGTCAACGCGGAGTAGGAAAAGCTGGTGCCAGGTGTTGGGTGTCAGGTGCCAGCAAACGCGGGCGGATCGACGTTGCGGTGTACTGACACGCGCCGAAGGAGAAGCTGCCCGCTTAGTTACGATTCGCGTTCATTCGCGGCCTGGATGGCTTCAGCTTTCCTTCCAGAATAGTTCCGCATCGGACCGGCGCACGTAATCGGCGTCAATGCCGGCAGGGTCGCCGGCCACGCCGGCACAGAAACGCTCGAGCGCGATCTGGCCGATAACCGCCGCCAACGCTCGCGGAGCGGTGGTGCACTGTGCATCCTCAAAGCGAGTGCCCTTCAGCGCCGGACGGAACGGGTCAAAGTCCGTCGCGATGAACTCGATGTCTCCCGCGGGCAGGGTATCGAGCCACGCCGGGAAGCGAGTCACTAGCGGCTCACAGAGCGTCTGGCCTTCGGCTCCGTAGACCGCGCCATAGACTTCGCCGCGGCGCGCGTCCGTGACCACTGCCCGCTGCGCCGCCGAGCCGAACCGTGCCATGGCCTCCAGATTCGAAACCGCCACAACTTTGCGCTCAGCCGCTTCCGCGAGGCCCTTCGCGCAGGCCAAACCGATGCGCACACCGGTGAAAGATCCCGGGCCCGAAGCCGCGGCGAAGCAGGCTACTTCACTCGCCCGACGTCCGTGCTTCTCCAGCAGCCGGCCGAGGTGATCGAACAGCACGTGACCGAAGCCGTCGGTCGAATGCAACAATACTTCTTCCACGACTTCGCTACCCGCGAGCAAGGCGATGCTGCCGAATTCGTGCGTTGTGTCGATCGAAAGAATCAGCGGGTTCACTGGGTGAGCTGGAAGGTGCGGTCCGCCGAGTACACTTTGCCGTTGGCGTTCATGCCAAACAGGCGCAGGTGGAACACGGCCGGATAATGGTTCGCCATATTCGCCGGAATTTGGAAGTTGCCCTTGTCACCGGTGCCCACCACGCGATAGCCCTGCAATTCATTGGCGATCTCACCGGTCCACAAATACATCATGGAGCGCGTGGCGTGCGTCTCGCGCGTGAGCTTCACGGCGTAGGGGGTGGCCGCGTGCCACGAAATCGTATCGCCCGCCGGTGGCACGATCTGGAACGGAGTTTTGTTCGCATTCACCTCCACATCCTGCATCAGAATGCGCCGCGACTCGAACTTGTACGACTTCAGCATGCCTTCCTTGTGCCCTTCGCGCGAAATGTGCAGCACCCAATCGTGCGTGCGGTCCGGCGGCTCACTCGCAAACCGCTCGGTCTTGACGTTCTTGAGCTTCTCAGTTTCCCCGCTGGCGGGATTGAGCCACTCGACATCGTAGCCGTGTCTTTCGAGCAGCACCTCCACCGGACCCGAAGGTTTCTCCACGTACAGAATATACTCGACGTCCTCGAGCGCCACCGCGCGTCCGCCATCCACATCGAAAAAAGGCTCCAGTTCCCAGTGCCGGTTGTCGGCGAAAAAAGCGAACCAGGTCTTCATCTGTGCCGCGCCCGCCTCATCAACGCCCGCGGCCGTCACGTACTGTCCGTTCATGGTGGCGTTCCACAACCGGTAGCGGAATGCATCGCCGGTGGCGCTGGGCTTGCCGGCGAAAGCCATATTGACGAACGGCACGGGATAAAGCTGATGCTCGATTGCGCCCACCGCGTCGTCGGACGATTCCTGCGTCACGAAATCCATCCAGCCGTCGTCCAAAAGCGGCGCTGATGTCGCGCGGGTGCCGGTCGAGCGCGGGTGCTGATAGGGATCTTCCTTCTTGAGCAGCAGCCCGATTTCCTTGAGCAGATCGCGGCCCTCTTCGTAATCCTCAAAATTCTCCACGCCGCCCCAGGTGATGTTCATACCCGCGTAGCGCCCAATCAGGTAACGGACATAACGCGCCCGCTGCTCCCAATCGGGAAACAGCTTGCGCAACTGGTTGTCGCCGCCGGCCAGCAGCAGGTCCACGGTCATCGCCTTTTGATTGGCGTAGCGGACGCGCTCGTCGAGCTGGCGGAAGTAGCCCGGATCGGGTTCATCGGGCGTGCGAAAGGCCTTGGCCGCATCTTCGGGTGCGCCAAGCACATTGCCGCGAATGTGCGTAAACCTCTGCGCGACGTGTTTGTCGACGAACTTCCGGAAGGTTGCCTCGTCCACCGCCGGAAGGCGCATCAGGGTATCGCCCATCCACAAGTGGGGCGTGTTGCCGGCGCCCGCCGTGGTCGCGAAATGATGCACGTTGGCGATGCGCACGAAACCAGGCGATTCCGATTCGGTGGCTGCGAACTGGCCGGTTTTGCCCTCGAAGGCTGCTATGTTGCTGCTGACGCGAAAATCCCAACTCCCGGCCTCGACGGGCGTGAAGCGGACGACCATGCGCTGGCCGCCATCCCAGTACGCGGGCAACAGAAACGTGCGGTGGCGCGGCGAGCGGAATTCCGCGCTCAGCTCGACGGTTTTGTAGGGATTGGCGTGAGACGCGAAATCGGCTGCGCTCAGCTCAAAGACAATCTCGCAGGGGGTAAAAGCCGGCGTGGACGCGCACGCAGTTTGCGCCTGGATCGAGAAAGCCCCGAAAAAGGCCGCGAGAAACAGGCCTAAGGCCAGTCCCGCGCAAGCACACACATGCCGGCAAATCAAGAACATCGCTTTCATCGGCGAGCGTCTGCTTGCACTCCCAGACGACTGGAACTTCTCGGCCGGTCCTCTAAGCCCCATGCCAATAGTGTAAACTCAAGCCTTTCAGACCATGGCGCAGAAGAAGATCGGAGTAGTGCTTTTCCAGCTTGGCGGGCCGGATTCGCTGGACGCGATCGAGCCGTTTCTTTATAACCTCTTTTGCGATCCCGATATCATCGACTTTCCGTTCGCCCGGATTGCACGCCAGCCGCTGGCGAAGCTCATTTCCTCGCGGCGCGCCCGGCATGTGGCGCACCACTACGCTGAAATCGGCGGCAAGTCGCCCATCCTGGAATTCACGCGCCGTCAGGCCGAGGCGTTGGAATGCGAGTTGCGCCGCGAGCTCGATGCGCGCGTGGCAATGGCCATGCGCTATTGGCGACCGTTTACGCAGGAAGCCATCGCGACGCTGGCGGCGCACGCGCCCGGTGAGGTCGTACTGCTGCCGTTGTATCCGCAGTATTCCAAGACGACAACGGGAAGTAGTCTCAATGAATGGAACCGGCGCTTCCAGCCCAACGGATGGCGCCCGCGCGTGCATGTGGTGCGTGAGTTTTATCAAGATGCCGCGTACCTGGATGCGGTAGTCGCCGCCGTCGACTCTTCCCTCCGTGATTTTGAAAACGCGGCGGACGTCGACATGGTGTTCAGCGCGCACAGCGTGCCGGTGGCCGTCATCGAGCAAGGCGACCCATATCAGCGGCAGATCGAAGACACGGTCGATCTGGTGTGGCAGCGTGGCGGCTGGCCGGCGCGGCGGCACATCTGCTACCAGAGTAAAGTCGGTGCGTCGAAATGGCTGCGCCCGTCGATGCATGAGACCATCAAGAACCTTGCCACGGCGGGATCGCGGCACGTGCTGGTGGTGCCCATCTCGTTTGTCTCCGATCACGTCGAGACGCTGCACGAAATCGATATCGAGCACCGCGAACAGGCACGCACGCTGGGAATCACCGACTTCCGTATGATGCCCGGGTTGAACGATTCGCCGGCATTCATTAGCGCGCTTGCGGGCCTCGTGCGGGATCAACTCGCGGGAATGGAACCGGCATTGGCGGCCGGTTCGCACCATGCGACGCAAGTATAATCGAATGGTGAAACGATTCTCGGCGACCGTGGTCGCCATCCTCGTAATGCTCGCGGGCGCTGCCTGTAAGCGCAGCATCGACAACCAGGAAGCCGTCCGGCAGGCAGTGATCGATTATCTTTCCAAGCGCTCGAACCTGAATGTTTCCGCCATGAACGTCGACGTCACGTCGGTGACCTTCCGTTCGAATGAGGCGGACGCCATCGTGGCCATCACGGCAAGAGGCACGACGCCGGGGCAACCCATGTCCATGCGGTACACGCTCGAGCGCCAGGGCGACCACTGGGCGGTGAAGGGCAAGGCAGACGCCGGCGGAAGTCCACATGGGGCGGGCGCGGCAAATCCGCACGGAGCGGCCGAGCCGCCGGCGGCTGGTGAATTGCCGCCAGGTCATCCCGCGGTAAATCCCCCTCCGAAACCATGAAGCGCGTCGCCATTTTGGGAGGTGGGCCGGCAGGCGCGTTTGCCGCCGAGCAACTCAGCGCCGCCGGGCTCGAGACCATCGTCTTCGACGAAAAACTTGCCTGGGAGAAACCCTGCGGCGGCGGGCTGACTTACAAGGCCTACAGTCAATATCCGTTTCTGATCGACAACGGCACGCCCAAGAAACTGATTGGCGAAACGGTACTCGCGGCTCCCAAAGCGGGAGACGTGACGCTACGCCTGCGCAAGCCGATTCTTATTTACTCACGATTCGATTTGAACCGCATGCTGCTCGAACGCGCGGAGCGCGCCGGCGCCCAAATCGAGAAAGCGCGTGTCACGGAAATGACGCGTTCGGCGCGCGGATGGCAGCTCAAAACGAAATGCGGCGCTCTGGATGCGGACTTTTGCATTGTGGCGACGGGCGCGCGCAATCCGCTGCGCCAGGTGGGCACGGAACTGACGCGCACCGACACCATGGCGGCGCTCGGCTACTACGTGCCGGGTGACCGCGAGCAGATCGACATCCAGTTTCTGCCGAACCTCGAAGGCTACATCTGGGTGTTTCCGCGTTGCGGCCATCTTTCGGTCGGCATTTGCGGCAAAGGCGAACCGGCCGCGTTGCTGCGTAAGCGCCTGGAAAATTACATGGCGGAAAAAGGCATCTCGTGTAAGGGCGCATCGTTCTACAGTCATCTGCTGCCTTCGCTCGAGACGCCCGCGTGGAAGCGCAATCGCGTTGCCGGGGACGGGTGGATGGCGGTGGGCGATGCCGCCGGCCTGGTCGACCCAATCACGGGCGAGGGTCTCTACTATGCGATCCGCTCGGCCGATCTGGCGGCGAAAGCGCTGCTCTCGGAGATCGGCGATCTCGCCGGCCATGCTTACCGTCGCATGCTGCGCCGCGATTTCGCCTCGGATCTCGAATTCGGCTCGCGGCTCGCCAAGCGCGTGTTCTTCGGCCGGTTTCTGTACGGCAGCGTGCCCGCGCGCATGGTGCAGTTCACGCGCAGCAGCCCCAGGTTCGCCGGCATCATGCAAGATCTTTTCGCCGGGACCCAATCGTACCTTGGGTTGAAACGCCGGCTGATCGAAAATCTCAACGGCAGCCTGCTCGAAATCGCCATGAACGCGAGCCTGCACCGCTTGGTGCCGGGCCGGGTCCGGGCATGAAGCACACGGTTTCGGAGAAGCTTTTCCAAAAAGCGCAGAAACTGATTCCGGGCGGCGTCAACTCGCCGGTGCGCGCCTTTCGCGGCGTTGGTGGATCGCCGCCTTTCATCGCGCGCGGCGAAGGCTCGCACCTGTTCGATGTCGACGGCAACGAGTACATCGACTACGTGGGCTCCTGGGGGCCTCTGCTGCTGGGCCACCGGCACCCGGTGATCCTCGAGGCGCTGCGCGAGGCCCTCGAGACCGGCACCAGCTTCGGCGCGCCCACCGACCGCGAGGTCGAAATGGCCGAAGCTATCTGTGAAGCCGTCCCCTCCATCGAAATGGTGCGCCTGGTGAACTCCGGCACCGAAGCCACCATGTCGGCCCTCCGCGTGGCGCGTGGCTTCACCGGGCGCGACCTCATCGTCAAGTTTGAAGGCTGTTATCACGGGCACGTGGATTCGCTTCTTGTGAAAGCGGGCTCGGGCGTAGCGACGCTTGGGCTGCCGGATTCGCCGGGAGTTCCCAAAAGCTTCACCGATACCACGATCGCGCTTCCGTTCAATTCGACTGACGCGCTCGATCAGGCTTTTCGTTCGCATGGCGCACAAATCGCGGGCGTGATCGTCGAACCGGTCGTCGGGAACATGGGATGCGTGCCGCCAGTGCCGGGTTTTTTGCAGGCGCTGCGCGAAATTACCACCCGTCACGGCGCGCTGCTCATCATCGACGAAGTGATGACCGGCTTCCGTGTGGCCTTCGGCGGCGCACAGCAGCTTTACGGCATTCGCCCGGACCTGACGACGCTGGGCAAGGTGATCGGCGGCGGCCTGCCCATCGGCGCTTACGGGGGCCGCGCGGATATCATGAGCCGGGTGGCGCCTGCCGGGCCCATCTATCAAGCCGGAACGCTATCCGGAAATCCGCTGGCCGTAGGCGCGGGCCTGGCGATGCTGCGTTACTTAAAGGCCCACCCGGAGACGTACGCGCAGCTCGAAGCGCGCACCGCCGCTATCTGCGCGGCTGCGCCGCCTGGCACGACGGTCAATCGCGTGGGCTCGATGTTTACCATCTTCTTCACGAGCGAGCCCGTGACCAACTGGGAATCCGCCAAGAAATCCGACACGCAACGCTTCGGCGCATTTCACCGGCGAATGCTGGAGCAAGGAATCTACCTGGCGCCCTCGCAGTTCGAGGCTGCGTTTGTGTCGGCCGCCCACACGGAGCAGGACGTCAGGAAGACGGTGGACGCTTTCCGGCAGGCCTGACTGCGGGCTTGCCGCACCCCGAGCGTATACCAGCTTTCGCCGGGACTGGCTGGCGTTACTTCTTCTCGCTCTGCTTGGGATAAATCAGAGGATAGTTCTTTTCCTTCCACTCCGCGAGCCCACAAGAGCCAATTACTTTGTAACCGTTCTTTCTGAGAATAGCCGCGGCACGCGCGGCCCGGCCACCGCGGTTTCAAGCGGTGACGATCAATTTGTTCTTGGGCACCTCTGCGATGCGCTTCTCCAACTGATCGAGCGGGATATTCACATAGCCCTTGATGGTTCCCAGTTCTTCCAGCTCTTTCGGCTCGCGGACATCGAGGAAGAAGACGTCTTTCTTTTCGAGCAGCTCTTGCAGCTCGTCCGCGGAGAGTTTCTTCTCTTCTTCGGCAGGCTTATTCTGACCGAGCATGGAGACGCCGGCGAACGAGGTAAGAATCCAGGAGCGACGATACATCATGCCGCCAGTATACATCCGCTACGCGCTTCAATCCGGCGGCGCTTCAGAACGCGCTTGGTCCACGCCAACCACGGCGGAAGCCGCGTGTGCCACGGCGCCGTCGTGCAAAACCCAATTCAGAATCGGCGACGTCATCAATGTCGTGGTGAGCGCCATCAACACCAGCATGGTAAAAAGCGCGGGAGTCAATATACCGATTTCCAGCCCGACATTGAGCACCACAAGTTCCACCAGCCCGCGCGTGTTCATCAGCGCGCCCAGGGCCACGCTATCGCGCAGACTCAACCCCATGAGAGCGGCCCCGCTAAATCCGCCGCCCATCTTCCCCGCTACCGCAACCGCGATGATGACGAGCGTCCACAGCCACAGCGAAGGGCTCAGTAAGCCGATATTGGTCCGAATGCCCGTATAACTGAAAAACAGCGGGAGCAATACCGTCATGACGAGCGGCTCCAATACGCTGGCGAGCTGCTTCCCAAATTTGCCGGCATGAGGAGAAAGCGCTCCCGCGAGGAATGCGCCGAACAAAGCGTGAATACCCGCGAAGTCGCTGGCCCAACTGGATAGAAATACGATGATGAGAATTAACGACATGTCTCCGGTACGACCGAAGTGATTCGCACTCCACTTGAGCAGCGGCCGCCCGACGAGCAGCATGGCCGCCACGTAGATCAAGAGAATCGTTGCGGTAGAACCGAGCTGCGCGGTCCAGTCAGACCGGATCATCGCCGTGACACACGCCAGCATGGTCCACCCTGTCACGTCATCAAACGCCGCACAAGCGATTGACAGGTGTCCGAGCCTGGTTTGCGTGAGGCCGCGATCGGATAGGATGCGGGCCAAAACGGGGAAAGCCGTGATGCTCATCGAAACGCCGATGAACAAGGCGAATGGCAGCCCGGGCGTCGATGGCGCGGCGAAGACGCGTAACTCGCGCGATAAGACAATACCCGCCGAGAACGGTAGGATGATGCTGAGCAGTGCGGTGCTGGTGGCCGCGCTGCGCAGATTGTAAAGCTCGGTGAGGTCCAGCCGCAGCCCCACGAGGAACATGAAGATCACGAGCCCTACCTGGCTTAGCGCGTTTAACAGAGGCAGGCTCGAGGGCACGAACAGGTGCGCGTACCAGGAGGGAGCGATCCATCCGAAACAGGATGGGCCAAGAAGCAGCCCGGCCAGGATCTCGCCAATCACCGCAGGCTGGCCGAGGCGCACGATGATCCCGCGAAGCGCGCGGCACAGCGCTAGAATGACGACGATTTGAACCAGCAGCAGGCCCACGAACGCGCTACTTGCCAAGAATGCGTCCCATCAAGAGCAGTCCGCCGTAAACAGCTCTCGCTATCATCCACTTCTCTCGCTCTGACTCTTTGGTCTTCGCATCCGCTAAAGGGCTGACAGCACCTCCGTGGCGTGGCCCGCGGGCTTGACGTTTGAGAAAATTTTCTCGATCTTGCCGTCGGCGCCGATCACGAACGTAGTCCGCGCAATGCCCATCACTTTTTTCCCGTACATGTTCTTTTCTTTCAGAACATCGTAGGCAATGGCGGTTTTCTTATCCACGTCGCACAGCAGCGTGAACGGCAGGCTGTACTTGGCTTTGAAGCGCGCCTGCGCAGCCGGCGTATCGGGAGAAATGCCGAGCACCACGCTGTCCTTTTTGTCGAACTGCTTGATGGCGTCACGAAACTCGTGAGCTTCTATGGTTCATCCGGGTGTATCAGCGCGAGGGAAGAAGTAGAGTACGATCTTCTTGCCCTTGAGCTTAGAAAGCTGGAAGGGCTCACCGGCGTCGGTCTGGAGCTGGATGTCGGGAGCTTTGTCGCCTTCTTTGAGCATCAGAGTTTCTCCAATTGTTATCGAAATCGGTTCGGAGTCAAGGCGCCTTCAGCTTCTCTTCCAACATCTGCTTGATCTTGACGGGGTCCGCCTGGCC
>Ga0310810_10000118_pt1 | contig 81574 bp, 66 predicted proteins | sample NCmetagenome_FD_207641 | JGI IMG/M metagenome (GOLD analysis project Ga0310810, IMG submission 207641) | Soil microbial communities from experimental microcosm in Duke University, North Carolina, United States - NC | ecosystem: Engineered > Artificial ecosystem > Soil microcosm > Unclassified ... | reverse complement strand
CATTGGTGACGTCGCCGACGACGACGCGGCTGAACTGGCGCATGTAGATCAGGGTCGCGCAGACGTCACAGGGGCTGAGCGTGGTGAAGATTGTGGTTTTGCTGAAATCCTGACGGCCGGCGTCGCGGATCGCGGAGGTCTCGCCGTGGTTGTATGGATGGTTCTCCTGCACCAGCGTGTTGTGGCCCTTGCCGAGAATCTGGCGGGTCTGGTTGCCGATGATTACCCCGCCGATAGGGCATCCACCTTCGCCGTATCCCTTTTGGGCCAGCAGGACGGCGATGCGCATGAACTGGGCGTCCGTAAGCTTTTTGAAAAATGACTCCGTCGCTAGCGAGGGCAAGCTTCTGGTCGGCAGGTGGGCGATGATATTGAGCACTTCGTCCGTAACAGGTGTTTGCTGGGTAAAAAATGTTGCGGTCATGGATTGTCATTCCACCCTCGTTGCGGGGCGATGTCAATATTCGAAAAACGGGATCTTCGAAAAACGGCGGCTGGTTTGCCCGACGCCCGAAAATGGCTTAGTATTGCGCGCCTGTTAAATAAGGGGAGGCTTTGAATGACAGAACCCGGCCAGACGGAGTTTGGCAGAAGGCAATTTGTTCAGAAGGTGGTGTCGGGCGCGGTGGCTGGAGTTGCAGTCCAGTCTGCATTCAGTTTAATTTCTCATCCAAGCATGCTTGCTCAGACTGTTACAACGCCAGACGGCGCACTGCAGGGGTTGATTGAGGGCAACAAACGCTTCGCCGCTAATCAACTTACATCGGTCGATCACGATCTGGCCATTCTGAAGGCCCATACGGTGGACAAGCAGGAGCCCTTCGCGGCCGTACTTTCGTGCGCCGATTCGCGCGTGCCGGTTGAGCTGATATTTGATCAGACGATTGGCCAAATATTTGTGAACCGTGTTGCGGGCAACATCGTGACGCCGGAGATCATAGGGAGCCTCGAGTATGGGGTTGCCGTGCTGGGAGTGAAAGTTGTTCTGGTGCTTGGTCACACCAGCTGCGGGGCGGTGAAAGCAGCGATGAAGGCCGATGCGGTCCCAGGACAGATCAGCGTATTGTATCGGCACCTGCGTCCGGCTGTGGAGCAGAGCGGCGGGAATGTCGATAAGGCCATCGAAACCAATGCCCGAATGCAGGCTGAGTTGCTGCGGACATCATCAACCGTGATCAAGGAAGCGTTAAGCGCCGGGAAGCTAAAGGTTGTTTCGGGAGTGTACGATCTGGCGACTGGAAAGGTGACACTGAGCTAGGAGCAACCCCGCTCCAAGGTTACGGAACTCGTCCACCAGTCGTTTGTTCGGCCATCACATCGCCATGTGATGGCCATCCTTAAAAAATTCAGAAATTAAGCCTAAGGTGGAGCGCGTGCAGGCAAAAGGCGCACGCGCGGTGCCGTATTGGGAAAAGGATCAGCCTTTCGATAGTGCACCGCTCCCGTTCTGCACTTTCCCGAAACCGTCCTGCAGCCCAATATTGTCAGCGAGAGCGAATGAGGTGCAACAAATGCCTGCTAAGGCACAATTGAAAACTTTGTCAAAACCGGCTGGCGCCGGCCTGGCTGAGCGGAAGCTCAGAATAGTTGCTCCCCCAAAAGCCATTGAGGTCGACGCGAATAATCTGGCCGCCATCGGGCGGCTGGTGGGAAGCGTGGCACACGACTTCAACAACCTTCTGACCGGAATCATGCTGTGCTCGGAACTGCTGGCGGGAGGAGTCTCAAACGACCAACGCCTTCTGCGCCAGGTGCGGGCGATTCAATCGGCGGGGCAGCACGGCGCCGACCTGGTGCGACAGCTGATGACGGTTGCGCGTCCGCACGATCAGCGGCTTGCGCGTCTTTGCCCGAATCATGTGATCGCCGGGATGACGGGCCTGCTTTCACGTCTGCTGGGCGAGAACATCGTGCTTGAAACCAGCCTCGCGGCTGATTTGGGACAGGTTGAAATGATGTCAGCACAGGTGTTGCAGATCGTGTTGAACCTGGTAATCAACGCTCGCGATGCCATGCCGGCCGGCGGCCGCATCAGGCTCAGCACCCGCAATGTGAGCGATTCGGCCCGCTGCTGGGTGGAACTTTTGGTCCGCGATACGGGAGCGGGGATGGATAAGGAAACCCTGGCCCGCTTGTTCGAACCATACTTCACCACCAAACAGGCGCACACCGGTTACGGGCTGGGGCTGGCGACAACTTTCGGAATTGTCGAGCAATGTGGCGGGAAAATCGTGGTGGAGAGTCAGCCGGGTTGTGGCGCTACCTTCCGCGTGCTCTTGCCACTGCTGAAAACCGTACCAAAACTTATGGAGCGAGATAGTCTATGACCACTGCTGCTGCTGTCACCATGCCGATCATGCCGCCGGTCGCAGGCGCAAACCTTCTGAACCTGCTGATTGTCGATGATGAGAGAGCCATTCGCGAGGTATGTCGTGAGGTTGCACAGACGCTCGGCTTCACCACCACGGTCGCGGATTCGGCAGAACATGCCTACCGGCTGCTCGAATCGCAAAATATCGATGCGGTTCTGCTCGATCTTCGGCTGCCTGGTGCGGGAGGGCTGGAGGCGTTACGCCAGATCAGATCGCGGCGCCCGGAAGCGGTGGTCATTCTGGTCACCGGGTATGGGACCGTGCAGTCGGCAGTCCAGGCAATGAAAAACGGCGCCTACGATTACGTGACCAAGCCCTTCAGCATGGAAGAACTGCGCGTATTGCTGGAGCGCGTGTCAGTCCATATGAAGCTTAAGAGCGAAAACCGTCTGTTGCGGGAGAAGATCAAGTCGAAGCAGGGATTCGGAAGCATCGTGGGCCGCGCGCCGGAAATGGAAAAGCTTTATCGCATCATCGCCAAGGCGGCGCACAGCAATCATCCGGTGCTGATCCTGGGAGAGAGCGGAACCGGTAAAGAAATGGTGGCGCGGGCTATTCATTTCTCGGGGCCATTTCACGCCAAGCCCTTCATCCCTGTGGACTGTGGCTCTTTGGTTCCGACGCTTATTGAAAGCGAGCTGTTTGGGTACGTGAAAGGCGCGTTTACCGGGGCGGTGCAGTCGCGTGATGGCTTGCTGGCGATTGCAGAAGGCGGAACAGTGTTTCTGGATGAGATTGGCGAGCTGCCGGTCGATTTGCAATCGAAGCTGCTGCGCGCCATTCAGGAACGCGAGGTCCGCCCGGTGGGCAGCACCAAGCGAATTCCCATCAATGTACGCATTCTGGCCGCTACCAATCGCGACCTGGAGCAGGCAGTGGCGCAGGGCGGTTTTCGCCGCGATCTTTACTTCCGGCTCAACGTTCTCAGCCTGCGAATCCCGGCGCTGCGGGAACGACGCCAGGACATTCCATTGCTGGCTGCCCATTTTCTCGAGAGGCTGTCTCGCACCTCTGGCCAGGAGCGTTCTTTGAGCGACGAAGCCATGAAAGCCCTACTCGCCTACGATTGGCCGGGTAATGTGCGTGAGCTCGAGAACTGCCTTGAGCGGGCGGGCGCATTCACCACCGGACCGATGATTCAAGTCAATGATCTGCCTTCTTCCATTCACGGAGTTCGTGACGGAATGCCAGCGGGCGGAGACGGCGCGGCAAAGATCATTACCATTGCCGAATTAGAGAAACACACCATTCTTGGCACCATTGCGCAGCTGAACGGCGACAAGCTGATGGCGGCCCGCCTGCTGGGAATTGGCAAGACTACGCTTTACCGGAAGTTAAAGGAGTACGCTTCCCAAGATTAAGCGGATGCCAGCGATCGAGTTTCATTGCGGGAAGCTCAATCTGCGCTGTGCCACTTAACTCTTCTGTTTTCAACAAAAATGAGTTGGCGGTGAACTTGCACTACGAAACTGCATGATTCTCATCGTTACCCCTTCGGGTAAAGGCGACCAGTGCGCAACATCGATTCAGGAAACGCTGGGCGAATCTTCACATATAGCGCCAACCACCCGTAAGGCAATCACTCTGCTTCGAGCCCACGAATATACGGCAATTCTGGTGGATCAATTGTTTCTGGAGGCCGAACCGGCGGGGAGCGAGAGCGTGCTTCAACACATCGGCCTGGCGGTCCCGGTGTATGTCAACTTCGCGGTGAATGGAGTCGAAAGGGTAGTCCGGGAGCTTCGCTGGGCGCTGCATCGACGCCAGCATGAATTGAGGCTGGCCAGGGCAGGAGCGAAGGAAAACTTTCGCAACGAATTGGCCGATACTGTTACCGCTCTGCTGCTTTCCTGCGAACTCGCGCTGCGCTCGCCCAACCTCGAAGTCGCGGTGCTGAACAAGCTGAGAACCGCTCACGATCTGGCGCGGCAGCTGCGCGAAAAACTGGAGGCTCCCGCCTGACTCAACCGTGTGCAAAGTCTTTCATTCTGTAGAGATGTGAGCAAGAAAACTTTCCACGTTTTTGAAAATTCCGCTCTACAATATGCCAGCAAGTAACTTCCGCCCGTGGCGGCTCCCGGCAGGTTCTGTGCACATTCTGGTAACGACGGACACCCTGAGCGGTATCTGGACCTACACCCGCGAACTGGTCAGTGGTCTGGTGAGCCGCGGCGCGCGCGTGACACTGGTGAGCTTCGGCGAGGTGCCGTTACCGCAGCAGACCGCGTGGATGGACAATCTGCACGGTCTGGAATACCGCCCCACCGCGTTTCGTCTGGACTGGATGCACGAGGGGCAAGACGATCTGCATGATTCCTTTGCTTATCTGGTGGCGCTGATCTCCGAGGTTAGGCCTAACATCCTTCACCTTAATCACCTCTGCTATGGAAGCCTGCCAGTGAGCGCGCCGCGCGTGGTAGTGGCCCACGGCGACATGGTCAGCTGGTCGCGAGCTGTTCATGGAGATGAGCCAAAGCCCACTCGCTGGCTTTCCGAGTATCGCCGTGCGGTAGCGCAGGGCATTTCGAGAGCGAACGCGGTCGTCGCTCCATCGGGGTGGATGCTCGACACGGTGCGGGAATGCTATACGCGGGCACGCCGCGAGGCGGTGATCTACAACGGCCGCAATCCGATTTTCTTCAATCCTTACGTCGAGAAAGATGATTCGGTGCTCGCTATTGGGCGGCTGCTTGACGCCGGCAAGCAGGTCTCCCTGCTCACACAAAAGGTCCATCCACTGCCGGTGTGCATTGTCGGAGCGGACGCTCCGGTGCACCCCGCAAACGCGCCGATCCGGGCCGACGTGAAGCTTGCGGTGAACGAAGTACACGTATCGTTTAAAGGGCCGCAGACTGAGGCGCAGTTGCGCGCGCTCTACAGCCGGGCTTCTATCTACGCTGCTACCTCGCGTTACGAACCGTTCAGTATGGCTGCGCTCGAAGCTGCATTTTCCCGTTGCGCCATTGTCGCCAATGACATCCCGTCATTTCGCGAGATCTGGCAGGATGCAGCCATTTACTTTCGCGCGAATGATGCCGACAGCCTGGCTGCAGCGATTCGTGACCTGAGCGAACAGCCCGAGCTCTGCCGGAAATACGCTAATCTTGCTTACGCGCGCGCGCGCGAATGCTTTACGGCCAAAAGAATGATCGACCAATACCAGGAGCTCTACGAGAACCTGTTGCGCAGCCACGCCGCCGCCGCTTAGTTGACGCTAACGTGGTATGTTCTAAACATTGCCGCGGAGGAGCTCAATGAGTACTGTCAAGATCACTGTCAGAAGAAATGGTCCGTATCGGGTGGAAGCGCCCGAGGGCTCAATCGAGCTGGTCGATGCTGATGGCAACAAGTATGACCTGACTGGCAAGCCGGCGTTTTCGCTTTGCCGTTGCGGCGCTTCTGTCAATAAGCCGTTCTGCGATGGGACGCACAGTAAGCTTGGGTTCCAGGCCGCTGAGAGCGCAGTGCGCGCGGCGGAGCAGGGCCCATTACCGCCGAAGCCTTAGTAACGCCTTTCAGTGGATGGTCTTAGTCTTGCGCGACATGTAATCCATCAGCAGATACTGTCCGAGCGTATACGGCGTTGTGAAATACGCTTTGCCCCGGCACATCTCAGTGACTTTCTGAACGAACTGGACCAATCCGTAATCTGACGCCAGCATAAATGTGTTGATCATGACGCCGGCGCGCTTGCACTTCGAGACTTCTTCCAGAGTCTGGCTGACGACCAGCGGATCAAGCCCGAAGGCGTTCTTATAAATGCGCCCGTCTTCTAAGGTCAGCGCAGAGGGCTTGCCATCGGTGATCATCACGATCTGTTTCATATCTTTGCGCTGGCGTTGCAGCAGGCGCTGGGCCAGTCGCAGCCCTTCGCGCGTATTGGTGTAATAAGGGCCGACTTTCACTCGCGCCAGCTGCGAGAGCGGGACTTCCTCGGCGGAATCATGAAACAGAATCAAAGACAGCGAGTCGCCCGGATACTGCGTCCGAATCAGGTGCGATAGCGCCATGGCGACCTTTTTTGCCGGCGTAAAGCGGTCTTCGCCATAAAGAATCATGGAGTGTGAGCAGTCGAGCATCAACACCGTCGCACATGATGATTGATATTCGCACTGGTGAACGTGCAGGTCGGAATACTCGATGTTGAGTGGCAGTTTCAGCCCCTCGCGTTCGATAGCGTGTGAAAGCGTGCTGGTGATGTCGAGATTCAGCGTGTCTCCAAACTCATACGGTCGCGATGCGCCGCTGGCCTCAATGCCGGTCGCCATGTCGCGCGTGTCATGACGGCCGAAACTGGATTTTCCCAGCGAGCCCATCAGGTCGCGCAAGGTCTTGAATCCCAGAAAATCCAGGCTCTTATCGGTAATTTCGAAACGGGCCTGCTGATGTGATTCTCCCACCTGACCGCCGACGCTCGACTGCTTTGCCGGATCGTGAGGCTGATCGATGCTGATGTAGTCTTCCTGCTGCATGCGTTCGATCAACTGCTCGATAAGGTCATCCAGGCTGCCATCCATCTGCATCTGGCGGAGTTGCTCGCGCATGTTCTCGTCCAGCAGGTCGCCATCCATCAGGGCCTGCTCGATCGCACGTCGCAAGTCATCCAGCGTCTGCTGCTCGTCCGGGAGTTCGTAGTAATAGTCCTGAAATCCACTCTGCAGCAGGTAATCCGAAAGTGCGCCGAGCAGGTCTTCCATGCTCATCTCACCGGCGGGATCAGGAACGTACTTTGTGTAGCGGACGCGTTTCATAAGATGTCTTGTTGGCCGTCCAGCGATGAATGCTAATTAAACGGCCTTCTCGGCCGGTATGGGGTGTCCTCGCGCTCATACGGCTTCTCAACGTGTTTGGGTTGTTTCTCGCCGGCGGTGAAGAGGCGTTCTTCGTTTCGTCCGATGCGCTTGTGCGCGTGCAACCCTTCCAGAATGAATTCAGCGGCCGAAACCTGGCTCTCAATCGTGTCCTTCGGCCCGATGCCCACCTTCACAGTCTTATCCAAGAGTCCCTGGATGCCGCGCAGCGCGGGCAGCGCTTCAGTGGAGGCGGCGGTGTCGGCCAGCTGGATTTCCCCGCCGAGATCGAACCACTGCACGATCTGCTGGGTGTCCGTGCCCTTGAAGTAGGTGTCGTAGGTCTTGGCGATGGCCGAGCGAATCAGCTCACGTCCCACGAAGTCAGCGCCTTTCATCTCGCCTTCATATTCAAGTTCGAGTTTGCCGGTGATTGCCGGCAGCGCAGCATAGATATCGCCTATGCGCGGGACGACATGACTCTCTTTGTGGTGAATCGCGCGCCGCTCGGCGTTTGAAATCACATTCTCCAGACAGGAAATCGGCAGCCGCTGGCTGACCCCTGAGCGTTTGTCGATCTTCTTGTCTTCACGGGCAGAGAACGCAACCCGCTCGATGACCTCATAAACGTACTTGGGAATGCTCAACTGCCGCCCTTCGCGTCGGGTCCAGGCTTCCTGTGCGGTGATCTCTATCCCTTCTTCCACGGTCGCTGGATAATGGGTCCTGATTTCAGAACCGATTCGATCTTTGAGCGGCGTAATGATCTTGCCTCGCGCAGTGTAGTCCTCAGGGTTTGCGCTGAACACCAGCGCGACATCCAGAGCAAGGCGAACCGGGTAGCCTTTTATCTGCACGTCGCCTTCCTGCATGATGTTGAACAAGCCCACCTGAATTTTTCCCGCCAGATCGGGCAGCTCATTGATGGCAAAAATTCCGCGATTGGCTCGCGGCAGCAGCCCGTAATGGATGGTCAGCTCGCTGCCCAGTTCGTGTCCACTTCGCGCCGCCTTGATGGGATCGATGTCGCCGATCAGATCGGCAATGGTCACATCCGGAGTAGCGAGTTTTTCCACGTAACGCTGCTCCTGGGTCAGGTAAGCAATCGGCGTCTCGTCGCCGCGTTCGGCGATCAGTTCGCGACAGCGCCGGCAAATGGGGGCATAAGGATTATCGTGAATCTCGCACCCTGCCACGTAGGGCGTGAGCGGATCGAGCAGCGAGGTCAGCGCGCGCAAGATGCGGCTTTTCGCCTGCCCGCGGAGCCCGAGCAGGATGAAATTGTGTCGTGACAAAACCGCGTTAACGATCTGCGGAACGACGGTGTCTTCATAACCAACGATGCCGGGAAAAATGGTTGTGCCGGCACAGAGCTTCGCGGTCAGGTTCTCGCGCAACTCGTCTTTTACACGGCGAGGGCTTAAAAAGCTTTCGGAAAAAGGACTCTGGCGAAGCTCGCCAAGTGTGCGCGGAGAACTCATGAACGAAACCCCCGAAAAAACGAGCCTACAAGGCGGATTATACGCCGCTCAGTGTGCGTGGCCGTTTCCACTGGCCTTTTGGCGAACTCGCACCGAGTGTCGCAGGTTAGGAAGAACGGACTGGAGATAGGATATGAGGGATTGAATCCGCTCCGATTCTGACTTCATCCCGAGAAGGCTCTGTTTGAAATCCAGATCGAGCGGCAGCGAGCCCGCCAAAAAATACGCAACTTGAGCAACATCTATATCTGCGATGCTGGCTGGCTGTGCGCCCGCCAAGCGCATGATCTCGCCATGAAGCTGTACCGCCTGGCCGACATCTTTTTCAGAAGCCTTTTCACCTTCGTCTTTGATGAGCATTATTTCAGCTTGCAGGAACGACCGCTCATGGTTCAGGCGCACGACCTCGAAACGCTCGCGGCCCTGGGTGACGATATCCATCCGCCCGTCAGGATATTTCTTTGTCACTGCAATGATCTCTGCTGTACATCCGACTTCGGCCATGGTCTCTTCTTTTGCCCGCAACACACCGAAGGTCTGGTTACGCTCCAGGCACTCGGAAATCATCTCGCGGTAGCGAGGCTCGAAGATGTGCAAGGGTAAAGGCGCGCCCGGCAGCAGGACAAGTTCGAGCGGAAAAACCGGAAGCAGAGAAGCCATAACGGGAAACCAATCTCGATTGTAAACGCCTGGCGCTTGACTCGCTTTGCGCAATAAGCATAAAAGCTCAACATGCCTTCGCCATCCGGCCTGGACGAAAAAGTAGTAGTCATAACCGGCGCCTCCATGGGCATTGGGGAAGCCCTGGCCCGGGTCTTTGCAGGTCAAGGCGCAAGAATTGTTCTGCTGTCACGGGACGCGGGCCGCGCCGAAGCCGCGCGTGCCCGCATCGGACATCTCGATCGCACTCTGGCTCTGGCATGCGACGTGCGCCATCGAGAGGAGATTGATCGCGTTCTCAGCCTGACCATGCATCATTTTCAGCGTGTCGATATTTGGATCAACAACGCAGGTATCGGTTATCGCGATTCAGTGGTGGAAGCGGACCTGGCGTCAGTGCGCGACCTGTTTGAGATCAACTTCTTCGGCGCCCTTACCGCCATGCAGGCGGTGTTGCCGGTCATGACTCAGCAACGTGGCGGAGCGATCATCAACATTTCCAGCGTTGCGGGACATATTCCTCTTCCTTATCACTCCATGTACAGCGCCACCAAATTTGCGCTGAACGCGGTTGGAAGGGCTGCTCGTATCGAACTGCTGGGACGTGGCATTCACGTTATGACCGTCTGCCCGGGCTATGTGCGTACTGACTTTGGCAGGAATGTAAAACAGGGGAGGACAGTAAAGAACGTACGCCCTTCAAGCGTTCGCGGGGTCAGCGCAGAACGTGTTGCGCGCGCTGTTCTGCAGGCATATATGAAGCGGAAAAGAGAAGTAGTGGTCCCCTGGACCATGCACCCCATGGTGAAACTCTATCAACTGTTCCCGGGCCTGGTGGAATGGGGCATGGCGCGGATGTTGAAGTAAGATTCAACTCAGGTCGGAAAGCATGCCTTCCATTTCAGAACGCGCATGCTCATTCCCGGTTCGCTGCGCGGCCGCGATCCCCTGCTGCAACATCTTTTTGGCTTCGTCGCTCCGGTTGGCTTTGGAGAGGGTTTGCGCTGCCATAAAGTACCCGGCGGTATAGTCCGGATGTTCCTTGAGCAGCGTCTCAAACTCATCCAACGCTTCCGGCAACTTCCCGCTATTTGCGTACTCCATAGCCAGCCCATAACGGGCGAATGAGTCACGCGGGTTCTGAGAAAGGATGTCCTTCAACATCGCGATTCGATCCATATACTTTCAGGTTACACAATAATGCGTTCGTTAGTTTGTTACGGCAGGCGCTCCTGAGTACAATGCACGCATCGGAGTTCCCAATTGGCCTGTCCGTTTTTTATGCCCGTTCAAATTCTGGAAGGCGGAGCCTGGATCCACCCTGCACGGCTGCCGCTTGGAGGCGGCTGGAGTGGCTTGTGTCAGGCGCCCGGCCACGAAGGGATCCAACCTTCCCAGGAGGAATTGCATGACTCATGCAATCTGGGTTACGCGAAGTGCGCAAGAATTCCAGACGAGCGGGCGGGCGATGCCGTCCGTTTCGGAATTGCTTTCGACCGGGGCTCTGAAGTCGTCCTCAACTATGTTCTTGAGAAGTCTCATGCTCCCGTCTCCCATGGCATGCTGAGTTGCAATCTGCTTACCCGATACTGGGCGTTGAACCATCAGGATGAGCGTATCCAGAAGATGGCGGAGTGCTTTCTGCAGTGTTATCTTGTGCGCAGAACGCCGCAGGCTCCGGCAGCGAGCGTCACGTCATGAAGAACAACGAAGATCTTTCACAGCCGCGCTCGGTGCGCGACTCGCAATCTGAGATGAACGAAATCGTGTTGCCTAACGATGCCAATCCGCTGGGCGCATTGCTGGGCGGACGTCTGATGCATTGGATTGATATGGCGGGGGCGATGGCGGCGCATCGCCACTCGCGCAACTATGTGGTGACTGCGTCGATCGACCATCTCGATTTCCTGGTTCCGGTGCATGTCGGCGATCTGGTGATATTGCGCTCGTCTGTCAATCGTGTGTTTCATACTTCGATGGAAGTTGGGGTCAAAGTCTGGGTGGAAAACTACCTGCATGACACCTGCGAGCATGTCAGCTCCGCGTACCTCACTTTCGTGGCAATCGATGCCGGAGGCCGGCGACTGCCGGTTCCCGCCGTGGTGCCTGAAAGCGACGAACAGCGACGCCGCTACGAAGATGCCGGGCGCCGCCGCGAAACTCGGCGACTGGAACTGGAACGGCGAAATTTAAAGTCTTGAATGTGATGCTGGTCACAGCCACACATGCGGTGGAGTCCTCATAATGCAGGGCTTCGAATACACACCATGGATAATGCCCTTTTGGTTCACCGCCTGCATTTTGCTTTCACCATAACCTTCCACTACCTGTTTCCCCAGCTCACCATGGGTTTGGCGCCGCTCATCGTTGCGCTCAAGACTTTAGGTCTGCGAACCGGAAACCGTGCGTACCACGATTCCGCGCGTTTCTGGGGACGTATTTTCGGAATCTCGTTCGTGCTCGGCGTTGTGACCGGTATTCCCATGGAGTTTCAGTTCGGTACCAACTGGTCGCACTTTTCACGCTTCGCAGGAGGTGTGATTGGCCAGACCCTGGCGATGGAAGGCCTGTTCGCGTTTTTTCTGGAGTCAGCATTTTTGGGATTGTTTCTCTATGGCGAGAAGCGGCTAACCGCGCGTGCGCACTGGTGGTCTGCAGTCGCGGTTTTTCTGGGATCGTGGCTGTCGGGATTTTTCATTATTGCCACCGACGCGTGGATGCAGCATCCGGTTGGCTTCGAGCGCGCACCTGACGGATCGGCCCAGCTGAGCAGCTTCTGGGAACTGGTGCTGAATCCCTGGGCGTGGTGGCAGTACGCGCACAACATGAGCGGGGCCGGAATCACTGGCGCTTTCGTTATGGCTTCAGTCGGCGCTTTCTATCTACTCTGCGGCAGAAACGCCGAGCATGGGCGCGTCTTCGTTAAGACCGGAGTCATAGCTGCGTGCCTGTTCAGTATTTTTCAGTTGTTCCCCAGCGGCGATGGCCAGGGACGCATGATTGCCCGCTATCAGCCGGTCACGCTTGCAGCCATGGAAGCACTATTCGAGGGCGGGCCAGGCGCGCCGCTGGTTTTGATTGGTCAGCCCAATATTGAAGAGAAGAAGATCGATAATCCGATTCAGATACCAGGCGCACTGGCTTTTCTGACTTACCGTCGCTGGGGAGGAGCGGTCACGGGTCTTGATTCGTTTCCGCGCGATAAGTGGCCGCAGAACATCGCCCTTCTTTACTACAGCTATCACATCATGGTGGGGCTGGGCACAATCTTCATTGCGACAGCAGTGATCGCGTTATTTCTGCTGTGGCGCGGGAAACTTTTCAGCGCACGCTGGATGCTCTGGATCCTGTTGCTCAGCCTGCCGTTTCCTTACATCGCGAATACCGCCGGCTGGATGACGGCTGAGCTGGGAAGGCAACCCTGGCTGGTTTATAACCTGATGCTCACCGCGGATGGTTACTCAAAAACTGTTTCCGCCGGCAACGGAATGTTTACGCTGCTGGGATTTCTCGGTATGTATACGGTACTCGGCATCATGTTTCTGTTTCTGGTATGGCGCGAGATTGAACATGGTCCTCTAGGCCAGCCGCTGGCCGGGCACGCGGTTGCTCACTGAAACTTACGAGGTTCTATGGAAACGCTGTGGTTCATGATCGTGGCCGTAATGCTTACGGTGTACGTGATTCTGGATGGTTTTGATCTGGGCGCGGGCGCCATCTACCTGTTCGCGGCGAAAAGGCACAAAGAACGGCAGATGATATTGCGCGCGATAGGCCCGGTGTGGGATGGCAATGAAGTCTGGCTTCTGGCTGCGGGCGGAACGGTCTATTTTGCTTTCCCGCCGCTTTATGCCTCGAGTTTCAGCGGCTTCTATCTTCCTCTGATGATGGTCCTCTGGCTATTGATGCTGCGAGCGGTCGGCATCGAGTTCCGCACCCACATTGATAATCCGGTTTGGCAGGGGTTATTCGATGTTATCTTCTGCGGCGCCAGCATACTGCTCGCAATCTTCTACGGCGCGGCGCTGGGAAACGTGATCCGAGGGGTTCCGCTCTCCAAAGAAGGTTATTTCTTTGAAGCGTTGTGGACCAATTTTCGCCCCGGTCCGAATCCGGGAATTCTTGACTGGTACACGGTCCTGGCGGGCATCGTCGGCCTGGTGACATTGACAGTGCACGGATCGCTCTATGTCGCCCTGAAGACCGAAGGTGAGCTCGAACAGCGGTCCAGAAAAACGGCTTTGATGCTTTGGCCTTTGCAGGCCGTGCTCACCATCCTGAGCTTGATCGCGACCATTTATGTTTCGCCGCACGCGCTCGAGAATTACAGGTTGCACGCGCTTTCATCTGTAATTCCGCTGGTCGTAGTCGCAAGCCTGGCCCTTCTCTTTCACTTCGCCCGGCGAAGCGATTACCTGAAGTCTTTTCTGTGTTCCTGCGCTTATATCGCGGCCATGCTGGTCGGCGCCGCTTACGGACTGTATCCCGCGGTACTGCCCGCCAGCACCAACGCTGCTTATAGTCTGACCATCTTCAACAGCGCCGCCGGACATCATGGGCTGATGGTTGGCCTGGTGTGGTGGAGCTTGGGCATGGTCCTCTCGGTCGGATACTTCGTCTTCATTTATCGCATGTTTCGGGGCAAAGTGCGACTGGAAGAAGAGCACGGATACTGAGCATCGCGAGTTGACGGCGGGTGATCTCGGCCCCGGCACCACCGCCTTCTCGGGCGCCCGTTATAATGGAAACTAAAGGTGACCCTTTGAACGTTCCCATGCCTCCCCGCCCTGGCCAGCAGCCACCGGCTCCACAGCCCTTGCCTGGAGTAGAAACCATCATTGCCGTCGGATCTGGAAAAGGTGGCGTCGGTAAGACCACGCTGGCCGTCAATCTTGCCATTGCACTTGAAAAGATGGGGCACAAGGTCGGTCTGCTCGACGCCGATATTTACGGCCCGAACGTTCCCCTTATGCTGGGGGTGAGTGCGCAGCCGAAAGTTCTGGGGGACAATCGCATCGAGCCACTCGAAGCGCATGGGCTGAAAGTTATTTCGGTTGGATTTCTGAACCCGGGAGACAAGCCGTTAATCTGGCGCGGGCCCATGCTGCATTCCATCATCCGTCAATTCCTCGGATCGGTGGTATGGGGCAGTCTGGATTATCTCGTTGTCGATTTGCCGCCTGGGACAGGCGACGTAGCATTGTCACTGATACAGACGGTGCCGCTTACCGGCGCAATCGTCGTTTCGACCCCCTCCGATGTCTCTCTTCAGGACGCCCGCAAAGCCATCGAAATGTTCCGGCAGATGAAAGTGGATATTGTGGGAATGGTCGAGAACATGAGCTATTTTGTTTGTCCGCACTGCCATCAGCAGACGGACATATTCTCGCGCGGCGGAGCGGAGAAGACCGCTTCGCAGTTCGGGGTGGCGTTTCTTGGTGAAGTTCAGCTTGATCCCGGAATTCGGCAGGCCGGAGACGGCGGGCAGCCTGCAGTTCTGGCCGGAGAGAACACGTCGCATGCAAAATCGCTGTTCGAGTTTGCCAGGAGAGTTGCGGCGAGGGTAGACGAGATCAAATCCTCTGCTACGGAAAGCGTGATCTCAATTCAGTAGGACATCTTAAACGCAGTTCTCTGCGTCCGCGATTGGGTTTAAGGCTTTTCAAATCTCGCCAGCCGAAATCGCCGATCCGCGTCTTTTCCTTCAATCAACAGACCTGCCACCATTTCACCTAAAGCCGGGCCATGCTTAAAGCCGTGGCCTGATCCGCCGCCCACAATCCACACATCATCGCGAGCGGGATGCCGATCGATAATGAAGTCCTCGTCCGGCGATTCTTCATACTGACAGACCCGCGATTCGATTAATGGCGCGTCTTTCAATCCCGGGAACCGAAATCCGAGGTACTCGCGGACGCGCTTGAGTGAATCTGCGCTCACCACCCTCTCACCCGAGGTTGGGTTGAATTCCGGACCTCGGGTATCGTCGGCCACTTTGAATCCTCGCCACTGGTATCCGGGAATTCCGTACATAAAATGCTCTCGATGATCTCCCCAGACCGGCATCTTCTTTTCCGTGTATCGCTCATCGCCTGCGGGTGTGCCGAAGAAGAAGATTTCCTGCCGGGTCACCCGAATCCGCTTACCGATTGTTTGCGGAAATAAGGTCCCCAACCAGGGCCCGCATGCGAACACGTATTCGTCTGCTTTCAGATCCGAACCACCGCCCACCGAAACGGCGTTCCACTTTCCGGCGTCGAGATCCTGCGCCAGCACCTCGGCTTGCCGATATTCTCCGCCTTCCGAGAGAAACGCTTCGAGCACGGCCTGGCACGCGAGCCTTGCGCTCAAAAATCCACTGTGTGGCTCGTGGATTCCCCAACTGACGCCCTCCAGATTGATTTGCGGCCATCGCGCCGCGATTTCATTGTTAGAAAGTTCTTCAAAAGGAATGCCCGATTCCTTCAGCGCGGGGAGCGAACCTCTCTCAAAAGGTCCGTCCTTCTCCGCCGCCATCCATAACACGCCAATTGGGAAGAACAGCTTGCGCTTCCAGCGCCTTTCGTTCTCGCGCCAGAGTTCCATAGATCTTGCGGCCATTTTCGAGTAGGGCTGATTTGCGCCATAAGTTCCACGTATCACGCGGGTTTCACCACCGGAAGATGCGCGCGAATTGCCCGGCCCCCAGGCATCCACCAGAGTGACTTTTGTGCCGCGCCGCAAAAGGTTGAGTGCAGTCCAGCCACCGAACGCCCCCGCTCCAATCACTGCAACATGGTTTGTCTTAGGCATTTTGGCTTTCATCGGGCCAGCAACTTCCTGGGCCGCCATCTTAGCTGATACAAAACCATTGGCGCTCAGCGCCATCACACCCTGCAGAACTTCACGCCGCGTTTTCTTATCTGAATGCAATTCGCCAGACATACTAAGCCATCAACAGTAATTAGCAAGGTTGCGTGGAGGATGCTAAACTTTGCCTGGAGAAGTTAAGTGGCGACGTGAATCGCTATCCTAAGTTTCTGCATCTAAAGTACTTAGTATGCCAATCGGGCAGCCCATCGGGGACCGCGAAAAAGAGATACTGACCGCCATTGTGGAAACCTTCATCGCCACAGGTGAGCCGGTCGGGTCACGTACGCTGGCCCGCGCCAGTCGTGAAGGCCTGAGCCCGGCCACCATTCGAAATGTAATGGCCGATCTGGTTGATGCCGGATTTTTGGAGCAACCCCACACCTCCGCTGGCCGTGTTCCCAGCACTGAGGCCTATCGTTATTATGTGGAACAGCTTACGGGCCAGACTCGGATTTCGCACGAGGACGAGCAGATTATCCAGGAGTCACTGCAAGGTGTTTCAGATGTTCAGGACTTTATGGAACGCACCTCGCACGTGCTCTCGCTGATCTCCCATAACGTCGGAGTGACGGTCGCATTGGGTGGACAGAAGAACGCCCTGGAGCACGTTTATTTTTCCCGCCTGGGCGATCAGAAGGTCCTGGCGGTAGTAGTGACCCGTTCCGGAGTAGTGCGCGATCGCGTGCTACGCATGGATTTGCCCCAGAGCGACCTCGATGCAGCGGCCAATTACATCAACCAGAATTTTCGTGGCTGGACCATGGAGACCATGCGGGTCGAGTTACACAAGAGGCTCGATCAGGAACGCGGCGAATACGATCGTCTGATGGCCTCGGTGGAACAGCTTTATAAACAGGGTGCTCTGGCGTCGGACGGCTCATCGCAAATCGTTTTTGTAGAAGGTGCATCCAATTTGGTTGCGAGCGAGCACGATCGCAACCGCCTGCAGGAGTTGCTCAAGACGCTTGAGGAGAAGCGCAACCTGGTCGATCTCCTCAATGCTTATCTCGATGTGAAGCAGGAGGCGGTGCGCGTGGTGGTCGGGTTGGATGAAGCCTTACCTTCCATGCGTAATTTCGTGCTGATCGGGGCGCCGGCGCGGGTGGGTGACGAAGTGATCGGATCACTGGCTGTGATTGGGCCTACCCGTATGGATTACCAGAACACTATGACCGCGGTTTCGTATATCGCGCGCATGTTCGACAAAGTTTTGAACGAAGGTGAATGAATTTCGCATGACCAGAACGAACAACGAATCGCAAGCTCAGGAGCTTGATTTAGAGCACGAACTGCCTGCTGGTGAGGCTGGTGACGATCAGACCGGGGCTGCAGAGACGGGCCGGCTAGGGTCGGCGGGAGATCCCGCATTTGAAAAGTTGAAGGGCGAACGAGACGCCCTGCTGGATCGGCTTGCCCGCCAGCAAGCTGAGTTTGAAAATGCCAGGAAACGGGCTGTCCGGGAGCAACAGGAGTTCCGAGATTTCGCCGCCGCTGATACCTTGAAGGCATTACTGCCGGCGCTCGACAGCTTCGAACGTGCGCTGAAGGTGGGTAGCGAGAGATCTGAGTTCCGCAATGGAATGGAATTAATCTACAAACAGATGCATGACGCTCTGCAGAAACTTGGGCTTCGTCCCATTCCGGCTATGGGGGAGCCTTTCGATCCGCGTCTGCACGAAGCGGTCGAGATGGTAGATACCAGCGACGTGAAGGATAATCACGTCTTAGATGAACTACAGACCGGGTACAAGCTGAAGGACCGCCTCCTGCGTCCCGCCATGGTACGCGTGGCACGCAACCCAAAGCATTAAGCTGCATAAGCGAGGGACTACAATTTCGACGAGTAACGTGAAACGCGATTATTACGAAGTATTGGGGATCGCGCGTGGCGCGAGCGATCAGGAGATCAAGAGCGCTTACCGCAAGCTGGCGCTGCAGTATCACCCTGACCGCAACCCTAATAATCCTGACGCAGAAGAAAAATTCAAGGAATGCAGCGAGGCATACGCGATTCTCGCGGACAGCGACAAGCGTGCCCTGTATGACCGCTTCGGTCATGCTGGCGTCGGTGGAGCAGCCGGCGGATTTGATGCCACCGCATTCCAGGATTTCGGCGACATCTTCGGAGAATTTTTCGGATTCGGGGACCTGTTCGGAGGTGGATCCTCGCGTCGCCGCAGTCGTGCGCAACGCGGTGCAGACTTGCGGGAAGATATTACTCTGGAGTTCGAAGACGCTGCGTTCGGCACCGAGACGAAGGTGAACGTCCGCCGACATGAGCTTTGCGAAAGCTGCCAGGGTTCGGGAGCGGCCCCCGGCAAAACGCCGGTGACCTGCCGCTCATGTGGGGGGAAAGGCCAGGTCCGGTATCAGCAGGGATTCTTTAGCATCGCTCGCACCTGTCCGACCTGCCAGGGAGCGGGTAGCGTGATCACCGATCCGTGCCCCTCCTGCAAGGGCGAGGCACGCGTTTTGAAACAAAAGACCGTGGAGGTCAAGGTTCCCGCCGGCGTTGAGCATGGAACGCGCATACGATTTAATGGTTATGGCGAAGCTGGGGCATTTGGCGGCCCGCCCGGCGATCTGTATGTCGTGCTTCACGTCAAAGAACATGCCTTTTTCGAAAGAGAAGGCAACGATCTGCACTGCGTAATTCCTATCTCGTTCACCCAGGCTGCGCTGGGCGCCGAAATTGAAGTACCCACACTCGAAGGGCAACACACGCTTAAAGTTCCAGAAGGCACTCAGTCAGGCACCACGCTTCGCATCCGCAACCGGGGAGTGCCAATACTTAATGGGCACGGCAAGGGCGACCTGTTCGTGGAGGTCCGAGTACAAACGCCTGCCAAGCTGAATAAGCGCCAGCGGGAGATTTTCCAGGAACTGGAGAGCAGCTTGCGGGTTGAAAACCGCCCCGAACGCCGGACCTTGCTGGGCAAAGTAAAAGATATCTTCAGCTGATCGCATGACCCGCCGCCGCTGGATTGCCGATGAGGTCTCCGGCGATCGCGCCGCATTGTTGGGCGCGCATGCCTCCCACCTGGTCAAGGTGCTGCGCGCACGAGTAGGTCAATCCTTCGATATCGCAACTGATGCTGGGGTGCACGAAGGACGCATCATCAGCGTCGCACCCGACCGCGTCGAATTCATACTTGGCGATGTACTCGCGCCTGGGAAATTCGTCGATCTGACCTTGCTGCTTTCCATTTTCAAATTCGACCGCATGGAATGGGCGATTGAGAAGTGTGTTGAACTTGGTGTGCGAACGATCGTTCCGGTGATGACGCGCAGGACTGAATCGCACCTTGTTACGGCTGCGGTGAAGCGGGCAACTCGCTGGCAGAAAATTGCCCTGCAGGCAGCCGAGCAGTCGCGCAGGTCTTCAGTGCCAGAAATTTCGGTTCCCGTGAAACTTGCCGACGCAATAAAGACACAATCCGGCATCGGCATTGTGCTTTCAGAAGTAGAACGCACCGAAACCCTAAAATCCGTGCTCGAAAGCGCTCCGTACGGGCCGGTGACGCTCGCCCTCGGCCCCGAGGGAGGTTGGACCCTCGAAGAACTTGAGAGCTTCCAGGGCGCAGGATGGATTTCCGTGTCACTCGGGCCCACCATATTGCGCGTAGAAACTGCTGCCATCGCGGCGGTCGCAGTGACGATTTCTACTTTGAGCTGACAGCTTTATCCTCAAACTTCTCTGCTATGCTCCAGTCTTGTGCCCAAAGCCAAGCTGAAGCCGGATGTAACTGCGTTCGAGGCTGACCAGCGCCAGCAGGAAGCAATTGAGCACCTGCATGGACCGATGCTGGTGATTGCGGGCGCCGGAACTGGCAAGACAACCGTGCTTACCCGCCGAATCGCGCGGCTGATCTCGGAGCGGCACGCACGTCCGGATGAGATTCTGGCGCTCACCTACACCGAGAATGCAGCCGCTGAAATGCGCACTCGGGTGCGCGCTGAACTGGGCGGCAGCGAGACATCACAGATGCGGGTGTGTACCTTCCACGCCTATTGCAACAATTTGCTGATCCGGAATGGCCGCAACTTTGGTGTGCTCGATGATCAGGATCTGTGGATTTATCTCCGCAAGCGGATTCGCGAGCTTCAACTCAATTACTTCGTTCGCGCCGCCAATGTTGGCAAGTTTCTGTTCGACTTGAATGATTTCATGCGCCGTTGCCACGACGAACTGGTTGGGCCCGAGAAATACCACGCCTACGTTGAACGCCTGGTGCGTGGCGAGTTGTCAATTCCGCGCGTGACATCGTCCAGAGATGCGGATTCGATCAGCGATCAGGAGGTGCTCGGCCGCTGCCGGGAGATTGATCAGGTTTTCCAGGTGGTCGAACGAATGCTGAGTGAGGAGAATCTGGGCAGCTTCGGCCACATGATCTCTAAGGCTTGCGAACTGCTGAACTTGACTCCCGAACTGCTGAGCCAGGAAAGGGCAGCAACCAAATTTATTTTGGTAGACGAATTCCAGGACGCCAATTATGCCCAGGTAAAAATACTGCGCCTGCTGGCGGGAGAAGAAAAGAATGTGTTTGCCGTGGGCGATCCCGACCAGGCGATTTATCAATTCCGCGGCGCTTCGAGCGCGGCATTTGAAATCTTTCGTAACCAATTTTCACAGTCAAAGGTCGTTGCGCTGGAAAAGAACCGCCGTTCGACCACCCCGATCCTGCAGTGTGCGTTTGCGCTGATCGATAAGAATCCGGCGATCCATGCAACCGAAAACAATGATGCAGCCGAAAATGGCGGGCGCCGTTTTCAGCGACGGCCTCTGCTTTCAGAGCGCGATGAAAAAGCCGGCCGGGCGGCGATCAAGGACCCGGTGCATGCCGTTTCACTGACTGCCAAAGACGCGGAATGTTCTGACATCGTACATGTGATTCAACAGCGGCGAAAACAGAATGCATGCCAATGGAAAGATTTCGCCGTGCTCTACCGTCTGCATTCGCACCGCGACATGGTAGCGGAGGAACTGGCCGAGGCAGGAATTCCGTTCTCAATCGAGAATATGGATATCAGCAACACCGCCGAAGCGCGTGACGTGTTTGCCATTATGGGGGCAATGCTGGCGGAGAATGACGGAGCCAGCCTTTTCCGCGTGGCTGCATTGCCGCAGTTCGCGATTGATCCGGTCAAACTTCGTACTGCCATGCAATCCACTCCTCGGGAAGCGCGCAGCGCCAATGTGTTGCTGGCACTGCGCGAAATCGAAGGAGGCCCTGCCGTTTTTCAGGCTCTACAGAAGGCGCGGGATGAGAACTCCAAAAAAGATGCGTCGGCGAGCGGCGTTTTTGAAGTTGCAGTTAGCCACTTCGGATTGAACGTCGGCTCACCTGTCTTGACGGCCGTCCGCAAATTTGTCGCGACCTGGGAAGAGAAGCTGCTCACCAAGACCAGAAAGCTGGCGGAGTTCCTCGAGTACCTGGAACTGTTCCGCGAAGCCGGAGGTTCAATCTGCCTTCCGCCCTCCACTGAGGACGGGGTTCGCCTTATAACGGTGCATTCCGCTAAAGGCCTTGAGTTCAAGCACGTTTTTATTCTGCGCGCGAGCTCAGGGTCGTTTCCGAAATCTTACGTCGAGCCACTGGTTGAGTTTCCACGGGAGCTTCGAGACGCTGACTCTGCCGCCCAGGATGCAGGCAAAACACGTCACAACGAAGAAGAACGGCGGTTGTTTTATGTCGCGATGACACGCGCCCGCGATCTGCTTACCATTTATGCCAAGCAAGGTACCGGGAAGACTGATCCCAGTCCTCCCGGTTATGTACGTGAGCTGATGAAAGAGCCGGCTCTGAAGCAATATATGGTGATGCGACCGGCGCGCGCCTTTCAGCCGGAGCTGTTTGCATCCGCCAGCCCGTCCTCGAAATCGCGAGCTGCGGAGTGGCTTTCCATTCCCCCAATCGCGCCCGGCAATCGTCTCAGCGCAAGCGCGATTGAGACCTACGATACCTGTCCTTTGCAATTCAAGCTTGATCGCGAGTGGCGGATACCGAGGAAAATTCCGGCCGCGCTGCACTATGGCGCCGCCATGCACCGCGCGTTGAAGTCCTATTTCGATGCGGTGCGTTTTGGGCGGGAACTAAGCGTGGAAACTCTGCTTGAATCGTTCCGCTCCATGATGGTCGAAGCACGGCTGGAGGATCAATACCAGTTTGATCTTTACGTCAGCCAGGGAGAACTGCAGCTGAGTGAGTTCGTGGATTCTGTGCAGCGCAAGGGCTTCCCCAAAGTTCTGCGACTCGAGGAGCCGTTCGAATTGCAAGTCGGCAACGCCGTGATTGCGGGGCGAGTCGATCGGGTTGACGAGTTGCCGGACGGGCGTGTTGCCATTACCGACTACAAAACCGGCAAGTCGCGTTCTCAGGAAGATGCCGATAAAAGCCTTCAGCTGTCGATTTATGCTCTGGCGGCAAAAGAGAAGTGGGGTTACTCGGTGGCGAGCCTTATGTTCTACAACCTGGAAGAAAATGTTCCGGTTGCAACGGCTCGCGATGAAGCGAAGCTGGCGGCGACCAAGGCCAAGGTGGAATCAGTGGCAGGTTGCATAGCTGCAGGGAAGTTCGACCCTAAACCCGGATTTCACTGCAACTTTTGTGCTTACCGGAATCTTTGCCCGGCAACGGAAAAGAACGTGTTCGTGAACGACGCCAGGAAGAACTGACTCCAAAAAACTTTGGGGACGCTGTTCGCGTCCCCGTTTTTCCAAACTTTACTTCTAGTGTTTCTTTTTCTTCTTTGCTGCTTTCTTCTTGGTTGCCATTGATCTATTCTCCCTTTCCATTTTTCATGGATCATGCAACGATGCAACAGTTGCAACTGATTGAATGTATAGAGTTAATAAAAAACGATGTCAAGAAAAAAATGACATCAAAGTGCATCCTTCGACATGCACGAAAGTCACGCGCGGAACGTTTGAGAATAATTTTCTGCAATGAACCATGCCCACGTCGAAGAAAAATCCGTTAAGCGCCTTCTGTCTGGTTTCGATTTGCTGAATCCGAGATTCATTCGAGCTGCGTTCATCTGAGCGCCACGCGCTGTGGTGAGCTGCGCGAAATTCATCTTTCGGGGCAGCGGCGCATCTATAATGGAAGGCACAAAATGTTCGCAGGAGCTCATAAATGGCCGCGTTTGACGATGTCGTAATCATTTCTGGATGCCGCACGCCGGTAGGGAAATTTCAGGGCAGCTTGTCTTCTTTCACCGCTCCGCAGCTCGGCGCGATGGCGGTTCGAGAAGCCGTGAAGCGGGCCAATCTCGATCCGAAGCAGGTTGACGAGTGCATCATGGGCAATGTGGTCTCCGCCGGGCTGGGACAAAATCCGGCGCGTCAGGCGGCAATTTTCGGTGGACTGCCTCCTGAAGTAGGTGCCATGACTGTCAACAAGGTTTGTGGTTCCGGATTGAAAGCAGTCGCTCTTGCAGCCCAGGCGATCCAGACAGAAAACAGTTCCATCGTGGTCGCCGGCGGCATGGAATCGATGACCAACGCTCCTTACCTTTTGCCGCAGGCACGCAAGGGATACCGTCTGGGTAACGCACAGATCGTTGACTCCATGGTTCACGACGGGTTGTGGGATATCTACAACGACTACCACATGGGAGTTACCGGCGAGAACGTAGCGGAAAAATATGGCATCACTCGCCAGGAGCAGGATGAGTTCGCTGTGAACTCGCATCGCAAAGCAGTGTCCGCAATTAAGGAGTGCCGGTTCAAGTCGCAGATTCTGCCGGTTGAACTGCCGGGGAAGAAGAAAGGCGATGCGCCAGCGATTTTCGATAAAGACGAATCGCCGCGGGAAGACACAACCGTTGAAGTGCTGCGCTCTCTAAAGCCTGCTTTCAAGAAAGATGGAACCGTTACTGCCGGCAATGCCCCGGGAGTGAATGATGGAGCGGCTGCGTTGGTGGTAACCAGCGCTGTCAAAGCTAAGGAACTGGGCGCCAAGCCGATGGTTCGTATCGTGGCGCAGGCCACCAGCGGGATTGATCCCGCCTGGGTGATGATGGCTCCAGTCAGCGCAGTCAGGAAAATTTGGGAAAAGACTGGCTGGAAGAATGAAGACGTCGATCTGTATGAACTGAACGAAGCATTTTCAGTGCAGGCATTGGGCGTGATCCGCGAACTCGGCCTCGACTTGAATAAAGTAAACGTCAACGGTGGGGCAGTGGCGATTGGCCACCCCATCGGTGCGAGCGGCGCGCGCGTGCTGGTGACCCTTATCTATGAAATGATCCGGCGCGATGTTCACCGCGGCATGGCCGCACTCTGCCTGGGTGGTGGGAATGCCGTTGCCATGGCGGTGGAACGTTGATTTCTCCAGGGCGCGCATCAGGACAGCCGCCTCCCGGCTGTCCGGTCGCGCACAGCCCGACCGGGCGTTTGCCATCACACCACAAACCCGCCACTCACATTGATAGCCTGTCCGGTAATCCAACCTGCAGCGGGCGAGCACAAAAATAACACCACGTCCGCGATCTCGTCCGCATTGCCCAGCCTTCCGAATGGCGAGCGCTCAACTGCATCTTCTCGTATTTTCCGGTTAGAGAAGAATTCAGAGGTCATGTCGGTTTCCACATAGCCTGGCGCCACCGCGTTCACCCGTATCTTCCTTGGCGCCAACTCCAGCGCCCAGCTACGAGTGAGGGCGTCAACCGCTGCCTTGGTCGCTCCGTAGAGACTTCTACCTGATTTGTTCCCCACCCGCGCCGCGGTTGATGAAATGTTGACGATGCTGGCGCCATCTTTAAGTTTTGGCAGCGCATGCTGCGTGACGCGGAAAATGCCTTTCAGGTTCACGTCGACCATGGCGTCGAGCGTTTCTTCTGATGTTGATCCGAGCGGTGTCTGACCCCAAACTCCTGCATTGTTTATCAGGATGTCCAGTGAGTTTCCAGGAAACCAAGAAAACATTGTCCGCACTTCATCGGCAGAGCTCAGGTCGGCTTTCGCCAGCTGTGTCGTGCCTATCTCAGTTGCCACCGAGTGCGCTGCTTCCTCGTCCCTGCGGTAATGAATCGTTACACTGGCGCCCTCACTCGCGAGCCGCAACGCGATCGCCCGCCCTATGCCACGCGACGCACCCGTCACTAAGGCCGTTTTCCCTGTCAGGCTAGCCATTACCTACTCTCATTCCGGGACCTTGCGATTTCGCGATTTTGAAGCCTGTGTTCATTCATCACACATCGATGTGAGCTTTGTCACTGCGCCTCACGTCACGCTCAGCTTATCCTTAAAGACCCCTCTCCCATGCTCTACAAAACCCTCAGCGCCGCAGTGTACGGCATCGATGCCAACATCATCGAGGTGGAAGTCGATATCTCGGGAATTAAAACCAATGAAGATCACTTCCACACCGTTGGTCTTCCCGACGCAGCGGTTCGCGAAAGCCGCGACCGGGTGCGTGCCGCGCTCAAAAACTGCGGCTACGACATCCCTCTCACCCACATCACCATCAATCTCGCCCCTGCTGATATCCGCAAGGAAGGTTCGGGTTTTGATCTGCCGATGGCGCTTGGAATTCTCGGGGCTTATGGTGGATTGAGTAAGAAGGAAGTCCCCAACTGTCTCTTTGTCGGCGAACTGTCTCTCGATGGCGGTGTTAGAGCCGTGCGCGGCGCGCTGCCGATCGCCATCGAAGCTCGGGCACGCAAGATCGCAGCCCTGGTCGTGCCTGAGCTCAATGCCCGTGAAGCCGCCATGGTATCGGGAGTTGATGTGTATCCGGTTCGCTCGCTGCTTGATGTGATCCGCTTCGTGAACACAGGCAACGGAATTCTCCCGATGAAAGTCGACAGTGACTCGCTGCTTGATGAAGCCCAGTACTACGCTGTCGATTTCAAAGACGTTCGCGGGCAGCAGACTGCCAAGCGCGCGCTCGAAGTGGCCTGCGCCGGCGGCCATAACATTCTGATGATCGGTCCTCCCGGGTCGGGGAAGACCATGCTGGCCAAGCGCATGCCGACCATCCTTCCTCCTTTCACCTTCGAGGAAGCGCTTGAAACCACCAAGATTCACAGCGTCGCTGGAGTTCTGGATCCGGGGACTGGACTGGTAGGCGTGCGACCGTATCGGTCACCGCACCACACCATCTCTGACGCTGGGCTGATTGGCGGAGGCGCGATCCCGCGCCCTGGTGAAGTCTCCCTCGCGCACAACGGCGTGTTATTCCTGGACGAATTGCCCGAGTTTCCCCGCAACGTGCTCGAAGTCATGCGCCAGCCGCTCGAAGATGGCACAGTCTGTATTGCGCGCGCCGCCATGTCACTCACCTTTCCCGCGCGTTTCATGCTGGCGGCCGCCATGAATCCTTGCCCATGCGGCTACTTCAATGACCGCACACGCGAGTGCCATTGCACGCCCGCCATGATCCAGCGCTATATGTCTAAGATTTCGGGTCCGTTGCTTGACCGCATCGATATCCATATTGATGTTCCCGCGGTGAACTACAAAGAGATGAGGTCATCGAGCGAGCCGGAAAACTCTGCCTCAATTCGGCAGAGGGTGATCCTGGCCCGCGAGATCCAACTGAAACGCTTCAGCTCCGCGCAGCGCGCCAACATCTACAGCAATGCGCAAATGGCTCCCCGTCACATCCGGCAGTTCTGCGAACTGCTGCCTGACTGCGAACGGCTCCTGGAGCGCGCCATGACGCAGCGGGGCCTGACTGCCCGCGCCCATGACCGCATCCTGAAAGTCGCCCGCACTGTGGCAGATCTTGAAGCCTCTGATCAGATTGCGCCCAAACACGTGGCCGAAGCTATTCAGTACCGGACACTTGACCGGACGTTTTGGGCATAGACTACCCGGAATCTTGGGCAAAGCCAGGCGGGGTGTCAGCAAACCGAGGAGCCTTTCCGGTGTGCTGGGATCGAATCAGGCAAACTGCGGATATAACGTAGATGAAGAATGCAAGCCACCCAAGGGCCGCGCTTCCCCCAATCATGACCGCATTCTCAAGCACTCCGCCCACCACGGCTCCAAGCAGATTTACGCCTAGTACCTGCTCCAATCGTCCAAACCGCTTCACACCCGAGGAAAATACTATTCCGGATAGCAGAACGGGGAGCGCGACCCACATACCTCCCGCAATAAGGCGCATCGGCGGTGCGACCGTATTCAGACTCGAGTACGGGAACCATTTGTCAGCTGCAAGCAGTGTCAGCAGTGCCGTGTAGCACAGGCGGTTGGGCACCGAGTAAGTCCAGACAATAAAGTTCGACAACACCGCCATGCACAGGAAAGACGCGATTACCAGTGAGTTCACAATCCAGGTGCTGCCAAACAGCAAGGCTAAGGACGTCACCGCTTTCGTTTCGAGCAACAGAAAACCCGCGCCCAGAAAGAAGAAATGCAGATAAGAAGATTCGCTTGTCCAGTTCTTCGCGCCTGCAGCACGTAGCAGCAACCAGCACATGAGAATGAAAAGTCCCGAAACCATCAGGACTGAGCCCGGGACCTCTGCACTCTCCAAGTAAAGAAATGGCCAATCGTCAGTCGCGATTCGGGTCTGGTTAACTTGGCCTTGCAGCGCCTCCGTGGCTTCTGAGAGTTCGGCAATTTTGCGGCCCCTTGCTTTGCCCTCCACTAACAGCACGCCAGTTACCCAATAATTTGTGAAATACGCAGACGGAGCAGTGCCGTCGAATGCTCGCTCCAGCGTGGCGAATAGCCGATCGGTGGCAAAGTTTCGGCCGGTTGCAAAAGAAACTACTAATGTCCCATCCGGCGCCAGAAGATTCTTAGCACTCTGGAAACTCTCCAGTGTGTACACGTAATTGTCCAGCCTCACCGACGAAAAGCTGCTCAACAGAGTGGTTGAGTCAAGAAAGGCGAATACGATCAGGTCGTACTTTGACCTGCTCGATTCGAGGAACGCGCGCGCATCAGTTACGTTCACAGCGACACGCGGTGAATCGTATGGGTGTTCTGGGTGCTTTTGGCGGCCTATCTTCAGAATCACCGGATCGATTTCTACCGCGTCAATGTGTTCAGCTCCGTGCCGGAGCGCTCCTGCGACGTCGTTGCCGGTTCCTGCCCCGAGAATTAAAACCCTTCTTGCCTCGGGGACAAGTTTGTAGGGCAGGTCGTAATAGGCGACCAGTCGATGATTCGGCTCAGCCTTAGGAAACTTCTCAAGAAAAGCAGGAGAGAGATCAGCTGCCCATTGGTACCAGACATGATTCGTTACGACAGAATACGCCGTCGGTCGCTGCCAACCTGCAGGGGAAGCGAGTTGTACGAGCTTGATTTTGTAATACGGTGACCACAGGGTGTTTGCTTCCGGTAAAGCCACGGCGAGCAAACACAACGCGAAGCAAGCAATCGTTGCACGATGCCTAATGAAGAATGGGACGAGTAGAGAAAAGCCCACCAGTAGCCAGACTCTTGGGCTCGAGTTGAAATATCCCAAAGCTGAAAACAGCACGACCCCAAGTAAACTTCCCGCGAGGTTCAACCCGTACCCCGCCAACGGCGGCGCTTGTTTCAGATACTGGCCGACAATTCCACCTAAAACCCTGAAGATCAATACAATCAGACCAGTGAAATACAGGAGCAGCGCGAGAAATCCCGCTGTGTGAAGGAATTCGTATCCGGCTTTGTTCCCCGTCTTAAGGCTGTAGTTCCATAAGACGTCCTGCGAGTTCAAAGCGAGCCAGCTCGCGAATCGAATCGGAAGAATGAGCGCCAATATCGTAAAGGGGAAGATCCTGCGCGTTTGCGTACCCGCCAGCCCACTCATCATCCCCAGCCCCAGACCAAAGAAGCTTGCGATCAGTGGCAGGTTTTTTAGATTGGTAAACGCCCTTACCTCGGTCGGGAAATAGCGAATTATCAGAAGTTCGAAAAAAAGAGCGCTGGCACTGGCCAACAGCAGTTTACGATCTAACCTTCGGGGCACGGCCGTACTTTCGGCTTGCAGTATTTGGGAGGGAGCAGGAGAGGACAGCGGCATCGGCTTTTTGGAATCTTACGTGTCCGGCTTTTACTCGGTCAAACCAGCGGGAGTAGTTGATAAGGTTTATTCGTCCAACGATGAGGCGAGAGCAGCGTTAACCCGACCGTGCTCTGCTCAGTGACTTTTTCAACACCCACTTTTGTTTTCACAGCCATTACCACGGCCAAAGTCCCCGTCCAGCTTGCATTTCGCGGGTTCATGGGAGTATTGTGCTTGGCTTGTAAACAGGAGGCAGCATGATACGCCCACGTTCGCATTGGTTCATCACAGTCGTTTTCGCGTTACTTGCAGCTCTGCCGGCCTTGGGCACGGAATGGCATGCAGCGGTAGGCGCACAAAGCCAAAACAAGGGACGTCAGGCTCTCGCGTTCCTGCCCAATGAAATCTGGATCCATGTGGGAGACAACATCACATGGACCTTCAATGCTGACGACATCCACACCGTCACTTTTTTGACCGATGGGCAAGTGCGCCCGCCCTTTCCTGTCGGTTGCCCGGGTTTCAGCTCCAGCGGAGCATCATTTGATGGTTCAACCTGTGTAACCAGCCCGCCATTCGTGACCGGTCAGAGCTTCAGCGTTCTCTTTACTGCCGCGGGAAACTTCAAACTTGTTTGTTTGGTGCACGAAGATATGACGGGAGTGATCCACGTTCTTGATACTTCGGCTGCTTTGCCGCATGATCAGTCTTTTTACGACCAGCAAGCCGCTCGCGAGGCCCACACTTTGCTTACCTCACCAGACATTTTTACGGGACACCATCATGACCGTCCCCCGCAAGTTATTGCCGCCGGAATCGGCAAGATAGTGGCCACAGCGGGTGGGCATCAGACGGTTTCACTCATGCGCTTTCTCGAGCCAGAACTGCTGGTCCACGCTGGAGATACGGTCGAGTGGGACAATGATGACCCGATCACACCCCACACCATCACCTTCGGCGAAGAGCCGCAAGGTGATCCCGCACCACCATCTGGCAATGTGACCACAGATGCTGACGGGGCGCTTCACGCAACAATTTCTTCCAGATCCGATAACGTGCATTCGGGCTTTATCATTTCCGCCCCACAGGAGCGGATCGGATTACCACAAGCGCCGGTGGGGACTACTCGCTTCCGGATCACATTCACCAAGGCCGGAGTTTATCCCTACATCTGTGCACTGCACGATGATTTAGGAATGAAAGGAAGAATTGTAGTTCTTCCATAACTCCAGTTTCGACCAGCAATATGGGGCGCGGTCTGATCATCGCGCCCTTTTTTCATGAACATTGCCGGTAGAGGTCAGGATATGCGAGCGTTGGCTCGCGCGCGACGGCCAAGGGCGCACTCTTCCCGGTTATCACCTGCCCCTTAAACCCAGTAGGCCGGCCTGAAGTCCACCGCTTGCGATCTGCAGTTTTTGCAGACTCCAAACTGAAACTAAATAATTAGTTACCTTTTTTACTTTCGCGCGTCTAACTGAGTGACGGAGGAAAAATTGCCCCCTCGGCAATCACTCACGCTGACCGAAGCGGAATTACGCATCATGGATGTGCTCTGGCACAAGGGCTCGGCCTCGGTTCAGGGAGTCCTCGATGCGCTGCCATCCAGGCCGGCGCTGGCGTACAACTCCGTTCTGACTACCATTCGAATTCTGGAGAAAAAGGGCTACGTTAAGCATGTAAAGGATGGCCGCGCCCACATTTATGTTCCGGTAGTCGGGCGCAAAGACGCCAGCCGTTCTGAGATTCGCCATCTGATCAGGCGATTTTTTGGAAATTCGCATCAAGAACTGGTCCTGAACATTGTCGAACACGGCGACCTCGATGTTGCCGAGCTCGATCGTCTGAAAGAAATGTTGCAGCGGAGCGAATCCGAGTGAACACCGCCATGCAGGTTGTTGCACAGAATGTGGTCGCCGGCGTTCTGAACTCGCTTCCTACCGGCATCGGGTTGGCTATTCTGACAGCGGTCCTGTTGCGCCTTATGGGACAGGCGAGCGCGAGTGCGCGCTTTGCGATGTGGTTCTCCGCGCTGGCTGCATTACCCCTGCTTGCGTTTCTGCATGCGCCCGGGGTGAAAGGCTCTGCAAATCAGGTTCAACCAGGAATCAATGTGCCGGGAAGTTGGGCCATTCCGGCAATTGCATTGTGGGCGTTCATTGCTGGCGGCATCCTGGCTCGTATAGTGGCCGGAATAGGGCGCATCTCGAAAATTCGCCGTAGCTGCGTCCCCATCGCGCAGGAAAGTTTGCCGGGCCGCGTTCTCGAACTGCTGTCTTCTCGCTCTCCGCGTCAAGTGGAGGTTTGTACCTCAAAGCTGATGCAAGTGCCGGCAGCCGTTGGTCTGTTTAGACCCGCGATCGTTCTGCCGGAATGGGCCCTGAATGATCTTTCTCCAGATCAGTTCTCGGCGGTTATTTCTCACGAACTGGCGCACCTGCAGCGCTGGGACGACTGGAGCAATCTCGCTCAGAAACTCCTGCGGGCGGTTCTCTTCTTTCATCCTGCGGCCTGGTGGATCGAGCGGCAGCTTTCGCTGGCGCGGGAAATGGCATGCGACGACGCGGCCGTCGAGCATGTCTTGAATGCTCGTGATTACGCTGCCAGCCTGGTGGCGGTAGCAGAGAAGAGCATGATCCAAAGGAGCATTTTGTTAGCGCAGGCGGCCGTTCATCGCGCGCGTGAGACTTCTCTGCGGGTTGCCCGGCTTCTGGCTCTGAAGGGACAAAGCAACATACACACCTGGAGCCCGGCGCCGTTCATCCTCGGTGCTCTTGCGGCGGCTGTGTTTGTAATCGAACCCGCGATGCCACGCCTGATTACATTCCAGGATAACGGCTCTTTGAGGCTGGCCGGCAAGATTCCGGTTGCGCCTGCCACGGCGTTAATGACTCCGGTGAAGGCGAGCGCCACAATCGACTCGCTCGTCACTCCTGCGAGTTATGGTGAAAACAGCACTGCCAAAGTTGTGCCGGCGAACATGCAAGTGCTGGCGCCTAAAACGCGATTACGCAGGGTGGTCCACAAGACTCAGCCTGCGCCGGAAATGTTGCTTATTTTTCAGAACGCGTCTTTTGACCAACAGGGAATGCCAACCTGGAATGTTTATGTTCTACGAGTTAAGTGGACGGGCAACACGCACTTTATAAATCGGGAAACTAGCAAGCGAACCTGATTTTTTTTGCTCTTAACAACTAAATGATTAGTTACAAGGAGAATGAACTTGACCATAGCAGAACGAGTGAAATCAACCCTGACGCGACGGCTGCTTGTACCGACGCTCGCGTTGGCAACCATCTTTTCCTTTGGCGCATATGAATTCGCCAAACCGGCGCGAGCTTCGGCCAGTCCGGCACCGGCCGCAAGCGCGCTCGACGACAACAGCGTGGGAGCTCTCCTGTCACTGGATCACGCAATGGAAGCGCTGGCTGCGCACGTAACTCCAGCAGTGGTGAACGTGACGGTTACTTCCAAAACGCAAGCCAAGTCTAACGAGCAGATGGATGAAGATGGAACCGATATGCAGCAGTTCTTCGGTCCCTTTGGACGCCAGTTCGGTCATCAGTTCCAAATGCCGCAACAACAGCCCCGAATCGAGCATGGTTTGGGAAGCGGTGTGATCATCTCGCCTGATGGTTACATCGTGACCAATCAGCATGTGGTCGACGGAGCAGTGGATATCAGCGTGACCATGAGTGATCGCCGGATTTTGCCGGCGAAGCTCGTCGGCAGCGATCCACTCACCGACCTGGCGGTCATCAAAGTGGATGCGGCTAACCTGCCCAGCGTTCCGCTTGGTGACTCAACCAGGTTGCATCCTGGCCAGATGGTGCTCGCTTTCGGCAATCCATTCGGCTATCGCTTCACCGTCACGCGGGGAATCGTCAGCGCGTTAAATCGTCCGAACCCGTCGGCGAGCGATCGCCGCAAGCCGGGTGAATTCATTCAGACCGATGCTGCCATCAATCCTGGGAACTCGGGCGGGCCGCTGGTGAATGCCAGGGGCGAAGTGGTGGGAATCAATACTTTCCTGATCTCGCCTTCCGGATCTTTCTCCGGCATGGGCTTTGCAATTCCAACGCAGATCGTCCGTCCCACGGTGGATGCGCTGATCCGCGATGGAAAAGTCAGCCACGGCTATATGGGAATCGGCATCAGTGATGTGACCCCGGAAAATTCCAAGTTCTTCCATCTGAACAGCGCACAGGGCGCGGTTGTAACTCAGGTCGAGCCGAATTCGCCGGGTGCCAGGGGTGGTTTGAAGACCGGCGACGTCATTACTGCTCTTAACGGCAAGGCGATCAGCGACTCTGGAGAACTGCAGGTCGAAGTCGGACAGAAGCAGCCCGGCACAACTATCAAACTGGAAGTGATGCGCGATGGCAAGAGCGTTACTGTCCCGGTGACGCTCGAAGCAATGGGGAGCCGCGACAAGATCGCGGAAGCCGGCGGTTCCGAGCATGGAAAAGGACGATGGGGAATCGGTCTTGCCGACCTCAGTCCGGACCTCCGCGATCACCTGCAGGCTCCGTCCGACATCCGCGGCGCCGTGATCGAGAACGTGCGGCCCGGCAGCCCGGCAGACAACGCCGGACTGCAACGTGGTGACGTGATCGTCGAAGTGAACCGCCAATCCGTCCAGTCGGCATCTGATGCCGCGCAGGCGCTCGGTAAGGTCGGCAAAGATCAGGATGCGCTGGTTCTGGTCTGGTCCAACGGCGGCAATACCTTCCGGGTATTGCATCCAACACAGGGATAAAGCAGGCGATGTTACAACTACAGGCAGAGGGCAGAGTAATCTGCCCTCAATTTTTTGTACGAGAATTTTCGGAATCGGCGTTATACTTCCCGCCGAAAAGCCGCCGTTCTCGCGGTTTCGACGGGAGGTTCCCATGCGCTCTCCGGCTCGTTTTACTCTCCTGCTCTTACTCGTAATTACAGTAACAATTTGCGCCAGCGCAGCCGGCCCAGTCTTTCAGGGCCAGACTCGGGTCGGTTTCACAGGCACAAATGATGGAGATCAGTGGGAGCCATCCATTGCCGCTGATTCCTTAGGGCACGTTTACATACTTATTCCGGAATACACCAATCCGCAAACGCCCACCATTCCCGGCTGTGCAAATTGCCCCAGTCCTACCATGTTTCTTGTCACTAGTAGCGACAACGGTGCGACCTGGTCTAGCCCGCGGCTGATTGCGGATCCCGGTTCAGGCCAGATTGACGTGCAGATCAAGGTTGATCCGGTGGATGGCCGGACGGTTTACGCTTCCTGGCTGCAGGACAACAAAAGCGTGATCGCGGTGGCCAAGTCCACTGATTTTGGCCAAACCTGGAGCACGGTGGTGGCTAACCGTACGAATGCTGGTACGGACAAAGATATTTTGCTGGTCAATGGCAACGACGTTTATGTTGCCTACGATCATTCGCAGACGGTGTGGGCTTCTTCTTCGCATGATGGCGGCAAGACTTTCACCTCGGTCAAAGTGAACCCGAACGCTCAATTTGGCTGGTCGCTATCCGGGGGCGGCGCGATCGACAGCGCAGGCAATGTGTACTTTAGTTGGGAAGGCTACACGCAGAACGGGCAGGCGAAGGGCCCGGTCAACATATACGTAACCAAGTCTTCCGATGGAGGCGCAACCTGGACGCCGACCTTGCTCGACGTTTCCAGTTCTCCGCCGGACTGTTCGGCATTTTCTTGCGGATGGGCATTTCTGGGGCCGGGGACCGCAATGGCATCTGACGCAGCCGGACAGCTCTATGTTCTCTGGAACTCTGGCACTACTGACAAGGGCCCTGAACGCATTTATTTTTCGACCTCAAAGGATCAGGGCAATAGCTGGTCTTTAAAGAAAGATGTCTCGCTGGCGCCGCAGGGAGTGGATCACTCATTTCCGGCGATCATCGCGGGAGCCGCCGGGGATGTTCGCATCGCCTGGATGGATCAGCGCAACCCCAGCAAGCATTGGAATGTTTATTATCGCACCTCAAGCAATGGAGGGTCGAGTTGGTCCGGAGAGACGATTCTCTCTTCATTCGTGAGCGGGTACAGTTACATATTTTCTGATGGCTTCAGTTTCCCATTCGGAGATTACTTCGACCTGGCAATTGATTATCAGAACCATACGCAGGCGGCCTGGGGCGAAGGCCTGAATTATCTGACACCGGGAAATGTCTGGTACACGCGGCAGCTGCGCTAGGCCGCGACCAGACTGTACAGCAGCACCATGCACACGATCATTGCGAACACCGCGTAGAGCCGATCTTTCTCTGCCATAAAACCAACAATTGAAAACGCAACCCTCGCGATCGGTGTTGCAATCAGCAGAAGCAGCCCGAGCTGGATGATACCCCGGCCGCGAAACGAAGCAGCTGCTTTCAGTATTCCTGGGATACGGCGGAACTCGGCCGGTTCTCCGTGGAAAACGTAATACGGAATCGGCTCATGTCCGTGGCGCGCCAGAAAAATTGCGCCGCCAAAGATAACTATTGCCGCCGACCCCAGCACGCCATATCGCAGAACATTCCCGATAACGTTCTCGACATTCCGATCCGTCCACGGCATTTAGATTCCGCCTGTTGCGCCCTTGTAGATCATCTGAATCGCAAGGAATAAAATCACCGCGCCGAACACCAGCCTCAACCATTGCGTATTTGCCTTGGGAAGAATTCTTGCTCCCAGGAATGATCCTGCCAAAACGCCCAGCATAACCGGCATCGCCAGGCCAGGGTCGACGTATCCGCGGCTCAAGTAAACCCCAGCGCTGGCAGCGGCTGTGACACCAATCATAAAATTACTTGTCGTAGTCGAGACCTTGAAAGGGATGCGCATGGCCTGGTCCATGGCCAGCACTTTGAGCGCTCCCGATCCGATTCCCAATAGCCCGGAGAGTGCGCCTGCTCCGAACATGATGGTGAATCCGGCGGGCACACGCCGCACGAAATATTTTCTGATGCCGTCCTCGGTAGGAAAACTGCCATTCATGCGTAAACGCGTCGCCAGACGATCAGGCACCTGATCAGTCGCACGCGGCACGCGCGGCCGGCTTGCCAGGTAAGCGGAAATCAGCAGCATCACTCCGAACACAATTGCGATTGCCTGGGTCGAAATACGAGTGGCAAGGAAAGCGCCCAACAGAGCGCCGAAGGTAGTGGCAATCTCGAGGAAGATTCCGACGCGGATATTGGAAAAGCCTTCCTTTACGTAGGCAGCGGCGGCCCCGGAGGAAGTCGCGATTACCGACACCAGAGATGCACCCACCGCATACCGGATGTCGACTTTGAAGAGCAATGTAAGCAGCGGGACCAGAACCACGCCACCACCCAGCCCGGTCAATGATCCCAGTAAACCAGCCAGCACCGCTCCGATCGAAACCAGAGCGGTGAATGTGAGAATGGTCATGGACAGAGTCCCGCGAACAGTTTGCCACCTGCGCAGTAACCGGAGCAAACCATTCGCGGGACCATCGGGTGCGTTTTACGGCCCGGCGACCCCGGCGGTGTATTTCAGTATTGCGGCAATATCGGCCCCCAGGTCCCGCCCATCGGTACCGGAGCTGTTGTACGGGCTGACGGCGTTCAATATGTAAGTCCCTGTCAGGAAACCGATGGTGCTCAAGCTGGAGCTGAAATAATTTCCTGTGGGCCAAACTCGAGGAGGAAATGCGAAGGGCGTACTCACGAGAACGTTTTTGCGCATGATGTAGCCGCTGAAGCAGGCTTCAAGAACTTTTAGCGGAACATCATCGGAAGAGCAGTCCCCGGCGCCCATCGCAGACCAGACAGGATATCTGCCGGTACCCACGATGTTATTGGTGAATTCCAATCCCAACAGCTCGGCGTATTGACTGGGGTTTCCGATCGAGAGCACATGGCCAAGAGGATCCGGGAAGCCGGTGACATGATCGATGGTGACATTGCGCAGGGCATTCGAGGCCCAGGTATTCAAAAGCAGAAACAATGTGCCCGAGCCTGTGTATTTGCTCTTGTTCAGGTCATCCAAAGTTATGTCGTGAATACTGAAACGCGCGCCTGCCAGTGCGGGCGCCTTTGCGAGGGAATCGACCGTAGTAGCCAAGTTTACGCCGGCGCCGGAATGACTCACGCGACTGTAACGAACCGTCACATCCGTAACCTGGCACATGGGGCAGGTGCCGACACCTGAAACATTCTGATTCTTCGGCGTAAGCACGATGGAGAAACCATGCTGGCTGAACCCGCCCCAGTTATTCTCCAGAACGTTTCCTTCAAACAAAACCCGCTGAGCATTCTTAAGCTCGAAATGGTTCTTAACTACGAACGGCGTTCCCGAGGTTCCACCTACAAACCCCGGCTGTCCTTTCAGCCAGGTCATGGGCTTGAAAAGATGATTGCGCCGGATCTCGATATCGGAGGGAGGGTGCGAGGCGGTTGCAGCTCCGAACAGGATGTTCTCCGCGCTGGCCTCCAGATAATTGTTCACGATCTTGATAGCGCCGGATGAAATATCCACACCGGCTCCTGCAATGGCCTGGGAATCGGTGCATTTGCCTTTCACGGCGCAATGAAAATCGCTGAAGTAGGAATCAATCGCCGCGGCGAAGCTCATGCCGCGCAGATAGAGCCCGCGCGCAGTGTCGTCGTGAGTCGTCCCGTGTAACCAGGAGCGATCGACAATGATGTGGTGCGGCGTGCTGCGTGCGTACGGCCAAATCAGGTTTATGACACCGCCACTGCCCTGGGCACGCGTAAGTTCCAGCCCGATCAACCGATAGTGGTTGGCGCCGGGCAGCAGGTTCAAAGGCCCTGATGTGCCTCCGCCTCGTGGGTAAACAATGCGTGCCGTGACATTCTTAACCACCGCACAATGAAGAGCGGGCCTTCCCGGCAAAGAACTCACGCCCGAATAGCAGGGGGTAAGACGGCTGCCCTCGGGAGGCAAACTGCTGTTGGGTGCACTGGTCCTGATGGTGATCCAGTGCCGGTCATCGCAAGCTCTACCGGGAAGATAAAAATTTCCAGTGAATGTCGCACCAGCCTGCAGCGCCACCGTGTCCCCACACTGAACTTTGTCGAGCACTGCCTGCAGGTCTGATCCGGCCGGAACCGGCCTCACGGTTCCAGGCGATGGAGTTGCAGCCAGCGCAGTGTAAATACATTGGTGCGGCAAAGCTGCCGGACCGTCAGGTGCGGTGCCGAATTTCGACACGTTGCCCGCAGCGCAGTACGTGTTGTCAGGCCCGGTGAACGCTGTGGCCTGCCTGGCTGATGAGGTGAGAAAAAAGATGAGCGAAAACCCGAAGCTGGCGGTAACGGCAAACCGCATGAGGGGGACCCCTTATTGTGAGAGTTGTGCCCGAGGGCGGATTGCGCCGATGTTACGGATGCACAGCTTGTGGAGACAAAATAGTTAGGGCAGAACCAGAGCTTAAAGGTTTAGGAACCTCTGATCATGAAAGACGGAGAGTGATCCGGATCCGGAACTCAGCTGCGAAGTTGCGAGAGTATTTTCTTCACATCCGCCGCGCTGGAATAGTTAGGGCTCAATTTCAGCACCCGTTCCAGATGCTGCCTGGCTAGGGCAGGCTGGGATGCTTTCTCGTAAGCCAGCCCGATGTGGTAATGGACAGTGGGGTCTTCAGGTGCCTTGTTCTTTTCACCCAGCCTGAGTGCCTCTTGAAACAGATCGATCGCAGACTGATAAGCGCCCTTCTGATAGAAAGCCCAGCCCAGCGTATCCGCGGCGTTTGGTGAGTCTGGCATGCCCCGGCGAGCAGTCTGAGCCAATGAGAGTGCCACATCTACATTGCCTCCGCTCTCCAGCATCACATAAGCGAGATTGTTCGATGCCAGCGGGTTGTCAGGTCTAAGATCAAGCGCTTTCTGATAATAGGATTTCGCGCTGTCCCACTCCTGCTTGGATTCATAGAGCTGACCGAGAAGGATATAGAAGCTGGCTTCGTTGGGGTTCTCCTGAATCGACTTCTTGTAGGTGGCGATTGCCTCATCTACAGACCCCTTGGTCGCCTGGACCTGGCCGAGTTTCACCATAGCATCGGCATTGCTGCGGTCAAGCTCGGTCGCTTTGCGAAACGCCTCTTCTGCTCCGTTCAGGTCCTTTTTCAAGCTGGAGAGACTGGTCCCCAACAGATCATAGAAAACCGAATTGTTGGGAGATTTGGCGATCTGCGCCTTCACCGCGGCGATAGCTTTGTCTGCGTCCTTCTGCGCCAAGTAGGTGTTCATGAGGCCGCTCAGAGCATCGGCAGAATTGGGATCGCGGTCCAGGCCGTCGCGATAAGCCTTTTCTGCTTCCGCGAACTGCTTCTGCATCAGCCGCAAGTTTCCCAGTTCCACGTAGCCGACCGGATTCTGCGGTGCGACTTCGATCGCTTTGCGTGCATCCGCCTCAGCGCTCGCATACTGCCTGCGATTGATGTACGACACAGCCCGCATCGCGTATCCTTCCGCAACATTGGGCTGAAGGGCAATCATCCGGGCTGCGGATTGTTCCAGGCTGTCCCATTGTCCTTTGCGCAGGGCAATCACCGCCAGGGCGCGGTAACCTTCCGCCAGATCGGGGCGCAGTCGGACCGCATCACGCCATTCGGACTCCGCCTGGCCGAGATTTCCCAAAGCATCAAACGCCACCCCAAGCTGATAATGCGCCGCTCCGTTGTCGGGATCATTTTTCAGGGCCGATTGCAAATCGTGTACCGCGTCATTCGGGTGCTTGTCGCGGATGTGGATCTGACCGCGATAGATAAGTCCTTCGGTGTCGTTAGGAGATGTCTTGAGAATCTCTTCGTTCAGCTTGCGAGCCTCGTCCAGCCTGTTTTTCAGAATCAGAAGCTGAATAAAGTTCTTTTTGACCTGAAGATCTTTGGGATGATCGCTGTAGAGCGATTCATATTCGGCGGTCGCTTTGTCCAGTTCGCCATTTGAGAAGTAGTAGTCGCCCAGCATGCGATAACCGACCGAGTTATCGGGCATCTCTTTTTTAACTTGCTTCAGGAAATTTTCCGCTTCCAGTTTCTTTCCCTCCGCCAGATAGAGCCGCGTTAACGAAGCACGGGCTTCGGGGTTTTGCGGATCCGCCGCGATTGCCGATTTGAGCTGTTGTTCAGCTTCCGGGAGCCGGCCGCGCGATTGGTAATATTGTCCAAGCGCCAATTGTGCGCCGCCGGCCTTCGGATCAATCTGAACTGCCCGCTTAAAGTTGACCTCTGCTGCATCCGGCTGATTGGCTTTCAATTGCAGCAGCGCCAGATTCAGGTAGGCTTCCCAGCGATTCGGACCTAAACTGACCGACTTCTGCATTTCCCGGATGGATGCAGGAAGGTTTCCTTTGGCGGCCATCAGGTTCGCGATGGACTCGTGAATTTCCGGACTGGTGGGCTGGCGCGCGAGCACAAAATCGGTGTGTTCCTGGGCATCTTCAAGCCGGCCCCCCGCGATCAGCAGGTTGGCGAGATCAATGTGGGCCTGGATGTTCTCCGGTTGTAACTCTACGGTGCGTGACAATTCCTGCCAGGCGCGCGGCCATTCCTGCAACTTCAGGTATGTCTGCGCCAGTTTGTAGTGGGCGTCGCCGAAGCGCGGGTCTACCTGCACGGCGTTACTGAACTGAATTACCGCTTCCCGGTATTTTCCTTTGGCGAAATAGCGTTGGCCGCTTTCATAGTATTTCTGTTTGCGGATGTTGGGGTCACGCGAACAACCTGCCAGGAACAGACTGGTCAAGCCTAGTACCAGCAACAACCGTCGAAAAGGGACCCTCATCATTTTCTCCGAATCTGCTTTTGCTGAAGGAAATGCTGCCGCATTCCTCGCTACATCTTCAACGAGGGATGAAATGATCTATTTGCGGCGATACCTCGTTGGCGAAAGAAAGCAATCGTTGCTGCGCCTGATCACTGCTCTCGCCGCGTACCAATGGAGTAGTCAGCCGAATCATCGCGCCGTCGCTTCGATTCATGCGGATCGAATCGGCCACCAGGTAAAATTTGGCTGAGTATTCGCTAGCCACTGCTCGTGCGTGTGCGTAATACCAGTAAAGCACCAGCTGCCGGTCTTCTCCTTTGCCAATCACATAGCGATTCATCGGAACACTGCCCTTACCCGCCAGAGAAACGCTGATCCGGTTCGTTTCAAGTGGCAGCCAGCCTGCCCCCGGTAAGCAGTGCTTGGGAGAATGGATGGTATCTCCCGCGCGCTGACTGGGGAAGTAGGCGATGAACAAGTCGACATAGGGCTCGGGTTGGCTTTGATTTCGATAGACTCGCAGAAGAAAGTCGCCTGGTCCCAGAACTTCCAGTGCATCTTGCGGGATGGGCACATCACGTCCAGTCCACGATCCAACCTCCTGCGGAAATTGCGTCAGTAACTGGCGAGGGGCGATTACTTCTTTCCCTGCCCTGCCCTGCAGGAAGAGTGCCGTGCCTGAAAGTAAAATCACAACCAGCAATAGACGTGTCTTCAAGGTCATTTTTCCGCTCCCGGCATTTCGGCCGGCATAAACCTGCGCATTAAATAATGGAACAGAAACAGCATCATCAGAGACATGACGAAAATCAGCCAGCCTGAAAATAAGTGAAAAAATCCTTCTGCCTTGTCCGGATCCCAGTACTGCACCAGCAATCCCGTGCCCACAATGCGAAGACTATTTGTCGCTACAGCTATTGGAAGGGATGCAACCGCAAGAACCACCCGCATCCAGATGCGGCTCTCCGTCAGATACCCGTAAATGACCGCCAGTGTGGTCAGCGACATAAGGGAGCGGATTCCGCTACAGGCCTCTGCTACCTCCAGTTGCATCAATGGCAGGCCGATCACATTGCCTTCCCGCAGCACCGGTACTCCACAAAGCGGCAGAATAATGCTGGCGATTTTCGACGCAAACAACTGCAACGGGAACGTGATCTGGTTGAACACGATGGCGGGAATTGGAATCATCAAAATCAGGAATGCCAGAGGAAACAGGACGGCGTAGAGATAATTCCAGCCTAAAAGAAACGTAACCAGCCCCGCGATCAGCACCAGGAGAGAAGTTCGCGACACAAACAGCTCCGCTCCTAAGTCCCCCAGGACCAGCATCATAAGTCCCACCAAAATCACCGGCAGGCCCCACCACGAAGGTTTCACGGTGAGTTTGGAAATTCGTTCGCGATCTTGCCAAAGCACGAATCCCGCAAAGGCGGGAACAAAAAAACCGTGGGAAAAATTCGGATCGTGCCACCATTGAACTGCTAACCGGCCGATGATCGGCAGATACAGCCAGCCTACCAAAAAAGCCAACACTCCCAAGTACCACCAGCCTTGAGGCTTGTGCGCCGAATGGATTGATTTTGGAAGCGCTTCGAGTTGTGCCGTTTGGTCCACTGATAACAACTGGGGAGCAGCTCGCATTGATGAGGATATGCGAACTCGCAGGCCCATAGCAACGACGACGTGCGCTATAAACGGTTCAGCAGGGTAAGGATCTCGTAATCCTTCTTGCGCGATGTTTGGAAAGGAAATAGGCTGTCGATTGTATTTTGTGTGAAAAAATTTTCCATTTTGTGCTGAACCGGTTAGGCTATGATTTGCGGTAAAGAGCAGGTTAGCGCTACTCAACAGATGGTTAAGTGACTTCCATCCAACAACTTAGATCTGGACTGTTTTTTCGATCACCAACCCCGGTATGGCAGCTTCCGTGCTCGGCTAGAAAGTCGAGTCTTCAGCACAATCCCTGGTTGTATCTTTTGAGGTTGATGAATGAGATTTGAGCCTGTGCCCGACGGAAACGGGAGCTCGAACAGCGACAGTTTCTGCCCGGGATCAAGCCCAAACATGCAGGCAGTTGAGGAGCTCATCCGTGAGCTGGGGCAATCTCGCGTTCCAGTACTTTTGCTTGCGGAGCGCGGCTCTGGCAAAAAGACTGTAGCTCGCAAGATTCATCAGGCAACACATTCCCGAGTAGCTGGAATCTTTACCTCGGCACTCTGTTCTGAACTGAGCATCAGTCGCTTGGTTGAAATTGCAGAAAACCGGGAATTGGAACATGGAACCCTGTTCCTGGAGGAGATTGCAGAGCTGCCGGGCGACGCGCAACGTCAACTGCTGGAAATACTTCCCACTTCCGATGCTAATGGCGATTCCCGTAAGCCGAGAGTGATTGCGGGCAGCACCCGGGAACTGGATGCGGAGGTACGGTCGGGTCGATTCCGTGAGGATTTGTATTACCGCATCAGCAGTGTTTGCCTGCGGCTTCCGCCATTGCGGCAGCGCCGCGAAGACATCAGCGCATTGACCCACTTTTTCCTTGCGAAGTTTGCTTGTGAGTTTCATCGCCAGACCCCAGTACTCAGTGAACAGTCGCAGCGATTGTTTCAGGATTATGCCTGGCCCGGGAATGTCAGGGAATTAAAAGACGCGGTGCGGGCAATTGTGGCGCTAGGCGATGAGTCAGTGGCAATGGGGGGCTTGCGTGCACTGCTGACCAGTGCGGATGCGGGCAATGGTGAGCCGGTTTCGCTGAAGCAGGCCGCTCGAGCCGCCTCGAGGGAAGCGGAGAAGCAGTTGATTTTAAGGGTTTTAACACGAACTCGCTGGAACCGGCGCCGGGCGGCGCAGGAACTACAAATCAGCTACAAAGCCCTACTTTATAAGCTCAAGCAGATTGGCTATGAAGGAAGCGAGCTTGGTAGTTTTCCGGAGAAAGCATGAAAGTTGGGATAGGACCGATTTTGTCGTTGGCGTTAGTTACGAGCATGGCGCTGGCGCAGTCGACCATGGCAAAACCGGCGCAAGATGCGAATGTTCCTAATAAAGAGGTTGTCTCATCCTCAACCTACGTCATCGGCGCGGATGACACTTTGCACGTCGATGTCTGGAAAGAGCCAGACCTTACGGCGACGCTTCCAGTCCGATCTGACGGAATGATTTCGCTGCCTCTGCTGAATGACGTTCAGGCGGCGGGACTTACCCCAATGCAACTGGCGGCGTCCATCACCGAAAAGCTCAAAAAGTATTTATCTGATCCGCGAGTTACGGTGGTCGTCACTCAGATGAACAGCCAGCGCATCTTTGTCACCGGTGAAGTTTTGCATACCGGGGCGATGCCGCTGCTGCCCAACATGAATGTGCTGCAGGCGCTTTCGGCCGCCGGCTTTACGCAGTTTGCCAATACCAAAGGCATCTACATACTTCGTACCGAGAACGGGAAGCAGGTCAAGATCCCGGTTAACTATCGCCAACTGTTAAAGGGCGAAAAAATAGACCAGATGATCATGATGAAACCGCGGGACACGATCGTGGTTCCGTAAAGAAAGAGTGAATGGCAATTAATCCCTCAATTTGCTTATTAGTGGTTATGACGGTGTCGGTCGTGACCGGCTTCGCGCAGACTAAAGACGAAGCCGCCGATCAGACCCCGTCCGCTCAGGCTGGCAGCAGTGCGGCACCGGCTGCCGGAAGCATAGATACACAGGTCACTTCGGAGGAAAATCCGCCCATATCCGGGCTGGACCAGCCGTCATTTGAGTCGAAAATTCTGAACCGCAGTTTTCTGCTCCCTGCTCTCCACGCAAGCCAGGCTTTAGATACCAATGCTGAGAGCGAAGCAGGCAGAACGAGAATCGAGGGTGTAACCCGGCTGTTAGGCAGCCTGACCCTGCAAAAACTCGGCTCTCACTCTAGCCTGGCGCTCGATTATCTGGGCGGAGTGGCGCTCTACAGCAGTCGCTCGATCGGCAGCAACCAGATCCAGCAGGTCGACTTTACCGATCGCCTGCAGTGGCGGACGGGTTACATCACCTTTCGTGATTCTTTCAGCTATTTGCCGGAAGGCTCGTTTGGGTACGGCGCGTACGGCGGGACCGGGGCGGCTTCTGGGACCGGATTCGGCGGGGTCGGTGGCGGGCTGCCGGGTGGCGGCTTCAGCGGTTTTTTCGGTGGTGGACAGTTTGGCGCGATTGGCCAGGTTCCGAGGGTGAACAACACTTCCATTGTTGATGTGGTCCAGGCGCTGAGCCGCCGTTCTTCCTTGACACTCGCCGGTGCGTTTTCGCTGGTTCATTTTTCGGACAATCCCCAGGGTTTCATTAATAGCCAGCAGGTCTCGGGTCAGGCGGGATACAGCTATCAGATCTCGCGCAAGGACCAGGTTGCGCTGCTTTACGGCTACCAGGCATTTCGCTATCCGGCTGCGGTGGGCGTGAACTTCAACAGCCATGTGATCAATGTGCTGTTCAGCCGTCGTATCTCCGGCCGAATGGATCTGGTTCTGGGCGGCGGTCCTCAGCTGACCCACGTCAACAGCGTTTTAGGCGGAGTTACCGATAACTGGTCAGCGAGCGGCCGAGCCACCCTGCGTTATCGCTTCAAACTGACCACCGCTGAGCTTTCCTATCACCACTACAACACCACCGGATCAGGTTTCTTTGGTGGAGCGAAAAGTGATATCGCGCGGATCGGTCTTCGCCGATCATTTGGGCTCCGATGGGAAGGACGCACCGATATCGGCTACACCCACAACACCCGCCTGGCGCCTACTTTGTTAGGCGGTATAAGTGCCGATTCATTCAATTACGTGTTTGTGGGGGCAGCCCTGCGCCGGCAATTCAGCCGAACCTTCGACGGCTTCGTTAGTTATCAGTTCAACGATCTTAATTTCAACAGCGCCACCGGTCCGTTGTGCGCTTTGGTAGGACCTTGTGACCGCAGCTCGCAGCGCCATGTGGCGACAATCGGCATTGATTGGCATCCGCGCCCGATTCGGATCGACTGACTTCTGAACGGCTTTCCGCAAGGTAAGCCAGATAGGAAATGAAAAATGATTGAGAACCGCGAACTGACGATGGACGATTATCTGGCGATGTTGCGCCGGAGGATCAAGGTGATCCTCATTCCGGCGATACTCGCCCCGCTGGTCGGGTTTCTGATCTCGTTCGCCATTCCGCCCAAATATACGTCTCAATCTGCGGTTCTGGTCGAGGAGCAGAAGGTGCCGCAGGGTTACGTCAAGCCGGTGGTGACCGAAGATGTAATGCAGCGTATCGCCACCATGCAGCAGCAGGTGACCAGCCGCGGACGCCTGCAGCCCATGATCGATCGCCTTGGGCTGGCAAAGCATGGAAAAAGCGTGGATGAAGTAGTCGACGATATCCGCCAGAACTTCAATATCCAGCCGGTGATGACCGACCTGACGGGCGGGAACAGCGCCACCAAGCGCAAACCGGGACAGAGTTCGGAGGTGCCCGGGTTTTATGTCAACTTCACTGCGGATAATCCCCAGGATGCGCAGCGAATCTGTGGCGAGCTTACCTCGATGCTGCTCGAAGAAAATTTGAGGCTGCGTGAGCAAGTCGCCCAGAGCACGACTGATTTCCTTTCCCGGCAGCTCGAACAGGCCAAGAAAGATCTGGACGATCAAGACTCGAAACTGGCGACCTTCAAGAAGCAGTACATGGGGCAACTGCCGGGTGATGAAGACAATAACGTGAAGATCTTAATGGGGCTGAACTCGCAGCTGGATGCGAACACCCAGACCCTGAACCGGGCGCAACAGGATAAGTCCTACACCGAGTCGCTGCTCGCACAGCAGCTTTCCAGCTGGCGATCCACTCAAAGCGCCAACAATCCGCAAACTCTGCAGCAGCAGTTGGCGCAGTTGCAAAGCCAGCTTATTACTTTGCAGGCCCGTTACACCGACGATTATCCGGATGTGGTGAAAACCAAATCTGATATCGCGGAAGTGAAGCGCAGGCTGGAGGAACTGAATTCTGCGTCTTCGCAATCTCCGGACGCGAACGAAAAAATAAACGCTGCCGAACCGCCGGAAGTTCGCCAGTTGCGATTGCAGGTCCACCAGTACGGGGAGGCCATGGCGCAAGCCACCCGCGAACAAAAACGCCTTCAGGACCAGATACGAATTGTGCAGGGCCGGGTATCGCTTAGCCCCTCGGTGGAAGAGCAGTACAAGCAGTTGACCCGCGATTACGATACCGCGCAAAAGTTCTACAACGATCTGCTTTCGAAGAAGAGCGAGTCGGGCATGCAAACCGAGATGGAACGCGCCCAACAAGGCGAGCAGATGCGGTTGGTAAATCCTGCGGGCCTGCCCGACAGCCCGAGTTCGCCGAACCGGCTCCTGTTTGCAGGCGGTGGCTTGGGCGCAGGTCTGGCCCTGGGCTTCGGACTGGCGCTGTGGCTTGAGCTGCGCGACAAATCTATCCGCACTGAAGAAGACGTGTTGGCCGCGCTGGAGATGCCGATGCTGGTTTCAGTTCCATGGATAGGTTCGGTGACGAACGGCAATGGCAGCTGGAAAAACCGCTTCAAGCAGTCGGCGGAAGAGGATGGAGAGAAGATCGAGGTCTGACAGAGCAATGTACAAACAATTTTTCGGACTGCGGGCGAACCCGTTCAATGTAAATCCTGACCCGCGCTATCTGTTCCTGACGCGGCACACGGAAGAGGCGCTGGCATGCCTTACTTACGGCATCCAGACCCGCAAGGGTTTTGTCTTGCTCACCGGCGAAGTAGGGACCGGAAAGACCACGCTGATCAATAAGTTGCTGGAATGGCTGCGGCTGCAGCAGGTGGCGACCGCATTCGTCTTCAACTCCAAGATGAACGTGCCGCAGTTCCTGGATTACATGATGACCGACTTCGGGATTCCGGTGGAAACGGACTCGAAAAGTCAGATTCTGATGCGGCTCTACAACTGGCTGCTGGATCGGTACCGGGCAGGGGAGACTGCAGTCCTGATTATTGACGAGGCGCAGAACCTTTCCGACGACGTGCTGGAAGAGATCCGGATGATGACTAATCTGGAAACCTTTACCGAGAAGCTGCTGCAGATTGTCCTGGTTGGACAGCCCGAACTGGAGCACAGACTGAAGCAGCCCCAGCTCCGGCAATTGCGACAGCGGCTGACGCTGCGCGCAAAAACCCATCCGCTGTCGTTCGAAGAAACCAAGGCATACGTCATGCAGCGGCTGCGGATCGCCGGTTCGAACGGTCATATGATCTTCGAACCGGAAGCGCTGGAGTCGATCCATCGTTATTCCGCCGGCATCCCCCGGGTGGTGAACTTGTTGTGCGAGCACTGCCTGGTGGGCGCCTTTGTTGACCAGCAGAAGACAGTCTCGGCGGCTGCGGTCGAATCGGTGGCGCGCGAATTCGATCTGGGTGACAACACCACCTCCCAGCTGCTGACAACCCCGCGTGTACAAAATGCCCAGAATTTCGATCTGTTGGAAGCCCTGAAGACACTGGCAACCATCGCCGACCGATTGCGCGAGTCCGGACATGAGGTCTCTAAGGAAGAGAAACTATGAGCAGAATCCACGAAGCTCTTAAAAAAGCAGAAGAACAACGTAGCGCTGAACACGAGATGCATATCGAGCCACCGCTTGCCTCCGCCCCCGAAGTGGTTCCTGACCCTGTCTCGATGCCGGTTGCGGCAGTGCCGCCACTTGCGGATGAGAGAGACCGGAGAACTGTATCCGCGGCCATGCCGTCTTTCGGCACGGGACTAAGCGTGGAGTCCTTGTTGTCACGCTGCGTGGCCGGTCACTGGACGCCCGATCGCAAAACCATGCTTTTCTTTAATGGCGATGAACAGGGCTATGGGACGGAGGAGTTCCGGACCTTGCGCTCGCGCCTTTATCAGCTTCGCGATCGTCTACCACTCAAGAAGGTTCTGGTCACCAGTGCGCTGCCTAAGGAAGGCAAGTCATTTGTGGCTGCAAACCTGGCGCAGGTGCTGGTGCAGCAGCAGGGCCGGCGCACGCTGCTGATCGATGGTGACCTGCGCGGTGCGCGTTTGCATAATGCGCTTGGCACAGAGTCTTCACCCGGACTCACGGAATATCTGCTCGGTGAGGCCGACGAGTTCGCCATCCTGCAGCGTGGCCCAATGGATAACCTGTTTTTTATCCCTTGTGGCCGAAAGGTGACTAGTCCGGCCGAATTGGTCGCGAATGGCCGCCTCAAAACGCTGTTGAATCGCCTGGAGCCGTTGTTTGACTGGATGGTGCTGGACTCGCCGCCCGCGGTGCCGGTTTCAGACGCCGGGCTGCTGGCGAACTATTGCGATGGCGTGCTGATGGTGGTGCGTTCCAACTCGACTCCCTTCGATATGGCGCGGAAGGCACGCCAGGAATTCAGCGGCAAACAGCTGGTGGGTGTAGTGCTGAACGGAATTGACCAGGGCAACTCCTATTCTCAGTACTACTACGATGCTTATGGCAAGCCCAACGGAAAGAATGAGCAGAGGTAGGCGTGATTCGGATCTTCAACGTTTACTACCCGGTTCGCTCCTTGGTCCTGCTGGGGGGCGAAGCGCTGGTGGTCTGGAGTTCGTTCTGGCTGGCGCTGGAGTGGCAGAACGCGGATGACAGCTATCTGGTCCTGAACTATGAGGGCGGATACTTCAAGCTGCTCATCGTCACCGCGCTGGTCCTGCTGTTTTCGCACTGGTTCGATCTTTACGATCCGACATTCGTCAGCGACAAAGGTGAGTTGTATTTCCGGCTGCTGCTGGTACCGGGTATTCTTTCGCTCGCGCTGGCGGCGGTGGGATACATATTTCCGGCATTTGTTCGCAAGTCGGCTTTCCTGCCCGGCCTGATCATTCTCACCTTCGCACTATTCATTTGGCGCTATGTTTACGGCTGGCTGGCGCAGCAATCTTACCTGCGGGAAAGAATTTATATCCTGGGCATGGGCGAACGGGCCCAGAGACTGGTCAACGGTTTGAGAAGCCGCGCTGACTTGGGAGTTGAAGTGGTTGGCTGGAGCGGGCATGTGGATGGCGCCTTGACCCGCGAAGCAGTCGCCACTCATCTTACCGAAGTCGCTAAGCAGCGCAGCGTTCATCGTGTGATCGTGGCCATGCCGGACCGTCGCGGGACCCTGCCGGTGGAGGAACTGCTGGCATTGCGGCTGAACGGCGTGAAGGTTGAAGAAGCGGCTTCCTGGCTGGAGAAGATGTCAGGCCGTATCGAGGTGGACCAGCTCTATCCCAGCTGGCTGATTTTCGCCGACGGTTTCCGCTTCAGCATAACGTTCTTATTTCTACGCCGCATACTGTCCACCTTCGCTGCTGCAGTGTTACTTTTGCTGGTGCTGCCGCTGATTCCATTCATCGTGCTGGCCATCAGGCTGGACTCTGCGGGTCCGGTTCTCTACAAGCAGAAACGTGAAGGGCTGGGTGGAGTGCCTTTCTTTTGCTACAAGTTTCGCACCATGCGCCAGGATGCAGAAGCCGACACCGGTGCTACCTGGGCCACCGATGACGATCCGCGTATTACCCGATTCGGCCGCTTTTTGCGCGCTTCCAGGCTGGATGAAATCCCGCAAATGTGGTGTGTTTTCAAGGGCGACATGGCGTTTGTCGGTCCGCGCCCGGAGCGGCCTGAGTTCGTGCAGTGGCTGAGCCGCGAAATTCCTTATTACCAGGTGCGAAATGCGGTACGTCCCGGGATAACCGGCTGGGCGCAGGTCCGTTATAAGTACGGAAATACTCTGGAAGATGCGCGCGAGAAGCTGCAATACGATTTGTTTTATATCAAGAATGCCTCCCTCGGCCTGGATCTGCTCATCATGTTCCACACTATAAAGATTGTGTTGCTGGGCCGGGGATCGCAATGAAAACAGCATTCTGGATTTCTTCCGTATTCGTTATCTACACCTATCTCGGTTATGTCTTGTGGCTTTGGCTTCATGCCAGGATTCGACCGCGCCTGGTACGCACTGGCATGTATGCCGGCACGGCTTCCATTGTGATGGTGGTACGCGATGAAGCCGGCCGGGTCGGGGCCAAGCTACAAAATCTTTTGAGCCTCGAAAAACCCGGCAAAGAGGTGGAAGTCATCGTAATTTCTGATGGATCGAGTGACGCCACCGTGGAGATACTGCAGCAATTCGAAGCCCGCGGACTGATCAAGGCCATGGTGCATGCTGAGCCCCGGGGCAAAGCTGCCTGTATCTCCGATGCACTGGCTACGGCCAAAGGCGAGATCGTGTTTTTCGCGGATGTGCGGCAGCAAATTGAACCGCCGGCCTTACGTTTTTTGGCTGAAAATTTTGTCGATCCTGAGGTGGGCTGTGTCAGCGGAGAACTGATGCTGGGTGACCCGAAATCGGGCGAAGCTTCTCGCGGCATGGGTTTGTATTGGAGAATCGAAAAGCTGGTGCGCCAACTGGAATCGACTTCCGGATCGACGATAGGCGCGACGGGAGCGGTTTATGCAGTCCGTCGTGAGCTTGCGGTCGCTCCTCCCGCAGGCACCATTCTTGATGACGTTTTTATTCCCATGCACGTCGCCCGGCAGGGCAAGAGAGTGGTATTCGATTCGCGCGGCACCGCCTGGGACGTGCCCGATCTCGGACGTGAACGTGAATTTGAGCGGAAAGTCAGGACTTTGAGCGGCAACTACCAGTTGTTGCAGCTCTGCCCCTGGTTGCTTACCGCACAAAACCCGCTTCGCTTTGAATTCGTCAGTCACAAGCTCATCCGCCTGCTTGCGCCTTTCGCCCTGGCGGTGATCTTTGTGAGCTCTCTATTCTTATCCGGGCCTTTGTACCGGTTCGCGCTGCTGGTTCAGATCTTGTTTTACGGGTCAGGATTGCTGGCGCTCGCGCGGCTGAACCCCGGGCCTTTGGCGCGTGTCGCCGATGCCGCATATACGTTTGTAGTCCTGAACATGGCCGCGGCGGTTGCCTTTGGCAACTTCATCACCGGGCGCAAGGCGGTATGGCTGCGGTGAGAATACTGTGGGTCAAGGCGAATAAGCTGTTGCCGGTGCAGAGCGGCGGAGATATCCGCTCTTACCACATTGCAAAGCAGTTGGCGCGCAAACACCAGCTTACTTTTTTCTCTTACTACGACGGCGAAGCGGATTCGGAGTATGAGAGAGCTTTGCAGCGCGAGTTTCCGGAAAGCGTTTGCTTCAGTACAGGGAAGCGTACACACGGCTTCCTGCAGCGAGGCCTTGACTATGCCATGCAGGCGGTCGGGGATGCGCCTTACGCCATTTCGCGGTTCTCCTCAAGCGAGGTTCGCGCCAGGCTGCAAAAATACTATGAGAGCGGCTGCTTCGACGCGGTGGTGTGTGACTTTCTGGATGCGGCCGTGAACTTCCCGTCTGAGCTGACCACACCTACCTTGCTTTTTCAGCACAATGTAGAGAGCGAGATCTGGCGGCGGCACGCCGAAACCGAATCCAATCCGGGCAAACGCATGTTGTATCGCGTGGAATTCGCGAAGATGTCGCGTTATGAAGCCAGGATTGTTCGGGAATTCCACCATGTGATCGCGGTTTCCGACCACGATAGCAAACTGATGCAGCGTTGGGTGGATGGTTCGCGCATCAAAGTAGTGCCGACGGGAGTAGACCTCGAACAATTTGCCTCGTCCGGCCCTGAAGTCATAACTGATCCCCTGGTTATGTTTGTTGGCGCTATGGATTGGGAACCCAATATCGATGCGGTTGAATTTTTTTGCGATCAGATATGGCCGGTGGTGCAGGCGAAAGTTCCTGGTGCGCGCTTTCGCATCGTGGGCAGAAATCCTGACCGCAGAGTCTTGCGGCGAGCCTCTGCTTCTGTAGAAGTGACCGGATCTGTTCCTTCTGTGGTAGAGCATCTGCGAGAGGCAGCCACGGTTGTGGTTCCTTTGCGAATCGGCGGTGGAACGCGTTTGAAGATTTACGAAGCTATGGCCGCCGGCAAAGTGGTGATTTCAACTTCGATCGGCGCCGAAGGGCTTGAGGTGCGCGACGGACATGACATTGTGCTGGCTGATGAACCGGCGTCCTTCGCCGAATCAGTCATCACGTTTTTGACGGATGCAGGCGAGCGGCGCCGCTTGGGGATGGCTGCTGCCGCGACCGCGTCCCGCTTCGATTGGGCATCAATCGGCGATAAGTTCGGCGAGATTCTTGAAGCCGTAAGCGGTAAGTATCAGATGGTGAGCACGCGATAATGATTGCCAGCCCCGAAATCGGCCAGCAGCGCACGTTCGATGGTTTCACTCGACGGCCCGGCGATCCCTTGAAAAGCGCGTTTTTCTGGTTGAGCGTCTTCTACTTTGTTTACTGCGCGCGCCCGGAGGATTGGGTACCCGGGCTCCTCTACGTTCCGTTGGCCAAGATTTCGGGAATTTTCGCGATTCTTGCGTTGTTTTCGAGCTGGGGGAAATCAAAACGCAAATTGCAGCATCTGCCGCGCGAAGGCCGCTACCTGCTGGTGCTGATTTGCCTGCTGTTCGCATCGGCGTTGTTCTCGCCAGTATGGAAAGGCGGAGCATTCTTTCGTACGCTCGACTTCTCTAAAGTTTTCATTATCTGGCTGCTTACAGTGATAGTCATTACCGATATGCGGCGCTTTAAACGCATCGCATTCATTCAAACCGGGTCGGTGGCAGCAATCGCCTTGATATCTCTCGTCAAAGGTCACGATCGGCCTCGTCTGGATGGAGTGCTACGCGGCATTTACGGCAATCCTAATGACCTGGCTTTTGCTATCGTTCTGTCATTGCCGTTCTGCTTGGCCTTTCTGCTGCTGACTCGCGGACCATTGCGCAAAGCTGTGTGGGTTGGGTCCATGCTGATCATGTGCGCATGCCTGTTCCTGACCGCGTCGCGAGCTGGATTCATTACCCTGGTCATTTCGGGGGCAGTTTGCCTGTGGCATTTCGCCATTAAGGGCCGTCGTGCTTACCTGATTGCTGCAGCAGCGCTGGTGGTGTTGGTGGTTGGTGCAGTGGCCGGCGGTAAACTGAAAGACCGATTTCTGGCGATATCGGGCGAAGGGCTGGACACGCGGCTGGAGACCAGCGCGCATGGCAGCTACGAACAAAGACGCGAACTGATTGTCGACAGCCTTGAGTGCATGGCGCGCTATCCGATACTTGGAATCGGGGTCCGCAACTTTACCTCTTACACCGCAGCGTGGCGTGAAGTGCACATGGCATATTTGCAGATCGGCGCTGAAGGCGGAGTCCCAGCATTGGTTTTGTATCTGTTGTTTTTCTGGCGCGGCTTCGTGAATTTGCGAAAGCTGAGAAAAATTCGAGATCTTGATCCGGACGTAAAATTATTTGCGGGTGCCTTGCATAGTTCGCTCATCGGCTTTGCGGTGGGAGCTTTGTTTGCGCCTGAGGCGTATCAATTCTTCCCATTCTTTACGGTGGCCTACACCGCTGTTTTGCTGTTTCTGGCGCAGGAGAAGCAAACCGGGAAAGCTGCCAAGGATCCGAAGCAGAAGGTTGAAATGTACGCCATGCCGGGAGGCGCGGGTTTCAGTTATGCGGGTCGATGATCTATTACCCATATTATGTTGTTCTGCATGTCGCGGTGAATTGGTAGCGGCTGAGAATGGGTTTCGTTGTTCGGCCTGCGCCCGGGTCTTTCCCTGGGAGCGCGGTGTCGCGCGCTTCGTCGAGGCCAGGAACTACGCCGACAATTTCGGCTTCCAATGGCAAAAATACGCTCTCACCCAGATGGATAGCGAGCGCACGCATGCCTCCGAGATCGACTTCAGCAGGAAAGCCGGCCTGACCGTAGACGAGTTGCGCGGTAAGCGGGTGCTTGATGTTGGATGCGGCACCGGGCGTTATGCCGAGGTAGCCACCCGCTACGGCGCGCAGGTGGTCGGAATAGATCTAAGTGCTGCGGCAGAAGTTGCAGCCCGCAACCTGGCGGATCGCGATTTCACTGCCATGCAGGCAGATGTCTTCGGCTTGCCCTTCAAGCCGGAAAGTTTCGATGTGATCTACAGCATCGGCGTATTGCACCACACGCCGGACTGCGAGCAGGCGGTAAAGGTGCTTCCGCAATATCTGAAGCCGGGCGGCATTCTCGCGGTGTGGCTCTATAGCGGATACAACAAGTGGTATCGATTCAGCGATTACTATCGCAAAGTGACCCATCGCATGAGCCCACAGAATCTCCATCGGGTGCTTAGCGCGGCGGTTCCAGTGCTAAATCGAGTGGATCAGGGATTGAAGCTGATCCCGGGGATCGGACGCCCGGCGGCAGAACTCGTGCATTATGTCTTTCCGGTGAATCGCCATCCCGATCCCACCTGGCGGGTGCTCGAAACCTTCGACTGGTATTCTCCGAAGTATCAGTCGAAACATACCTACGAACAGGTATTTCGCTGGTTTGAGAACTGCGGGCTGGTAGATTTGAGAGTAGTCGAAACACCCATTGCAGTGCGGGGGCGAAAGCCCGAGCGCGCCGGCGTCGAAATCGAGCGCGAATCCTGGCAACAAGAATTGCAACATTCTTAGATCCCAGTGGCCTGATCGCATATGTGCGGAATTGCGGGAATTGTAAACAGCGGCGGCGGGGCAAGAATTGAGGCGGCTACTATCCGCGCCATGTGCCAGGCCATCGTGCATCGCGGTCCGGATGATGACGGCATTTACGTAAAAGACGGTGTCGGTCTGGGCATGCGCCGGTTGAGCATTATCGACATCGCCGGCGGGCATCAGCCGGTCTTCAATGAAGACAAAACAATCTGGATCGTCTTCAACGGCGAGATATACAACTTTGCTGAGTTGCGCCCGGACCTCGAACGGCGTGGCCACAAATTTTATACGCACAGCGATACCGAGGTCATCGTCCACCTTTACGAGGAGTACGGATCGCAGTGCGTCCAGAAACTGCGAGGCATGTTTGCGTTCGCTCTTTACGACGCGCGAAAGCAATCCCTGCTCCTGGCCCGCGACCGGCTCGGCAAAAAACCGTTGCACTATGCGCTGGCGAATGGCCGCTTGTACTTTGGTTCTGAAATTAAATCGATTTTGACGGTCGCGCCTGAACTGGCTCAGGTCAACCAGGCAGCCCTGCTGCAGTACCTGTATTTCGGCTACATTCTCGATCCGATCAGCGCATTCAAGCCGATCCAGAAAGTTCCGCCCGGTCACATCCTGGAATTTCAGGATGGAGAAATTCGTGTGAGTTCCTACTGGGACCTGCCAGAGTACGGAACGTATGTGCCAAAGAGCGAAGAAGAGTGCCTGGAACAGCTGGAGCACATTCTGCAGGAAGCAGTGCGCCTGCGTCTGATTTCAGATGTCCCACTGGGCGCGCTGTTGAGCGGCGGGGCGGATTCTTCCACCATTGTCGCGCTGATGGCGCGAGCCAGTGCAAAGCCGGTGAAGACTTTTTCGATCGGGTTTCAGAACCAGGAGTTCAATGAGGCCCCTTACGCCCGCCTGGTCGCCGAAAAATTCGGAACCGAACACCATGAACTGGTCCTTGATCCGCGAGTGGTGGATACGGTGGAAACGCTCACCCGTTCTCTGGAGGAACCATTCGGAGATTCTTCCATGCTGCCCACATACTACGTTTCGCGCCTGGCGCGGCAGCATGTGACAGTTGCGCTTTCCGGAGATGGCGGCGATGAAATGTTTGCCGGCTACGAGCGTTACGCTGTGCTTATGCAACGAAATCGGTATGAGTCCATACCAACCTGGTTGCGGACCGCCTACCGTGAGCGCATTTTTCCGCTACTCCCAAAGAGCATGCCCGCGCGCCGGTTATCGTACAACATCTCATTGCCGTGGCGGGAGCGCTATATCGATCAGATTTCATTCATTCCTGGTTTTGAAAGACAAACCAAATTGTTGAGCGATGAATTTCGCATGGCGGCACAGGGCGAGGGCGATCCCCGTCAGATCATGTTGCGCTATTTTGAGCAAGCTCCGGCCCGCGACCCGGTAAGTAAGACCCTTTACGTCGACACCAAGACCTATCTTCCCGGGGACATCCTCACCAAAGTCGATCGCATGAGCATGCTGACGTCGCTCGAAGTGCGCGTACCGATTCTGGACCATGTGTTCGTCGAGTGGGTTACGTCCCTGCCTGCGGACTGGAAGGCGCGTGGCCAAAAACTGAAATATATCTTTCGCAAACTCGCAGAACGCGTGGGCGTGCCGAAAGACGTCCTTTACCGTCCCAAGCGGGGTTTCGCGCTGCCGATCGTTCACTGGATGCGCCATGAACTGAAAGACCTGGTGCTGATACTGCTGGAGCCAAAATCGCTGCAGCGCGGGTATTTCGACGCCAGCGGTGTCCGCCAGATTCTCGATGATCATTTCAGCGGACGGCGAGACCAGTCACATCGCATCTGGCGTCTGCTGATGCTGGAATTGTGGCACCGTAATTTTCTGGAGCGAGTTGGCCTGCCGGACTTTGGAGATCCCATTTCTTCCATGTCTTTGCGCGGGGGAGGCGGGTGAGTTCCGTCCTGAAGGATGCCGCGCAAACGCCGGTTGGCCTCCCGAAACGAATTGTAGAAAGAACCGCACATCCCTCGCATGCAGCGCCAGGCGTGTTTCTGATGGTCAACAGCCTGGAGACTGGCGGCAGTGAACGCCAGTTTCTTAGCCTGACTCAGGCGTTGAACAGAGAAGACTTTCGGCTTCATCTGGGCTGTATTCATCGCGTTGGCCCGCTTCTGAAGCACTTCGAAAACATCCCCGAATTCCGGCTGGGTGGAACTCTGTTTGGACCGCGGTCCATCAGGAGTCGCTTTCGTCTGGCGGCGCATCTGCGGCAGCGGAAAATCCAGATTGCCCACGCCTTTGATTTCTATACCAATATCCTTTTAGCTCCGACCGCCCGCGCTGCAGGAGTACCTGTGGTTATCGGTAGCCACCGGCAACTGGGCGACCTGCTGACGAAGGCCCAATTTGTGGCTCAAGTGTTTGCGTTGCAGTGTTGCGACCAGGTCATATGCAACTCGCGCGCTGCAGCCGATGCGCTGGTAGAAGGCGGGCTTTCACGTCATCGCATCGCGGTGATCGGAAACGGGCTGCCGATTTCGGCGTTTAGCAATCCCGATCCCGCGTTACCTCGGCAGCCGGGCTTGAGGCGCGTCGGCATGATTGCTCGCATGAACCACGAATATAAGGGCCACGAACAGTTTTTGCGCATGGCTGCCATGCTCGTGGCTGGGTTCGATGATCTCGAATTCGTTCTGGCCGGCGACGGACCACTGCGCTCGAAGCTGGAAGCGCTTGCCAACGATCTGGGAATTGCAGGCCGCGTGCGGTTTCTTGGCGATCGCAGCGACATCACCGAAATCCTGGCTTCGCTGGACATCACGGTGTTGTGCTCCCGATCTGAGAGCCTCTCGAACGTGGTACTGGAATCCATGGCCGCAGGTGTGCCGGTTGTGGCAACCCGTGTAGGCGGCAATGTCGAGTTGCTGGAGCAGGGGCGCGGCGTGCTGGTGCCTGCGAAAGATGATCGCGCTTTGGCGGCCGGGGTTCACGCGCTGCTTTCTGATTGTGTTTTGCGCGCCGAACTTGCGGCAGCAGCGAGAAGATTCGCCGCAGACAACTACAGTCTGCAGGTAATGGCCCGCCGCCATGAAGAGCTTTATCGGGAGCTGCTGAAAGAGAAGGGCTTCAAACCAAGTTCTCATAGCCATTCGGCCGCAAAAATAAAAGTCGCGATTGTGGCGCCTTCACTTCGATACGTCGGCGGGCAATCGGTACAGGCGGAACTGCTCTTGCATAATTGGAAGGATGATGCCGACGTAGAGGCCAGCATCCTTGCCGTCGATCCCGAATTGCCGACGGCGCTTGCCTGGCTGGAGAAGGTTCCGGTGCTGCGCACCATCGTCCGCGAACCGCTCTATTTGTATTCCCTTTATTCAAGGCTGGCAGAGGTGGACGTTGCGCACATTTTCTCTGCTTCTTACTGGTCGTTCCGGCTGGCGCCTCTTCCCGCGCGATTCATTGCGAGTCTCAGAGGCAAGCTTGCGCTTATCAATTATCACAGCGGTGAAGCCCGCGATCATCTGCAGAGATTTCCGGAAGCAGTGGCCGTCCTGAAGAAGGCCGACAAGGTGGTAGTCCCGTCGCCCTTTCTGCAGAATGTGTTTCAAGAGTTTGGCATCAAGGCGGACGTAGTTGCCAACATCAGCGACCTTTCGCAGTTCAAATTCCGTTTACGCCAGCCTTTAGGTGCGAAACTTGTCTGCACGCGCGGTTTCCATCGATATTATGCAATAGATGTCGTAGTGCGCGCATTTGCGGAAATTCGGCAGCAGATACCCGACGCGATGCTCACGCTGGTGGGCAAAGGCCCCACCGAACAGCAGATTCGAGAACTGGCCAGGACGCTGGGCGCTCAGGGCGTAACCTTTGCCGGAGTCGCGGCGCGCGACATCATTGGCGAATACTACGATCGGGCCGACGTCTTCATCAACGCTTCGGTTCTCGACAACATGCCGGTTTCTATCATCGAGGCTTTTGCTTCAGGTACGCCGGTTGTCTCGACCTGCCCCGAGGGCCTGCAGTATCTGGTGGAACATGAACGCACAGGTTTGCTCTCAGCACCGGGCGACGTACACGCGTTGGCCCAGAACGTGATGCGTCTCATCCGCGAGCCTGATCTCGCGGAACGGCTGGCCCACAACGCTTATGAAGAGTGCCGCAACTACACCTGGGAAGCGGTGCGCGAAAAGTGGCTGCAGGTCTACCGCGAATTGATGGCGGGGCAAGCGTGACCATCATGCAGCAAGAGTCTGTCCGCAACACACGCCGCACAGGTTCCATGCGGCTGGCGATCTTCCTGGCATTGGTTTTTGCCTTCCTGCTTATCTTTGGCAGCGGAAACCTGCTGGTCAAAGAAGATGCCCTCCCGCCGCGCGCGGACGGAGCAGTCGTGCTGCAAGGCTCGATCCCGGGAGAAAATGTTCGCGTCCATGGCGCAATCGAGTTGCTGCAGCGTGGTCAGGTATCCGCTGTGATGCTCAGCCTGCCGCGTGAATCGTACTGGGGTGAGCCGATTGCACCCGTGGCTCTGCGCTATATAGAAAAAAAGTATGGCAAGGAATTCTCTTCGCACATCGTCTTTTGCGAAACTCCGCCCCAGGTCAATTCGACCCGGCAGGAGGCGGAAGCCGTGAGCCCGTGCATTGGTGACCAGCACTGGAAGGATTTTGTCGTGGTCACCTCCGACTATCACACTCGCCGTGCCGGCAGGATCTGGCGAACCATCACCGCAGTTCGCAATCCCGGGATCAAGGTCTACACCCATGGCGTAGAAGATCCAGAGTTCCAGCAATCATGGTGGCGTTCTCGCTTGTCGGCGAAGACCTGGTTTATGGAGTTCACCAAACTGGTCTGGGCGGAAACCGCTGGTCGCTTGGAGCGCTAGTCTCCCGTCGTTCTTGCCATCGCGGGCTCTACCGTTGGTCGATCAGGGACCTCGCCGTCCACGTAAATCCGTTGCCACAATTCCAGATTCAGCAATCGCCAGATGCGATCGTAATGGTCGCGATAACTGGCCCGATGTTCCCTGATCAATTGCTCTATCGAGCTGGCTTTGAAGAATCCGCGTTGCAAACTTCGGGGCTCGAGCAGCAGATCTCGGATGGCATCAAGCTGTTGTCCGGCCAGCCACCCGCTCCAGGGCGTGGGAAACCCAAGTTTCGGGCGGTAAAGAATCGAATGAGGCAGAAGGTCTTCCACTGCCTTCTTCAGAATCTGTTTGCCGGCAAGGCCGTCGAACTGGAAGCGCCTGGGAATGCTGGCCGCAAACTCAACCAGCACGTGATCGAGAAACGGAACGCGGCTCTCGACGGAGGCCGCCATGCTCATGTTGTCCTGCTTCATCAGCAGCTCGACCAGATAAGTCTTGATATCCGTATAAAGAAGGCGCTGCAGCATTTCTCCGCTCGAGCGGTCCCAATGCGAGAGGACATTCGTGTAAGGAGATGAGCCCTGCAGTTCGGAGTTCAACTGGTCGGTCAAGAGCTGATGCTGTTCGTTCCACGAGAAGGCAGAAAAGAAGTTGTCGAAATAAAATGACGACCAGTCACTGCCATCGCGGCCGACAAAGGTGTGGCCGAGCTTCCGGCGCAGGTCGGCGCCGATGACGTGAGAGTTGGCGACGAAATCCCGAATCAGTCGGCGATATAGCGAAGGCGTCACCGAAGAATAGATGCGGTTCAGCGCCGCATTGCGCAAAGTGAAGCCATAACGTGAATAGCCGGCAAGCGTCTCGTCGCTGCCCTCGCCGGTAAGAACCACGGTAACGCGCTCCCGCGCAAGCCGCGCTACGAAGAAAAGCGAAACGCTGGAAGGCCATGCGATTGGCTCGTCTTCATGCCAGATAAGTTGCGGCAGGGAATCGAAGAACTCCTGGCGGCTGAGCAGCACCTCGTGATGAATCGAGTTCAGATGCGTCGCAACCTGTCGGGCATAGGGAAGTTCGCTGTAGCTCTGCTCGGTGTAGCCGACCGAAAATGTCTCCACCGGCGCCCGGCGAATTTTGGTCATCAACGCGGCCACTGCACTGGAATCGACGCCGCCACTGAGAAATACGCCCAGCGGAACGTCGCTCATCAGGTGGCTGCTCACCGCCTGCTCGAGCATCTCGCGATATTGCGCAATATAATCGGCCTGCGAACGTTCGAGGCCTGGCTGAGACAAGGCAAGGTCCCAGTACTGCTCAATCTTTAACCGGCCCTGCTCATCAATTTCAAGCCAATGGCCGGGCATCAATTTCTCAATACCCGAAAAGAAAGTCTCCGAACCGGACAAATATCCAAACGCCAGATATTCAGGCAGTGCAGTCCGGCGGAAGTGTGGGCGCATGCCAGAACTGAGCAGAACTTTTATCTCCGACCCGAAGACGAATTGCTGGTCATCGTGCTGGTAGTAGAGCGGTTTTATTCCCAGGCGGTCGCGCGCGATGAACAGATGACGCTTCCTGCTGTCCCAGATGGCAAAAGCAAACATGCCACGCAAATGGCGTACGCAATCGTGACCATACTCTTCGTAAAGATGAACGATGGTCTCAGTATCGGAGTGTGTGCGGTAGCGATGGCCGCGTGCTTCAAGATCCGGGCGTAGCTCGGCATGATTATAGATTTCACCGTTGAAGACAATCCAGATTGTGTTGTCTTCATTGCTGATCGGCTGGTGTCCGGTCGCGAGATCGACAATGCTGAGCCGGCGCATGCCAATCCCAACTCGGCCCTGGGTGTAGATTCCTTCATCGTCTGGGCCGCGGTGCACCATGGAAGAGCACATTCCGCGGACCAGATCAGGCGCTACATTCGCGCCGTCGCCGAATTTGATGACTCCCGCAATTCCGCACATAGGCTCGCCGTTTCTAGGATACCGGATGAAGCTTAACGCTGTCGGATGATGACGCTTCCGTCATGCCACTGTGTTGGTCCCGCTCAAAGCGCTGGACAGAACTCTGATTCTGCACGATGGTTTTTCCTTTGTATTCGGCGCGCGAGCCGTCGCACAGAATCAGCCTTTTGACCTCGTCGTTCTCCAACAACAGGTAAAGAAGCTTGCAGTCTCCCGCAAACGGAGGACACGACCATCTCCCGGCCTGGTCTGAAAACAAAATACAATGGCTTCCCGCCAAATCTTCATATCGATAGAGCGCCGCCGGGCCAGCTGTCTGTACGCGAGTGAACCGTCCGATCTCTGCCGCACCGGCGATCAATAAAGTCCCGTGTTCCTCCGGCAACTCCAGCTTTGCGCGGCCTGCAACTCTGATGGCAGATTTGAGTTTTCCGTATGCCGGAGAGATTTGATATTTCTCCGACGCATACAACCAGTTCGCGCTGCTGTCCGGGAGCACGGCAAGTTTTGTCCCATCCGCACTCGCCACAAAAGCACCCTGGCTGTTCTCCATCACCAGATCGGGCGCGAAATGCCACGCGATCTCCACCTCATGCATCTCCTTTCCGGTCAGGACGTCTCGCACCAGGCAAAATGAACCATCTATGTGCAGCACGTCCCGGCGGTGAAGTACCGGATCCTGCAGTCTCAAATATCCGGTGTGATGGCCGGAGTAAAACGTAAAGCTTTTTCCCACGATCCAGCGATCAGTGGCGACTTGTGGCAGCGACGACCACGCGAACGGGCCTTGCGGAATTGCCTGATCCTGACCATCGATTCGCACCGTGTTATGTGCCGCGGTACCGCGAAGACGATTTCGGGTGTTTCCGGGACAGACATAACATCCCGAGCCGGAATCAACCAGAAATCTGCGACCGGAAATCGCCACGCGTATGCTGAGCGCATCGGCGTGTCCATGCCCGGACTTGCCCGTTCCTTGCGGGCCTGCGTCGATTGTTATCTGCGTCGGAATGCGCGCCTCGCTGGCGATCACGTATACTCCGCCGTCCGGAAACGCGCATGAGGCGGCGGGGCGGTCAGTAGCGGCATGCTCGAAGTGCTTCGCAGCCTGCGGTCCAAAAAGCCACAATGCCTCCTCGGTCAGGCCAGCGGATGGCAAGTCATGGCGTTTGAACATCACTGCCGCAAGCGCTAATGGATCGACCGTGTGCTCGGTATGATTTCGTCGCGGATCGAACAGCCTGCCGCCATCATCATCGCCAAAACCTTCCGGTGGCCCAGCCTGGCACAAAGACTGAATTACGTCTGCCATTCGATTCAGCACTGAATCGAATTCGCCGGGTACAGCAATCTTGTTCAACATTGCCAGCTGACGAGCATGCAAAAAGAAATCCAGAGCGTACACGTGATAGTAAAGCGACTGCTCGAAGTACACGCCGTCTGGGCGCACCTGCTTCTGAGCTTCCTCCAACAGAATCCTCCAGCCAAGAGTGCGCCAACCGGCCGATGCTTTCAATCCGGGATACTGCGTTCCGATAAAAAAGAGCGCCAGGGCTTCTCCCAGCAAATGAGTGTTCGGAGAAAAGTAAGTCGACAGAAAACGTTCCATGTAGCTGGCGTTGAATGCGGTCGCGCTGACAAGATCGTTGTGGAAGCGCGCGGGCACACCGGTACAGCCCTCGAGCAATCGGGCCAGCCAAATCCATGAGATGCTACGCAACGCAACTTCCAGGGTGCTCGCCCAATTAATTCCCAAGGGATAGGGATTCGCCCGCTGCCAGTCATACCACTGCGCCACAATTTCTTTGGCGAAACGCTCTTCTCCACCTAACAGCCAGGCTTTTGCCAAAGTCAGCAGGTGCTGATGGCGATTCAGTTCCCAGATAATCTTGTGATCGCCGACCGAGTCGAAGTTGAGGAAGTCGATCCTGAACCATGGCCGGAGAGGAACTTGTTTTCGGTTCACCGGATCAAAGTGCCAGTCGATTTCAGGTCCGAAATCCAGGTTCTCGTATCCCAATAAATCGAATTTGTGTGCACAGAGTTTTTCAGCCTCTGTCAGAATTCGATCTGCCTGCCCTGATAACCGGCTTCGAACCAGTTCCATTCGATCCGGCAAATCTTTTGATTCGAAGAAGAAGTGACCTGGCCGACCCGCTTGAACCGGCCCCTGGCCTTGCCAGGTTGGGCGATGGCCTAGGCGATACAGATACCAATCTTTGCGCTTGCCAAATTCTTGGGCCAGGCGCGTGCGCAGTTCGTGCAGGCTCATGCTCGAGGCGCGCGAGATAATGTGATTGACGCGAGCAGCCATGTTGTCATCTTAACTAGCTCCTGGAACGGCGTCTTGGGGATATTGAATCTGCACTCGCGACGGGGAGCCGTCTGGCCAGATAAGTGCTGTTATATTAAGAGCATAGCCGCCCCAGCGAACCTCGCTCCCAGGGTGTGGACCTAACGCCGAAAGCGGCTTTTTGGTTGAGATGTCGGCATCCGTTGCCTAACTATTTCTAGGAGAACCACTTGGGCTTGGTCATCAGCATTTTTGGTCTGGGTTATGTGGGCTCAGTTTCGGCAGCCTGTTTTGCTCACCTGGGGCACAAAGTAATTGGTGTCGATGTGAGCCAGCCGAAAGTGCAAATGCTTGCGGATGGCAAGAGCCCGATCATCGAAGCCCAGATGAGCGAGCTGGTGACTGAGGCCCACGCGAGTGGACGCCTGCGCGCTACAACCGATCCTGCTACTGCCATTGCGGATTCGGACATCACCTTCGTTTGTGTCGGTACTCCAAGTTTAAAGAACGGCAAGTTGAACTTGTCTCATGTGGAGCATGTTGCAGCTGAGATCGGCGCTGCGCTCAAGACTAAAGACTCCTTCCATGTGGTTGTACTCCGCAGCACGGTTCTGCCGGGCACGACCGAGTCGTTACTCATCCCGACTCTTGAGCGTGCGAGCGGAAAAACCGCCGGCAAGCACTTCGCGGTTTGCTACAACCCGGAGTTCATGCGCGAAGGAAGCGCCGTCGCCGATTTCGAACAACCGCCTTACACCATTATGGGCGCCCGCAGCAACGGCCAGCTGAAGCAATTGCGAGAGCTTTACGGCGGAGTCCCGGGTCAGGTATATGAAACCTCCATCGAAGTGGCGGAGATGGTGAAGTACGTCTCAAATCTTTACCACGCGCTGAAAGTTGGATTTGCGAACGAAGTTGGCACGCTCTGTAAAAATCTTGGGGTCGACACGCAGTCCGTATTTCAGATTTTCACTTCTGATACCAAGCTGAATGTCTCACCCGCTTATCTTTCTCCTGGTTTTGCCTTTGGCGGGTCGTGTCTTCCAAAAGATCTGCGCGCAATTACCTATCGCGCCAAGGAACTCGATCTGGGATTGCCCTTGCTTGAAGCATTAATGCCCAGCAATGCCGAACACATTGAGCGCGCAGTGGACGCAGTTCTGCAGACTGGCAAGCGCAAAGTGGCGATGCTCGGCCTGAGTTTCAAAGCCGGCACCGACGATCTGCGCGAAAGCCCGCAGGTAGTTCTGATCAAGCGCCTTCTGGGAGAAGGCTGCCAGGTGCGGGTTTGGGACCGCGACGTATCACTCGGCCGGCTCGCCGGCTCCAACCGCCAATACATCGAAGAAGTCATCCCGCACATCGGATCATTGCTCTCTTCCGATCTGGATGAAGTTGTACGCGGCGGCGAAGTGTTGGTGATCGGCTCCAAGGCGGTGACCAAAGACGCACTGTCGGGCCTGATGAAAAACGGCCAGATTGTAATCGACCTGGTGAACCTTGATCCCGCCCGGCGTCCTCGCGCTTCAGCCGATTATCAGGGGATCTGTTGGTAGCGGATTCCCTAATTTCAATGAAGGGCCCTGTTTTCATTGTCGGATGTCCGCGTTCCGGAACCAGTTTCCTTTATCACCTGATGCTGTCTGCGGGCGGCTTCGCTGAGTTCCGCACTCAAATGAACGTGTATGACGTTCTGGAGCCGATATACGGCGATCTGCGGGTGCTCGCGAACCGCCGGCGCATGATGAAAGACTGGCTGCAGAGCAAGGCTTTTGCAGTCTCGGGCCTGGAGGCTGGTGAGATTGAAAAGAAGGTCCTGGCCGAATGTCAGGACGGAAGTGGTTTTCTGCGCCTGGTGATGGAGTCGGTGGCTACCCGCCAGGGAGTCGATCGCTGGATTGACTCCACTCCAACCAATGCTCCTCACATGTTGCGCATTCACCGCGACTTTCCACGAGCAAAATTCGTCCACATCATTCGCGATCCTCGAGATGTTGCACTGTCTTTAGACAAGCGCGGATGGACGCGCCCGTTGCCATGGGACAAGCAAAATAGTTTGCCAGCAGCTGGAGTCTACTGGAAGTGGATCGTCAGCAAAGCCCGAGCCGATGGCAAATTACTTGGCGATGCCTACAACGAAGTCAGGTACGAAACGCTGGTGAACAGTCCACATCAAAGCTTGAAAGAACTCGGCAAGTTTCTCGATCACGACCTTGATTACGACCGCATTCAGCAGGTCAGTATCGGCTCGGTCAAAAACCCGTTGACTTCTTTCAGTGAAGATTTGCAGAGCGGCACGTTTATGCCGATCGGCCGCTGGAATGAAAAATTCCCTGCGGAAAAGCTGGCGCTTTTTGAGGCCCTGATTGGCGACTACATGGGCGAACTCGGGTATCCGCCCTCTAAAGCGGGAACAGTCTCGAAATTACTCGCAACCGGCACGCGATTAACTTACGGCGCATTTTACGAATTTAAGCAATGGGCAAAAATCAATACCCCGATGTCGCGCTGGATGTTGAACTACTCAGACATCCTGATCGATAAATAAGCTCGAATGAAGGCAAGCGTTATAAAACTCGAGGACGTGAATTGGAAGCATCTCGACAGCTTCGAAGACCGCACCGTTTTTCAGACCCGTGAATGGGTGGGGTTCGTTGCCGAAACCCAGAAAGCGAAACCCGTAATCGTCGAACTCTCAGAGAAAGGCAGAGTCTCCGGCTATTTCACTGGTCTTACATTCACGCGCTTCGGAGTGAAGATTCTCGGCAGTTCCTTCCCCGGCTGGTCGACCCCATACATGGGGTTCAACCTGGTCCCCGGGGCGTCGCGCGCCTCGGCGCTGCAGGCGGTCGAACGCCTCGCCTGGGACAATCTGAAATGTCTTCACATGGAAGTGTCAGACCCGTATTTCTCCCAAGCGGAAGGCCAGGAACTCGGGTTCGGCCTCGAGTTCTACACTTCCTACCGCACCGATCTCACCCGGCCGGAGACAGAGCTGTTCAACAGTATGGATAGCGCCTGCCGCCGCTGCGTGCGCAAAGCCGAGAAGAGTGGCGTGGTCATCGAAGAAGCTCACGATAACGAGTTTGCCTCCGAGTACTACCAGCAACTGAAAGATGTCTTCGCCAAGCAAGGACTCATCCCGAGCTACTCGCTGCAGCGGGTGAAGGCTCTGGTAAAGCACATGGAACCAACCGGCCGTGTCCTGCTGCTTCGCGCGCGTGATCCCGAAGGCAAGTGCATTGCAAGCGGCATCTTTCCCGGTTTCAATCAAATTGCGGAATTCTGGGGAAACGCCAGCTTTCGCTCCAGCCAGATACTGCGCCCGAATGAATTAATCCAGTGGTATGTCATGCGTTACTGGAAGCAGCGCGGGGTTCGCATTTACGACTGGGGCGGAGAAGGGAAGTACAAGGAAAAGTACGGCTGCGTGCCGCATCGCGTGCCCTGGTTCACCAAGTCACGCTACCGGCTGTTGTCTCGCCTGCGTGGCGAAGCCAGAAAAGCCTTCGTCGCCAAGCAGAAATTCATGGGCCGGTTCCAGCGGCAGAACCACGAGCAGGGCGATGACTCACTTGCGCCGTCGTCGCAGGCTTCCGGCAAGCCGCAGGAAGGTTAGCATGCGTTCACGATGCAGCAGGAGCAGCGCTCCCGCGTATGCTCCAGCCCCGCCCGCAATCTCTAATATCAATCGCAGGGCCAGGGGTTGGTTGGCCGGCAAAAATTGTCGCAACAGCAGTACGGCAACTGTCATGGCGATACTTCCCTCGATGGGCGGCCTTAATGCCAGAACATATTCCTTGAAAGGCATTTCGACCGTCCTTAAGGTCTGGCGATACAACGGGAGTACCACAATTGGATACGCCAGCACCCAACCCCATGCGATTCCGACATTTCCCCAGTGACTGCCAATGTAGAAAGCTATCGGCAACACTAACAGCGCGGCCAGGTCATTCCACATCACGTAACGAGCGTTGCCTATGGAGGTCAGTACTTTTGGCAATAGCGCCACAATCGACCGGAACGCCGCGTAGATAGACAAAACTTCCAGCGGCGCCACAACTCCAATCCATTTCTGCCCCAATGCCAGAGGTACCAGTTCATGGGCAATTAGCCCCAGCCCGATGGTGGCGGGAAAAGTTGCCAGGGCCACGCTCTCTGTCAACGTGCGCACATAGCGGCGCAGCGCGGCTGTGTCGTTCTGCACGGCCGCCAGGTAAGTCGGCACCACCGTGGTGACCAGCGACGTCACTTTCTCCAGCGGCACATTGGCCAGCGTCCAGGCCATCCCGTAATAGCCCAGCGCCGTCTGGCCCAATACTCTTCCCGAGGTCAGGTTGTCCAGTCGCTGGTAAGAATTAAGCGCTACCAGGGAAACCAGCACATGCCATCCGAACTGCAATTCTTTTTTGATCGACCGAAGTCTGGGAAACGCAAAACGAAAAGGCCGGGCGCGCCAGACAAGAAACGATCGCAAAGTAATAGCCAGCAGATTTCCCATCACCAGCGCCCAGTACCCATAGTGAAATGCAGCCATCCCGAGTGTTATGGCGGCGGCCACTACCGCATTCAGCGCATCGTAGAGCGATAACAATCGGAACTGCATGTCGCGCGTCAGTAAGCCCTCAGAAACCGAGCGCAGTCCCAAAGGTATTAATGCAGCGCAGGTAACGATAATCACCGGGACCAGCGGCGGCGTCTTGAAGAAAATCGCGATCGGCTTTGCCGCCGCACAGGCCAGCAGAAAGGAGAATCCGCCCAGCAACGCGCCCACCGTGTTGAGCTCCGCGATGTGTTCGTCGGAAAGGTCGCGGAAAGTAACGATAATGCGAGGGATGCCGAATTCGCTTATCTGCCGCAGAAAAGGGAAGAAGATTACCGCCATCGCGACCATTCCGAAATCGGAAGGTACGAGCAGCCTGACGATGATTAATAGCGAGCCCCAGCTGAATATCTGGCTGGCCCAGTCTCCCGCCGCGCGCCACGCCAGGCTGTGAACCAGCGAACGGTCCAGCTTACGGCCCGAGGTTGTCGCAGGATCAGCCGGAACCGTTTTCGGCGCTTCGCTGGTAAGGGCCTCTGGCGAATCCATTCCGCCGCTCATCGCAGTTCAACTACAAAAACATCAGTGCGGAAGCCCTTGCCTTTGGGATCGTTTCCCAACCGGTCCTGCCAATCGGAGGTGAACATATAGAAGCGGCCATCGGGCGAAACATTGCCGCGCGGCGTCGACCAGAAGCCATTGCGCGCCGTGCTGTAGGTGTGCGCGAACCGCCAGATCTTCGAACCTTTGCCATCCATCTCAATGCAATCAATCTCGTTTTCCCAGGGACCGTTGACGGTCAGCGGGGCCCCAGGCGTATCGGGGTTGGTCGGATGAAAGGTCGAGAAACAAGCTGGTGTCGTGTCGTCAGGATCGGCGTTGTTCCACGAAATATGTTGACCGAACCAGCCTTGTTTAGGCGGCAGATCGGGAACCAGCGACGAAGTCTGGTCAATCTTGCCTAGTGGTCGCTTCAACAGATTCATGGCATGCACTCGAAGCGACGGGTTAATCAAATGAGAGTAACCGATCGCGCGATGCCCGCCACACTGGTCCTGAGGATTCGCCCGGCATGGGATCACGCTGGTGGTATCGACGTCCCAGATGGCGGAAGCCCCTCCCCTGCCCGTTACGTACACATATTTCCCGGACTTCGACATACGCGCGTTATGGATGAGATATGAGTCCGAAAAACTGGCCTTGCCGTTCTGACCCCACTTGCCGGAGATTTCTCCCGTTTGGGTGTTGTACCAGCGGCAGCCTTTTTGGGCGTCGTAGATGTAAACGACATTGTTGGCATCCTGCTTTGGCCCGATCACCTCCATAAACCGCTGGTCGTCGGCGCTGACGGTAATGTTTACGCCAATTGCAGATGAATCGAGTTTTAAACAACTTGTAGCGTCGTTGACGGTTGAAAGCTTGTCTTTACTGACCTCATACTTTTCGAAGCTGGGGGATTTCGTGGTCACTCCATACAACACATCTTCATTGCTATAGCTGAATTGCGGTTCGCCTCGCCATTTAACGTTAGGCACCTTCAACTGGGTGGCGTGAAAGTTGGCGGGGTCGAATTTGTAGAGGAAAATTCGTCCTCCGGAATTCAGTACATAAAAAAGCGTACTGTTCCGGTTCCACGAATTCTGCTCAGCCGATGAAGGGGTGCGAAACGGCATGCCGGGTTTACCGGGATCACTCGACTCGTCGGTCACGCGTAGAATGCGAGATCCAAAGCTGGGATCCGTTATTACCGATCCTGCGCGTCCGAGCGGAGGCGGAGTCTGCCCATAGGGTTCAGGCTTCCGGTCAGTTCGGGCGCAGTAGCTCGGGTAGCCGCAGTTCCCCTTGTTGCCCTCATCTTTTTGCCGCTTACCCTGGTCCGCCTGCGGCCACATGCAAGTAATGGCGGCAAAAATCACCGCAGCAGTGGTTAAAGATGAGCAACGAAAAGCACGTAAGCGTGGGACTGAAGCCATCTTCGAGAGTATATCAACTTCTCTGAAATGATATACTTAGCACTGATATCAAACGGCGCGGATCGCCGCTCAGGCAAAGCATTTTCGGGAAAATTCAATCACTCAGCGCCACCAACGTCCTGTCTTCGTCATCGGCTGCCATCGTTCCGGCACCAATCTCCTTTATGACACCCTCCTCTCATCCGGGGGATTTGCGGTTTATCGTGGCTATTTGCCGGTTTACAAGATGCTGATACCGAAGTTTGGCGATCCGGCCGATCCGCAGAGCCTGAAGACTATGCTTTCAGTCTGGCTGAGGAGCAACGCTTTCAAAAAATCTGAACTGGATGCGGAAGCGCTTACTCAGGAATTGACACAGCGCTGTAAGAGCGGGGGCGATTTCATTCGCATCGTCATGGAAGCTATCGCGCGCAGGCAGGGCGCGATCAGATGGGCGCTTTACGATCCGGACAATCTCCTCTACCTCGCCCGAATCCGTGCCGAGGTCCCTGACGCGCTGTTCGTTCACATCATTCGCGATGGCCGTGACATCGCGCTTTCTCTGAAAAAAATGGGAGGGTTCCGCCCATTTCCTTGGAACCGCAGCGTCCGCAGCTTGCGCGAGACCGCAATCTACTGGGAGTGGATGGTGGAAAAGGGCAGATCCTATGCCAGGGAAATTCCGGGAGATTACCTGGAAGTGCATTACGAGTCCCTGATTCAAGATCCGCGCCAGACCCTGCGAACACTTGGCGAGTTTCTGGAACACGATCTGGACTACGATCGCATCCGGCAGCAAGGGCAGGGAACACTGGCTGAATCCAATTCCTCATTCCGCGAGGAGGGTCCCCAGGGTGACGGCACCGTAAACCGCTGGAAGCAACGGCTCAATGCCAATGAAGTGGCCGGTATCGAAGCTCTGGTGGGGGATTGTCTGCGAAGTCTCGGGTACCAGCTCGAATCAGGCTCTGCCGTGAGGCAGGGCCTTCAGGAAAAGATGATGAAAGAGTTGTACCAGCAGTTTCTCAATACCAAGCTCTGGCTTAAAGGAAGTACGCCGCTCGGTCGCTTCACTACCCTGGAGCCGCTCGGAATCGACCAGCCTGCCGACGCGAACCAAACTTAGGTTTACTTCAACTCCACCACAAACGCGTCTCCTCGGCAGTCTGTGCCCACCGTGCAGGTCGACGAACCAGATTCAGACCCCAGCGTTCCCATCCAGTCGGAAGAGAACACGAAAAACCTTCCATCCTGTGACACGCTTCCGATCGCGTACTTGGTGCTGAAACGGTGTGACGCTACCGTCGCGAAAGTGTGAGCGAATCGAGATACCGTTCCTGCACTGGGTGAGATCGCAAGAATCTCGTTGTACCAGGGCGCCCATGTTGACGTCGTCGACTTGTAAGTCGAAGTAAGAAACGGATTGCTATCGTTGTCGTCGGCGTTGTTCCAGCTCGGATGCTGATCGAACGGAATCTGCAGCGTGCTTGGAAGATTAGTAATAACAGTCTGCATCAGAGAAGCATTGCTGAAAGGCCGCTTCTGGTACTGTCCGATCTTGGGTGAACCGTTGTTGTTCACCCAGGTTAAGTTGCCTTCTGTCCAATGTCCGCTGCATCCCTGCTGGCAGGTTACGACATTGGTAGTTCCAATTTGCCAGAAGTAGGGACCGTCGCAGTTAGTACTGAAACACGTGGTCCCCACGATAACCACCCAGTTGCCGTCTTTCGAGATCTTGACGTTGTGAATGGTGTAGCGGTCAGGAGTATTAACAATCCCCGTGCTTCCCCAATTCCCGGAGACCGAACCGGTTTGGGTGTTGTAAACCGTGCAGCCGCTGCCAATTTTGTACGCGGCTACGTACACTCCGGACCCTTGAGTTCCGGTGTTGGAGTAAGCCGCTACGAAAACCGTATCTGCCCGGCTCACGCCTCCAATACCCCGCCAGATCGGTTTGAAGCCTAGCGGCAAGCAATTTGCCGCGCTCGAGAAGTCAACCAGCGATGAGGGCTGAGGAGGGCTGCTGCGGTCTGTGAAGTCGTAACGGCTGATGGAGGGTGTACGTGTTTCGAATGAGTACAAAACATTCGGATCGCTGCGGCTCCATGAGCCGCCTGCGCTTATTCTCATTCCGCCCCACTGCGGAAAACTCTGCGCGTATAGCCGGCTCACCTGCATTGCCGAAGCATCAAAGCTCAGTGGGTACATCCAGCCATACACATCTTGCACGTACAACAGCGACGAATCTGTATTCCACACGTTTGCGTCCGCGCTCCCGCCGAAGCCGGCCTCAAATGTCAGGTTGCGAATGCCGGTATTCAGCGAAGCATCGGTGATGCGCACAATACGGTTGTTGAAATCCGGATCTGTGGTGATCCGATTCATCCCCAGCAGATTGCCGGCGTCTGGCACTTTGCTGGGCAGCGGCGCCGGGTTCAGGTCGGTGCGGGCGCAGCTGTAAGCCGGTGGACCGCAGCTGTTATTGACCACGTTACTCTGCACGGTCAGAGTGAGCTGCTGCTGGCTGGATTGCGAACTGGAATCGCTGACCTGCGCGGCGAAGCTGAAAGACCCAGCGCTGGCCGGCGATCCGCTCAGCGCGCCGCTCGCGCTATCCAGCGAGATTCCCTGCGGCAAACTCCCGCCCACTACATGCCACGCGTACGGGGCCACGCCGCCCGACGCACTTAATTGCGCGCCGTAATTTGCTCCCACGGTTGCGTTCGGCAACGCGGTCGTATTCAAGGTGAGCACCGCCGGAGGGGTGATTGCTGCCGGAGTTATCAGAACTTTGGCCACCGCTGATTTCGAACTGTCCTGCACGCTGGTAACGGTCACGGTTGCATTTGTGTTCGCCGTTACCGTGGGCGCGACGTAGAGCCCGGTTCCCGAAATTGCGCCTGCGCTGGCCGACCACACTATGCTGTTATTGGTGGCGTGCGTCACACTGGCCGTGAACTGTTGTGAGCCGCCCGAAGTAAGCGTAAGACTTGTAGGCGAAATGTGCACTGCCAAAGTCTGGGCAGAGTTGGTTTTAGCCACTTGAAGCTTGACGTGTCCTACGCCTTGCGCTCTCTCCCGTTTACTGGCCACCCGTATCAGCAGTTCATAATCGCCCGGCACCAGAGGTCGCCCGGAGATTCGGCCGTTGCTCGAATCCATGCTCAACCCATCCGGCAACTCTCCGGCCAGCAGTAGGAAGTGGTAAGGAGCGTGCGAGCCCTGGGGTTCAAGCACAGCCGAGTATAGGCGTCCGACGATTGCATCGGGCAAGCTATCAGGCAAAGAGATTGTGGACCGGAGGGTCTGTTCAAATTTATTTTTTTGCTGCGAAACCAAACCCTTGACAAAGGGACTGGCAGATCCGCCGCAGCCGGCAGAAATCATGCACAGAAAAACCAGGCAGCTTACGGCCACAACCTGGATGGCGCTATTGTTCCCGGTCGAAACAGGACCTGCACTAAAACGGAACATTACTTATCCCCAACGCGCTCGAGTAGGCTTTCTGCCTGCACTCTAAGTCGAAGGGGTAATTCGTCACAGGTAACAAGAGGTCGTGTCCAGACGTGGGCGCATCCGGCCATGTCCTTAAGAGCAGTTGAATTGTTAAGCGGAAAACCGGCTAACCAGAGCGCAGCAACTTGCCGCGAAGTTGATCGTAGAGACTGTTTCCCAGTAGATTGCGCGCACCATTCCGCACTCGATCAGCCGCATTCGCCAGCCACAAGCCTTGCCCGCGGCAGATGCGCTCGAAATCTGCGGTTGAAGTGGTACGCAGAATTGTGACGCGGCCCAGGTTGAATTTATCCGTGCTCGAGCTATTCGCGCTAAAACGGCTGGTCGTCACCGTAAGGTAACCACTGTTACGCGCTGCCCGGGCTACGCGTTCATCGTAACGTCCACCCGGGCAGGAGAAATGCTCGACCCGCTTTCCGATAACCTGTTCAATCTCGGCTTTCGGCAGCTCGACTTCGTTCGCCATGTCCAGCGGGCTGAGGTCGGTCAGGTAAGCGTGACTGCGGGAATGACAGCCGATTTCAAATCCCGCATCCGATAGTTCCTTCAGTTGAGCGCGCGAAAGATAGCCTGTGCGCCCGAGAAATCCGGTGGTGATATAAAACGTCGCCTGGAAACCGTTCTTCTTAAGAATTGGCGCAGCCGCCAGCAAATCTGTCTCGCAACCATCGTCAAAAGTGATGGCAACGCTCGGCCGCGATGGAAAGTTCAAAGCATCGCTGACGCACAATCCCAGCCAGTTATTCTGTTTCAGCCACTCCAGTTGCCTGCCAAAAGCAGATTCAGACAGCACGTAGCGGGTGTAACCAGGATCGGACTGCACCAGTTTCCTTCCGGGAAGCTCGAGTTCGTGATACATCAGGAACACGATTTCCGGCTTGGTCATGGTGCACTCGACAACAAAAGATGGAGTCGGTCAGCGCGAAGTAATCGGCAGGTGCGCGGAGATCGCCTGCATAAGCTCGTCCGCTAGAAGTGGTCCGCATGCCAGCAATCCGGAAAGCAGCGGCGACTTCTGATTGCAAACCAGACTGCCTCCTTCCAGCGTTCGCACTGCTCCGCCGGCACTTTCCACCAGCGCCGCTCCCGCGGCAACGTCCCATTCGTGCTTGGGAGTAAGCGTAAATGTCACGTCAGCAATTCCCGCTGCCACCAATCCCAGTTTGTACGCCACCGATCCCATCGGCTTTACTTCAAACGGTGCGTCGTCGAATTGCTTCCATTCCCCTCGCTTCACTTCACTGCGGCTGGCCAGCACCAGCGCGCCCTGCAGACCCTGGCGCCGGCTGGCTTGTGCCGGCCGCCCGTTCAGGGTCACGCCGCTTTCCAATGAACCGGTGATGACTTCGCCGGTTGCGGGGTTGCAAATTCCTCCGGCCACCGGCTTGCCTCGATAAACCATGGCCACCGAAACGCAGAATTCCGGTATGCCGGCGACGAATTCGCGCGTGCCATCCAGCGGATCCACTACCCACACCCGTTCTTTGTCGAGCCGGCTCAGGTCGTCCGCACTCTCTTCGGAGAGCCAGCCCTCGCCCGGCTGAAGCAGTTCCTGGCGCAACGCAGCGTCGACCGAGCGATCAGCCTCAGTCACCGGATCGTGCCCTGCCTTATACTCGGTTTGGATTTCACCCGGCGTGAAGTGGCTCAGGATCAGCCTGGCCGCTTCCAGCGCGGATTGGATGCGTTGCAGGGCCTCGGATTGAAAGTTGTCCTTCACTTAGCCTTGCGCGCTCACGCCGATAAAGCCTTCCCGCTCCAGGTGCAGAATGATTTCCTGGGCTGCCTCTTCAGGAGAAAGTTCCGCCGTATTGATCACCACCTCGGCATCCGCCGGCTCTTCATAGGGATCGGAAATCCCTGTGAATTCCTTCAATATTCCGGCCCGTGCTTTAGCGTACAGTCCCTTGCGATCGCGCTGTTCGCAGGTTTCGATGGGAGTGGCTATATGCACCAGAATGAATCCGCCCACCGGCTCAATCATCGAGCGAACGTGCTTGCGCACCGAATCGTAGGGCGCAATCGGAGCGCAGATCGCAATTCCGCCATTCTTGGTGATTTCCGACGCAACATAACCGATGCGGCGAATGTTGATGTCACGATGTTCCTTGGAAAATCCCAGTTCTGAGGAAAGATGCTTGCGGACAAGATCGCCGTCCAGCAACGTCACTGGCCGCCCACCCACCTCCAGAAATTTTGTCAGAAGCACATTGGCGATGGTCGATTTTCCCGAGCCTGACAATCCGGTGAAAAACACCGTCACCCCCTGCTTATGGCGAGGCGGAAAACTGCGGCGCAGTTCCTGTACCACCTCGGGATAGGTGAACCACGCAGGAATCTCGCGCCCTTCGTTGAGCCGCTGGCGCAGCTCCGTTCCGGAAATGTTCAGCACCCGCGCGCCTTTCGGGACTTCATTGTCGGGCACGTACTGGTCCTGGTCTTCCAGATAAACCATCATGTTGAAGGGCACCATGGTGACGCCGATTTCTGCTTCGTGCTTTTTGAACAACTCCTGCGCGTCATACGGCCCGTAAAACGGCTTGCCATTAGTATCGCTGCCGGGTCCGGCGTGGTCGCGGCCCACGATGAAGTGAGTTACACCATGATTTTTGCGGATCAACGCATGCCAGATGGCCTCGCGCGGCCCGCCCATGCGCATGGCCAGCGGCAGCAGCGACAGCTTGACCGTTCCGGCCGGGAACTTCGAGAGCAGCAGCTGGTAACAGCGCACGCGCGTGAAGTAGTCCACATCGCCCGGCTTGGTCATACCCACTGAGGGATGAATCAGCAGATTGGCTTCAATCTGTTTGGCGGCCCGAAACGTGAGCTCGACGTGTGCCCGGTGCATGGGGTTGCGGGTTTGAAAGGCCACAATGCGCCGCCAACCCAGTCGCGCAAATTCGGCGCGCAATTCCGCCGGTGTCAGACGCAACCCGCGAAAGTCATACCGCGATGGCATCTGGATGCCTTCGAGCTTGCCGCCGACATACCAGGGATTGGATTGATTCAGAAGATAACCTGATCCGGGATGGGCGCTGCTTACCGTTTTAAACACCGCATCGGCTTCCGCTTTCCGGTCCGGTTGCCAGACGTCCTCTACATGCAAAACCGCCAGCATCACCCCTTCAGCATCGCGCAATGCGATCTTGCTGCTGCCGGGCTTCAGGCGTTTTGCGAACTCTTCGCTGATATCAAGCGTGATCGGCATCGGCCAGATGGGGCCATCCGGAAGCTGCATGTTCTGGCAGACCGATTCGTACTCGGCGCGATTCATGAAGCCGCGTAGCGGCGAAAAACCCCCGCTCAGCAATAGTTCGAGATCGCAAACCTGGCGCGCGGTCAGGTCCCATGAGGGCCAGTCTTTTGACAGGCTTTTCAGTTCCTTGATGCGCTCGGGAACGGCTATCAGCTCACAAAGTTGACCGCCGTGAGCAGGAATAAGGTGGCTGGAAGAAGTCAATCCGTGAAACCTTCCTTTCTGCATGCTTCAGATTTATTGATCAGTTGCTGGGTCCGCTGACACTTCTACAAGTGCGTCAAACCAGCAATTTGGGTTCCTATGGAGTTTTCAAGAAAGCCATCTTTCACTTTGGAATGAACAGCTTGCAGCTTGGCCAATCGGCCCTGCTTCGCGGGGCGCCGGAAAAGTGAAAAAACTTGCTACCGGTTGGTCGCCACCTGACCACTTCTTCTAAAATCTTCGAAACAGATTCGTACTCTCAAGCCTCGCACAATTTTTGCGAGCTTGTCCAATTTCGGCGGTTTCAATCGTGCTTTCCCGCGTTAAAATTCAAAGACCATGTCTTTGCGCGCAGTCTTGACGATACTTTTTTTTACCAGCCTCGGCCTCTGCCAGAATTCCAATCACGGTAAAGCCGGTCACAAGAGCCAGCTGAGCACGCGGCGAACTCACTCTTCAGTTGCTGTTCCAACCGCCCCCAAGGCGAATGTTGCCAATAAACAGTTGGTGCTGCTCGAAAAAGATACCGCACGCACGTTTACTGCTCCCCCAAAAACTTCCCACAATCAGCCGCTCAAGGCTGTGCCGCCGATTGATAAAACACCTGCCAAAACTACAGGTAAGCAGAGAAGCGCGATTAATTTCAATTATCAGCAGCAGCGGACCAGCGGTCATAACACCAACACTGTCCCACGGCCCAAATGATTCACTGGATCACCACTCGACGGGGAATGTAATTCCTTCCGAATCGTGTATTAAATTCCGGAAATTTTTCTACTAAGGTTTTGGGCTTAGGTTGAAGATAAAGCACTTGGTTTGAACCCTGACGTAGCTATGATCCGAAAAAAGCCATGATCCACCGTTAAAAGCTGCGCGGGTCGGCGCGATTTCCTCAGCTCTCTAACAGATCGAACACTTTGGATCGCTCTCCTGGTCAGAAATTAATTGGCCCGGATTTCCAATTATCTCGCTGCAGGCGAGTGACTTAGCTTTTCTCTCCAAGCGAGCAGCCAACCGGTTGAACCTGCGGTCACAATGTGCGGTCTATATTGTCTGTGGAAATCTTTTCATTTCTGCGACATGCAAATCCAGCATCAGCTTGGCAACCTGTGTGCTATGAATTCTGGTAGACGCCCGTTCCATTTGAAGTATTCCGCCGATTGGACGCTCACCCCATAGTGTCCTGATCGCCGCAGTACTCCCTTGAAACGGGTGTTTCGGTTCAATCGACACTATCGAGGGGGAGTAATGGAAGATAGGCCAGTTCGACTCGGCCCGCGCGAAAAACAGATTGTAGAGTTATTACTCCAGGGTTGTGACAATACGGAGATCGCGCGTCAACTCAAAATGGCCCGCCGCACGGTAAAGGCACACTTCAATCGCCTGTTCATGCGGTTCGGCATTACTGGCGGAATCAAACGCGTTAAGTTGGCAACTATCCTATTTCGGAGGCAACAATGGTCGGAGCGGAACATTTCGGAAAGCGTGCGCCCAACAAGCGAGAGCAGCGAGTCATTGAGCTCGTCGCTCAAGGCCTCAAAAACCGCGAAGTTGCGGACCAGATCGGCACAACCGAGCACGTCGTTAAAAACTACCTACGCGCCATTTACGACAAACTCGGACTCTGGAACCGAGTCGAACTCGCACTCTGGTACGAAGCAAGGCGTGAGGAAATCCCCGCATAACGGTGAACACCTGGAAAGCTGGGAGTACAGCATTTTGGATTTGGATCCTGCGCTGATAACCGAGAAACATCCTTAGGCTTACTGGTAATACTAGGAAATAAGAAACCCCGAGAAATCGGGGTTTTTAGTTTCTGCTGTTGTGAAAACCTAACGGCAGACGGCGGAATCGAACTGCCTCAGTTGCTGGGCCGCGACTGCAGAACCTCGCCTTGCCGCCGCTACAAGCAGGATGCGTGCCTGGTCGCAATTCCTCGATACTCCCTCGCCCCGGGCATACAGTTGGGAAAGCGTTAACGCCGCCTCGGAGTTCTTCCGACCCACTGCCTTCCACAGCAGCCGTGCTGCTTCCGGCGCGTTACGTTGCTGCAGGTAAGTTTGTGCCAACCGCAGGTCTGGATCGCTTGCTCCCGAAGCATCCGCATTCGCGCCGCTGCCGTCATCCACGCGAGGAGTGGCTTGGGGAATCGCGTGTGATTGCTCTTTCTTAAGCGAAGCCGCTTGTATCAGTTGCTTTTCGCTCTTGTGGTCTGGCAAAGCCCGCTCCGGTCTCGCCGGTTGCGGCGCCTGCACCGCCGGTGCCTTGGTTGCAGAGCTGGATGAGTTCTGGACCGTCGGAGACACGCGTTCACGGGATTGCAAATACAGAAATCCTGCAATCCCTATCGCGACCACTGCCACCAGGTACTTTACCCAGCCAAAGCCGCGTCCCTGATCTATCTGAAAACTTGCCAGCTCCTTGTTGCGCAGCCACTCGAGTTCCTGATCGTGCTCGATCCTGAGTGGCGATGCCGGGTCCGGCGGTGCATCCTGAGATCGAATCTCAGGAAGTTCATGCAGCGTACCACCGCAGAAACCGCAGAAGCGGTTTCCGCCGGAATTCACATGTCTGCAATTCGCGCACTCAACGTCCACGGTTTCACCGGCGGGCTGGACCGAATCACGTGCTTCGCGCAGCGCAGAAAACACGGAGGAGGCATCAAGGCTCCTGGCCGGAGTTGCGGCTTCATGCGCGGACACTGGCTGTGGTTCAGCTTCCAGTTCTCGAACCAGTTGGCTCACCGCGCGCTCGCGTTGCTCCGGAGGGGAAGTGAAATAGACCTGTGCCCAACGGCCCAGATTGCGCCCCAGAACTGGATTGGTCAGCGGATTCAGCTCAGGTCGGGGCAAGGAAGGGCCGCCGACAGGAAACTTGTCACTCCCTTCTTTCATTACGTTAATTCCACTCTCTTGCAAATATCTTGTCAAACCCTAGAATGCGGGAAATATTCCTGTACCCTGGCGGTAACTCCATAGTCGTTGTTACTGGGCCCGCGGTTATTGGGCCCGCGGTTCCTGAACCGCGGTTAATGGATCCGCGTTGCGTCAGCAATGTTCACGCAGCAACAGCCGCCCCTCGGTTGTCCCGTCACACCACTCATTTCCACTCGGTGCCCTTTTCCATTACCATGTCTTGCTACAAGCGGAACCGCCATGTCAGAGTTCGCTCTCAAAATTAACGGCAGTGATCACAAGGTCGATGTCGCGCCCGACACGCCGTTGCTCTGGGTTTTGCGCGATACGCTGCAAATGACCGGAACCAAGTTCGGATGCGGCGCCGGGCTCTGTGGCGCCTGTACCGTCCACGTTGAAGGCAACGCCACCCGTTCCTGCTCCATGCCGGTCTCGCAAGCCAGCGGCAAGAGCATCACTACCATCGAAGGCCTTTCCGGCAACGGGCTTACCGCCCTCCAGCAGGCGTGGATCGCCGAAGAGGTGCCGCAATGCGGCTATTGCCAGGTCGGCCAGATCATGACTGCTGCCGCGTTCCTGGCTAAAACTCCCCACCCAACCGACGATCAGATTACCCAGGCCATGGCCGGAAACATCTGTCGCTGCGGCACCTATGATCGCATTCGCAAAGCTATCCATCGGGCCGCC